>Ga0184637_10000385_pt1 | contig 32887 bp, 30 predicted proteins | sample PLM3_127_b2_FD_133143 | JGI IMG/M metagenome (GOLD analysis project Ga0184637, IMG submission 133143) | Groundwater sediment microbial communities from an aquifer in East River, Colorado, USA - PLM3_127_b2 | ecosystem: Environmental > Terrestrial > Soil > Riparian zone | place: USA: East River... | reverse complement strand
CGCTTCAGCGCAAGATCCTTGGCCTCGTAGGCCTGTCCACAACGGCCTTCGCCAACTGCTGAGTCCACCATCCCGGCACGGGATGGGGGCAGAAAGCGGGTGCCTCACCTGCGGAAAGTCAGGATCAGCATATTGCCGAACGTATTGAACAGGGCAGACGAGAGTGGTGGCAGCGCTCTGTATCGCCTCGAGCCGGTATTTCGTCACCTGCACACGGACTACTGTTAGCCGTGATTTCGCAGCGAGTCAGCCTCGCTGAACCGAACGATGTACTTCAACAGCTATCACTCGAATTGCTCGAGCTATGGGGCTGCAGGTCCACAAACGAACCTCACGGTCAGGTCCATTGGGAGGAGCTCTATCTAGAGAATCCTTCCGACGGGACTTTCGCACAGTTCTCGTTCAGCGTCGACTTCTTCGCAGCTGCCGGCGACGGACGATGGTGGCACGACCATCGGGTACCCGGAGGAATCTCGTTCACTGCGAACTCTGTAGGCCACATGCGCAGGTACAGAGAGTGGTACCAAGGAAGGAAGGACCAGCGGGAATGGTTGCTTGAAACAGCCATGGGTACGATCGCTATGGCCGCAGAAACACCGCATGGCAAAGCAACCTGGCTCCGGCCACTCGTGGACGGTCGGCCATTCGTTCCCGACGTCAAGTGTCCGCTTCGGGATCCCAAGCCTAATCTGGCTGGATATGACTGGACACGCTACGCAGGGCATCTTCACACCGATCACGCGGTCAGACCAGAGTTTTTTCGGGCTGGTCCGGAGAAGCCTCCCAAAGCTCAGAAGAAAGAGTGGGTGCAAGATTTCCAGTACCTGTACGATCAGGGAAGCCGGGATCACATCCGCTTCGTGGAGGGCACTGCCGTGTCAAAGGAGGAGGTCTATGAGAGGATCGGTCGGCCGGAGGAGTACGTCGAGGTTGTCAGTCCTCGCAGGCCTAGGCCAAAACGCGAAGGTGAAGCCAGCATCACGGACAAAGACCGGAATGCCGAGGTCGAAGAACTTGTCAACGCATGTAGAGCGTGGGCATTAACCCCCGTCGAGCTTGCAAAGCTGGATCGAGGATCGGATTGAGCTCTTTTTGGTACGCTTCGGTTTGGGCCGGAGATCGTCGGAGTTCCAGCAAAGTACGGCAAGTAGAAAGATGTTCGCCGTTGGCCCTGTCTCTGTCTACGTGCTTACGGGCTATTTGGGACTTATAGGACCGGAGTTGGTCGTAGGGAGCGATTGGCGCGAAGATCGCGTTCCACGTTGACCCTTGGAAGGTCCGAGGCGTTCGGGCAGCGACCGCTGGGCGACACGCCAGTCGCGCATCCCCCCAAAAAATGGCGCGCCCGGTAGGGCTCGAACCTACGGCCTACAGATTCGAAGTCTGGCGCTCTATCCAACTGAGCTACGGGCGCGCACTTCTCGGACTATACGCAGCGTGACTACCGAAGGCAATCTTTCGGTTTCGAGTGGGGTGGGTGATGGGGCTCGAACCCACAACACCTGGAGCCACAGTCCAGTGCTCTACCATTGAGCTACACCCACCGTCGATCTCAAAACTCCGTGTCTTGCCATCTGGTACGCCAGGAGGGATTCGAACCCCCGACATGCGGCTTAGAAGGCCGCCGCTCTATCCATCTGAGCTACTGGCGCGCGAGGCTTCTTCCCTCGGTTTTGGTCGGGGCGAGAGGATTCGAACCTCCGACTTCCTGCTCCCAAAGCAGGCGCGCTACCAAACTGCGCCACGCCCCGTCAAACCAGCAATTATAGGGCTGTTCTCGCCGACGGTCAAAGCGGGCGCCCAATGCGCGGACCCGACAAGTGACGCCGGAGCGCCGCAAACGCCTTTCCGCGATGGCTCACCTTGTTCTTCTCGCCCGGGGACAGCTCCGCCATGGTCTTCAAGAGAGGCGGATAGTAGAAGATCGGATCGTAGCCGAAGCCGCTCGCTCCCCGGGGCTCGAAGGCGATTCGCCCCTCGCAGACGGCTTCGTGCTCGAACACGATCTCCCCTTCGTCGGCGAGCGCCACGGCGCTCACGTAGTGGGCGGTGCGATCCGCCTCGCCGACGTCCTTGAGAAGCTCCAGAAGCCGCGCGTTCTTCGCCTCGTAGGGAGTCTCGGCTCCGAGCCACCGCGCCGAATGCACCCCGGGAAGGCCACCAACGGCGTCGACCTCGAGACCCGCGTCCTCCGCGACCGAAGGCAACCCAAGCGCGCGATGGTAGTACAACGCCTTGAGCCGGGCGTTCTCGCGAAACGTGGCGCCGGCCTCGTCCGGCGGCTCGACTGCGGGGAAATCCTCGAGAGAAACGATTTCGAGATCGAGGCCCTGAAGCGCGTCTTTCTGCTCTCGAAGCTTCCCCGGACTCGTGGTGGCGAGAAGAAGCTTCACGGCTTCTGGTCTGGTCAGGTCTGGTCCAGCACCTCTCGCTGGACGGCGATGAGCTTCTCGATGCCGCTTCCCGCGAGGTCCAGCATCGTAAGGAGCGTCGTCTGCGCGAAGGGCCGCGACTCCGCCGTGCCCTGCACCTCCACGAACTCTCCCGCACCCGTCATGACCACGTTCATGTCGACGTCGGCCTTGGAGTCTTCCTCGTAGTTCAAGTCGAGAAGGGCCGACTCGTTCACGATGCCGACGCTCGTCGCCGCTACGTGATCCTTTATGGGAAGGGGCGCCGAAGAACCCGGCTTTCTCGCCGCCCGGAGCGCGAGCACCAGAGCTACATATGCCCCGGAGATGGATGCGGTTCTCGTGCCCCCGTCCGCCTGGACGACGTCACAGTCGATCCAGACGGTGCGCTCGCCGAGCTTGGGGAGGTCGATCACCGCCCGGAGCGAGCGGCCGATGAGCCGCTGGATCTCCTGCGTGCGTCCCGACAATTTCCCTTTCACCGCCTCGCGCGGAATCCGCTCCTTCGAGGAGCGGGGCAGCATGCTGTACTCCGCCGTGACCCAGCCCGTTCCCTTTCCCTTCAGGAAGGGCGGGACCTTGTCCTCGACCGTCGCGGCGCAGATCACTTTGGTGTCGCCGACCTCGATCAGGACCGACCCTTCCGCGTGCTTCAAGAACCGCGGCGTGATCACGACCTGCCGGGGCTCGCCGGCTTGCCGTCCGTCAACTCGCTTCATTCTGGCTCTCGGCGCGCTCCGAAGGCGGCTGCAAGTACACGGGCGCTCGCCCGTAGGGAATCGTGAGGTCCAGGTGACCGGCGAGCGTCTGGATCTCGCGACCTTCGACGAGGATCTTCACCGTCTTGACCGCGGGAAAGTTGGTAATGAGCGTCTGGCTCAAGCTGAAGACCGTCAGCTCCTCGGCCGAGGAGCCGCCTGGGTGGTTCGACACCAGCTCCTGAGAGAGATCGAGATAGGCGACTCCCTGCGAGGTGATGAAGAGCTCTCGAAGCGAAACGCCTCTCGGGATGGTGCCGGACCGGCGCAGCAGGAGCCGGACGACCTCCTTCGCCTGCTGCTGAATCGACGGCGAATCGAGGATCTCCTCGGTCTCGGTCGCGAGCTCTCGGCCCGATCTCGCGAGAACGTAGAGCTTGACTTGGATCCGCCCCGCGCGGACGGGCTCTTCAACATCGGGATTGGGATCCGGATCGGGCGCTTGCGCGGCCGCGGAGGCCGACGGGTCGGAAGGCCCCGGCGCGACCGGCGCCTCGGCGTCGGCCGCCCCTTCGGGAAGGGGCTGGCTCAGAATCCACATCGTGCCCCAGACCGCGAGGCTGATGAGGACCACGGCAACTCCGGCCGCGAGCAGAATGTTCCTGGTGTTCACTTCGGCCCGTGCCGCCCCTGGGAGGCTCCTTCGGCCCGGGGCTCGTACTCGTAGACGTCCTTGAACCGCAGGACTCCCCGGTAAAGTGCTTCGGCTAGACGCTCCTGGTGCTCGCGAGTCTCGAGAAGCTCTTCCTCCTTCGGATTGGAGATGAAGCCCACTTCCACCAGCACCGCCGGCATGGTGGCGCCTTTGAGGACGACGAACGTGTTCTGCTTGATTCCGCGGTTTTCCTTCTCCGTGCCCGTTGCCGTCAGAAGCTCTTCCTGGAAGATCTCCGCGAGCCGCGACGACTGGCTCAAGTGGGAAGCTTGCGCCATGTCCCAAAGGATGAAGTCCAGGCCGGAGTTGCCGGAGACCGCGGACCCGCGAGAACGCGCGCTCGTGACCTGGCCCTCGGCGTCCGGGGAAGAGTAGGAAAGAAAGTAAACCGAGGAGCCGGTCGCATCCCGGCTGGGAGAAGCGTCGGCGTGGATGCTGATAAAGAGGTCGGCCTTGTTGTTGTTGGCGAGCGCCGTCCGCTCGTCGAGGGCCAGGTCCCGGTCTCCGTCCCGGGTGAGGATGACGGAGAGGCCGAGCCGCTCCGAAAGGAGCTCGCGCAGCCGGCGCGCGATCGAGAGCACCAGGTCTTTTTCGAGGAGACCGTCTCGCCCTTCGGCTCCGGCCTCCGCTCCGCCGTGCCCCGGGTCGATCGCCACGATCCGAAGCCGGGTGGGTCCGGAATTGCGGGTAAGAATCTTCTCGGCGGTGCCGAGCGGCCCGGAGTCGGTAGCGAGGACAATCTCATCGATAACGTCCGGGGGAGCCGGAGGTACCGTTGCCACCGTCTCGCCCTCGCCTCGCTCCTGCATGGAGCGAAGCTCCTCTCGGATCGTTTCCGTCTGGCCCGGCGTGCTCGCGGCGCGGGTAGGGATTCGGCTCCTCAATAGATCGAGGACGACCGCATGATCGGGATACTCCCGCTTCGACGCCTGGAGAGTCCAGAACCGCTTTCCGAGAGTGACCAGGATCTCGTAGTTCGGCCCCGTGCGGCGGAGCGCGATTCGCTCGACGACCTCGTCGAGGATCTCTTCATCCTGGAAGGTCGTGCGCAGATAGGGCGTCTGGATCGTGAGACGGATCTCCCGGTCGGTCTGGGCCATCTCGATCGGCACCACCCGGCTCGTCGACACTTCGATGCGGGTATAGGACGGGTCGCGCGTGGAGCGGACCTCGAGCGTCGGAAAAGTATCTCCGACCACGAGCATCCTTTCGGTGTCGCGATAGGTCAATGACTCCCTCGAGAACGCCGGCAGCACTTTGGGAATGAAATCGAGCGGCACGAACCACTGTCCCGTGACCCGGCGCGGGGGGGACTGCAAGAGGACGAGAGCCTCTTTGACGTAGACGAAGTTCCGGCCGTCGGTGAGGCGGGCCAGAGCTCCGTTCGCGGAGAGGATCGCGCTCTCTTCGGATCCAGCCCGGAGCTCGGCGCCGACGAGCTTCGCGAGGGCCGCGAGCGGCACCATGGAAACTCCAGAGAACTCGCTCACCGGGATGGTGTCGAGCTGATTCTCGGAAACGACGGTGACCTGATGTGGCGAGGTTTGCGCCTGCGCTGAGGCGGATAGAACGGCCATGACAGACAGGACGGAGAGCCCGAAAGCGAGACGGAAGGTCCTCAGTTTGCTGCGCTTCGCCGCCATGAAACTCTGTGTGCTTCTGCCCAAAAGCTTAGCACAGAAGGCGGCGCTTCACTCGGATACGAGCTCTTCGAGCTTTGGCCGCCTTGTCGGATCGTGCTCGAGAACGTAGTCCCCCAAGTGGGTGATCTGCTCCTCCCCCATAAGGTAGCGCAGCGTGTTCTTGAGCTTGGTGAGCTGGATGAAGACGTCGTGCTCCGGGTACAGGCCTTCCGGCGTCATCGGGCTCTTGAAGTAGAACGACAGCCACTCCTGGATTCCTTTGAGACCTGCCCTCTGAGACAGGTCGAAAAAGAGCGCCAGGTCGAGGACCAGCGGCGCGGCGAGGATCGAGTCCCGGCAGAGGAAGTCCACCTTGATCTGCATCGGGTAGCCGAGCCAGCCGAAGATGTCGATGTTGTCCCAGCCCTCTTTGTTGTCGCCCCGCGGGGGGTAATAGTGGATGCGCACCTTGTGGTAGAAGCTGCCGTAGAGGTCGGGATAGAGCTCGGGCTGAAGGATGTACTCCAGAACCGAGAGCTTCGACTCTTCCTTGGTCTTGAAGGAGCCGGGGTCGTCGAGGACCTCGCCGTCGCGGTTGCCGAGGATGTTCGAGGAGAACCAACCGGAAAGCCCCAGCATGCGGGCCTTGAGCCCGGGCGCGAGGATGGTCTTCACCAGCGTCTGGCCCGTCTTGAAGTCTTTGCCGCCGACGGGAACCCCCCGCTCGTACGCGAGATGGGTGAGCGCGGGGACGTCGACCGTCAGGTTGGGAGCGCCGTTGGCATAGGGAACGCCCGACTTGAGAGCGGCGTAGGCGTAGATCATGCTGGGGGCGATGTCAGGCGAGCTCTCTTTCAACCCCTTCTCGAAGCTATCGAGATCCTGGTGCACGGAGCTTTTCTCGAGATAGGTCTCGGTCGAGCCGCACCAGACCATCACCGCCCGGGAGGCCCCGGTCGTCCGCTTCACCTCGCGGATGTCCTCCATCAGCTGCTCGGCCAGGTCCATCTTGGACTTGCCCGTCTTCACGTAGGTCCCGTTGAGCCTCTTGACGTAGTTCTGGTCGAACACCGCCTTCATCGGCCGGACGGCCTCGAGGTCCGATCGAAGCTCGTCGAGGAGTGACTTCTCCAGCACCCCGGCGTTTCGCGCCGACTGGTAGGCGTCGTCCTCGAAGATGTCCCAGGCGGCGAAGGACAAGTCGGAAAGCTCCGCCAGGGGGACGAAGTCCTTGATCCTCGGCGAGCGTTTCTCGGTCCTCTTTCCCAGGCGGATAGTCCCCATCTGAGTCAGCGAGCCGATGGGCTTCGCCAGGCCCTTGCGGATCGCCTCGACTCCGGCGATGAACGTGGTGCTCACGGCGCCGAGCCCCGGCAACAGGATCGCGAGACCGCCGTCGGGCGGCCGGACTTCGAATTTTTTCTCCGTAGGCATTGGCACTCCTGGTGACGAAAAAGCGCACCTTGCTGGTGCGGAAGAGTGGAGATTTTGCCGCAGCCGCTTCCCGAGCGCAACTCCCGCCTCCGCCCTTCCCGCCCGCTGGTATACTTCGCTCGTGAGGATTTCGCTGGAGCGGTGCGTCGCTTGCGCGAACTGCGTTCCCGTGTGCCCCGTCGGAGCGATAGACATCGATCCAATCCTTGAGCGCGCGGTAGTGGACCAGGATCGCTGCGTCGAGTGCTTCACCTGCTACCGCGGGCTTTCGACCGAGCACCTCAACCCGACGATGGTGCGGACGATCCGCAAGGTTTTCGGGTTGCTCCGAATGCGCTTCGATCCCGAGCCCGACGTCTGCCCCACGGCGGCGATCGAACCCCAGGAGCTTTCCTGGCCGCGCATCGTGCGGCGGGCGTTCAGCGATCCCCTCGTGCCCCACGAGAGCACGGGGATCCACGGCCGCGGCACCGAGGAGGTCAAGACCAATGACGTCACCTTTCGCGTGGGGGAGGGCGAGGCGGGCTTCACCATCGAGTTCGGCCGGCCTACGGTATCCACGCGGTTCTCGGATATCTCGAAGATGACCGAAGCCCTCGCGAAGACCGGCGTCGAGTTCGAGACGAAAAACCCGGTGACCCATCTCATGCCCGACCCTTCCACGGGGAGGATCCGCGAGGACATCCTGGAAGAGCGGGTTCTCTCGGCGATCGTCGAGATCAAGACCCGCATGGAGCGCGTGCCGGAGATGCTCCGGACGGTGACCGACGTCGCCCGCGGTCTCGATACCATCGTCGCCATCGGCGTTTCGACGCGCTGCAGCCCCGAGGGCGAGAGCGCCCTAGAAGAGGTGCTGCGCCGCGAGGGGTATCCCTTCTGGCGCGGAAAGACGAACCTCGGCCTCGGCCGGCGCCCAGCCGTTCCCGAGCCCGCCCCCGAATCGGTTTCGGTGCCATGACGAACACTCTCCACCGGTACGGGGCTCCCGAAACGCTCGAGAACGACTTCATCGTGTTCGCGATGTCTTCCCGGGGCATCAACGATCGGGGGTCGGTTTCGAAATTTCAGGAGTTCCTTTCGATCGCGCAGAAGCACAACCCCGTCAACCTTGGCGATGCCACCAAGGGCGGCGTCTTCCGGCCCTCGAAGAGCTTGAATCCCCTCGCCCACTGGTTCCGCAAGGACGAGCGCGACCCCGAGCGTCTCGTCGCCCACGTAGACCAGCCGACGGTGGTCTCGGCGGTTTTCGACAACCGCGAGGCCCTCACGGGCTTCCTCAAGGAAGTCCGCGAGGCGGACCTGGGCCTCTCCATCAACATCAGCTCTCTCACCGGCCGGGCCGACGAGGTCGCGCGCGAGGCCGGCATCACCCGCCACAGCGTCGAGTACTCGCTCGGTTTTTTCGGCGCCCTCGACAAGCTTCCGGACCGGGCGACGCTTTCGCTCGCCACCATGTGCGGCCACGGCATGATCTCGTTCAACTTCGCGAAGAAGATGATCGACTGGGTCAAGGAGGGCCGGCGCACTCCCAAAGAAGCCTCGACCTATATGGCCCGCTTCTGCACCTGCGGTATCTTCAATACCACTCGGTCCTGCTCCATCCTCAACGATTGCTCGCACCGTAACCGCGGGTAGTCCTATGGAGACGGACTGGATTCGGCCGGCGCCGGAGCTCTCCTCGGCGGCGACTCCGGCGGGAGAAGTCGTGCGCGCGCCGAAGGCGGCGAGGGAGAGGCCCTGGGTGCTGTTCGTCGGCGAGAACGAGGAGGCTCTGGAAATTGCCGCGAAGAGCTTCATCGACTGGAGCCTCCCGGTAATCTCGCCTCCGAAGTCACCGCCTCTTCCGATCGCGGTGGAAGAGCTTCCACCTCCTTCGATCCAAGGCGAGCGGGTCCTGTACGCGCCTTCGATCGAGCGGGGATTCTTCGAAGGGACGCTCTCCGCGACGTCGCCTCTCTATCTTCTCCCCAGGCTGTCACGTCTCGCTTCGGAGGGTGCCCCCCTCGGCTTCGTCGCCACCGCGATCGAGTCCGAGCTCGTGAGGCGATCGGGAAACGTCCTCGCTCAGCGCGGCCTCGCGAGCCGCTTCGAGATTCGGCGCGTGGCGGGGGAGAAGAGCGGCGCCGGGGAAGAACCCTCGGGACGGGAGGAGCTGGAGCGAGCGATTCAATCGCGGCCGGAGAGTGCCCTCGCGCACGTGTTCCGAGCGGGCGCCCTTCTCGAGGCGCGAAAGGCAGAGGAGGCGGTCGAATCGTTGAAGCGCGCGGTCGCGCTCGACCCCGACCTTCCTTCGGCTCGATACGAGCTCGGCAAAGCCCTCATCCAGGCCGACGACATCGCCGGCGCAGTGGCGCAGTTTCAAAGGACCGTGGAGCTTCTGCCCGAGTACGCCTCCGCCTGGGGGAACCTTGGCGCGTCCCTGGGAGAGCTGCAGGATTTCGAGGGCGCGTCTACTGCCCTCGTTCGCGCGGTCGAGCTCGATCCCGAGAACGCCCCACTCCGCTCGAATCTGGGAGTCGCCTACCGCGATCAGGGGCGGCTTCGTGAAGCGGAAGAGCTCTTCCGTCGAGCGGTCGCGCTCGATCCGGACTTCATATTCGGGCACTACAACCTCGCCCACACTCTGTTGCTGGCGGAACGCTATACGGAGGCGATCGAGACTTTCGAGAAGGCTCAATCCATGGATCGAACACTCTCGTCCCGTCAGGCGCTTCTGCTCGCGTGCGCACGCCTCGCGTCCGGCGACGTGCCCGGCGCGCACCGTGATTACCGCGAGGTCTTCGAGCGTCTTTCCGAGTCTTCGCGAAAGGACCACCGCGCCGCGGCCGAGTGGGACTTGAAGCAGCTGGCGCAAAAGACCGGCGTCACCCCCGAGCTCAAACAAACCGCCTCGCTCCTGCGGGCGTTGGGCTGATGCTAACGCTGGAGCAGGTCCGGCGGCTCAAGGAAGTCCTGCGAGCCACCTCCGCCCCCCTGGCCTTTGAGAGCTTCTCCGATTTCGCGCGAGCGGTTTTGACCTCTCTCATCGATCTCGTCGGAGGCCAAGGAGGAAATCTCTTCATCACCGACGTGAAGGCCAATCAGAAGCCGCTCTTCTTGTGGCACACCTACGACAAGGAGCTCGTCTCCGAGTATCAGGAACGGTTCTTCGACGAGTCTCCGATCCGGCTCATGGTGCCTCAGGGCGTCCATGTGGGTCAGACCTGCGAGTACGTGGACTACGAGCACTTCCAAAAAACCGCCTTCTACAACGAGTTCCTGGCGCCCCGGCGAATCCATCACATGGCGACGCTCATGGCTCGCCTTCCGGAGCAGGGGCGCAACGAGGGAAGCCTCGGCATTCTGGGTCTCCACAGGAACAAGGCGCGGGAGGCGTTCTCAAAGCGCGTTTGGCCTGACGGATCGGGAGGCTGAGGTGGTCTGTCACTGCCTGATGGGGCTTACGAACTCTCAGATAGCCCACGAAATGGCGATCGCCCCCGAGACGGTGAAGCACCATCTGAAGAACGTCTTCGAGAAGACCGGCGTCAGTCGGCGCTCCCAGCTCGCAGCCCTTCTCCCGGGTCGCTGAGCTTCGGGGTCCGTGATAGACTGGGGAGCCGCTGAGCTCTTCAGCTGGGGGAGACGGTAGATATGAAAGACGATTTGACTCGACGGGACTTTTTGAAGGCCGCGGGCCTCGCGGTGGCGGGGATCACCGGCGCCGCGGTCCTCTCGCGCTCCGCCTTTACTCAGGAAGAGGAAAAGAAGCCTAAAGAGGACAAGAAAGAAGACGAGACGAAGCCGCCTGAAAAAGAAGAGAATTACGACGACCTCTTCGAGGAGAACGAATCAGAAGAGGCCGACCCCAGTGAAGAAGAGACGCGCGGCTGCCCGCAGTGCGGCGCTCTCATGTATCGACAGGGCCGGACCTGGACTTGCGAGAACTGCGGCTATAGCTACGTCGAATAGACGTTTTCGATTTCTGACCACCTTCTGACCCACGAGGGAGCGCTCACGAGGAGCAGTCCCCTTGCGGTTTTTTGGGCGCCTCCTGTCATCCCACCTGCATCGCTCGTTGCCAAACCTCGCGCGCGTTCGGTAGCATGGAGTATCCGTTAAAACAGGGAGATCCGATTGAACCGACGCGCTCGTTGGGGGATTGCTGTCGTTGCGCTCGTTTGCGCCCCTTCGGTCCTCGAAGCGGCGATTCCGCTCTACCGCAACGGCTCCGACTTCAAGCTCGACCTCAGCCTCCGGGTGCAGCTCCAGTACTACCACCTTGGAGGCGACGACTGGTCTGAAGAGAAGCTCTACTTCCGGCGACTTCGTCCGGCTCTCGAAGTAACCTTTTCCCCGAGCTTCAAGGCGGAGGCGGAGTTCGACTTCGGGGATACCATCGAGGGGGAGAAGGTCGAGTTCAAGGACGTGTTCGTCTCTTACCTCGGATTGGAGTCGAAGGGCTTTCTCCTCACCTTTGGGAACGAGAAAGCGGTCTTCTCGAGGCAAGTGCAATCCTCCTCCAAAAGCCTCACGCTCGTCGAGCGCGGCTTCGTTGGCATCGATGACTTCGGGAGCCTCGACCGTGTCGTCGGAGCGCGGGTGGACGGCCGCGACTCGACGGGTCGTCTCAGCATGGCCGCGAGCATCGGTCTCGCCTCGCATCTCCCCGACGCTTCGCAAATGGAGTTCGACAGCCCGCTGAACGCCGGAGAGGATGCGAACCGGGGATGGTCTCTGTCGGGTCGCGTCGAGCTCGCGCCCCTGGGCGAAGTCGACTACGACCAGGGAGACTTCGGAAGCGAGCACCTTCGCTTCGCTCTGGGTGCTTCGGCCTATCGCTGGTACAACGACGGAAGCCAGAACCGCCACACCGTGAACGGACGCTCCACGGGTGAGGAGGTTGCCGATCTGGATCGGTCTCATGGCGTGGAAGTGAGCGGGGCGGTGAGGGGCCGCGGGCTATCGGCCGACGCAGAGATTCAATGGGTCCGGGGAGTGACGACCGACGACAGGTTCGAGGGTGGCCTTTACAGCCAGGGCGTGGCGGACTTGAGCAAGCTTTCGGCGCAGTCTGGCTATATGGTCCTTCCCGAGAGGCTCGAGATCGTGGGGGGCTACGACCGTCTGGATGCCGCGACCTACGCCTCGGCCTGGAAGCGTCTCTCCATTGGCGCAACCCACTACTGGAAGCGCCAGCAGCTCAAGCTCCAGTTCAACTACATCCTTCACTGGAGCTTCCTCGGAGTCCCCGGCGACGACCCACGGGCCGTGGTCACCCAGCTTCAGATCGTGTTCTGAAGCCCTACGGCCGTCCGATGAACAGGTGTCCGACGATCAGAAACAGGATGAGGGTCGCGCACAGCGTGAAGTGCGGCGCCGTCAGCCGCGGGTAACGCCATAGCCAGAAGTTCCCTCTCGGCTCGCGTCCGTCGAGGGCCATTCGCGTGTAGACGATCCTTTGAACGCTGATGAGGTTCGTGAATACCGCGAGGATCCAGAGCGTTATGTGGACGTTGCCCGCGAGGAGGCCGATGATGATGGTGACCGTCCTCTCGGCCCTTTCCATGAATCCGATCTTGCACTCCGGAATGACGTTCTCCGCCCGGGCCCGAATGTAGGAGGTCGTCGCCGTCCCTACGGCACCGAACCCCCAGAGGACGAGATAGAGCGTCCGCCCCGGCCCGTGTACTTGCCGCATCAGGTACATCAGGATCCCGAGAAGCATCAGGAAGTCCGTGTACCGGTCGGTGACCGAGTCGAGAAACGCGCCAAACGCGGTGGAGCGCCGCGAAATCCGGGCCACCGCGCCGTCGAGCATATCGAAGGCTCCGGCGGCGATGAGGACGAGCCCGGCCACCCACTGGGTCCCGTAGAACGCGGGGATGAAAACGACGGATACGACGACCGGTCCGGTGAGAGTGACGGAGTTCACCGGGATCCCCGCTCGGATGATTCCCCGGGCGATGCTGTCTCGGGCGAAGCCGAAAACCCCCGCCACCGCCTTCGAGAGCGCGATCGCGATCGAACGGAGAATCTCCCTCAGGCCCGGTGGTTGCGGAAGTATGCTCTCCTTGACGCCCAAGTCTCACTCCTCGAATGCGCCCACGACTCTACCACATTTTGCAGGGCAGATCAGGGGAGCCGACGCAGAAGTAACACTAGATTCATCTGAAAGTCACGGGATTGTAACCAACCCGTAATAAAGTCCGGTGGCAACGTTTCCCTTCCAGGAGGATGATTCCTGTATGCGACTCGATTCGCGGGTACCCTTTTTGGCCGTGGCTGCACTCCTCGTCTGGGGGAGCGGGCGCGCTCGCGCGCAGGTCGCGACGAGCGCGAATACCGTCCAGAGCCTTTTCTACAAGGAAATCCAAAAGGACGGACGCATCTACGTATTCAACGTCGCCGAAGAAGCGGAGCGTTTCGAAAAATCGGGTGAGACGGGACGGGCCATCACCCGGATTGGTGTCGGTCCGAACGGCGAGACCGTCGTCGCGGACAGCGAAACCGCTCTGGAGCTGTTCTTCTTCAAGCACGGCGTCTCCGAGAAGGTCGACCGGCCGAAGGACGCGCCCCTCAACATCGTGTGGCGGGACGGAAAGACGCGCTTCACCCTGGGAAGCGGTTTCTACATGGAGATCTCGAACCGCATCCAGGTTCGCTACGCCCATGAGATGCCGGACGATGCCGTGAAGCTCCCCGGGACCGAGACCGCGGGAGACGACAAAGGGAGCTTCCGGATCCGCCGGGCGAAATTCAAGATCGAGGGATGGTTCTATCAACCCTACCTCCAGTACGAGCTCCAGTTGAACTGGCCGGGGGCTCTCGGCAGCAACGTCGGCGCCTTCCTCGAGGACGCGAACATCAACTGGGATCTTACCAAAGGCAGGAAGAGGCTCATGGTGCGCTTCGGACAGTTCAAAGCGCCGTTCGGCCTCCAAGAGCTCATTTCGTCGGGAAGCCAGGAGTTCGTCGACCGGTCTCTGGTGTCGAACGCGTACTTCCGCGGCCGGGATACTGGCGCCTCCGTCTGGGGGGTCCTCGGAAACAACAAGGTCGAGTATCGCGCGGGGATTTTCAACGGCAACGGCCTGACCCGGCCCCTCAACGACAACAACAAGTTTCAGGCCAACGCCCGCGTCACCTTCCAGCCCACCGGCGCCGTGCCTCTCGGAATCTGGGGCTCGGGTGTGCACATGACTGAAAGCGACATGGACACGAGAGCCCTCGGCCGGCCGGTCTTCACCATCGGCGGCGCCTTCGAGCAGAACGACCTCCGCTTCGCGGCGACCGATCTCGCGACCAACATCAAGAGCACGCTCTTTACCATCGACAGCCTCTACAAATACAAGGGGTTCTTCGCCACCGGCTCGTACACCTGGGGCCTTCGTCGGCCCCAGGACGTCGCGATCCGCGAGTTCGACACCAAGGGGTGGTTCCTTCAGGGCGGATACTTTTTCAAGCCCGACGTCTGGGAGGTCGCCGGACGCTACGGAGAGCTCGACCCGAGCGAGCTCATCGCCATCGACAAGGTCAAGGAGCTCGGCGGGGCTCTCAGTTACTACTACAACAAGCACAACCTCAAGGTGCAGGCGGATTTTCGCCGGATTCAGACCGAGTCCGCCTCCGGCGGAACCACGAACCACGAGCTACGGGTCCAGACACAATTTATCTTTTAGGAGTCTACTCGTCATGAAGCATGTTTCGATTGGCCTCTTTTGCGTGCTGATCAGCGCCGTCACTTTCGCCCAGCGGGTAACGGTCGAGACCGGCGTTGCTCCCTACAAGAAGACTTCCGGCGTCTCCGGAAACATCAACAGCATCGGCTCGGACACGATGAACAACTTGATGGCGCTCTGGGGGGAGGCGTTCCAGAAGATGTATCCCAACGCCCGAATCCAGATCGAGGGCAAGGGGAGCTCGACCGCGCCGCCCGCTCTCATCTCCGGCACCGCGCAGTTCGGCCCGATGTCCCGCACGATGCGGGCGACGGAGATCGATCAGTTCGAGTCGAAGTTCGGCTACAAGCCCACCGAGATCCGGACCGCCTATGACGCGCTCGCGATCTACGTGAACAAGGACAACCCGCTCGAGAAGATCACTCTGGCGCAGGCCGACGCCGTCTTCTCCAAGTCGCGAAGGCGCGGAGGCAAGAACGTCGCGACCTGGGGCGACCTCGCGCTCACCGGCGACTGGGCGGCGAGGCCGATCTCGCTCTACGGCCGCAACTCGGCCTCGGGAACCTACGGCTTCTTCAAGGAGCACACGCTGAAGAACGGCGACTACCGGGACCAGGTCAAGGAGCAGCCCGGCTCGGCGTCAGTGGTGCAGGGCGTGACCGAGGATCGTTTCGGCATCGGCTACAGCGGGATCGGGTACCGAACCTCGGGAGTAAAAGTGCTGGCGCTCGCGGAGACAGACGCGTTTTCGAGCGGCAGCTACGAGGACGTCATGTCGGGGAAGTACCCCCTCTCCCGCTTCCTCTACGTCTACATCAACAAGGCGCCGGGTAAGCCACTCGACCCTCTCGTCAAGGAGTACGTAAGGCTCATCCTCAGCCGCGAAGGGCAAGAGGTGGTCCTCAAGGACGGTTACCTTCCGCTTCCAGCCACGATCGTGAAAGAGGAACTGGCGAAGCTGGAGTAAGATTCGCTTCCCGCCATGGCGTCTACCACCCTCAGAGTTCGCGAGCGCATCGTCGAAGCTTCCAAGCGAATCGGCCGCGTCAAGCGCATCGACCGCGCGGCGAGCGCGCTCGTCACCTTCGGCGGCATCTTCATCATCATCAGCGTGCTCTTCATCTTCCTGTTCATCGCGGCGGAGACCCTGCCTCTCTTCCGCTCGGCGTCGGCGGAAAAGCTTGCCACCCCTACGCTGGGCGGCGCGGGGTCGCTACAGGGGAGCAGCGCGCTCGCGATCGGCATCGACGAGTACCAGAAGTACGTCTATCAGATCCTCCCTGACGCCAAGGTCGCCTTCTACCGCGCCGACAATGGCGTCTTGCACCTCGAAATTCCGATCGCGGGCCTCGAGGGAGCGCGGCTGACGGCGGCGTCCCGAAGTCTTCAAGGGGATTTCTTCGCCGCCGGCACGGACGATGGACGGGTCGCGCTCTTCCAAGTCCGCTTCCGTCCCGTTTTCGAGGGCCAGGTTCTCGACGACCTCGAGATAGAAGTCCGCGACCGGGGCCTTCTGACGGTCGACGCCGCGGGCCGCCCGGTTCGCGATGCGAGCTACTGGGAGTCGCCCGAGGGCGAGAAGTCGGTCGCGGCTCTCTTGGGCGACTCCGATATCGTGCTCGTGCGTTTCGGAGACGACGGCTCGCCCGTTCTTTTAACGCTTCCACCGAGAGAAGGCGAGCGTGTGACTCACGTTCGTCTCGGTCAAAACGCCGAGCTCGTCGCGGCCACCGCGACCGGCCGGCTTCACCAGTGGGATATCGGAGGCGAAGAGGTCCATCTCACCGAAACGATCAAGGTGAGCGACGCCGGCATCACCGCGCTCGAGTACGGGCTCGGCGGCAACACCATCATCGTAGGCGACGGAAATGGAGCCCTGAGCGCCTGGTTTCGCGCCCGGCCCAACCCCGACGCCCCTCTCGAGCTGGTCAAAGCCCACGAGTTCGAGTCGCAGGGAGCGCCGATCGTGTCCATTGGGTCCTCGACCCGCGAGCGCAGCTTCGTGACCGGGAGCGCCGATGGGTCTATTTTCCTCCGTCACCTCACCTCCGAGCGCACTCTCCTTCGATTCAAGGGTCTCGGGGAGGCCGCTGCGGTCGATGCCGCCCTCATCACTCCCCGCGCCGACGGCATCCTCGTACGGCGCAGCGACGGAACCCTCGACCGCTACTCCCTGAGAAACCCTCACCCCGAGTTCTCGTGGCATGCGGTATGGGGGAAAGTCTGGTACGAGGGCTATTCCGAGCCCGAGTACGTGTGGCAGTCGACGGGCGGCACCGACGATTTCGAGCCCAAGCTGAGTCTCGTTCCCCTGGTGTTCGGAACGGTCAAGGCGACGTTCTACGCGCTCATCTTCGCGGTGCCGCTCTCCGTGATGGCGGCGCTTTACACGTCCCAGTTCGTCCATCGCACGATCCGCGCCCGGGTCAAGCCGATGGTCGAGATCATGGCAGCGCTCCCGAGTGTGGTGTTAGGCTTCATCGCGGGTCTCTGGCTCTCGTCCCGCGTCGAGGCCGCGGTGGTCCCCGTTCTGCTCCTGGTGGTCCTCCTGCCGCTCTTCGGAACCGCCGGGGTTCTCTTCTGGGAGCGGCTTCCGCGCGTGATCCTGAAGCGCCTCCGGCCGGGGATGGAAGTGCTCGTGATCCTTCCCCTCCTTCTCGCCGGCGGAGCGGTCGCGTTCTGGATCGGCTCGTCGGTCGAGAACCTCGCCTTCGGCGGGGATTTCAAGGGCTGGCTTTCGTCCTCGCTTTCGCTGGTCTACGACCAGAGGAACAGCCTGGTGGTTGGGATTGCGATGGGCTTCGCGGTCATCCCGATCATCTTCACCATTTCGGAAGACGCCTTCTCGAGCGTTCCCCAGCATCTCACGGCGGCGTCCCTCGCCCTCGGGGCGAGCCGATGGCAGACCGCGACCCGCGTCGTGCTTCCGACGGCGAGCCCGGGAATCTTTTCCGCGACCATGGTCGGGTTCGGCCGCGCCGTGGGCGAGACGATGATCGTGCTGATGGCTACGGGGAACACGCCCCTTCTCGACTGGTCGCCGTTCAACGGCATGCGGACGCTGTCCGCGAACACCGCGGTCGAGATCCCGGAGGCGCCCTACGGCGGCACGCTCTATCGCGTGCTGTTCCTCTCGGCAGCGGTCTTGTTCCTCATGACCTTCGTCGTCAACACCGTCGCCGAGCTGGTTCGACAACGGCTGCGCGAGAAGTACAAAGCGATCTGACGATGTCGCTCCGAAAGCATCTGGCGCGCGGCGACCACATGATCTGGCTCACCGGGAGCGCCCTCGGAATCTGTCTTCTGATGATCTTCGGGCTTCTTGCGATCATCCTGGTGAACGGGCTCGGCATCTTCTGGCCGCGCGAAATCGAGCAGGTTACGACCGCGGACGGCTCCGTCCTCGCGGGGGAGCTCGCCCGAAGGCAAGCCATCCCCAACCCCGGTCAGGCGAATCACCTCCTCGAGCACCGCATCCAATTGCGCACGGGAAACCGCGACCTCTACGGCGTCGACTTCACCTGGGTGAACGAATCCGACATCGTGAAGCGAGAGCGGCCTGCTGGAATCTTCTTCGTGGAGCGGAGCGAGTACGGACCTCTCGTCGGGACACCCATACGAATCCTGGAAGGAGATCGGGAGATCGCCTCCGATCCGAAAGCTGTGCGGGAGAAGCTTCCCGATCTCGTCGCCCAGGCAGCGCGCGACCGCGAGGCCATCGAGAGGATCGAGAAGGTCGAAATCGGAGAGGTCAACTTCGAGATCGAGAGGCTACGCCTCGAGGCCCGGAGGCTCGATTTTCGGGAAGGGCGGGAGCCGGGGCTCGACCTTTCGAACGAGCGCGCCGAGCTCCAGAGGCGCGAAGAGAGCGAGCAAGCCCGCTACGTCGAGCTCGAAGCGAAGCTCGCCACACTCCTCGAGTCGGCGGCGGGCACCCGCGTGACTTTCGAGACGGTGGACGGCCAGGAGAAAGAGCTCCGGAGCTTCGACATCTACCGGGCTTATCCCGCGAACGAGCTCTCGACTTTCGCGCGCGCGGGAACCTACGCGAGCCGCCTCTGGAGCTTCCTCACAGAGGGTCCGCGGGAGGCGAACACCGAAGGCGGGATCTGGCCGGCGATCTTCGGCACCGTGATGATGGTGTTCCTCATGAGCCTCGCGGTGGTGCCCCTGGGAGTGCTCGCGGCGCTCTACCTCCGGGAGTACGCGAAGCAAGGAGTTGTCGTCCGCACCGTCCGGGTGGCGGTGAACAATCTCGCGGGCGTTCCCTCGATCGTATTCGGGGTCTTCGGGCTTGGCTTCTTCGTCTACTTCGTGGGCGGCGGGATCGACCGCCTGTTCTTCTCGGAGGCGCTTCCCGCGCCGACTTACGGCACCGGAGGGATCCTCTGGGCGTCGCTCACCTTGGCGCTTCTCACCGTGCCCGTGGTCATCGTGGCCTCGGAGGAGGCGCTCGCCGCCGTGCCGCGCTCGATGCGGGAGGCATCGCTCGCGATGGGGGCCACCAAGTTCCAGACGATCCTCCGCGTGGTCCTGCCCGCCGCCGCCCCGGGAATTCTGACCGGGCTCATCCTCGCCATGGCCCGGGCGGCGGGAGAGGTGGCGCCCCTGATGCTGACCGGCGTCGTGAAGCTCGCTCCCGAGCTTCCCGTCGACTTTTTTTTTCCGTTCTTTCACCTCGATCGGAAGTTCATGCACCTCGGCTTCCATATTTACGACGTAGGCTTCCAGAGCCCCAACGTGGAAGCGGCGAAGCCCATGGTCTACACTACGACGGTCTTCCTTCTCCTCATCGTCGTGCTCTTGAACTTGACGGCGATCCAGGTTCGCAATTACCTTCGAGAGAAGTACCGCACCGCGGCCTTCTGAGAGGACGCCAGGGCAGCCAGTACAAATTGTGCAGATGACCGACGACCCGATGAAAACCACCGCCCCGGACTCGGGTCTGCGGATCCGGACGGCGGTTTCGTCGAAAGGTGTATCTCCCGACGCGCGGCCCTCGGAAGCGGAGATCGTCTGCAGGAGCGTGAACCTCGCTTACGGCGACAATCACGTGCTTCATGACATCAGCATGGAGATCGGGGCCCGGCGGGTGACCGCGCTCATCGGACCCTCGGGCTGCGGGAAGTCGACCCTCCTGCGCTGCTTCAACCGAATGAACGATCTCATCGACAACGTCCGCATCTGGGGCGAGATTCGGGTCTCTGGCCTCGACGTCAACGCCGCGACCACGGACGTGATCGAAGTACGGCGGCGGGTGGGGATGGTGTTCCAGAAGTCGAACCCGTTCCCGAAGTCGATCTTCGAGAACGTGGTCTACGGTCTGCGGATCGCCGGAATCAACGAGAAGACGGTTCTCGAGGAGGCTTGCGAGCGCAGCCTTCGTGCCGCGGCGCTCTGGGACGAGGTGAAGGATCGCCTCGACGAGAGCGGCCTCGGGCTCTCGGGCGGGCAGATGCAGAGGCTCTGCATCGCGCGGGCGATCGCGGTCGAGCCGGAGATCGTCCTGATGGACGAGCCCTGCTCGGCCCTCGACCCCATCGCCACCCTGAAGATCGAAGAGCTCATCTACCAGCTCAAGGAGCAGTACACGATCGTCATCGTCACCCACAACCTGCAGCAGGCGGCGCGGGTCTCGGACCGCACGGCGCTGTTCTGGCTCGGGCGCCTGGTGGAGTACGCCCCGACGGCGGAGTTGTTCACCGCGCCCAAGGACAAATTGACCGAGGACTACATCACCGGCCGCTTCGGTTGATAGCATAGAGGTATGGAACGGCACCACTTCGAATCGGAGATGCAGGCGCTCAAGAGCCAGCTCCTCACCATGGGGGGCCTGGTCGAGAACCGGATCCACCGCGCGGTCGATTCGCTCATCCATCGAAAGGATCACGAGGCCCAGAAGATCATCGAGTCCGACGTCGAGATCAACGACCTCCAGATCGAGATCGACGAGCGTTGCCTCAAGATCCTCGCGACCCAGACCCCGGTCGCGGTGGACCTCCGGTTCATCGCCGCGGCGATGAAGATCAACTCCGACCTCGAGCGGATGGGCGACCAGGCAGTGAACATCGCCGAGAGCACCTTGAAATGCCTCGGCCAGCCGCCGCTCAAGCCGTTCATCGATCTGCCACGGATGGCGGCCCTCGCCCAGGAAATGACCCGGGACGCTCTCGACGCCTTCGTCCGCGGGGACGCGGAACTCGCCCGCGACGTGCTCCGCCGGGACGACGAAGTGGACGACCTCAAGGACCAGATATTCCGGGAGCTCCTCACCTACATGATGGCCGACCCGGGAACCATCGAACGGGCGCTTTCGCTCATCCTCATCAGCCGCAACCTCGAACGAGTAGCCGACCACGCGACGAACGTCGCCGAAGACGTGATCTTCATGGTGGAGGCGAAGGACGTTCGCCACCATCACGTGGAGTAAAGTCTCTGCCAGCGCCCCTGGTCATCGTGAACCCGGCCTCGCGCGGAGGCCGGGGGGCGCGCGACTGGCCTGCGGCTGCATCCGCACTGCGCTCAGAATTCGGTCCCTTCGAGTGCCGTTTCACCGCGGGCCCCGGAGACGCCGCGCGCATCGCTCGTGAAGAGGCCGAGCGGGGATGCGATCTGGTGGTCACCTTCGGCGGCGACGGAACCATCTCCGAGTGCGCGCGGGGGATCCTGGAGTCGGGAAAGCCGGTTGCGCTCGGGATCCTGCCCCACGGAACCGGTGGGGATCTCGTGCGCTCGCTCGCGCTTCCCACGAGGCTCGCGGACGCCGCCCACGCTCTTCGCCGCGGAAGAACCGTGGCCATCGACGTCGGCCGTGTCGTCTTCGAGGACGGACGGGAGAAGAGCTTCGTCAACTCCGCTTCTTTCGGACTCTCCGCCGAGGTCGCCCGCCGCGTGAGCGGGCGGGACGGAGGCAGCTACATCGCGGAGACGTTGAAGGCTGCGTTGAAATACGACCCTCCGGAGATCGAGCTCACGGTGGATTCGGGGCCGCGCCGACGGGTTCGCATCACCACCGTCTCTCTTCACAACGGCCGCTTCTTCGGGGGAGGAATGAAGATGGCGCCCGAGGCGCGGTTGACCGACGGACTCCTGGATCTGGTGGTAGTCAAGAAGCTCTCGCTCGCGAAGCTCGTTCGTGAGAGCCCGCTTCTCTACCTGGGCGCGCATCTCGGTCTCCCTGAAGTCGAGCACGGTCGAGTAAGCGTCGTCGAAGCCCGCCCGGTGAATCCTGCTACTGAAGTTCTCGTCGAGCTCGACGGCGAGGCCGAACAGCGACTCCCGGCGCGGTTCGAGATTTGGAGGCGAGCGCTCCGGATTCGGCTCTAGGTTAGCTGCTAGGTGCGAGCTCGAGTCCGGCTGATCGTCAGTCGGTGACGTAGCTGAAGAGCTTGTACTTCCCCTTCCGCTCCATGACCGAGCCGAAGAGCTCCACCTGGAGCTCTTCTCCGCTTGCCTTATCGCGAACTTTCAGCGAGGCCTTCCGATGAACGGTAAACGTCCCGTAGTCCGTACTCCCTTCCTGGAAACCGACGGAGAGGAGCTCGAGCTTCCGGCCCTTGTAGCGCGAATAATTACCGGCGATCGAGTTGCGGCTCTTCTGATGAAGATCGCCCCATCCGTACTCGAAGGGAACGCCTCGTTCGGGGCGTGAAACGGGCAGCTTGGGCCAGACGTAGAGCCGGAACTCGTCCTTGGTCAGCGGAAGGCTCTTCAACGTCTCGACGTCTTCTTTCGCGATAGCTTCGAGAACCGCGCGGGTGAGCGCCTCCGGGGAGTCGAACGTGCTCGAGAGCTTCAGCTCCAGATCCGTCGCTTCGCTCTCGACCGGCGCAGGATCGCAGGCGGCGATCGCGAGCGCACAGCCCAGAAGGAGGCCCCCCGCGAAACGGGGGGCCTGCGATCGAAACGTCATCCGAATCTAGTTCGGTGAGAAGTTGGTCCAGCCCGCGAGCCAGTTCCCCAAATAAGGAGCATCGGGGTTCGGATCCCTGTCGCTCGAGATGCCGCCGAGGAACCGTGCCGGCTCGAAGAAGCCGTCGTTCGGCGGCAGGGATACCGCGATCTCGCCGTTCACCGCAGGGGAATCCGACGTCGGCCGATAGTCGGGCGACACCTGGTCGTAGGGGTCCCGGAGCATCGGGTCGGTCACCACGATGTTACTGAAGGTCGCCGCCACCGCCTGGGTATCGGAGGCGAAGTTCGGGTTGTTTCCGAAGAAGATAAAGTTCGCCAGGCTCAATCCGCCGTTCCCCGCAAGCGTAAACGTCACGGAATCGTCGATGTTGAGACCGTTCTCCTTGAATCCGGTCACGATCCCGTTTCGGATCGTGGCCGCGGTGCCGCGGCGCAGAAGCATTCCATCGTCGCTCTCGCCCCCCTGCTCGTTGTCGGGATCGCCGATGAGCGAGACGTTGTAGATCGTGGGGTTGGACCGGGGCTGAAGGTCGAAGTTCTCCGCGTTGTTGTCGGCTTCGAACCCGTTATCGGCGTCGTCCCCGTACTGCTGGGCGATCCAGAACTGTCCCTTTCCGTCCCAGCCATCGGTCCAGTCGAAGCTATCATCGCCGGCGCCGGTGACGATCGCATACTTGACGTTCACCGTTCCTCCGAACATCTCGATCCCGTCGTCCTTGTTGTAGTTCACCTGGAGGAACTCGGCTACCGTGCCCCGTCCTACGCCCTGAAACGCGATCCCGTTGAGCTCGTTATCGGGGCTGAACTCGATTCCCGCGTACTCGACGCGGACGTAACGGAGGACCCCGCTCGAGTCGTCGGGGTTGTTCCCGCCGTAGGCCCCGGTGTCGCCTTCACCGAAAGCTTCGCCGCCGGAAACGTTGAGGGGTGCATCCCCGTTGATGATGAGACCGCCCCAGTCGGCTCGAGCGCGCGAGCCCGCCGGCTGGTCGCTGGTGAAGACGATTGGCGCATTCGCGCGTCCCTCGGCGAAGATTTGCCCGGTTCGCGAGATCACCAGCGCCCCGATAGAAGCGCCCTCGCCCACGATACGGGTTCCAGCCTCGATCCGAAGCACGGCATTCTCCACGAACACCGTGCCCGAGAGGACGTAGACGTTATTCGCGGTCCAGGTGGTGTCCGAGGTGATCCTGCCCGACACCCTCACCACGTTCTGGGTGAAGGCCACTGGCCCTAGAAGGCTCGCCGCCGCGAAGAGCCCCGCGAGAAGCGCGCCCGCTCGTTTCACTGTTGTCATACGATTCTCCATTCCCCTTTGAAAGTGAGCCCCGGACCACCATGACCCCTTGGGACCCGCCGGAGTTTTAGACCGCGTCCGTCAATCTTCGATTACGCCTCCGTGAACAGCCGGTGAATTCATTGAACCCGTGTCAAAAGAGCGAATACGAAAAGCTGACCGCGAACGTCCGCCCGAGCCGGTAGAGACGCTGCACCTGACCCCCTTGAGAGAACAGATAGTCGGAGTCGGTGAGGTTGTCGAAAATGAAGCGGAACTGCGCCGGGCCGAACCGCTTGATGGCGACGACGTCGAGACTCCCGCGTCCCTCCTCGAGGATGTCTGGAAGTCCGAGCGACCCCACGTCGATGATCCGGTCGTCGAAGTAGTTGTAGAGGACCCGGGTGGAGAACTCGTACCCCGGCAGCTGAAACTCCGCAATGACGTTGAAGACGTTCGCCGACTGCCCCGCGAGGGGACGGCTGGTGGAGGTTTGCACCTCGCCCACCGCCCGCCCGATCTCGATGTCGGAATCGACCCAGGTGTAGTTCGTGCTGACGAAGACGTTCGGGGTCAGTTGTTTGCGCGCTTCGATTTCGAACCCGAGGTTCGTCGCGCCCTCGGCGTTCGCATAGGAGGTGCGGAGCTGGGCCGTGGCCTGGACGGTGCGCTCGATGGGATCCTGGAAGTCCTTGTAGAAGAAGCTCAGGGCGATCACTTCCGAGGACGTGGGGAACCACTCCCAGCGAACGTCATAGTTCGAGATGAGAGCCCGCTTCAGATTGGGATTGCCTACCGTGGCCCGGCCGCCGACGACGTCGGTGAACTCGAAGGGCGCGAGCTCCCGGAACTCGGGCCGGTTGACGGTCCGGCTGTATCCGAAGCGCAGGTTCTGGGCGCTATTGAGCGCGTAGATCAGGTTCAAGCCGGGAAGAACGTCGGTGTCGTCGCGGTTGGAGACCAGGGGCGTCGGGTTCACGGCGAAGAGATCGAAGGTCTCGACGTTCTGCTCCGACCGCTCCACCCGGACGCCGCCCACGAAACGCCATCGCTCGCTGAACGGGAGATCGATCATGCCGTAGCCGGCGGTGATCGTTTGATCGGCGGTGTAGGTATCGGTCGCGCGCGTCTCCTCTCGAAGCTCGAAGTACGGTCCGATGTTCTCCTCCGCGAACAGCACCTCCGGCGGCTGGGAGACGTCGATGCGGCCGGCTGCGACGGGAAGGAAGCGGAACCGCCGTGAAGAGAAATCCCGGTTTCGGAACTGGACATAGGGTCCGGCCTTGATCATGGTCGGAAGGCCGCTCCACTGCGTGGTGTAGAAGCTCCAGTCGGCGCCGATCTCGTAGACGTGGTCTTGCAGATCGTTGAACATGCGGAAGCCGCTCTGGGACTCGTCCGCGAGCACGAACTCATCGTTCGCGGCGTCGTACTCGTAGAGCGTCTCGCGGAGATCGGGCTCGTCGCGGAGCGCGTTCGAGAAGCCGACCTTCCAGTCGACGCGGCTGTCGGAGAGCGCGGGAAGAAAGTGCTCTCCCGAGACCTTGCCGGAGTAGATGGTTTCCTCGACCCAAAAGAGCCGGGAATCGACGATCTCGGTATTGATGTCGGAGTTGAAGCCCTGGAACACCCGCGTCTCGTTCGAGGAGTTGTTGGTGTAGAAGTTCTCGAACGCGAGACGGTTGTTGCCGTTGATCTTGTAGGCCAGGTTCCCCACCAGGCCCATCGTGGTGTCGGTTGCGGCGACGGCGAAGTCGTAGTCGCTGAAGAGGACGAGTTGATCGTTGCCAACGGCGTAGAAATTCTGCTCCTCGGTCTGGGTCTGGTTCTTGTGGTTGTAGGCGAAGCTAAACACCGCTCCGAGCTTCTCGGTGCTGTTCCCCCAGACGAGGCTGTAGGACTGGTTGGGAGGGGCGCTCGACGAGATCCGGGGCTGCCACACGTTCGCGAACGAGCGGCCGAACGTCTGAAGCTCGGGCCGGGTGAAGCCGGCGGTGAAAATGCTCTCGCGCACCACTTTCTCGTCCGTGGGGATGACGCTCGGGAGGGCCCGGGTGCCGTCGTCGTAGCCGAGAAAATCGTAGCTTCCTCCGGGATAGGTTCCGAAGTCCTGGAACGTCGTTTCGGTGTTGAAACCGTAGCTGAAGGAGAAGTCGAACACCTGGCTGTCGGGGAAGCTCAAAGGCTCGATCTGAACGAGGCCTCCAGTGAAGTCCCCTTGCTTGTCCGGCATGTACGTCTTCTGCACGGAGACGCTCTGGATCAGAGCCGAGGGAAAGAGATCGAGCGGGACCACTTTCTTCTCCGGCTCGGTCGTGGGCAGTGTCGTGCCGTTCAACTGGGTGTTGCTGTAGCGCTCGCCGAGACCCCGCACGAAGATGTACTGTCCGTCGACGACGGTGAGACCGGTCACCCGCTGCATCGCGGACGCCGCGTTGGAATCGGCGTTCTTCCGCATGTCTTCCGCTGCGAGATTGTCGGAAATGACGGTCGCCTTCTTTCGCTCGATGAGCTGGGCCTCGGCGGTGAAGAGTTGCGGGGTCTCCGCTTCCGCGGTCACCGTGACTTCTTCCGAGAAGCGCTCCATCGAGACCGCGAGGTCGAGCGAGACCGTTTGACCGGCAGCCACGGTCACGGAAACGAGCTGCTCCTGATAGCCGGCGAAGGTAACCTTGAGCTGGTAGGTGCCGGGTGCAAGCTCAAACGAATACCGGCCGTCGAGCTCGGTGTAGAACACGGCGCCCGTCTCCACGACCTCAATCGGCGCCATGGGAAGGGTCATCGCGTTGAACTGGTCGATGACCACGCCCGCTATCTTTCCGACTTGGCCCATTTGGCCCGTTTGCTGGGCAAAGGCGGGCCATGCCGCCAAATCGCAGAGAAGAACCGCCAGCACGGCTTTGTTGACGTTCATCGGCATTAACCTCGCATTCATCTTCGTCGCGCACTCGAGGCGCACGAGCGCTTCGACCCCTGGATGTTCGGGTCACTATCTGTGAGCCCGATTGATATCAGATGAATGAATTGTGAATTGTGGGTTAACGGGGTGGGATGGTTTTCAGGACGCGACGGTCTCGAAGAGATAGCCCGCGCCCCGCATCGTCTTCAAGTAGTGTGGATGGACGGGATCGGCCTCGACCTTCTCCCGGAGCCTGCGGATGTAAACGTCGACGCTTCTCGGGGTGACGAAGCGCTCCGTTCCCCAGACGGCGTCGAGGAGCTGGTCGCGGGTGAAGATGCGGTTCGGACGCGAGGCGAGGAAGTAGAGAAGCCGGAACTCGAGAGCGGTGAGCTGGATGGCTTCTCCGCTTCTCTGCACGCGATAAGAGCTCGGGTCGATCGTGAGTGGCCCGATGAGAAGCGTCTCGGCGGACTCGATCTTGTCTTTCTCCCGCTCCGACCGCCTCAAGAGTGCTTTCACCCGAGCGACCATCTCCCGCACGCTGAAGGGTTTGGTGACGTAATCGTCCGCGCCGAGCTCGAGGCCGAGGACGCGGTCCGTCTCCTCACCGCGCGCGGTGAGCATGATGATGGGAAGCATCTCGTGCTCCTGACTCCTCCGGATCTCCTTGCAAACCTCGATGCCCGAAAGCTGGGGAAGCATCAGATCCAGGATGAGAAGGTCGGTCGAGCCTCGCTTCAGGAGCTCGAGCCCGGTCTTTCCGTCGGTCGCCGCGTATACCTGGAAGTCTTCCTTCTCCAGGTTGTAGCGGAGTAGCTCGACGATGTCGGGATCGTCCTCGATGACCAGAATGCGTTTCATCTTTTCGTCTCGATGCCAGCACCATAGCGAAACGAGACGGCGAAGCGCAAGATCTTATTGACTCGGCGACTTCTTGAGTCGCCGCTCGGCGGCCACGGTCCCGGAACGCTTTTCTCTCGGAGCTCGCGGAGCAGACGATGCACGATGAGATCGGGATAGCACCGATGGAAGAGGGCTGAGGATTCGGAGCCGCTCCTTGATGCAACGGTGGTAATCGGCCTCATCGGCCTCCTCTTGACGCCGCGTGCTAGAATCGGAGGCGCTTCGACAGGAGCTTCCCTCTAACAGAGTTCGAGCGATAGGTGGCGACGTGGCGACCGAGCGACGGAAAAGCACGGACATCGGGGAATTCGCGAGACGCCTGATTCTCAGCAAGGAGTACGGGAGCACCCTCAAGCGTCGGGTTCTCGCGGGTCAGATCAATCGAGATTTCGCGAAAACCCTCCTCGGCTACGCCCGTAGTCCGCAAGGAAGGTCACCCGAGTCGCTCTGGCTCGGAGAGCCGCCGGCGTTGAGGATCCTGGAAAGGATCGCGGGCGTCAACACCGAGCAGAAGAAGTAGCGCCCCAGGAGGATGTGAGTATGAGCGGTCCGCTGCGCCTGGCGATGAAAGCGCTGCGGCCGAGCCCGCGGGGGAAACCGACGCGGACACGTTCTAGTCGGAAAGGTCATGGGCAGCTTATCGCGACTCCCCGATCCTGTCGAGTTTCTCCTGCAGAGCCATCTTGTCCAGGGAGTCGAGCGGGAGGCTGATGAAGAGCTTGACGCGCGCGTCGAGATCGCGGAGCGCCCGATTGAAGGCGCGACGCTGCTCTTCAATCGTTCCGACGACGTCTGCGGGGTCGTCGACACCCCAGTGGGCGGTCATCGGCTGGCCGGGCCAGTAAGGGCATTTTTCTCTCGCCGCCTTTCCGCAGACGGTGAATACGAAGTCGAGCGGGAGCGCTCCCGGACGAGAGAACTCGTTCCAGCTCTTGCTGCGAACGCCGTCAGCCGGGAGATGAGATCGCACCAGGGTCTCGAGGGTGAGTGGGTGAACGTCACCCTTCGGGTGGCTCCCCGCGCTGAAGGCTTGAAAGCGGCCGCGGCCCCAGTGATTCAGAAGGACCTCGGCCATGATGCTGCGCGCCGAGTTCCCGGTGCAAAGGAAGAGGACGTTCTTGGCCATCTCGACTTCCCTTCCGATGGACTACCGGCAAGCCTCCGGGCCGCGCGGCTTCATTGGAGTGCTCGCCTCGATCCGCGATCAGTGCCGCGGGGCTCCACCCCCGCGGCCATCTGAAGGCTCCGCTCGGGGAGGATGGCCGAATCATCCGCATCGGAACTCCTTCGAGGGTATGAGATGTTGCCGGGCTCCTTCTCGTCTCTCAGGGCCTTGAAGAGGCGGGAGACGGAGCAAACGTCGAGAGCGACAGACATACGGGTATAGGGGTATATCCGACTAAGTCGAATTCCCGCAAGGGGCGAACGATCTGCTTCGCTTTGGTCCGCCGCTTCCGCGTGGTCTTGACTCTTTCTCCGTGGTCTCGGGAAGAGAGAGACAGATCTCGCGGACCCGCTTCAGAAGAGCGGCGCTTGTCGGTTTGGTCCTCGCCATGGGGAGTCGCCTTCCGGCGCCTTATGGCGGGAACGCGCCGCGGCGCGGGGCGTTTCCAGACGGGCAGAGGAGATGAGTGCGTCCGCGGCGGGGCGGTTGCAAGCGATGGGGATGTTCCGGACTCTGGCGATGCGAACGAGCGCGCTCGGGCTCACCGCATCTCCGAACCAGATCAAAAGGTCGATCGCTCCCTCCGCGATCAACTCAGCGAGCTCGCGGTGGCCGCCGAGGGCGCGGGGGCGCAGAAGGAGAACTCCTGGAGATAGCACCACCGACCCGCCGAGACCCGAAAAACTGCGGTAAAGCGCCTCTTCCACGAGCCTACCCATCGAACGGGTGCAGACGAGGGTGTGCCGGGCCAGCGTCTCGAAGTTCCGCTCGACCCAGTCGACGAGCTCATTCATCCGCCGGTCGTGGGCGAGCAGAGCAATTCTCTTTTGGGGCACGATCGACTCGACGATAGCGGTCGTGCGTGTCCATTTCTTGAACACCCGATGAGAAACCCATGAACCCACTACGTTTCCGTCCCGTCATCGGAATTTCACCGCCTCGTCGCGGAAGCTTAAAGACCCCGTGCCAGCGTCGAGGCATGAAAGAAGATCAGCTCTTGAAGTACGTGTCCAGCTACCGCGATCTGCGCCCCAAAGGACGGAAGCGCTTCCTCTTCTGGCTCGCGCTCGCCATTCATGCCGGCGCCCTCCTCGCCCTCATCGTCGTCCCGTTGGTACGGGTCGACCAGGACCTTCCGCAGTTCGAATCGATGCCGACGTTTCTCGCGCGCCCGCCTTCAGCACCTCCGCCGCGGCCCCCTCAGCCTCCTCCCGCGGCTCCGAGAGCGAGTGGGACCTCGAACCCAGCGCGGCCGCGACTTCTCGAAGCGAGCTTCATCGCTTCGATCGCCATTCCCAACGCCATTTCCGCGGAGGACTTCGCAGGCTTCGACTTCGGCACTCCCGGCGGTGTCGAAGTGGGCATTCCGGGCGGAGTCGTCGGCGGAATCGGCGGCGGCCTCGCAGGCGTTCCGCCGCAGTCGGCGGAGCCTGTGCGTCTCGATTTCAGGAAGGAAGATGCGAGACCCGTAACCAGGGTCGAGCCGGTCTATCCCGATCTCGCCGCCCAGGCGCGGGTACAGGGCGTCGTCATCCTCGAAGTGCTGGTCGATGTCCGGGGAGCGCCCTCGAGCGTGACCGTGCTAAGGTCGGTTCCCCTTCTGGAGTCGGCAGCGATCGAGGCGGTTCGCCAGTGGCGATGGAAGCCGTACAAGCTCCTCGATAGACCGGTCCCCTTTTCGGTAACGGTCACGGTGAACTTCCGCCTAACGTGAGACCGCGGGCGCCGTCGTTCTCGAGCAGGCTTCGCCACAGCGAAGCGTGAGCTTGACCGTCTCATGCCGGGCGTCGACATGGTGGCGGAGACGATCCATCTGGCGCTCGACGTCGAGATCGATCTTCTTGTTCCCGACGTAGACCGAGGCGGGGGTGATGACGAGCTCGGTGCGAAATCCCTCGCCTTCGACGCGCACCCGCTCGAGCGCGGGCTCGATGCGGTTCAACGCGGGAAAGAACGTGAACTGAAAAACCTGCTTGCCGGGAAGGCTCCTCAGGGGCCTGTCATCGCGGTACAGAACCGCGCCCTGCAAGTGCTCGCAGACCCGAAGCTCGATGGGAACGTAGAGGCTGCGGCTGAGCGCATCTCCGTCGGAAGCGGCGAAAAGGAGGAGACCCAGAAGCCCTGCCATGGAATCAATCCCTCGTTCGATGAATATAACATGAACGAAAGATTATTTTGGGGTTAAAAGACGACCTCCGAGCGTCGCTACTCGTTACCCGCAATACGTCGGTGCTGGCTTGAGTACCAACAGAACAAACGTGAGAGTCACCTTCTTTTCATTGGAAGCTGACGTGGGGTTCATGTCGCGCCCCTAATCTCTCCCTCGCATTCGCGCCTCCCTCCGGAGGGGCGGCGTCGTTTCCGGACCCCAAGCCTCTCGAGACGCCGCCCCTCGTCTCATGTCCTCTTCGAAAGGGTAGAGGTCTTTGGTCCGGATGGAAACGGAGCGTACGCCGCTCCCCGTCTCGTAGAGAAGCACTTCGGCGCCGACGAAATCGAGGGAGGATTGGTCTTCTCTCAGAAGCCACCCCCCGGTATTGCAGAAGCTCACCGGATGCCCGTCGACGACGTCCGCGAGCTCTTCCGCTTGCCAGGGGATGGGCTGGTGGGTATGGCCGAAGATGACGTCGGTCGGCCGCGGGATCTCGATTCCGTGCTCCGCCTGAAGGCGCTCGGTCTCGGCGATCGAGTACCGATAGTACTGCCGAAACCTCTCGCGCACGCTCGGGCGCGTCAGGAACTCCCGGCTATAGCGGGTGTGCTCGAGCGAGGCGAGAACGGAAAGAAACTTCGCGCTCGCCCATCGAAGCACCCACGCCGCGAGCACCCGCTTCGGCCATCCGCGGCTGCGGTCCGAGCGAACCCATCGCGAAAGCCGCTCCAAGTATTTTTCCAGGGTATCCGTCTTGCCCTGGAAGACTTCCCGCTGGATCGTGCGCGCGATCTCGGACAGCGGCCGAGCCTGGCCGATGCCCGTGCACGCGAGCTGGTGCAGGGGAAGATTGATCCCTACCACCTCTCGGAGCGACATCGCTTCGCCCTCGAGCTCGAGATCGTCGAAAGCGAGGAGCGCCGTCCACTCCGCCGCCACGGACCAGAACGCCTCGAAGTAGTGCCCGTGCGTCAGGAGCAGGCTCTCCCCCGAGTCGGTCACGAGATAGAGATTGGGATAGGCGAAGTTGAACGTGAGCTTGCTTCCGGTGAGCCTGCCGTTCGAGAGTTCTCGAGTGATATCGTCGAAGAACAGGTCTCCGTAATGTGCTTCGGACTCGTCGCGATCTCGATGTGGGACCACGTCGGGAAGAAGGAACTTCTGGGACCTTCCGTTCAGGCGGCGATCGTCGATGACTCCCGGGACCGAGCGTTTGAACGCCCGCGGAAGCTGGCCCTGCCGCAGGCGGTTGATTACGTTCACCTGATGCTCGACGGTGTGCCAGACGTCGAAGTCGTGGTTCCCGGGTACGTAGATGATCTCCCGAGCGAGACCGTCCTCGGAGACTCGGCGGAAGAAGCATCGTGCCTGACGGTAGGCATCGGCGTAGCTCGCGACAGAGAAGTCGATGATGTCGCCGAGGAGGACAAGATAGTCCACCTTACCCACCGCCCGCGCCAGCGCCTCGTAGGCCGGCCCGATGGAAGGATCTTTCTCCCCGGGTCTCGAGGACACGAGGGTGCAAAGCGGATCGCCGAAGTGGGTGTCGGAGAGGACCGCGACACGCATCGAGCTTCAGAGTAGACCGCGCAGGGGATCGTTCTGTTAATGCCGCGTTTACCCTGGATGAATTTCCTTGCGGTATTCTGAGAAGTCGAAATGAGGATCCTCTACGGGGTCGTGGGTGAAGGCATGGGGCACGCGACCCGGAGCGCCGTGGTGCTCGAGCACCTCGCCTCCTCGGGGCACGAGATCAGAGTGGTGGTCTCCGGCAAGGCCCATCAATTCCTGAAGGAGCGCTTCTCCGCTCGAGAGAACGTGGCGCTCGAGGAGATCCACGGGCTCACCCTGCGGTACTTCGGAAACCGGCTCGACCGCGCGGGAAGCTTGTTCTGGAACCTCAGAAACGCTCCCAAGGGAGTGAAGAAGAACGTCGAGGTCTACCGCAAGGTCGCCGAAGAGAGCTTCCGCCCCCAACTGGTGGTAAGCGACTTCGAATCTTTCGCGGCCCTCTACGCGCTGCGCCACCGGATT
>Ga0184637_10000384_pt1 | contig 32947 bp, 54 predicted proteins | sample PLM3_127_b2_FD_133143 | JGI IMG/M metagenome (GOLD analysis project Ga0184637, IMG submission 133143) | Groundwater sediment microbial communities from an aquifer in East River, Colorado, USA - PLM3_127_b2 | ecosystem: Environmental > Terrestrial > Soil > Riparian zone | place: USA: East River... | reverse complement strand
TTACCAGCCATGTAAATAACAAGTTGCTCCAAGTACAAGCCAAGATCAGACTTGGATTGCTCATACTTACTTCTGCTTGTCTTCAATTCACCTGGGATACCCTCTTTGCACCAGTCTGGCGAGTAGCTAAACCCTAATTCTTTGTCAACTGTTGACCCTCCATCAGATTTCCAGTTAACCCCATCCTCACCAGTTAGTGCCGACAAAAAGAAAGCATGCAAAACCTTGCCTACAAAGAATAGACCCACCATGCGGTTAGATAATGGTTGAGGATTGATCTTGTCGTAATATGCCTTACGTGGGTCAAGCAAGTCACTAGCATGAATCCCTGTACGATCTCTAGAATCCTTCTCAAGCCACTTTCTACTTTTTTCTATTAACTTGGCTTCGGCTTTCTTGTTTCGGTCTACCGTGAGTGAACGGGGTAGTGTCAACATTTATATCCTTTACAATATTCCTATAAACAAGGGACTAGGCAGTTTCGCTTTATTTGGTACATGCGGCCAACTCATGTAGCTTTAGTGCATAGCCTAGTCCCATAAACGTATTCCTGTCTATTGGCTTAAAAAATATTAAGATACATGGTTTAACAAGTCTTTGACTTGTTCACACTTTTGTTTGATAACACTAGTGTCAACGTTATGGCGTAAGCCCTTTGGAGTGTTAGCCAGGTCTTCTACATAGTGTACAAAGTGCCAGACTTGTGCTAACACGTCATGCTTCGAGGGCTTACCAATCGTTCTTGTCTTTCTTGGAACTTGCACCGCTGCGTCTGCTGCGTGACTCTTCTTTACCTTTTGCTTTAGCTCCTCTAGTACTACGACGAGTTTCTTTCTCTTCTGGTTCCTCATTATCTTCCTCGTTGTTATCGTCGTTCTCCTCATCCTTCACTTCATCACGATCACGACGGCTTGAGTGACCACCACTTGACCGACCGCGACCATGCCCATTTTCTTCATCCTCAGAGACACTTATTTGCACCGTAAACTCAGGGTCTTTCTTACCCCGACGATCAGTGTTCTCCCACAGAAAGACTACAATATCAGAATTAGAATCGTCGGCTTCTTGAATCTTGTCCTGAAGCACACCAATGTCTTGATTGCGAATCTTGCCGCTCCAGAGGGCATTATTTTTCTTAGAAGGCCACAAGCCCGTCAACCGAAGATACTTCCCATCATTGTCACGATTGCCACGTCTTGCCATTTCAAAATACTCCTCTTCGTTATATTAATAATAATCCAGATCTACCATTTCACTCATACATTAACTACTGAATCCAGTGTCCATTACTGTTTATATTTTTGTTAAAGTCAAGAGGACTCAAAGCATAATATAAGGTTTCTAACAGACCTTTTACGTCTGATGTTAATACGTCAGAATGCGCTGCAAAGTCTGTCGCAACTCTGCTGTTCCAATTTCCTAATTGAAAAAACAAAGCGGCTTCCCGTTCAGTTAACCGCAGAACAATTTCATTTGGGGGCGGAGTAGGGATAATAACGTCTAACGATGCTTTCATAATTTCTCCTAGTGAATAAATTGCCAAATAACAAGTGCTACTAGAATAACAATTGGGGCACAAGCTACAAAAAATGTTATTAGTTCTGCAATATCTTCAGTCATAGTCACCCATGTTGGTTCAGATCGCCGTCAGCAAAATCTTCTTCTGTAACTACGTTATCATCATCGTCTTGATCGCAGCTATAGTCAAACTCAGGTTCTTGCAAGAAATCGTCTAGCTCATCACCCTCATCGAGCACTGGCCCATCAAGTCCGACAGGAATTGCAGCTACAGTTTTTGCAACTCTAACTTTAGCTGTTTCTTTTTCCTGGTGTCTCCCATTCTTGACTGACTTCTTTTGTGAAGGCTTCACAAGAGACTTCTGCCCTGCTTTCTTGCCATGCTTCTTTGCCTTCTTCACAAACGGGTTTACCTTTGCAATACCAGACATGATCCCCCCTTATAAGTTAACTCTGTTTAACCACGACCGCAATTGCCGCAACTGCTTTACCTGCAACGTACCCAATAAACCGCGTTCATCATTCACATTCAAATAGGGCACATACTCTTTACGCTGTAACTTCGTGAGCTTCCAAGGTACACCAACAAGTCTTCGTTGAAAACTTGGAAAGTCACCATCATTTAACACCAATTCAAAGTTGTCTAATTTACCTATTTGATTTCTCATGACTTCAACCCCCAACAAGGTCCAGTGTTTGTATCCACGGTTAACTTGACATTTGAATCCCACAGTTCCGGCAAGACAGCAAATAAACTTGGTGGTTTGTTCATGGTTTCATGGGTAATCTCCCTGGTTATTTTCTCCATCCCCTTCGGTATATCTTGCATTAGGTCGTCGTGTACTTCGATAGCAAGCAAAGGCATGTGCGGCCACTTCTTCTCCATTAAGGCTGTCTGGTAATCTACGTATGACCACTTCCAATGAGTAAGAAATTCCCTCTCTAAGTCTATAAGGGAGCAACCAGTCACGTAAGCCGCGAGCGACTGAATCGGGTAGTTGATTGCTTGGTTGATCACATGTGCTTTGTACCTCATCCATGCTCGATATAATCCTTTCTCGCCTCGCGGAGGTTCCTCCGGCAATGGTAAACGACGACATTGACCAAGAGCATTATATACATGCCCATTTCTTAATACGTTCGCTTCTTGTTCTGCATGATAGTCACGCATACCAGGAAACATATCAAGAAACTCTTCTAGCAACTCACCACACTTTTCTACGTGTCGTTCATAGTTGCTATCCAAACGTACACCTTGACTCCACAAATCCTCGGCTAATGACCACTTCTTTTTGTTGTATGTAATTCCAAGCACAAGAGACTTTACTGATGTATATTCCTTAGTACCTTTAGTAACACTCTTCTTGAAAAAATCTTCTCCAATTTTGATATATCCGTTTGGATACTTGACAAAATAATCGGTAAGTTTTGGTTCACCAGATACCCACCCTCCAAGAATCGGCTCCAGCTTTGAATAGTCATTGTCTGCAATGCTTCCGCCCTTAAAGCGACTGACAATGATTTGCCGTACCGATACAGGCCAGTTTTGGAAGTTTGGAGACGCACTAGCCCTTCTACCAGTCTTTGCGGCGAGAGGGTTGATAGGGACAGGCATCCACAAACCGTCTGCCAACTTAACAAACCTTTTTGCAAGAGAGTCGCAGTACGTACTTTGGAGTTTGTCGGCTTTCGAGAACGTGATAAGGGCTTGAATCGCTTTATCATCTTTATATTCCTTCAGGTGTTTCACTGAAACGCTAGGCAAACCGCCTTTAGTATATGACTCGATTTCCAGCCCTACCCCGTTACTGCCGTAGACGTATTCTCTTAGTTGAGCGTCTTTCGCAGTAAACTCAGAAACATTCATCCCAAACTTGTCAACATACTTTAACAAATCAGTAAACCCTACTGTCCTATCTTTGTAAACTTTTGTACGCATCTTTGCAAACTTTTTACCGTCAATATAAACCCCGGCCCAATACATTCTCCGAAGACTCATTGCAATGGCATGCGAGAGCCGTGTTGGTCCTTCCAGACTTGTTTGCAATTTCTTATGAATTTGTAAAGTAGCCCATGCATCCAGCCTACATCGTTCGTTTCTAAGGTGAGGGGGCCACTTAGAGGAATCAGGGCCAAGGTCTTCAGTAGCTTTTTTCCAGTCCTTTGTGTTGAACAAACTAACTGCAAGCGACTCAAGTTTGTAACCATATTTACCTCTATTTTCGTCTGCCAATTTTGATTCAAGTAATGTATCGCGCTGGCGTCTGCCTTGTAACCATTGCTCTAAGGCAGTCTTTAGCCCTCGTGGTTGGAGACGCAACAGTGCTTCTATGTCTACAGTTATGTTATGTCCGACGATCACAGCATCCTTTAGCAATGCTGTCAGACTTGCAACCGCCTTGGGTTGAACTGCTATCGCATGGTGCTCGTCAGCGATACCAAGCGTGTAGACGCCTGTTGCGCCCTTTTCTCCTACGATCGGAGAGCCATATTCCGTATCAAATCCTAATTCTTGCTTTGGCATCCATTTGGGCAATGCAGAAATTGGATGCTTTAACTCAGGCATCCCTAACCGTTGAAGATCTTCTATCATTCGTTTCTTAGCGTGAGGATCAGTTAAAAGCGCAGAGTGCTTACTTGTAACAGCTACGCGCATGAATAAATCTTTTCCAGCAACCGGCATCCCAATTGCTCGACCCCTTAACAAGGCTTGTGGTCCTGGTGCACCAGTATTCATAATCGACTTCACAGCTGTTTCACCCGACGCTATAACTAGGTAGGGATTCAATTCTTGAATAGTGCGTATGAGGAATGGACGACAGGCCCGAAGGTTGACCATTTTAGGTTTCTTAGAACCTGTCAAGACGGGCCTACAGCGAAGGACAGGGGCGAACGCCACGTCGTTGCGTTCGACACCACTCGTTAAAAATACTTCTTTTAACTGCGCCCTCTCACGTTCACCAATAGGCAGTCCATTCCTGCTGTACGCTTCTTCGCCAGCCTTAGTTGTCTCTGTCACAAACAAATACTTGCCAGTCCAGTTGTTAGGTACGTAAGGCTTCATAAATGGTTCGGAGCAATCATCATGCAAGGCACATTCTACACATGCTGGACGGCTATGGGAGGCTTCACTCAGTCTTTCTGGCACAAGCCCGAACTTTGTGTTGACAATTTTAAGTTGCTTGCCCATGTTGCCCCTGTTACCAGTTGAATTCTTCTATCCGTTTTGATACATACTTTTTTAATGCAGTTTTAGAAAATGTTACTTCATGCGCCTCTTTTACAAGCAACTCAATAAAAATATCAATGTACTCTTCTCGCGTATCAAACGTAAGACCATGTTGTGATAACATATAATTTCCTCTTATATGAAGAGCCATTGACCGGCGAATAAATAAATTCGCTTAACTCGGCTGCACAGTCTCTGCACTAGGCTCACGTCTTCGGGTTAGGCATACCACACATACATGAATTAAATTCAGGATCAGTTTCGTCAATCAACATTTCATCCCAATCATAACAAAAATGAGCATATAATCCGTTTCGTGCACCTTTGTAAAGTGGGCATCCAGTACCTGGCACAGGATCACATATCCATTTTCTCGTTGGATTAAATATAATACGAGGAGCCTTGGTAATTTTGGCTTTAGCTTTCATGTCAGTCCATCCAAGTGTGTATCAAGCCAAGCACTACGGGTAATAAAATTCATAGCTGCCAGATCTTTTACATAACGAAGTTTATCAACATGGGCTTTACTACCAGCACTTGCCAAAGCCATTGCAATCTTTCCTGCTGCACTTTGCGCTTCAGGTTCGTTGTCAAGGACAATCAAGACAGACCGCTTTGCAACTAACTTAATTAGATGTTCTATTGCTTGATCGCCAGGAGCCATTCCCATAAGTGCAATGGAGTCTGCTCCACACTGTGCTGCCGCAAGCGCATCCATCGGGCCTTCAACTATCACAACCTCTCGTGTCGGCTTATGTGCAGGAAATGATAACACCCGAATCAATGCGCCGTGTCTTGGACCTTTAGGTGATTGATATCGAAGATGAACATTGCTACTCACAGCGCGTGCTTGCCAGTAAACATGACCTTCTTTTGTTGTGAGTGCAGGAATAACAATTCGTAAAAAGTTATCGTTGGCATGGCGTGAAGGATACCAGCTGTTATCCTCTGCAAGTTGCGATGATAAATCACGCGCTTGTAGATAGCGTGTCATATCTGTATCATCTAGACCGTCAGTACTCATTAACGGCCAAACAGTATTGTCAGGGATAGTTTTGTCCCGTTCTCTATATTGCTCATGCAGATAACTTTGCATAAATACTCCTCTCATAAGGTAATGTCCTGAAACTGACTTTTGGACCAAACCCTGAATTAGTGTGTTTTTTCAATACGTTGCAGAGCCACCCTAAAGGCCCTTTCCCCTCTTTTGGACAGCCTTTGTGGGCCATATTCATGCAAATAATCTTGAAGTTTTACTTTAGCTTCCACCCATGTTCGTACTAAACTTGACTTGCTAACATTTATATCATCTGCAAAACTTTCCAGACTTTCATTGCCTAAGCCAACAGCTTTAATGACTCGTTGTTCAAAAGGCGTGAGGCGTGCAACTGCTTTCTGTACGTCAATTGGCATATCAAAATCAAACTGACATGCTAAACTTTCTTCTGTCATGACGATGGTGTTACGTTGTGTTCGGATATGTGAAGGTACGATCGTATGACACATAGCACAAGCTCCATATTCGTTAAGGTTAGCTTGAAAACAAAATGGACATTCCCTCTCTTGCACAGGCGCAATATCAACTTTTGTACTTATAAAGACACGATCAACTGTTCGCGGAGTTGATTCAGGATCAGTCAATCGTGCAATAACTTGCTTTTGCATCCCTTCAATTTTCTTATATGACCGCGCATTAAAACGTGCAGCTGTTCGCAAGAACGCCTTTAACTTATTAGGTGTAACCTTAAAATAACTTTTATTATCGAGCAAACTTTCAGAACATTTGCTAAGTACGTCATTGGTATTATCGTGATCTAGGCCAGTTTGCTGAATAATACCTCGAAGGTAAGGCAAGTGCTCCGCGAATTGTTCTATAAATCTGTCTCGTCGCATAATGTGTCCTTCAGTGAAGTGTAACATCGTAGGTATAGATAAAACAATGCTCGCCTGGTATTGGATGCTTAATATTCTTTGTCATCCAGTCTGACAGATCAGGATAATCTCTAGGGAGTACTGCCACGGTCACAGGATCTTTGTCTCTATAAACCAAGTCAACAGCTATAGCTTCCCAAGATTTTGCTTTAACTGTCATACTTTTCGCTCCTCTCTACGCTTGGCTTGAATTAGTGCCAGCCATTCTATTTGGTGTTCAACCGCTCCACACATACAACCTCGAAACGGGCAGTACATAGCATGAGCTTTAGAATCAGCTAGCCCTATAGCTAGTTCTTTCCACGTCATTTTTCCTCGCTCTATACTTACGCCTATATTTTGTATTATAAGCGCGTAAATAGTCTTTGTGTTCCTTACGCCATGCTGCATCCAGTTTCTTAAATCGCTTCAGATTCGTAACTTTCAATGCTATCCAGTTCATAGCCCCCCTTGTCCACAGTTAATCTAGTACTATGTTCTATGCAGTTCATTATTATGTAATGTATCTAGTGCATAGTCTATGGTCTAGTAGCATGTGGTCGATATAGGTCTGCCACTCACGTCATAGCAGACCGTACAGATTAACATTCTGCCGTCTATGATAATGGTCTGCGACTGACAACCAGCTAATGCAACGTTAGGCATGCAGAGTGCTACAGCAACAAGTAATATAAGTATAAAGTATTTCATATTTTCTCCCTTAAAGTAAACGTTGTGGGGTTAACTTTCGTCTTGTCTACATCAAACCATTTATGAAAGGCTATACTCCCGTTAGTTAATGAGTAGGTGATTCCACCAGCATATGCATGCCAGTATCCAACGGATGCATCCGAATTGCCTGTGCATCGCTTCAAAGCTAGAGCAAGAGCACACTTTTTAGAATCACCTTGCACCCCCTTGTTAATATCGTCTGCTGTTACAACCAATGTAACTGACATATAATCTCCTAGGTTAATTGTTATTAAACTTTTAACTTTAACTCTCCCATCCTTCCGATCGATTCACAGGAATTAATGCGACTTGTTTATCGATTAAATCAAACTCCGTAGTGAGACTTTCATTTGCCCATCGAATACGTTTTGCTAAGTCATGTGCTCCATCTTCTTTTGCCTTACGATATGCTGTCAACGTATAAAACTTGTCTTCTGCTTGTCGATATAGTGCTTTTATCATATCCCCTCCGTGTTATAAAGTAGATCCTTCACCTCTATGAAACGCCTCGGTCACTTGTTGCTTCAAGGTCTTGTATATATGTATGTCGAGTGGTACATATTGAGGTAAGAAAACGTTGATAATTTCATTGACTATTTTTCCATCCTCATCATAGCGAACATATTCAACGATCGCTTCTCCTGTACACACATTGCCGTGTACGTTTTCCCATTCAATATCTATTAGCTTTTCCATGTTCTACCCTTTCTTGTGACATATACCAGCTTCAATCATTGCATGCGCTTGTCTACCAAACGAACCTTGAAGGTTCCATGCTAGTCCTGAGTCAATCAAGTATTGCCATGCTGCAATCACTTGTTTCTTTGACTTTGCTTCTATAAAACCTTCTGCGATTCCTACGGCTGTAAAGTTGTCAAGTTTTGACATGATGTATTCCTTTCCAGGCTGTCTTTAACATGCAACCAGACTGTAGCCTGTAGTTTATGGGGGGCTATTTTATAGTGGCGTGCTACTTGTTTATACGCTTCTGCTATGACTTTGTTTCCACCACATTCAAACACCCATCGGACATGCCTAGTTGACAGATCGACTAGGTTGAATGCTGCTCTAGTAGCATGGGTGTCTACTGTAACAGCCTCAGACTTATCAAGCAGCAGAATATTATCGTAAAATGCACGGACCTTGTGACCGTAACGCCTATGATTTGTTATTTGTTCAAATGTTTCGCCATTAAGTAGCCGTAGTGCTTTTGTAATGTTGTCAGGGTAGACTTGTCTGGTTGTGTCTCGCCGTTCTAGCATGTCAAGGGTTGCTAGTTTGTTTGTTTCCCATGCACATTGAGGGGAGAGAAGTGCTAAGACTCCGACAACTTTATCCAACGGGATAGCATACGCTTCTGAGGCTGTGACACAAAATGTATGAGCAATGCTATACCATGTTACACCCGTTGCCCAATTATTAGGGGTCGATCGCTTCGCTATTTTGGCGATGTTTCTAACAGCTTGAGGTATTGTAAGCATAGATTATCCTTTAATTGCGTATGTGACTTGTCTATCTTCTCTGCGAGATATAACTACCAGTTTGACATTTGCTGTATGGGCAAAGAACTGGAGTCTATGATGGACCCCATAAGGATGCTTTAATCTTGAATCCACAATTATTTTAAGGTTTGAATGATTCATGGTTAATATCCTTTCTCAAGCTGATTAAATACGTTGGTTAACTGAGGATAGGCTGTACGCAACGTGTCGATGCTGTCTTGATCTTCATAGTCTAACGCCGTTAGATAGGCGTCAATTGCAAGTTTATGTTCTGCTTTGGTTGCAACACGTTTTGCTTTTTCTTCGCTGTTACTCAATCCTTTTTTCATGGTGCCTCTATAATAATTTGGAGTTGGATAACTCTTGCGCCGTTACAAGTATAGCTTGTTGCTCATTGTAATTTTTGATAAATAAGGCAAGGTTATTAACTCGAAGTTCATCATTTAGGATGCCAATGAATTCAATAATAAGTGATTGTTCTATGACGCCATGCCATACCCCTTGCCCATTGTAAAACGTTACTCCTTCATTAGGGAAAACACGCTTGGCATATCTAATAATTTCCGCACGATTTTTAAGTTCAGTATAGATGCGCCAGAGAATCATGATTACACCTCATAAATGTGGTTGAAGAGATTATAGAATTCTTTGAGAGTCATTTTTGTCTTGAGTGGTTGACGTTGATAATACAGTTTCCATTCTTCAGACCCAAGAGCACAGCCAGCATGACGCCATTGGTTGAATCCTAGGTGGACAATATTTCCGAAAGCTACACGATCGCATATTTTGCATAATTCATTCATGTTAGCCTCGCAAGTAGTTCCATCTTTTACTGAGTAACCAGGCTGGATCAACTTGGAAGACATTTCCAAGGTTAGCCTTCTTTTTCTTGTTATAGTCTGCTACGCCATAACCTTTGATATTATATAGTTCACCAGTCTTTAATTCAACCAAGAAACACCCAGAACCACCGCTATCCAAATATAGAAACTTTTTACCTATCTTGTTGACGTTGAAATCATCCCAATGTTTGCCTACTAGGTTTGTGTATCCGTTATCACGCAAGCTTTGTTCCTTTGCCTCATTTAATCCCACAATAAGGGTTTCCAATGCCTCGGATAGTCCTAACGCAATCGCCCCACCAAATTGTTCATGACGTTTCACCGTGCTCAGATTTCCAATAACGGGAGGTTTTTCTTGAACAGGCGGAAGGTCAGGAAGCGTGCCATCTGCCTTAGTGAATAGTTTCATGATAATCTCCCTTATGTTTCTTCATATCCGTCAAACCACATACCATACTTTTTAGTCCGTCGTTTGCCTGCAGGAGTTGTGCATTCTTTACTGTGGGTTTGTGGGTCTTTGCAGTGTGCTTGAGCTTCCTCCAATGTCAAGCGTGTTTTAATTGTGCGATGGAACGAACCTCCATTAGAGCCTTGGGAGCCTCCATTGAAATAGTGCCGGACTATTTTATACATAAATTTCCTCTTAGTATTGTTGTAAAACGATCACTGTGAATTGAGGCTGCGCTGTACCAGTAGGAAATGCTAGATTGAAGTTATCAGCCTGCTGTTGTGCACGTATACTATTTGTGAATACCTGAGTAAGGTATTCCCTTTTGTGCCAGTTATAAATCATATACTGTTTCATAATACCTCCAAGGTTAAGGTTATTTTGTTAACCAATCGAGTAGAACATGCTCAAGAGGCGTCAAGCTAGTCTTCCCTTCAGGGATTACTCGAACTTGATCTAATCTATAGGAATAACTTAACCGTCCTTCGGGCCATGAATTTCCATCTATTGTGTTAACGTGTTCTGGCACATAATGTGTACGCATTATAACCTCCCTGGTTAAATGGACTATCAACATTGTATTCTCTTTACCTTCACAGTGTCAATAGGGTGTAAAGTATTCAGTTTCTTCAGCCATTGTTTATAGGCGAGTGGCTTGTCAAAAATACTATCGAACACATATCCATTCTCAAAGGCTACGATATGTGCAGTTCCACCTATATATACTATTTCAATTGTACCTCGACCGTCTAACGTAGGAGTGCATTCATCAGGTTTGTCCCCAGGTCTAGACCCATTACACCCTTCCCAAAATGGAATATGATATCTAGTCGATAGAACTTTTTCAAGTTTATACCAGTTTCCATTATGTGCGTGCCATAGTTGGTCATAGGTTAAGTAGCCCAACGATCTACATAAAATATGTGCTTCGTATCGTATCTGTTTTATTGTCTTACCAGACAGCATAGCTACGACTGCTAGGTAACATTCATTCCTTTTCTGTGCCACTAATTTAATCATGGTCAGGCCCCTTAATTAGGTTGTCTGTCATGTCTGTCATGGTTACTTTATCAAAGGGTAAGTAAGATGTCAACAACTATTTTGTAGTTCTACATTATAATTGTGACAAATATTGTCTGTCCAAAATGTGAAAAGTAAGACTTGTCAGGTCTATGAAACGCCTAACAATATCAATGGGTTATATGATTCTGGTCCGAAGGTTACGTTTGCATACATTACATTATGAGAGATAAACACGTGAAGGGTTATCTTGAGTTTATTGAAATATGCCGTAGGTCTATGTATATTAATCTAGTTATATTAATCTAGATTATTTTTATTCTAGATATATTAATCCAGTAACCTAGATTATTAAACAAGTAATACTAGTTATAATTACTCTAGATATAATTACTCTAGTTATAGTAATCTAGTTATAATTACTCTAGTTTGTAGTTAGCCATAGACTATGTAACTAGTTATATATTATATGTATCTAGAGTTAGATATTACTTAGATAAACATAGATTATGGTTCTTACTTAGGTATTACTCTAGTTCTATGCATCACACCTCAAAGTAATCCCTAACAAAAATGTATTACATTGTATTACGTAGTATACCATAGCTAATGGGCGATACGTACATAAGCATGCGTAAGTATTTTACACTAGGGGCGAATGGTTAATGGCAAATGGAGTACGTAGTATTCAGTAGTGTTATGTTGTACCTAATCATAATTACTTACGTACTTAGTCGCTACGTAGTATGCACTAAGCAAAGGAAGTAGGTAAGGGTAACTACGTAAGGCAAGGCACACCCCCGGTGTGGGCAAGCTGTGGTGGCATCACATTTACATGCAATAAAAACAAAAGAGATATTTAGGACTGACCATGTGGACCTTGATTGTACTCGTTCTCACAACAACTATCACGACAGCCACAGTAGATAAGTATTCCACCCAGGAGTTATGTCTTATTTCCCAACTTCGATGGGAAAAAGAATTCTTGGCCGCATATCCAGGTGACAACGATTATATATTTGCATGTCTACAGCCAAAACCAAATGACTTACCCGACTTACCCAAAGCCCAAGAGTAACTATGCCTACATTTACGCCTCTAGCCACAAGCACATTTACTAGGCCAGATGAAAGCCCAATATTAGAAGTAAATAAGTGGACGGAGTTGACGCCTCCTGGCGGGGTGATGCAAATTACATCAAACTCGGCCCGTCCATCATCTTTTGCTAGTGATGCCGGTGCCCTCTATACAACCCTTGGCCAATCTTCTAATCAATATGCGCGTGCAAACTTTACATGTACAGGCGGATCAGTTGCTGGAGTAGGACCTTGCTTATTGTTAAGAAATGCTGTGCAGACTGTCAATACCTTGTATCGCTTTTCGATCAGTAAAAAGGCCACCGGCAACGCCACTATTGCACGATTTATTAATAACGCCTATACTGAATTAGTAACTTGGACTCAGCCTTTTACGGACGGTGATGAATTTACGTTTGCCGTTGAAGGCACAAGCCTCAATCAAATTATTTTATATGCATATGATTCTGTCTTGACAGAAATACGACAGCATGTTGATTCAAACGTGATAGCTGGTCCAAATACAGGATACAGTGGAATAGGGTATTCATCCACTGTTACTGCTTGCACTTTTGATAATTTTGAATGCGGCTTTTTTTCAGCTAGTGTACCACCAGACTTTAAGCCACTAGGCATTCTTGATTCAAGTGCATTTCCTGATTTACTCGATAAACGTGTTACGAACATACTAGTACCCAAATTTATAAAATTACGGAGGGTTAAATGAAAGTATCAATCGCCAGTCTTGTAGGATTATTCGTAGTGGCACTCTTTGCCAGCCCCGTGCTGGCTGCAACGTTGACATGGGATCGTAACTCAGAGATTGACATGAAGGATTATGCAGTCTATGCATGCTTTACTGCAAACTGTATCGTAACGAAAACCCCTACGATGTTACAGCCCGGATTTACTCTGCAACCCACGGTTGGGGTGTTACCAACCCATACCCTTGATATTGTCGGAAAAGAAGGTAGCGTAGCTGTCACGGCGCGTGACCAGGTTTTGAATGAATCAAGCCTTAGTGTGCAAGTCCCTTTCGATGCAAAGGCCCCCGTCAGTCCAGGAAGCCCACGATTCCAATAGACTGTAATAAACTTAGGTTAAGTTGAGGTACAATGGTTAACATGGCTGTGCGAGTAATCATAGTTATGTTAATGACGAGCTTGACTGGGTGTATCACTCTCAAAGTCTGTGCTGATTGTGGTAAGACTGGTGAGCCCGTGGTGGACGTTACAGAAATTGAAGTCACGCCAGTTTATACCATTTGTATTCCAGCACGAGGTGACGAACAAGATTTTGAGGATATTTGGATTTACCACTCCTATGACAGCATGAAGAGTGCCTGTATATGAGTTGACTATATGCACGAACAATCTGAAACAATCAAGCGCAACGGTAAGTGGATCAATGTATACGGGCGCGCCTTACCCAAAGCAGGACAACAACTGCCAGGTAGTCAAACATATGCTAGCTTGGAAGAGGCCGAGGCTGCTGCCAAGGCACGGTCGAAGTCATTTGACTTTCATGTACAAAAGTTCAAAGGCAATCCCCGCACAGAAGGATTACAGATCGACATTAATCGTTTAAAAGCAGAAATACGTAAGGCCCAAAAGAAAACAGCGATTGTAAGTGGGGAGGCTGATCCATATATCCAGGCTCTACCGACTGGTAAAATCACAACACGTACTGTTGGAAAATATTTTGCAAGACCGATTGGTCAAGAGGGTCAAGAGGGTAACATGATAGAGCAACTTCCAGTTCTTATGGATGTTTTCAAAAAGCACATGCAACAGTTGCCTCTTCAGAACGACGTTGATATGAACGAGCATCATAAAAAGCTGTTATCGACTGGGCCGTTTCTTGAGGCCCATACACGTCAAGCCATATGGGGTGCAGAAGCCGCCAAACGTCTAATGCCGTTTGAGCATGATAATCCTGAGCCTATTCAACCCGCCAGTCCTGTATTGATGACACAACTTGATACAACCACGAGGCAGAATATAAAAGAAGGCGCGTCAACAGGTAATGTTGGTCAAGATGCACAATTGAAAGCCCTTCTTCCTGATGCTATGAGTCAATTACCTCCTGTGGCTAGCGGGAGCAACCGCGACATAGAGAACCTAAAAAAAGCGGGGGCAAGTGATCCTCTTTATTCACAGGATGAGATTAAGCGGCGTTTAGGACCAGCCAGATCTAGATCAAAGGCTCCAATAGATCCAAATGAAGGTATGGACCCTGAATTGCGAAAGGCTGTCGAGGCTGAAGATATGCGGTTGAAGAAATTGAAGATAAGATAATCTGGAGGGATTATGCCTAGGTATGATTTTAAGTGTCGTGAATGTAACCAAATATTTGAAGCACTTGTTCCGCATACACTCTCTGTACTTCCGTGTATATGCTGCAACAATAATAATCCGTTGATTACATCACTAGGTCAAGCGTTGGCTGATCGTCTGTTATGTTTTCCATCACGTATTCACATTCATTAGAGGTCTTTATGATGACCGGCCTTGTAGTCGTAATTATTCTTGTTTGTCTTGTTAATTTGATATATGCAATGGAGAATCCATGAGTTTTATCTCAGATATTTTTGCAGGTGGTGCTGAAGGTGTTTTGAAAGGTGTTAAGGATGTTGTCTCAACATTCAAAGCAGATCCGTTAGAGCTTGCGAAGATTGAACATGCTATTACTAAAGCGCAGATGGATCTTCAGCTAGGTTTATCTCAGGCTCAAACAAAGATTAATGAAATTGAGGCTGGTAGTGCTGACCGCTTTGTGTCGCGTTGGCGTCCTGCCTGTGGTTGGATCGGCGTAATAGGCTTGGGGTATGCCACTGTTTTTCATCCTGTTGCATCGTGGGCTTCAATAAATTTTGGTTTAATGCCTCCTCCGCAACTTGATACGATTATTCTTATGGAGTTGGTGACAGGGTTACTTGGGCTGGCTGGTATGCGAACGTATGAAAAGATGTTAAAGTAATTAATCTGGAGGGATTATGCTTACTATAGGCGACAAGGTTTTTGTAGAAGATTCAGGCCAAGTCGATATTGGGTTTTTGTCATGGGCCTATATAAAGGATCATCGAGAAGCAACGATCAAACAAAAAATGGAGTTTGCTGCACTTGGAGTTGATCTAAAAGACTATGTTCCGACTGACGTTGATTACATCTACGCCTTAGAATGGTCAGAGCGTTTCTCAGGTGGGCATACGTGCCAAAATAATTGTGCAGCTGAACAAGGGCAATTTGTGGCTGCCAAACATTTGTCATTAAATTTTGAAGCGAGTCGTGAGGTACAAACAGTACCAAATCTCGGTCTGACAATCTAAGGAAGTCTATGAAACACAGGTCAACCAAATTAAAACAAGTTGCTAAGTCTACTACGGTAGAACCTGTTATGCCGGTGGGCCAAACCCCTCCATTGGCCCCATCGGTGTTAAAACGAGGCCCAGGACGCCCACGTAAAGTGAATCCGTTTGAAAAGACTGTGCCTGCAACTGTTGCTAATGACCCCAAACTGCTGACGACCTTTCGACGTGCCTTGGCAGATGCTGAACAAGCGTTTATGACACCGGCTGATTTCGACGGTGGAGGAACAGCAGAGGGTGCTCCAACGGTTACAAAAGAGAGTCTACAACGAAGAGTGACACGTCGCCTGAATGTACTTGACCGCTATTTGACTGATGAAAAGCTGATTGAATTGTTGGCTTTCTCTAATTTGAAAGAGGTTGGTATTTACGAAGGTATCATGCTGGACAAATCTTTGGTGCTTCAGGGTCAACCTAATGTAATTATTGGGAGCGAAGATAGGGCTCGGATGGACAACGTAATGCCCAAACTGTTGACTGAAATGAAGCGTAGAGGCTTGATTACTACTGTCAGTGAACGAAAGATAGAGTTTGCTACGGGGTCATAAGGGGGGAGCGTGGGACAGATTATAGATCCAAGCACCGATCTGTCTAGCCTGACAGATGAACAGCTGTTTGAAGCCACCGATAGTATACTTCAATTGCAAGAAACAGACTTACAAGAGTTTGCCTTGCATTATTATGTACCAGCCAACGCTGAGGTTGCAAAGTTACACGATTTGACATGTGGCACAATTGGGATTTTTGGTGGTAACGGATCAGGGAAGACGGAACATGCCTTGGTTGAAGGTATCATACGTTCGACTGGTCGTATTCCTGAAAGTCTACGTTATACGTACCCGCGACAGAAGCTACGTGGTCCAATTCATATGAGGGTGGTCTGTGAATCGATAATAGCTATCCTAGAACCGATCATTTTACCAAAGCTCCAATATTGGAGTTGGTCTGGGTTAAATCCGCAGGGCGGTATAAAAGGCCACTGGGGATGGATCCCACGTCATTGTTTAGTCGGTGGGGATTGGAAAAAGAGTTATAACACTAGGACACGAATGTTGAATGTCAGGTATCTTAACCCTGATACAGACAAGTTTGAAGGTTATTCAACTATTCAGTTCATGAGTTACGATCAAGACCCAGAGAATTTCGCCTCCGGCGATGTTCATTATTGCTTACACGATGAACCTCCTCCGTTTCCAATCTGGCGTGAAAACCGTGCTCGTGTTATGAGAGGTGGCTCAGGATCTACGATGGTCGTGTCCATGACATGGCCTGATAATCCTGCTAGTCCTGTTGATTGGATCTTCGATGAGATCTATGACAAGGGGATGCCTGGAACGTTGAAGCACGATGATATTGAAGTTATCAATATCTTCACAACGATGAATCCGCACTTGGATCAAACTAAGGTTGCGGAGAGTGCTTCACTCATGACAAAGACCGAAAAGAGTACTCGTATCTATGGTCTACCTATTCGATTTAGTAACCGGATTCATCCTGACTTCACCAATCAAGACAAATGGTGGTGTTACGAATGCGGGAACATAACCCTGGTAGATTCAGATGATAAATGCTCTGACTGTAAGTCACATGAGGTTGGTATATATAATAATGTTGAAATTTGTATTCCTAATACACACTATCCGTGCATTTGCTTGCTCGACCCTCATCCGCGTAAGCCTCACTTCCTTTTATGGGTACAAGTTACTCCGAACGAAGATTATGAAGTAATTGCTAGCCTTCAAGTTGAAGGCGGGGCTGAATCTGTACGTGATGAAGTAAAACTTATTGAAGAACAATTACAGCACAAATATATTACTCGTATTATGGACCCAAACATGGGGGCACAACCGAGTGGTGCGAAACGCGACCTTACATGGCAAATGGAATTTGACAATGTTGGATTACATTTTGATTTAGGTGACGATAGTAGTGTAGGGCGTGCAAGACTAAACGATTTTATTCGGCCTGATCGTAATTTTAGACGCACGCGCTTGAGAGTCGATCCCTCATGTGACGATGTTATTTTTCAGATGATGCGCTATGTGTGGGCCGATCATAAAAACGCTGAGAATAAGGATATTTCACAAGTGCCTTTACAGAAGCACGACGACTTCCCTACATTGTTAAAGTATCTCATGAACTATCTACCAGCAGGAGTATTTTCTACTCCTACTATTTATAAGCGTGAGCGTAGTACTTCAGATTACAAAATTAAGGATACAAGGGTGAACTATGGCAGAGGGTGAAGGGTACACAGACGAAATACAGCCTCCTGCTAACGGAGGAATGGAAGAGTCAATCCCAGGGGCACCCACAGGTCCAAATGATATTCTGGAAGGTGAAGAACCAGTTGGGTTTTTTATTCAACCGCCTCAACGTAAGAAAACACTGGTGAAGGATAAGCCAAAGACTGTCGCCACACTTATTAAAAAATATGGCGATAATCTTATGGATCGGTCGGACTGGACAGAACGTAGAATTCAACGTACTGCAAAGTACCGTGGATGGCGTGAAACAAAGACGTTCCCTTGGGAGAACGCAAGCAACGCTCACTTACCGATTATTATGACCGACGTTCAACGGACAGAAGATACGTTGCACAATGCCGTGCTGTCTGTTCGGCCTGTGATGACTGCCAAGGCTATGAGCAAGGCTTGGGAGGTAAAAGAGAAAGTAGTTGATAATCTCATCGATCATCAAGTATTTGTTGAGAACTTCGGTGAAGTTCGTATTGGTAACTTGATTTCGGCATTTACGCAAGATGGTCAGTTTATTGCTTACGTTCCGTACATTAAGGAAAAGCAAAAAGTTACTCGTGTTTACATGATCGATTTCCCACCTGATAAAAACTCGTGGGATAAATGGATTATGAAACACTTGTATGAGTATTTTCCGAAATCCACTATTTTGCCTGGTGATAAAGCGCCGTGGAGTTGGGTAATAAAAACTCAACACCCGTTGACTGGTGAAACAGTTATTGAAAAAATTGAGGTTGTACGCGATGGAGAAGAAGATAGAGCACAGTTACTCTGCCACAAAGACGAAACAATCTTTGACGGCCCTTCACTTATCCCCAAAGAGCTTGAAGACATTGTGGTGCCTGGTCGTTGTGAGAACCTCCAGCCGCAAACCATGTCAAATCCAACTGGTGCGCCTCACGTCTTCATGGTAGATTATCCCTCAAAGGATGAGATACTAAAACTAATTGAAAGTGGTTTCTATGATGAAGTCAGTACTGAAGACAAAGCTAAAATAAAGGCAACAACTAAACGCAAGACTGACGCACGTGATCCTGAAGAACAAAAAACACTACAAGACGATTTGACTGGTATACAGACTGGTACGTATGCAGATGAGCAAGAAGATCCGTTTGTACGTTTGACCTATTTTGGGCGTGAAGATATTGACGGTGACGGGTTTGAAGAGGAAGTAGTTTATTGGTTCTTAGAGAATCCTCAAGTGTTCTTGAGAGCACGATACTTGACAGAAGTATATCCTACTACTCCAATGCGTCGTCCTTTTGCAATGGCAAAGTACATTCCTGTCAACGGGCAGTTCTACGCAATCGGACTTATCGAACTTATGGAGTCTGGATACGATATTATCAAGAAAACTTTCGATCAGATGGTGGATAGTGGTGACTTGACAAATACGCCGTGGGGATTTTACCGGCCTATGTCTGGTATTCGTCCTGAAGTAATGCGTATGGGTCCAGGTGACTTGTACCCAACAAATGATCCAAAAAACGATGTGCATTATCCAACATTACCACAAGGGATGGCCAGTTTTGGACACAACCTTATTACTCTCGTCAGTCAGATTCTCGATCAAACTACTCTTGTGGGTCAGTTGCAACTTGGAGGAGTACCGGCAGGTAAGTCTTCTGCTTTGCGAACAACTCAAAACATGCAATCGTTACTTCAGCAAGGCGATGCACGGCCTGAACGTGTTATGCGTCGTTTCTTTGGTGGGCTTGTTGAAATTTGGCATCAGTTTCATGAACTAAACCAGATCTTTTTACCAAAGGCCAAACAGTTTCGCATTTCGTCAGGAATGACAAAAGAAGCCAACCCGTTTGTAACTGTTGGTAGTCGTGAAGAGATTACTGGTCGGTTTATGTTTGAATTCGGTGCCAGTATTTTGAACACCAATAGAGCATTGGCTACCTCTGCCTTACAAGATATGTTTGGTGTGCTTGTCAATCCCTTGCTGTTTCAACTTGGAATTGTATCCCCAACAAACGTGCATACCCTTTTGAGTGATTGGATTAGAGCACGAGGGCAAGATCCACAGAAGTATATTACATCTCCGACAAACGATCCGTTTGGCGATATGGTTAAGATTTCTGCTGAAGATGCCCTTCTGACGATCGTGAACAATTATTATCCATATGGTAGGCCAATGGAGCCACTAATTGAGCACTTACGGAAGTTGCAAGAATTTGTAAGTGACAAGAAAAATATGGATCTGCTGACACCATCGCAAGTTCAAATGCTTAGTCAATATTCAGCCGAACGAGTTTCAGAGCTTCAGCAACAGATGCAGCAACAACAGCTTATGGCGAATGCTGCATTGATGCAACAGTCAATGGGTGGTGGTGAAGGACAAGAGGCTGGTAAGGCTGCAACGGCTTCTAATCCCCCTAACACAGGTCCAGGTGGGAACGCGAAGGTGCAAGGTAATGAAATGCTCGATGAGTCACTTCCAGGCGCTGGTGGTGGGGCTAACGGATGAAACGTACATTACAAAATCAAATAATTTGTGAGCATTGTGTATTACTTGTTGGCATGGTGTATGAAGACGAAGATCCAGCACGTCCTGGATTTTACGCAAATAGGTGTGTGCCGAATCCTATGCCAACCCGCTGTGATGTATGCCACGGAGCGTTAAAACGAATTAGTGGTGTTTTAATAACATAACTGGAGGGTTAAATGGCTGTTGATATAAAAGATCATCGTCGGTATGTAGATGGCAAGTTAGCGGAGGCAGAACAAGTTGCAGCAGAGAAAGTTGCACAGCAAGCACTTCTTCCCCAGTCGCCTAGTGATCTTGCGGTTACTGGGCACGACCAACTCGATAAGTTGATTCGTACTCTGCAAGATTTGCTCAACAAGTCTGACGAACATGCAAAAGAGCTTGCCTTTAAGGGTATTGGATGCGTACAAGAGGAAATGATACGGTTACAGCAATTTGAGTATTTCTATACCAAAGGCAAGAGTGATGCTTACAAAGAAGTTGCGCAAATACCAGCACGGATAATCGCAGAATCCAAGCTCACTCTGGTCGAGTAAATAATTTTCAGGGTATTCGCCCTGCGGGTTTCTTGACACCCTAAGTCATGCATAGGTGATTCATGCCAGTGACAGAACAAAAGCCAGAAGACAAAGAAGTTCAGAACGAGGAAGTTGACGAACTTGAAGCCCCTAACGAGGTAATCGACCCAGAACCTCTCTTGGAGCCTGAAGGTGCGCCAGATCCAGACCCTAAAAAAGGAGCGGTTCCGCATCCGTTAACTCCTGGTGGTCGTCGTTTTGAACAAGTGTATGCAGAAAGTAAGCAAGCAAAGCGTGACTTAGTTCAGGAACGTGAATTGCGAATCGCTGCTGAAGCGAAGCTGTCTGTTCTTGAACATAAAGGACCAGCTACATCGACTGGTGATGATCCTGAGTATGACTGGCCTCAACTTGAGGAGTTTATACAGCAAGGTCGAATCACTCGTGCCGATGCACAAGCTCATCGTGAGAAAGTTATTGAAAAACGATTAGCGCGATCTATCAAAGGTGAATTTACCCAAGAAGTCACTACAGCAAACCGAAGTCAGGCATTACAGGTCAGTATTCAAAAGTATATCGATGCTATTCCTGCAATCATGACTGAGGGTTCTGACGAACGTGAAAGACTAGAATCAGAGTTTGAATTCTTAGCCTCCGTTCAAGGTATAGATCATGCAAAGATGACTGATTCTCAGCGTAAGGCGCTACAGCTTACTGCATTGCGTACAGTTCATGGCCCCATCGACTCCCTTGTAAAGCGGAGCGAAAAGCCAAAAGGTGAAACCCATCAAGGGTTGCCTGGTGGCACCAGACCTAGACCTTCAACAAACCCTGACCAAGCCCTCTTGGATGGCCTCACAAAACGCGAAGTTGTTCATTACAACAAGATGTTTCGTGCCGGTCGATATCCTGGTGGATGGAAGGATGTTGTTGCAGAGTTGAAGTTTGACAGGAAATCTCCAAAGGCTAGCCGATGAGTGTAACAATTCTTGCGAAGCGTGAGTTTTCTAAAAGAGAAGTAACAGCAGCTCAAGAAGCTCCTGGAAAAACCTGGGGTCGTACTGCTGGCAGTTGGGTACATGATTTATGCGCTCTGCGTAAAGTCATTACTCTTTGCCCACTCTGTACGCACAAGTTTAATCCTGGACGACTTGGGTATAGAAAAGAAAAAGAGTTTCCTTTTGTGCAAGCGAAGTGTGACGGTTGCGATACGTTTGACGTGAAATGCTCTGCGTACTTCTTTGAAGCAACGTATCATGAGGTACGATCCACGGCTGCTGATCGTCGTGCAACGAAGACTGCACATAGGAAATTGTTAGCTAAATCAATGTAGGGATACAAAGGCGATCCTTCGATGCGCCTAATTAGGAGAATAACATGGAGTTCGCATATTTACTCGGCGGTGGTACACCAACAATTAAGAAGTACAAAATGGCAGCTGGACATGCTGCTGGTATTATTGTACTCGTTCCTGCTGCTGATGCGACAGGATTGACGACTTCAACAACGACTGGGATGGTAGATGCGGTTGGTTTAACATTAGACGCAATCTTATCTCAGGGTGCGCCAGTAGCGTATAGTACAACCCAAGGTGCGGTAGAGCATTTGCAGTCAGTGATTATCAATTCTGACGCGGTATTCAAGGCACTTCTAGTCGGCTCTGCTGCAAACGCAGTTTTAGAAACACGAACTGTTGGGACAGCATCTTCAAACGGATTAACAGTTGTGGGAACGACTGGTGATACCGACCCTTCCTCACCCGATATGGATGAAGGAACAGTATGGTATGCTAGTGGTTCTAACGGTGGTGCTTCGCGCAAGATCACGTCAACGACAACTACGTTGACAGTTACAGTGATTGTCCCGTTTAGTGCAAACCGTATTGGTGACAAGTATCACACAGCTGACTATACACCTGGAACAGAAGGCGTGACATTAAGCACAAACTTGCAAAATGTACGTGGTGAAATTGCCGCAACTACAGGGAGAATGTCTTGTATTGACTTGAATCTGAACGGTGCTGGCAATAGTTCACTGGAATTAATCTTGACCGACCATATTTGGTCAGGGTCTGCGCTTTCATAATATTTAATATTTAATGTATGGAGTTCGGGTTTACCCGAAGGGAGTTTTATAATGGGTGTACCTCATGATTCAGGGGCATTTGGTGATCTACTCGATAAGAGAGTTACCAAGTTGTTCTATGATGAATTAACGCAGTTACCCGATAGGGTTGGCGAATTTTACGCTATGGACACATCCAAAGACAGCTTTGAAAAGTGGTCCGGCGTAGGTGAGATTGGTGATTTCACTGAGTTTAATGGTTCAGTGGCTTACCAAAGTCAATCGCAGGGTTATGACGTGACAGCAGAGCACAGAGCGTTTGTAAACGGGTTTCAAGTAACTCGTCAGATGTACGATGATGATCGGCATGGGATTTGGGAGAGAAAGTCTCCTGCACTTGCGAATGCGTATTCACGCACTCGTCAAGGTCATGGTGCTCGTGTTTTCAATTTCGCATTTTCAAATGACTCGTTCTTCTACAACAACACAGAAGCTGTGGCGTTGTGCTCGGACAGTCATACCACAACGTCAGGTGCATCGACAGCCGTTGGCTTCGATAACTTGACAACTGCATCATTTACTGCAACTGGCGTTTCGGTCTTACGCACACAAATGCGTGGTTTCCGAGGTGATGTTGCTAATAAGATCAGTGTCATGCCGGATAAATTAGTATATCCGATTGATTTGGCTGATCGTGCAGATGAAATTATCAAGTCTAGCAAAGATCCTAATTCGGCTAACAATGCCTATAACCCACAAGGTAATGGTCGTTGGACTGGTACAGATTGGGAATACTTGAGCGATACTAACAATTGGTTCATGCTTGATACCAAGAATGCCAAACAGTGGTTGGTGTGGTTTGATCGTATTCCTCTTGAGTTCGGCAAGGCAGAAGAGTTTGACAGCTTTGTAGCCAAGTGGCGTGCATACTGTCGGTATTCTTATATGTGGCTGAACTGGAGATGGATCGCAGGGGCGGAAGTTTCATAAATAAACCTTTAACGAAAGGGGGTAGCCATGACGACAAAGTAAAGGGGGTGATTTTATGTCACTCATTACTCAAGCGTTATGGCGGCGTCGTAAACTTTCTCGTACTGAATGGCGTGCCAAGCATTCTGGCCGTAAACATATTGCTCACGGTGGACGTGGTAAGAAATACGGTTTGAAATCTGGTAAGCAAAAGAAGTATAAAAAGTCTTCGATGTAATCCGCTTTTATTAACATTTTGTGAGCAGGTGTAGCTCAGCTGGTAGAGCAGTGCTTTTGTAAAGCACAGGTCGCAGGTTCGATTCCATGCCACTTGCTCCAAAGGTTCTTATGTATGATCTGGATAATCCTCCGAAAGCAAAGTTGAACAAAGTCAAGAAACTCAAATTGAAGCAACCGAAAACAATAAAAAAGCTCTGGACTAATTCAGATATAGACCAGACGTACACTAAATAATATCTGATCGTGGCGTCAGGGGCGCGTGACGGATCATGAAAGTATAATCGTGCCAAAAGGAAAACATGGCTCTTATTACAAAGTACGGTTCATTTTGGGGGATGATCCCTCAGACAAGCGGTAGATATTTTTGGGTTGCACCTGCAGCGACTTATACTGTTGAAGGTCAATCATATGAATCTAGTGATAACAATGATGGGTTATCACCTGAGCGTGCATTACGAACAGTCAATCAAGCTATCACAAATGCTACAGCAAGTGTTGGTGATGTGATTGTAATGCTTCCTGGTTCTCACTCGGTTACTACTCCAATCGTCATTAATAAAGCTGGTTTAACGATTACGGGTATTCCTGGTAAAGATCGATCATTTACTACTCGACATGCTTCTGGTAGCAAGCGTCTTCGTACACAACTTACTAGCACACAAACTGCTGGTATTTGTATGACCGTTTCTGCTCCTGACGCAGAAATTGCGTTTATCCATTTTGCGCCTCCGGCTGCTGGTGGACGAGGGATCAGCTTGACTCCGACTTTGGCAACAGCAAACAGGGTGTACGTGCATGACTGCACGTTTGCATTGCAAGCAACTGCTTCAGTCACAACGTATGGGATTCACGTCCCTGCAAACGTCACAGCCGACGTGCTCGATGAATCTTTAATTTCAGGTTGCTACTTTGTGTCAGGTCTTGACACGTCAAGTGGAGCCAACGGTGCTGGCGTCTTGATTGCTGGTACAGCACATGGGTTTACAATTGAGAACAGCACATTTGAGTTAAAAGGAACAGCAGCGTGGGCGGCTGCAATCGACTTGGTGCCAATCAGCGTTGGCGCACATTTAGGGATCGTCATTAGAGATAATGATTTCATCAATCCTACATCGTCAACAACGGTTATTACAACTGCGGTACGTTCTGTGACAGCTACGACTATTGCTTCGGTGCATATGCTTCGGAACTATGTGTCTGCTGGTACAGATGGTGCTACGGCTGTTGCAAACAACGTCATTGCGTTCGCTGAGAACTATTTGGCTGGTGTTGCTTCACCGTTTGGCGCGTTGTTTGGTAACGTCTAAGTCGTCTTATTTTGGAGGGGAAATAATGATTGCTTTATCTGATTCTGGATATTCAGCGGGAACGATTATTGTTGCCGCTGGTATCCAGCCTCGGTATTATGAGTTTCAATTGTCGCTTGAAGGATTGGGTGCTCCTGCTGGCACCAAGTTGCACATTGAACGAAGTTGTGACATTGCTCAGAACTTCAACAATGGTGTAAAGAAAATGCAGGGAGATTGGGCATGGTTTTTAGGTGACGATCACTCGTTTTCACCTACACTGTTACTCCATTTTCTGAAACACAATGTTGACGTGGTTGTACCTATTACACCATGTAAAGGACCACCGTATGCCCCTTGCATTATGCACGGCATTGACGGCGAATGGCATGAGAATATGCCACTGTATCATTGGGATGAAATATCAGGTCAAGGCTTACTGCCTCTTCCTAAAGGTGATTTCATCGGCCAAGCAGGGATGCTTGTAAAAAAGCATGTACTTGATAGCATCGGATATCCGTGGTTCAAGTGTGGGCAGATAGACCCTGGAAGACTCCAAGAAGATTTAACCTTTTGCCGTGAATTGCAGCAACGAGGTTATACTGTGCATGTCGATCAAGATGTTATTTTCGATCATCACGTGCCAATGCGTATTACTGCACGAAGGATTAACGATCAGTGGATACCTGGCGTCGGTAGTGGAGCAGGTACGGATTTAGTTCTTATGCCATATAGTGCGACTCGTAAAAATGGTAATGACGAGAACCACGATTTTAATTCAGATTCAGACCCACGTTCATCCATACCGGATGCGGGATCATCACCCCTTAGTGATGCAGGAGAAGAAGTATGCAAGACTTAAAAAAGAATTTACTTCGGTTTCATCAACGCGAACAGTTAAAGGGTGAGATTACGCAAGCTGAAGGAATGCTTGCACAAGCCAAGATTGAAGATCGTGGAACGATCTTGGCCGGAATTAATCGTACCAAACGACAACTTGATTCTCAATCACCTACTCCGTTGACACCAAAAGAGAAAGATACTCTTCATAGCCTTGAGAAAAGGCTGCGTACTCGTATTACCACAAATATGCCGACTGAAGAAGTCATGCGTAAGAATCCTGCTGGTGCAGTTGATTGGCACCAGAAATGGGAGAAGGTTAATAAACCACTTATCCGTATGTGGAAGAATGCAGTTATTCAGTTGAACCCTGACAACTCTGATCGTGACTTGTCGAACCTTGAAAGATACAGGCCGACTGGACAATTGGACAGGCTGCGAAGTGATGCACAAATTCCTGGGTTAATGTCGTACAGCAATATTCCTGACGAAAACTGGCCGTTTGCAGCCCCAGAGAATACAGCAGCAAAGCAAGCAGAGCGTGTCTATGCAACAGAGCATGCTGAAACTGACGTAAATTCTGCACTTGAACAGTTGGACAAAGACGAGGAAGAGGAACACTTGTCTACATGCTCACCTGAACAACGTGCCATTCTCTCAGAGCGATTGGCACATGGTAGAGAAGTACTAGCGAAGAAAAGAGCAGACGCAAAGCAGCTTGAAGCAGCACTAGACGGTAAAAGTATTGAACAAGAAGTAGTTGGTGCAGATTAACAATTAAGGCCGTTCCGGTCTACTGCGGTAGATTTAATAGCAACGGTAAAGGATGAACATGGCATTTCCATTTATATTTGAGTCGAATTTTGAAGGTGGAGTTGTAACTGAATGGGACAGTGAAACTGATGTTGAAGGTGTGCTTAATGTACGTCATTATAGTCACAACGCTAGACAAGGCGTGCAGAATGTCGGTCCTATTGCTCCGTGGCGTGGTGCCTTTGAAGCTGAGTGGGATTTAGTAGGCGATACTGCGGACCATACACTTATTGAGGGTGATTTAGATATTGCGGATACTGTTACTCGTTGGACTCGTTTTTATCTGTTCTTAGGTAAAGATTTACAAGGTATAACAGATATTTTTAATATATTTGAACTGCAAGGAACTGCTGACGCCGTTGAAAATGCAATCAGTCTGCGTGTTACAACCAATGTTGCCAATGTTGAAATAGGGATTGGTCAAACCGCTGCTGCTGTCTTTGCGCCTCAACCTCTTGAACGTGGACGCTGGTATTGTATAGAACTGGAATCTACGATTCAAACTGGCGGTACTGGCACAATCAATTTGTATGTTGATGGTGCTCTTGTTCAAGCTGTAACAACTTTGACTAATACAGCAGTCCTGCGTGGTGTACTTGGTACTCAAAACACCTTGGCGACTACGGTTGGTCATATTTTTGTTGACTCGTTTATATTCGATGATTTACGAATCTTTCCGCAAGTTGACAGATTTCCAGATGTATTTTGGGTGACAAAGAGTACACATATTTGTGTTGGTGATTCTGAATTACTGAACGTAACTCTTGTACCTACAGGTGCGGGGGTAAACCTTGTACTAAAAATCTATGATACAGACAGTGCTTTCGTTAGTGATGAAAGTAACGTGGTAGCCTTGTTACACAACTTGACAGCCGCAGAACCTCCAATTGACTTAGCCGATGTTCCTGTGTGTGTTAAGCGAGGTGCTTATATCCAACTTGCAGGCACAACTCCGCAGGCTCTTATCCATATTGGTCGGTCACAAGGATATAGAAGTCAAGGTCGTATAAGACAGCATGGCATAAATCGTAAACCTCATAATTTGAGTCAGGAATAATTATGTTGTCGTTTATTAAAAACTTATTTAAGTCTTCGACAACTCCTTATGTTAGTCCGGTTAGCACAACTAACGTGTTGTTTACTCCGTATCACGATTTCTTTTCTGCCGAATTACAGTCACAGTATGTTGCAGGATTAATATATACTGTACGACCTGGAAATGCAAAGTTAGCATTACAGGTTGGAACGTGGGTTTTAGAGAAGAAAGTTAAAATTGTCGATAGCAACGCAAAAATAGCTGGTAAAGGGAAGGTGTCATAATGGCAGTCACACATGTAACAGCAGTACGTGATATTTTATGTAATGCTGCTGTAGATGAAATAGATGGTGGTGCGGGGGCAGGTACACTTGTATTTCGCACTTCTGGTGATGTTGAAGTAGCGACACTAACTTTTAGTGATCCTGCGTTTGGTGCGTCGTCAAGTGGTACAGCGACGGCAAGTGCAATTACTGCTGACGCAAGTGCGACTGGTGGAACGATTGCCAAGGCTGCGCTTACGACTAGCACACCAGCAGATAAAATTTTGTGTTCTGTGACGGCGACTGGTGGCGGTGGTGATATTGAATTAAACAGCGTTGTAGTGTCGGCTGGTCAACAGGTGTCTGTGTCATCGATGACATATTCTGCACCTGCATAAAGGGTTATTATGGCTTTTGTTAATGCAGATCGTATTAAAGAAACGAGTACAACTACTGGTACAGGTACTTATAGCCTTGATGGTGCCGTGACGGGGTTTCGTACATTTGTTACTGGAATCGGCACAGCGAACCGTTGTATGTACATTGCTGAGAACGGTACTGACTGGGAACTTAACGAAGGTGTTGTAACTGACGCTACACCAGACACGTTGACTCGTGACAGGTTTATGCTGAGTTCAACAGGGTCAGCAATTAGTTGGGCTGCTGGTACACGCACTTTATTCGTTATTTATCCTGCTATTGAAACGAATCCAAAAATAAGGCATCTAGCAGCTAGATATACTAACGCAACATCGACAGGCACAGAAGTTACTGGTCTTTCATTTAATAACCTCTCACCAGGCACGTATTGGGTAAAATGGAAGCTGCTGTATGAGGCTTTGGCTTCTACATCAAGTATTAAATTTGGTGTCAATATCACTGGGGCCGTCAACGAATTTGTCGCCCATGCATATTTCCCTTCGGCTGGTGTTACGGGTGCAACTGGGACCATGCACGACGCCAACAACGCAACAACTGGACAGGTATATGCTTACGCAAATACCCGCACTGAGTCTACGACAGCCCCAAACTTAGGGCCGTGGATCGCTACAACAACCGCTGCTGTACCACATATGCTTGAGGTTGAATGCCTCGTTGTTGTAACTGCTCTGACCGACATTGAGCTATGGTGTGCATCTGAAGTTACAGCTGAAATTTCACTTGAAATAGGGAGTAGTGGTTTGTGTTTTCGGACTAACTAGATGAGGGTGTACATGAGGTTCTAAATGTGGAGCGGACAAGCATGGAGTGCCGCACCTTGGTCGGCTGAAGCAGTAGTTATACAACCAATAATTGACGTTACAGATGGTAATATCTCAGCCCAAAATGCAACAGTCGATGGGGAAGGACTTAGTACCTCATTAAGTACAGACGGTGTTATTACTGCACAAGCTGCGACGGTAGCTGGTTCAGGATTAAGTACTTCGCTTTCTACTGACGGTGTTATCGTTTCACAAAATGCTAGCCTGGTAGGAGTTGGCGAGGTTGGTGATCCTACTATTTCTGGTACAGGTGTCTTAGTATCACAAGCATCAGATATAACTGGTGAAGGGCTGAGTGCTTCGTTGTCAACTGACGGAGCAATCTCTGCACAAGCTGCGACATTAGCTGGCGTTGGTCTGAGTGCTTCACTCTCAACAGACGGAGTGATCTTAGCAGGGTCTGCAGTAATTGTAGGCGTGGGTGAAGTCACAGGTGGAGCTGCAGGGGGTTATTCTATTTACAGATTACGCTTAAAGCGTCATGATATACACATTATTCGTAAACATAGACGAAGAGTATCTTATTTTGAAGGTTTGATAGGAACAACATGTCAACAACCACTGAAGTACGCACGTTTACCGATATCTTTACAGAGATCTTGAACAAGATGCGTCAGCCAACTAACGTGACTGCGATTACAGCACAAGCGAAGCGGTACGCAAATACAGCACTGCACGATATGGTATTTGGGTTTGAGTACAAACTACCGTGGTTGGAACGTGACTCACATATTATTACACAAGCACCTTATACAACCGGAACGGTTGCAGCCACACGAGGGAGTACTACTTTAACAGGCACGTCTACCTTATGGACAACATCAAATGTTTATGGTGTAAATAATGCTAGAACTACAGGCAAAATTGTTCTTGGTGATAACAACATTTACACTATTAGTGCTGTTGGCGGTGCTGGTGACATCACATTAGGTCAACGTTATGTTGCAGATAACGATCTAGCTGCTGGCGCATCATATACTTATTTTGAAGATGAGTATACCCTTGCCTCAGATTTCTTAAAGCCTGTTGATTATCGTCGGTTCAGTCCAGCATTCAATCTTCCTATTATAGGCCGTAACGATTTTAGACGTATGTATCCGAAGCCTAACAGATCTGGGACACCAAAGGTTGTGACGATTCTTGATAAACCATTTAGTGGTTCAACAACGCCTGTTCTTATTGTCCAGTTCTTTCCATCCCCGAATACAAATTTTATTATTCCATATTCGTATATTACAAAGAATCTTGCTGTCTCAAGTGCTGGTGTTGAAGCCTTATCAATGACTGACGATACGGACGAACCAGCCTTGCCTGTTCAATACCGGCAGGCCCTGGTGTGGTTTGCAATTTCACAGTGGTACAGAGATAAGAAAGATGATACACGAAGCGAATCAGCTAAGACAGATTACCAAGAATGCGTAAACCGAATCGTTGGCGATCAACGAATTGGGGCCAACACAGGGGTACATATTCAACCTAGAGCGGGATTATATGACCAACGATCGGTATATAGTGGTGGCAAAAACAGACGCTTCTCTGTCAACAACTCCTTTGACGATTTCCGTACTTGATAGGATATAATCATGCCGTTACAAGGAAGTAAGTGGATAACTCACCGCTTTGGCGGTGGATGGGCTACTGACTTTGGACCAACTACGTATGGGAGTCCAGATCAAAACGGAATGATAAGCATTCCATTCTTACGTGATGCTCGTAATATCGTCTATGAATTCGACGGTGGAGTACATAAAGCACCTGGTACTACTGTCTTAAATGGCACAGTGCTAGAATCAGGCGCACCTGTTCGTGGTATTTATGACTTCTGGCGTCAAGGCACGGTCGATTCACCCGTACAAAAACGAATTGTTCATGTAAATACAAAAGTAAAGTACGATCAAGCTGATGGTACGTTTATAGATTTATTTACAGGCATGAGTAGTACATCGATTCCTCAGTATGATACCTTTGACGATTTGTTACTTATTGGATCATCGGTTGCTGCTGATTTACCACGTTCGTTCGATGGTACAACTGGACAAAACCTAATAGGTTCGCCTCCTAACTTTTCATTTTCAGTCCATCATAAGAATCACCAGTTTGCTGCTGGTGTGTTCACCAATCCATCACGACTTTATTTTAGTGTTCCATTAAATCCTGAAGACTGGACTAACACAGGGTCAGGATCTATTGACATTGATCCAAGTGACGGTGACATGATAACAGGGCTGATTAGCCACAAAGACAACCTGTGGGTATTTAAAGGACCGAATAGAGGCAGTATACATCGTATTTCTGGCTCGGCTCTTGCTGATTGGGCAAAAGTACCATTTGTGAGTGGGTTGCCTGTGCCGTGGATTCATAGTATATTCAAGTTCGGTGATGATATTGGGTTTATCACAACGAACGGAAGTGTTCATAGTCTTAAAGCAACAGCAGCGTATGGTGATTACAACCAAGCATGGCTGTCCTATCCGATCAATAAATACATGCAAGAAAATCTGAATAACAGTCGGGCTCGATTCTTTTGTTCTGCAACAGATCCTAATCGTGGGCAAGTATGGCTTGGGATAACACCATCAGGCCAAACTACAAACACACGTTACCTCATAATGGATTATAGATTTCTGTCACAGAATGAAACGTACCCGCGTTGGTCGTATTGGGATAGTCGTGCTTTTGCGGCCATTCATCTAGTACGTGATGTTCAACGGCCTCGTCTTATGGCTGGCGGATATGATGGTAAAGTATACAAACTCGATAATACAACGCGATCAGATAGTGGTGTAGCGATCAACATGAATGTTGAAACACCGTCAATGACCTATGGTGACGAGTGGTTGTTGAAAAATATAGTTGATGCTGGTGTATCCTTAAACGCACTGAATGATAACAGTTTGACGTTTACCTGGTTTCTTGACGGTACAGCATCAGGAACTTCCACTGTCACACAAGGTGCAACTGGTGGATTGTTTGACGTTGGATTATTTGATACCGCCGTCTTTGGTGGGCAAGCCTTCTTACCTCGATTCTTCGGTATTGAAAACGGTGGTGATTTCCGATCTATTGCATATGCGTTTTCTGATTCCGTCAATGAAAGTGATCTTGAGATTCATAACTTTATGGTAAAGATTTCCCCAAGTGGTGAAAGCACGGAGAACGCATAAATGGCTCTCACACAAGTCTACACGGCAGTTTCTAATGACGTGATTACGTCGGCACGCTGGAACAACGAATTTGGTAACATTTATAACAACGG
>Ga0184637_10000383_pt1 | contig 32953 bp, 23 predicted proteins | sample PLM3_127_b2_FD_133143 | JGI IMG/M metagenome (GOLD analysis project Ga0184637, IMG submission 133143) | Groundwater sediment microbial communities from an aquifer in East River, Colorado, USA - PLM3_127_b2 | ecosystem: Environmental > Terrestrial > Soil > Riparian zone | place: USA: East River... | reverse complement strand
TTCCGAGCAATTTCGCGAGCCGCTTGTCCGAGAAGCCCATGCCCTTCAGGTAGCGCAGCTCTTCGACCGACAACTGCTCGAGCTTGCGCCCTGCGAGCAGCTTCTCAGTCTGCACGATCTGTTCGATCTGCGCCAGGAACCACGGGTCGATCGCAGTCTCTTCGAAGACCTCGGCCAGTGTCATGCCGATGCGAAAGCCGTCGGCGACGAACAAGATGCGCTCCGGTCCCGCTTCGCCGATTTCCTGGACGATTTCCTCATGGTCGTTGCTGCGCTCGTCCAGGCCGTCGATGCCGGTCTCGAGCCCTCGCAGCGCCTTTTGGAAACTCTCCTGGAAGGTGCGGCCGATCGCCATTACCTCGCCGACCGATTTCATCTGCGTCGTCAGATGCGGGTCGGCCTCGCGGAACTTCTCGAACGCGAAACGCGGGATCTTCGTCACGACGTAGTCGATGCTCGGCTCGAAGCTGGCCGGCGTGGCGCCGCCGGTGATGTCGTTGCGCAACTCGTCGAGCGTGTAGCCCACCGCGAGCTTGGCCGCCACTTTGGCGATCGGAAATCCCGTTGCCTTGGACGCCAGCGCGGACGAGCGCGACACGCGCGGATTCATCTCGATCACGATCATGCGGCCGTTGTTCGGATCGATCGCGAACTGCACATTGGAGCCACCGGTGTCCACGCCGATCTCGCGCAGGATCGCGATCGAGGCATTGCGCAGCAGCTGGTACTCCTTGTCGGTCAGCGTCTGCGCCGGTGCGACGGTGATCGAATCCCCGGTGTGGATGCCCATCGGATCGAGGTTCTCGATCGAGCAGACGATGATGCAGTTGTCCGCCTTGTCGCGGACGACCTCCATCTCGTACTCCTTCCAGCCGATCAGCGACTCCTCGATCAGCAATTCGTTGGTGGGCGAGAGGTCGAGGCCGCGCTTGCAGATCTCTTCGAACTCGTCCGGGTTGTAGGCGATGCCGCCGCCGGTGCCGCCGAGCGTGAAGCTGGGGCGGATCACCATCGGAAACCCGGTGCCGCCGGTCTCGAGCGAAATGCGCTTCTGCACCTCCAGCGCGTCTTCCATCGAATGCGCGATGCCGCTCTTGGCCGAGTGCAGGCCGATACCGGTCATCGCGTCCTTGAACTTCAGACGGTCCTCGGCCTTCTCGATCGCGTGCTCGTTGGCGCCGATCATCTCGACGCCGTATTTCTGCAGCACGCCATGCTTGTGCAGGTCGAGGGCGCAGTTCAGTGCGGTCTGTCCGCCCATCGTCGGCAACACGGCGTCGGGCCGCTCCTTCGCGATGATCTTTTCGACCACCTGCCACGTGATCGGCTCGATGTACGTCGCGTCGGCCATCTCCGGGTCGGTCATGATCGTCGCGGGATTGCTGTTGACGAGAATGACGCGGTAACCCTCCTCGCGCAACGCCTTGCACGCCTGCGCGCCCGAGTAGTCGAACTCGCAAGCCTGGCCGATGACGATCGGCCCGGCGCCGATGATCAGGACCGATTTGAGGTCTGTGCGCTTAGGCATTGCGGTCTTCCATCAGCGACACAAAGCGGTCAAAGAGGTAGTCGATGTCGTGCGGCCCGGGACTCGCCTCCGGGTGGCCCTGGAAGCAGAACGCCGGCCTGTCGGTTCGAGCCAAACCCTGCAGTGTGCCGTCGAACAACGACACATGCGTGGGCCGAAGGTTGGCCGGCAGCGTCTTCTCGTCGACCGCAAAGCCATGATTCTGGCTGGTGATGCTCACGCGACCGGAGTCGATGTCTTTCACCGGATGGTTGGCGCCATGGTGGCCGAATTTCATCTTGAAGGTCTTGGCACCCGAAGCGAGCGCGAGGATCTGGTGGCCGAGACAGATGCCGAAGGTCGGCACGCCATGGGCGACCAGTTCGCGCGTCGCGGTGATCGCGTAGTCGCACGGCTCGGGGTCGCCCGGCCCGTTGCTCAGGAAAATGCCGTCCGGTCGCAGCAGCAACGCCTCGCGGGCCGGCGTGCGTGCCGGCACGACCGTCACCTGGCATTGCCGCTCGGCCAGCTTGCGCAAGATGTTGTGCTTGACGCCGAAGTCATAGGCGACCACATGAAACCTCGTGGCGTCCTGTTTCCCATGGCCGGTGCCGAGCCGCCATTCGGTTTGGGTCCAGTTGTACGGCTGCACCGACGACACGACCTTCGCCAGGTCGAGGCCGGCCATGTTCGGCGCATTGCGGGCCTGGGCGATGGCCTCGTCGATCTGGCCTTGCGATGCCACGGCGCCGACCGGCAACGTGACGATGCAGCCGTTCTGCGCGCCACGCGTGCGCAGGTGTCGCGTCAGCTTGCGCGTGTCGACGCCCGCGATGGCCACCGTGCCTTCGCGACGCAGGTATTCCGACAGCGTCTGCGTCTTGCGAAAATTGGATTCGAGCGGCGGCAGGTCCTTGATGACCAATCCCGCGGCGTGCACCTTCGACGCCTCGACGTCCTCGTGGTTGACCCCGTAGTTGCCGATGTGCGGATACGTCAACGTGACGATCTGCCTGCAGTAACTCGGGTCGGTGAGTATTTCCTGGTAGCCCGTCAGCGCTGTATTGAAGACGACCTCACCGGTGGTGTGACCTTCGGCGCCGATCGAGTAGCCCCGAAAAACAGTGCCGTCAGCGAGAGCAAGAAGGGCGGCGGGCCGGGAGGGCAGCAGGGGCGGCAGCACGGATTCTCCGTTCGTTGTGCGTGCCCAGCTCTGCTCCTTCGGCATGAGTCCGGTAGAGGATTCGGGGGAGGAACGCTCGGGCGTAGAGGTGGCGGACAAACCGTGAAATTATAGCCGAGCACCCCCTCTCGCTCCCCTTGCAGCACCGAGCGTCGCCACCATATGCTGATTGCGTCGGTGGCAGTTCGCTTCCTACACCACAGCCAATTCTTGAATGGATCGGTGGGGAACTACAATCTCGCGTGTGGGTCTGAGCCCATGTCCATCTTCAACCTGGAGGTCTCATGAACGAAAGCCTGCAAACCGCCTACTCCGGTTCTGCCGGTTCTGTAGCGGTCGTTGAGCAGCGCAACCGTGTGCTGCGCAATACCTATTGGTTGCTGGCGCTGTCGATGGTGCCCACGGTGTTGGGTGCCTGGATCGGAGTCAGCACCGGCATTGCCAGGGCCATGACGCCGGGCATCAGCCTGATCGTCTTCCTGGGCGGTGCCTTCGCCTTCATGTTCGCGATCGAAAAGACCAAGAACTCCGCGGCCGGCGTCCCGATTCTGCTGGCATTCACGTTCTTCATGGGGCTGATGCTGGCGCGCCTGATCGGCGTGATCCTCGGCCTTGCGAACGGTGCGAGCCTGATCATGATGGCTTTCGCCGGCACCGGCGTGATCTTCCTCGGCATGGCGACGCTGTCGTCGATCATCAAGCGCGACTTGTCGACGATGGGCAAGTGGCTGTTCATCGGCGCGGTCATGATCATGATCGCCGCCATCGCGAACGTATTCCTGCAATCCAGCGCGCTGATGATCACGGTGGCGGTGCTGGCCATCGGCATCTTCTCGGCCTTCATCCTTTATGACCTCAAGCGAGTGCAGGACGGCGAGGAAACGAACTACATCACCGCGACGCTCGGCGTCTATCTGAGCATCTACAACGTGTTCCAGTCGTTGCTGGCGCTGCTCGGCATCTTCGGCGGCGAACGCGATTGAGGAACGCCTTCGGCAAGAAGGAGAGCGGGGCCCCTTTGGGGCCCCTTCTCTTTTCGGGCCCCTTCTCTTTGAGCCCTATCCGCGCTCGAACATCGCGATGCTCTCGACGTGCGCGGTGTGCGGAAACATGTTGACCGCGCCAGCTGCCGCGCAGCGATAGCCCCCTTGCTGCACAAGCAGCGCCGCATCGCGCGCCAGTGTGGCGGGGTTGCAGCTCACATAGACGATGCGGCTCGGCGGCTTCCAGCTCGACGGCGCCGACGGCTCGGCCAGCAGGTCGACCAGCGACTTGACCAACGCGAGCGCACCTTCTCGCGGCGGATCGACGAGCCACTTGTCGGCGGCGCCGTCGCGTTCCAGGTGCTGCGGCGTCATCTCGAACAGATTGCGCGACGCGAACACCGTCTTGGCGGCAAGCCCGTTGCGAAGCGCGTTCTCGCGTGAGCGCACCAGCAGCGTTTCGCTGCCCTCGACGCCGAGCACTTCGCGCGCGCGCGTGGCGATCGGCAGCGTGAAGTTGCCGAGTCCGCAGAACCAGTCGATCAAGCGCTCGTGCGGCTGCGGGTCGAGCAGTCGCACCGCTTGCGCGACGAGCGTGCGATTGATCTGCGAGTTGACCTGCGTGAAATCGGTCGGCTTGAACCGCATGACGAGCCCGAACTCCGGCAACCGGTACTCCGGCGCCGGCTCATTGGGGTCGAGCGGGTGCGCCGTGTCGGGACCTTTCGGTTGAAGCCACCATGTCACGCCGTGCGTCGATGCGAACGCGCGCAGGCGGGCGAGATCCGGCTCAGTCAGGGGTTCGAGGTGTCGCAACACGAGCACTGTGCGATCGCTGCCGACCGCCACCTCGATCTGCGGCAATCGATCGCGCTGGTCCATCGAGGCGATCAAGGCGCGCAGCGGCATCAGCAGCGCGCTCACTTGCGGCGCCAGCACCTTGCAGGTGCGCATGTCGGCAACGTAGCTCGACTTGCGCTCGTGAAACCCCACGAGCACGCACCCCTTCTTGACGACATGGCGCACCGACAGTCGAGCGCGGTCGCGATACCCCCACGACGGCCCTTCGATCGGCCGCAAGACGCGCTCCGGCTTGAGTTTGCCGATATGCCACAAGGCGTCTTCCAGCGCCCGCTGCTTGACGGCGACTTGTGCGCCGACGTGCAAGTGCTGCATCTTGCAACCGCCACAGGCGCCCGCGTGCAGGCCGAAGTGCGGGCACGGCGGTTGGACGCGATGCGTGCTCTCGCGGCCGAGCGCGGTCATCGTCGCCTGCTCCCAGTTGTTCTTGCGCCGATAGACGCTGACCTGCACGCGTTCCCCGGGCAAGGCGCCCTCGATGAAAACCACCTTGCCTTGCGCGTTGTGCGCGACACCCTGGGCTTCGAGGTCGAGCGATTCGACACTCAACCATTCAGTTTCTTCGGTCATCCACTGCTTGGCGCCCACGCGGCGCAGTACTCGGCCCAGTGCGGCTCATCGATACCTGCGAGCGTTTCCCTGACGTGGGCGATTTCGCGCTCGTGCTCGACCTCGGTGAATCCGCCGCGCATTTTCTGAAAGCGGCAGTACAGCAGATACGTGTTCATGACGTCCGTTTCACAGTAACTACGGATGTCTTCGAGCTTGCCCTCGAGGTAGGCCGGATAGACGTCTGCACCGTCCATCCCGAGCTTGCCGGGCAACCCGCACAACCGAGCCAGCGCGTCGAGCGGAGCGCTGGCCCGCGGCTGGTACAGCGCAAGCAGATCCATCAGGTCGAGATGGCGCAGGTGATAGCGGCCGATGTAGCTGTTCCATTTGAACTCGCGATCGTCTTCACCCATGTCCCAGTACTTGCTGGCCACGACGCCGTGCTTCAGGCCGCGGTAGTGCAGTACGGGCAGATCAAAGCCGCCGCCGTTCCAGCTCACGAGTTGCGGTACGTGTTTCTCCACGCTCGCGTAGAAGGTCTGGATCATTTTGCCTTCCTGGCTCACGCCATCGCCGCCACGGTCGACGAATGAATGGACGCGCAGCCCCTCCGCGTTGCGAAACACGCACGAGATCACCACGACGCGCTGCAGGTGCAGCGGCAGCAAGTCGCTCTTGCCGGCGGCTGCGCGCTCGAGCATCTCTTGCGCGTAGACCTCGGCATCGCTGGCCAGCGGGTCGCTGCCGCGAAGCAGGCGCAACCCGGCGATATCGGGGATCGTTTCGATGTCGAACACCAGCACCGGCCAGGATGACATGGCTCACCTTCAGCAAGAAAAAAGGGAAGAAGTCCGATCAGAACACCGAGTCGCGATCGATTCCGTGTTTGATCATGCGCCGCTTCAGCTTGAGCAGCGCTTCTTGCTGGATCTGCCGAATGCGCTCACGCGTGAGACCGAGCCGTTCGGCGAGCACTTCGAGCGTCTCCGGCTCGCGGTCGCGAAGCCCGTAGCGCCCGGCGAGCACCTCCTGCTCGCGCTCGTTCAACTCCTCCAGCCCATGGTTGAGCAGGTGCTCGACCTCATGGCTCAAGGTCAGGCTCATCGGATCGGTGGCGCCGTCGTCCGCCACGGTGTCGAGCATCGACTCGGAGCCGCCGTCGGTCGAGCCGCGCTCCAACGGTGCGTCGAGCGACGCCGGCAACTCGGCAAACTTCAGCAGATCGCTCACTTCCTGCACCGGGCGCTGCACGAATGCCGCAATCTCTTCCACGCGCACCGGCTTGTCGGCATCGCCGTTGTGCGCGGATGCCGCTTCCAGCGTGCGCCTGGCTTTCAACACGTGGTTGAGCTCGCGCACGACATGGACAGGCAGTCGAACGAGGCGCGCCTGATGCATGATCGCGCGCTCGATGCTCTGGCGGATCCACCACGACGAGTACGTTGAAAAGCGAAAGCCGCGATCGGGCTCGAACTTGCCGATCGCATGCATCAACCCGAGGTTGCCTTCTTCGATCAGGTCCGTCATCGGCAAGCCACGGCCGAGATAGTTCTTCGCGATGCTGACGACAAGGCGCAGGTTGTGCTCGATCATCGCCTGGCGCGCACCGAAATCGCCGGCGCGCGCGCGCGACGCAGTCGCGAACTCTTCTTCGGGTGTCAGCAACGGCGCCTTGCGGATTTCTCGCAGGTACGTCTGCAGCGTGTTTCCGACTTCGGGATCGCCGGCCGCGAGTTCGATGACGACGCGCGCAGTCGCCGCCTCCGGCAGGTCGTTGAGCGCCTCGAGCGCGTCGTCGTTGGGCTCAGGCGCCGGGCTGGCCGAGCCCGCGCCCGCGCCGGCAGCCCCGTTGCCGCGCGCGATCAGCGGCAGCGGCGCAGACGGGTCGGGTGCTGCGTGGCCATTGAGCGTGTCGCTGTTGCGCTTGGCGGCCATGGTGGTTGGACGGGTGCTGATGTTTCAACGCGGTGGCAGCAGTCTGGCGGGATCGATCGGCTTGCCCTGTTTGCGGATCTCGAAATGCAGTTGCACGCGATCGGCATCGGTCGAACCCATCTCGGCAATTTTCTGTCCGCGTCGCACGGCTTGATCTTCCTTCACGAGCAATGTCTGATTGTGCGCGTACGCGGTCAGGTAAGTCGCGTTGTGCTTGACGATGACGAGGTTGCCGTAGCCACGCAATCCCGAACCTGCATACACCACGCGGCCGTCGGCCGCGGCCATCACCGGATCGCCGACCTTGCCGGCAATGGCAAGGCCCTTGCTGCGCGTGTCGTCGAAGGACGTCAGCACCGTGCCGGCGGCGGGCCAGGTCCAGTTGACGTCGTCATCGCCTTGGCGCGTTGCAGAAGTCGATGCCGCGCCGGGTCCGGCGGGCCCAGTCGATGGGCTCGGCGCGGGCGCCGCTGCGGGCGGTGGTGTCGTGACCGCCGGCGCGGCAGCGACGGGGCGGCTGTTATCCAGAGGCTTGGTATCGATCTTCGCCACTGTCACCGGGCGCGTGCTCGCCGCCGACATGTCGGTGCCCGGCGGCGCGACGCGCAAAACCTGACCCACCTCGACCACGTTCGGATTCTCGAGATTGTTCCAGCGGACAATGTCCTTCCAGTTCTGGCCCGTCTCCAGCCCGATTCGAATCAAGGTGTCACCTTGCTTCACGGTGTAGTAGCCGGGCTTGCCGGCGTTCTCACTGCCCGGCAACGGTTTCGCGTCGGGGGGCGTGGGTGCGGTGACAGGCGCGGGCGTTGCGACGGTGGTCGCCGCCTGCCGCGAGCCACTCGCACGGTCTTCGACCGGCGCACGGTTGCGCGAGGCGCAACCGATCAATAGCGCCGCGGCCACCAGCGCCGCGATACCCGTTGAGCCACTGCGTCGCAGCGTATGAATCTTTCCTGAATGCACCGAACGCAAACCTTCAATCGAGCCCGAATTTTAGAGGGACGAAAAGCACCGCTTCATGACATGAATGCACATACCCTTCGTCCCCGCGATCAACCACCATCAGCACCTGCGCACCCGCGCGCGCATCGAGCATCGGCGCAACGAGCCGTCCGCCCGGCGCAAGTTGCTCAAGCCACTGCGCGGGCAAGTCATCGCCGCCGGCGGCAGCGATGATGCTGTCGTAGGGCGCGTTCGGCGGATGACCGTGGCGACCGTCACCATACACCAGTCTGATTCGGTGGTCGCGCAGTAGCGCCAGGTGACCTCGCGCCTTGTCGTGCAAGGGCTTGAGTCGCTCCACCGAATAAACCTGTTTCGACAGTCGCGCCAGAACGGCCGCCTGGTAACCGCAGCCGGTGCCGATCTCGAGCACGCGGCCGAGCGTTGCGCTGGTCTTCGCATTGCTGCCGTCGAACAGCAGTTCGAGCATGCGCGCGACGACAGAGGGTTTGGAGATGGTCTGGCCGTGCCCGATCGGCAAGCTCGTATCTTCATAGGCCTGCGTGACCAATGCAGGATCGACGAAACGATGCCGCGGCACTTCGGCGAGCGCGGCGAGCACGGTTTCGCTCTTGATGCCGCCCGCACGCAGACGCTCGACCATGCTGCGGCGCACATCTTCGGAATCGAGCCCGAGTCCGCTGGGCGTGCCTTTGCGCGCCGCGGACTGCGCAGCGTGCTGCAGCGGTTGCTGCGGCCGCAACACCGCGCGCGCCGGCACCGAGCCGGCGGGAGCCGCCGGCGTGACGCGAGGACGGTTTGCAGGTGTCAAGCGCTCGAGAGGAAGCGGGAACTTCGGAGCGCGCGGATCGCGCGCGGTCATGCTCGCGGTCGATCCGAGATCCAGGTGCGCCAGCGATCGAGCCCTGCATGGTCGGTGAGGTCGACCTGCAGCGGCGTGATCGAAATGCGCCCCTGCGCAGTCGCGTAGAAGTCGGTGCCCTCGCCCGCTTCGCGAGCGTCGCCGGCGGGACCGATCCAGTAGATCGGCTCGCCGCGCGGATTGAACTGCCGCACCACCGGCTCGCTTGCATGACGGCGCCCCAGTCGCGTCACCTCGAGAGGTATGGCATCGGCATCGGGCCGGTTCGGAATGTTCACGTTGAGCAGCCACGGGCTCCCATCCAGACGATGTTCAAGCACCTCGATGAGGATCGAACGCGCGACGCGCGCGGCTGCATCGAGATGGGCCCAGCCCTTTTGCACCTGTGAAAACGCGATCGCCGGAATGCCGAACAGAAATCCTTCCATCGCGGCGGCGACGGTGCCGGAGTAGAGCGTGTCGTCGCCCATGTTGGCGCCGTTGTTGATGCCCGAAACCACCAGGTCGGGCCGCTGCGGCAGCAGCCCGGTCAGCGCCACGTGCACGCAGTCCGACGGGGTGCCGTTGATGTAGCGATAACCATTGCCGGCCTGATAGACCGACAGCGGCCGGTGCAACGTCAGCGAGTTCGAAGTCCCGCTCGCGTTCTGCTCGGGCGCGACGACGTCGATCTCGCCGAGCCCTTGGCACGCGTCGACGAGCGCCTGCAACCCGGGAGCGAGATAGCCGTCGTCGTTCGCGATCAGGATGCGCATGCCCGCATTGTAGGGAGTGCGTCACCCACGCGACGCGCATGCCCCGGCGCCTTGCATATCATCGGGCCGTCGTTCACTTCGAAGCTGAGACGCCCATGAAAGCCTGGCTGTGCGAGAACCCGACCGGACCCGACGCACTGGTGTGGAAAGAAATCGAGACACCCGCGCCGAACCGCGGCGAAGTGCGCATCGCGATTCGCGCCGCGAGCCTGAATTTTCCCGATCTGCTGATGGTGCAAAACAAGTACCAGGTCAAACCGCCGCTGCCCTTTGTGCCCGGCTCCGAATACGCCGGCGTGATCGACGCGGTAGGTGCCGACGTGAAGCATCTGAAAGCCGGTGACGCGGTGGCCGCGTTCGGAGGTCTCGGCGGCTTCGCGACGCATGCGTGCGTGGACGCGGCGCTGGTGATGCCGCTGCCCCCGGGCTTCGCATTCGACGATGCCGCCTCGTTCATCTGCACCTACGGCACGTCGCACCACGCGCTGATCGACCGCGCGGCGTTGAAGGAAGGCGAGACGGTGCTCGTGCTGGGCGCCGCGGGCGGCGTCGGCACGGCGGCGATCCAGATCGCGAAGGCGGCGGGCGCGCGCGTCATCGCCGCGGCGTCCAGCGACGAGAAATGCGCGCTGTGCAAGGAGCTCGGCGCCGATGCCACGATCAACTACGCCAGCTCGAACCTGCGCGAGGCGCTGAAGGCGCTGACCGAGGGCAAGGGTCCCGATGTCGTCTACGACCCCGTGGGCGGCGACCTTGCCGAGCCGGTCTTCCGCTCGATCGCCTGGCGCGGCCGCTACCTCGTGATCGGATTCGCGCAGGGCAGCATCCCCGCGCTGCCGCTCAACCTGGCTCTGCTCAAGGGCGCGTCGGTCGTCGGCGTCTTCTGGGGCGATTTCGCCCGGCGCGAGCCGAAGCGCAACGCGCAGGCCCTGGCCGAACTGGCGAGCTGGTACGTGCAGGGCCGCATCAAGCCGGTGATCGACCGGCGCCTGCCGATGGAAAACCTGCCGGACGCTTTCGCACGCATGGGCAGCCGTCAGGTGCGCGGCAAGATCGTGATGACCAACGGCTAAGGAGCCAGCCGCTACAAGCGGTCACACTCGCCAGGGGGTTTCGCCGCCCCCGAACTGCGTTAACGTTATGCCTGCCGCACGAGGAAGGCCGCCACCCCTGCCCACCGTGTTTCGCCTGGGCAGGCAAAGCGAGTAGGCTACTCCCACCGTTGCGCAGAAAGTGCGAGCATGTCCATCAAAGTGCTGATCGTTGAAGACAACCCCGTGGCGCGCGGATTTCTTTGCCGCGTCGTGCGCGACAGCTTCAGCGACACGATCCTGATCACCGAAGCGGGCGACCTCGAATCCGCGCGCCGCCATGTCCGCGCCGCGGGAGATCCGAATGCCGGTCCCGCACCCGACGCCTTCAAGCTGTTCATGGTCGACCTCGAGTTGCCGGACGGCAACGGCATGGAATTGCTGTCCGAGCTGGCGCGCTATCCAGCCACCAAGATCGTGACGACGCTGTATTCCGACGACGACCACCTGTTTCCGGCGCTGCAGCGCGGGGCCGACGGCTACCTGCTCAAGGAAGACCGCTTCGAGGTGCTGGTCGAGGAGCTGCAGAAGATCGTGCGCGGCCAGCCGCCGCTTTCGCCCGCCATCGCGCGGCGCCTGCTCACGCATTTCCGGCACGGTGCCGGCGCCAAGGAGTCGGATTTCGCGCCGATGTCCGCATTCCAGTCGAGCAAGCCCGCCTACGTCGAACGCGGCGCACCGCTCGACCACGAACGCCTCACGCCGCGCGAGAGCGAGGTGCTGACGTACCTGAGCAAGGGCTTCACCATCAAGGAAATCGCGAACCTGATGGGCATCAAGTGGTTCACGGTCAACGACCACATCAAGTCGATCTACAAGAAACTCAACGTCTCCAGCCGCGCCGAAGCTGCGGTGCTGGCCAGCAAGCAAGGCCTCGTCTGACGCTCTTTCGCTGAGGCAAGCCCCATGGATTCCGCCGCCCCCGCTTCGCGGCAAGACCCTTCGAGCGCAGTGCGCCGCGCCGGTTTCAGTTCGACGGTCGCGCCGGAGTCCAGCTTCGATTCGCAGTTGCTCGAGTCCGTCCTGCCCGACGTCCGCTCGGACGTGCGCTGGATGGGCTGGCGGCTGCGCCTGCTGGTGGGTGTCGCGCTCGCCGGTTGTGTCGCCCTCTTCGTGCTCGCACGCATGCTTGCCGAGCCGCACTACATCGACGCGGCGTGGCGCGCCAATGGGCAAGGGCAGATCGAGCTCAAGCATTCCGACATCCCGACGTTGCAGAACCTGCAGGGGCGCGTGCTGAAGGGCATCATCGCCGGCAAGAGCGAGATCGCGTTCGACGACGCGCTGTTGCTGCAGCGTTCCGCCCGCTGGCTGGAGAGCGACGACGATCGAGAACGTCACCGCGCTCTGCACACGCAGCTGTCCTCCGCGCTGACGCAAGACAAGATCAAGCTCGTCTTTTCCGACGGCACAGTCGCCGAGGTCAAGCCACAGATGCGCGGCTACGCGGGGCTCGGCGCGATGTTCTTCGTGCTGTGCGCGCTCGCGCTCGTGTTGTATCTGATCGCGATGGTCGTGCTGCTGGCCCGACCCAGCACACGCAACATGGTCTATGCGTTGATGGCGCTGTGCCAGACCGGCAACCTGCTCTTCATCGCCGTCGAGTCGTCGCTCGGGCTCGGGTTGCCGGCCAACCTGCCGTCGTGGGACATGCACTCCCGCACCGCTTTCGATCTGCTCACTGCGGCGGCCATCGTGCACGCGACGACCGTGCATCCGCGAGCGCTCCCGCACGGCGGCGGCCTTGCGCTCGGCGCGTGGTCGGGTGCGGCGCTGCTGTGCATGCTCTCCTTTGCCGGCCAGCTGCCTCACGCATGGTGGTGGACGCAGGCCGCCATGATCGTGCTCGCGCTGCTCGCAATCGCGCTGCTCAGCTGGTCGTACCGCATCGAGCCGCACCCGTACGCGATAATGCTGCGGCGCTTCGGCATCGTCGCGACGTCGACGCTGGCATTGCTGACCCTGGCCGTGGCCAGCGCGGGCAGCCAGCCGTCTTTACAGTACACGATCGCATCGATCGGCTCGGTGATCTGGTACGTCTTCTTCGCGTCGGTGCTGCTGCTGGTGCCGTTCCTGTCGCGATCCCACCAGGTGATGCGCGAGTTCTCGTTGCTGGCCGCGATCAGCACAGTGGCCACGTCTTTGGACCTGCTGTTCGTCGCGGTGTTCTCGCTCGGGCAGTTCGCCTCGCTCACGCTGTCGCTGTTCCTCGCGCTCGGCGTCTATGCCGGCGCCCGGCAGTGGCTCCTCAACCAGGTGCTCGGCAGCAGCGTATTGACCACCGAGCGCATGTTCGAGCAGCTGTACCGCATCGCGCGCGAGGTGGAGGCGCGCCCGGAAAACACCGCGCGCCAACTGGCCGACCTGCTGCGCGACCTGTTCGAGCCGCTGGAAGTGTTGGTCGTCGACAAATTGTCGTCCGAGGCGCGCGTGGTCGCGCACGGCTCGACCTTGCTCGTGCCGGTGCCGGAGATGTCCGCGCAACCCGATGCGCCGCCGCGCGCACAGTCGATCGTCGTGCGCTTCGCGCGCCGGGGGCGCCGGCTCTTCACGCTCGAAGATGCGCGGCTGACCGACCGCATCGTCGAGCAACTGCGGCGTGCCGTGGCCTTCGACAAGGCGGTCGAGCAAGGCCGCAGCGAGGAGCGCCTGCGCCTGGCGCAGGATCTGCACGACGACATCGGCGCACGGCTGCTCACGCTCATGTACAAGGCGCAATCGCCGGAGATGGAGGACTATGTCCGCCACACCTTGCAGGACCTGAAGACGCTGACGCGCGGCCTCGCCGCGCCGAATCATCGCCTGTCGCACGCCGCCGCCGAATGGAAGGCCGACCTCACGCAGCGCCTCAGTGCGGCGCGCTGCACGCTCGAATGGTCGGTCGAGTTCGACGACGACATGGTGCTCACCGTCGTGCAGTGGTCGGCACTCACGCGTGTGCTGCGCGAACTGGTCAGCAACGCGATATCGCACGCGCAGGCGACGCGCGTCAGCATCGAGCTGCGGCTCGAGAACGATCAGCTCGACCTGATGGTCAGCGACAACGGCATGGGCCGCAATCCGCAGGCCTGGTCGCACGGGCTGGGGCTGGGCGGCGTGCGCAAGCGCGTCAAGCAGCTCGGCGGAGAGGTCGAGTGGGTCGAGCTCGCACCGCAAGGCATCGGCTGCCGCGTGCGCATTCGCGAGCTGTCGCAGCGGCACTGAGAGCGACGCCTTCGCACCGCGCCCGCGTATGCGGGCCGCGGCGTCGAACCCGCAACGCCGCCATCGGGGGACCTCTGCCGGGTTCACGCACGGGCGCATTTCTTTCGTCGGGCGGCGGATCCTCGACATCCGGGGGAGTCGGCTCGGGCGCCGGCGGGGGCGGCGCGGGTGGCACCTGGGGTTTCGGCAGCCCCGGGTCGTCGGGTGCCGGCGGCGTGGTGGCAAAGCCAACCCGGTCGGCAGGGCGGCGTCGGGCCGCCTCGATTGGCGTGTGGATTGTCAGCATCGGCTGCCATCGAGTTTGACAAGAAAATTCCGGCAAGTCATGTACCCGTGAGCACATTCGCATCGACCGGGGCATTTTTTTCCCGCCATCGGTAATTGCGCGCGTAAACGCTGGACGAGGCGCCGGCTTGCGACACTTGGCCGAGCCGTCGTCGCGCGCCAGTTTCCCTGCAGGAGTGGCGCGGCGAGCGGGCCGACACGACCGGGCACGCCGATTGCGAGGGGATGCTTCCAGCCCCGGGAAACAAACCCTACCGCCCGCGTCCGCCTCCCTCCCTCCCTCTTCGGGTGGAATGGGCCCGGGGCTCTTTTATCGATGCTCAGGTGTGCTTGCGGCGGCGCTCGACAGCCTCGATGTGCAGCGCCTGGCGATACTTCGTCACCGTGCGGCGCGCGACCACCAACCCCTGTTGCGCGAGCTGGCGCGCAATTTCCGCATCGGACAGCGGTGCGCTGGGACTCTCCGCGTCGATCATGTCCTTGATCAAGCCGCGGATCGCGGTGCCGGAAAACTCGCCCCCGCTCTTGGCGTGCATCGCGCGCGAGAAGAAGTACTTCAGCTCGAACACGCCCAGCGGCGTTGCCATGTACTTGTTGTTGGTCACGCGTGAAACGGTCGACTCGTGCAACCCGACCTCCTCGGCGATCTCGCGCAGGCCGAGCGGCTTCATCGCGAGCGTGCCATATTCGAGGAAGTGCCGCTGCCGCTTGACGATCGCCTGCGACACCGAAAGGATCGTCGCGAAACGCTGCTCGATGTTGCGCACCGTCCAGCGCGCCTCCTGCAGGTGCGAGGCGAGCTCGGTGTTTTGCGCGCAGCGGTGGCGCTGGAACATCTCGGCATACACGTGATTGAGCCGAATCTTCGGCACGATCGCCGGGTTCAGCGACGCGGTCCAGATGCCGCGCACCTTCTTCACGATCACGTCGGGCGTCACGTATTGCACGTCGGATGCGCCGAAGCGCCACCCCGGCCGCGGGTCGAGGCGGCGAATGCGCGCGCAAACGGCCTCGATCTCGGCGGGCGCAAGCGCCAGGCGCCGCGCCAGGCCGACGACATCCTTGGCAGCCAGCGCATCGAGATGCTCGGAGACGATGCGGCGTGCAAGTTCGCGATCGCGCTCGCAATCGATCGAGGGCAGTTGCAGCAGCAGACACTCGCGCACGCTGCGCGCGGACACGCCGGCCGGCTCGAGCGACTGGACGCGGCGCAGCGCGATCTGCAGCTCGTCGAGCGTCGAAGGCGGATTGAGCTCCGTGATCTCGAGCAGTTCCGACAAGTCGATGCGCAGGTAGCCATCGTCATCGAGCGACTCGACGATCGCTTTGGCGAGCACCAGATCGCGCAGCGACAGCGGCAGCACGTTGAGCTGCCCGTGCAGGTGTTCGGCGAGCGAGGTCTCGACCGCCATCATGTCCATCAACGCGAGGTCGCCTTGCTCCCCGCGGCGCATGCTCGAGAATCCGTCGGCCTGCCAGCTCTCGCGCTCGCTGTCGACCTCGGCCGCCGAGTTCGCAGCCGGCTCGGCGGACGTTGTGTCAGCCTGCGCGGCGTCGGCGGGCGCGGGCGACTCGGCGGGAGCATCCGCCTCCGCCTCGTCGGCCTCCAGGAACGGATTCCTGCCGAGCGCGTCGTGCACCTCTTGCGCAAAGTCCAGCGATGAAAGCTGCAGCAGGCGGACGGCCTGCTGCAAACGGGGCGACAGCGTCTGCTGCTGTCGGTGTTCCACGCGTACAGCGATCGATCCCATCTGTTCCCCTCGACGAAGTTGTAGCACGCCGAGATCGCATGCGGTCTCGGGCAGCCCTATTCAATGCAACGCCTGTGCCGGGTCGCATGCGCAGCACACATTCACCGTGCAACGCCCGCGAATGCTCGCGAAACACCGTCGCTTCAGGGCGCGCGACAGCACCTTTTGCCGACGTCGGCGTTGAATTTGCCGCAACAAGCGATTCTCGGACTGCCCCTACCGGGGAGCAACGGGAAGTCACGCGGCGAACGGGGGCTGGGGCGCGCGGCATGTCGATTGCCAAGTCCGTCCGTGGTGCGCTCGCACCGTTGAACCATCAAGGAGACTGCGTCATGCCTACCGAACGTACCAGCAGCCGGACCGCGCACACCGGTCGCGCGGCCATCATCGAGATGCTGAAGGCGGACCACAAGAAAGTGAAGAAGGCCTTTGGTGACTTCGAGAAACTCGATGCTCAGGAAGACAGCGAGCAATGCCAGGCCATCGTCGAGCAGACGCTCGGTGACTTGCAGGTGCATGCCACGCTCGAGGAGGAATTGTTCTACCCCGCCGCGCGCAGTTGCCTGAGCGACGAGGACCTGATCGACGAAGCCGAGGTCGAGCACATGACCGTCAAGGTGCTCATCGAGCAACTGAAGAACATGGCGCCCGAGGACGACAAGTACGCCGCAATGTTCAAGGTGCTCGGCGAGTACATCAAACACCACGTGAAGGAAGAGGAAGGCGAGCTCTTTCCGAAGCTCAGCCGAGCCAAGTTCGATTGGGACAACCTGCACGGCGAAATGGTCAGCCGGCGTTCCGAGCTCGAGCAGGAGTTCATGCCGCATGGCGCGGCGATTCCCGACGAGGACATGGAAGGCGAGGACGCCCAGGCCGGCGCGGAGGGCCAGCGGGCGAAGAGGGTGTAGGTCGACGGACCCCGCGGTCACGGCGACCGCGTGCAGGCACACGGCCTGCTGCACCGCATTCGGGCGATAGGCGCGTCTGCCCCTCATCAATGGAGAACGCATGGCATCGCACAAAGGCTCCGCCAACGAACGTACGCATGACGCGCCCATCGACCGGCGCCGCCGTGGATATGAACACCCCAACCGCGAGCGACCGGGCGCGCACCCGCATCCCGCGCTGGCCCCAGGCCCCGCCCCGCGCCCGCGGGTTCGTGAGCACCAGGGGCGTAACTGGAAAGGACTCTCAATGAGCGGCGCAATGACAATCCTTCCAAGGAGCCTGCCATGAACAATCTCAGAACCACCGCGTATGCAGCGGCGATCGTGATCGCGACGTTCGCGCTGGCGAGTTGCGACCGCCGCGATCCGAGTTCGAGCACGCCGTCGGGGGCCGCCAGCGCACCCGGCGGGATGAGCGGGAGCACGAGCACGGCCCCGAGTCCGCCCGCGTCGCCGGCGTCGCCCGCCAGCCGCTGAGGCTGCTTTCCCGAGCGATGAACCGCTCCACCCGGCGCGTCGCACGTGCGGCAGCCGGCGTGGAGAGCGCGCACGCCTGGATGCCAAACAGGTGATCACCGAAGTCGCGCGGCGGCTGCCGAGGCAGCCATGAGCAAGGCATCGCACCGCGCCGGGCCTCGCCGCGCACCGCGCGTACTCGCTCGGGTTCGCCTAAACGGTGACGCAGCGTTCGTCGAATCCGCCCACGCGTTCGAGCGTGTCTCGCCGCAAGAAGGCGCTGGCGGTGAGCAGCTCGGCAAGCTGCGCCGCCGTCGGCTGTTTGGACGCCGGCACGCACACCGATCCACCGAGCGCCACATGACCCGCGCGCATGGCTCGCTCTCCGCCGGCCAGCCAGTCCGGATCGGGCATCGACCGATCGTCGGTATAGGCGATCACCGCACCGGTGGCTGCACGCCATCCGTCGTTGCGGCCGGCAACCCGACCGCCGTCCTCGGCGCGCAGATAGCGCACCGCCGGCGCGCCCCCCACCGGGGTCAGGGCCTCTACCAGGGCGCGCACGTCGTCGCTTGCGGTGGCGTCGACGATGATCACCTCGAAGGAGTGCGCATCGAAGCGCTGCGCAAGCACGGCGGCCAAGCACCGAGCGGTGGCCTCCGGGCCCCGGCAATTGGCGACGACAACCGAGATCGGCGTCGTCGGACAGGGGTCGTCGAGCGCGGCAGGCTGATCGCGAATCGCATTGTCCTCACGACCCTCGATCGGCGCGCCCATGACGTCTTCGTCCTGCGCCTCGAAGGAAGCAGCATCGGCCATCCCCGGCGTGCCGGTGAAGCGTTTGAAGGCTTGCAGCAGCGCCTGCATGCGCGCAATGGTGTGGCTCACGGGTTCACTTCCCGAACTGTCCGAGGTTGAGTTGCTGGCCCGAACGCGCCGTCGAGCCGCGACCGATCAGGTCGCGCGGCTCATGGTCGAGCAGCCGGGCCGCGAGCAGGCTGACATAGGCCCATTCGAAGTCGATGATCTCGGCCCTGTCACCGTCGCTTTGGCACACCGCGCGCAGCGTCATCAATCCGGAAGTCGCCGGCCTTCTCGCGATCATGAATGCACGGCCAGCCAGGGGCTTCGGCGCAACGCGCTCGCGAGCCTGGCCGCCGAATCGACGACGACCGAAAACGCTTGCCGCCACATGCCATGCATCGAGCCCCTTGACTTGTTCGATGGCTGTCTTCATTGGGCTCTTCCTTGTGCGGCACTCCGAGCAATGCGACTCATCGGTACTGAGGAGAGTTTTCGGCAAGCTGAATCAGCAAACCGTGTGCCCATTGCAGCGCTGTTCATCACCTTGCGCGAAGCCGCGCCGATGCTCGCGTTGCGCTGCGAATGGTCGGTTGATCGCTCGATTTGCCGCGCATCGAGCAGGCGCCTGGTCGCGCTATTCCCAGTACGGGCGGGCGCCGTAGTGCGCATGCATCCGCTGATGCCACTGCAGGTCGGCCTCGATGGGCCATTGGTCCTTGTCGAAGCTCGGCGCCGTCGCGAACGTCGCGTCGTCGGTGTCGAGCACGAAGCAGTTGCGCCGTGCGTCGAGCTTCAGCGCGTTCCACGGAATTGCGAACAGGCGCTCTCCCATTCCCATGAAGCCCCCGCAAGCGAGCAGCGCGTAGCCGATGCGCCCGCGCACCACGTCGACGACGACTTCGCTGATCGAGCCGAGCGTCTCGTCGTTGCGGCTGAGCACCTTTTCGCCCGCCAGCATGCTGGCCGCGACCTGGCGCTGGCCCGGCCCGCTGTGGTCGGGCTTCGCGCGCGCGCTGTCCAGCGGCACTGCAGCACGCGCGCCCCGGTAGGTGCCCGCCGATCGAATGAGGGTGCCTATGTTCATCGCCACTACCCTTCTTGCCGTAAAAAGCGTCGGTTGTCGCTGAGCCAGCGCTCAAAGGCCGGGGGTTGCCTGAATTTCGGGAACGTACCCAGGCATCCTTGCCCGTGGCTGGCAAGCGCCGTGCCCACCACCTTCGGCATGGATTGACGCTGCCGCGGCATTGGGTAACCCTTGGGCATTGTTCCTGCCGCTTCGGATGCCCGTGTTCACAATCCTGCGCGAAAGATTTCGATTCCCGTGGCCGACGGCCTCGCTGCGCACCTACCTGGTGGCCGCGATGCTGGTTGCGACACTGCCGATCGCCGCGCTGATGGCTTGGCAGATCGTCACCGACATCGACGAGCAGCGCATGGGGTTGACCGAGAATCTGACGCGCAACGCCAGCGCCCTCGCGCATGACATCGAAGGCGAAGTCGCCACCTCGATCGACACGCTGAACCTCATCTCCTACACCGAATCGCCGCGGCCCGACAGCATCGCCCAATTCCAGCGCGCGCTGACCGCCCGACTGCTGCGCCGCAGCTGGAGCAGCATCTTCCTGCTCGAGCGTGACGGCAACGTCGTGTTCGATACGGCGCCCCCGAGCGAGCATCGCGCCGAAGTTTTCGCGGCGGGGCCCGAATTCCGGCGCATCGTGGCGCAACGCTACGCGGGCGTCTCGAATCTGGCCGCCGGCCCATCCGGGCACGCCGTCACAATCGTCGCGGTGCCCGTGATGATCGACCAGGCACCTCGCTACGTGCTGGGCGCGCGCATCGATGCCGCATTCTGGCGGGACCTGGTCCACAAGAGCGGCACGCCGCGTGGCGGCTTTGCAAGCATGCTCGACGCCGGGCACCGGGTGATCGCAGGCACGATGGGGCCGGACAGCGGTATCGGCGTGCAATTGGCGAATGCCACCATCGCGTCGATGGAGCGGGGCTCTGTCGGATTACTGCCCACCGAACTCGCCGACGGCGGCTTCGCATACGCGGCGTGGCAGCCGGTACCGATCGCTGGGTGGAGCGTGCTCGTCGGTGTTCCCGCCGGGCCGGTGGATGCTGCGAACCGCCGCGCGATCGGGATCGCCGCAGTCACCGCGGGTGCCTTCCTGCTGCTCGGGCTCGCTCTTGCGCTGTTCGTCTCGGCGCGCGTGGCCGGCCCGCTGCGGCAATTGGCGCGCGACGGGCCAACGCAGCCTTTCGAGCGCATCCGGGTGCGCGAGATCGCGCTGCTGCGCGACGCGCTGCTGTCGGCGGCGCAGCAGGACGAGGTCGCGCGCCACCGCCTGCAGACGAAGGCCGACGAGTTTGAAACGCTCTTCGACAGCAGCCCGATCGGCCTCGCGTTCGCGCAGGATCCGCAGTGCCGCACCGTCTTGCACAACGCCGCGATGGATCGCATCTTCGGCCTGTCGCAATCGCACTGGAGCGGCGCAGTGAAGGTCCTGCGCCAGGGCCAGCCTCTGGAGCGCAGCGAGCAGCCGTTGCAACGTGCGGCGAGCACCGGCGAAGCGGTGGCGGCGATGGAGCTCGAGATCGTGATCGACGACCGGCCGCCGACCTACTTGCTGGCCAACGCGGAGCCGCTGCGCGACGCCAACGGGCGCCCGCGCGGGGCGATCGGCGCCGTGGTCGACATCACCGAGCGCAAGCTTGCGGAGGCGCGGCTGCTGAGCGCCGACCAGCGCCTGCGCGAAAGCCAGCACCTCGTCGACCTCGCTCAGGAGACCGGCCATGTCGGCTTCTTCCACTACCAGTTCGAGGAAGACATGCTTGCCTGGACACCAGGCCTTGCCAAGCTGTTCGGTCTCGAACCGGGGCCGGCGGAAAGCCTGCTATCCGATTGGGTCGAGCGCGTGGACAGCGACGATCGTGCTCGCATCGAACAATCACTGCGCAAGCTGATCGCTTCGCGCGAGCAGAAGGAAACGCTCGAATTTCGCGTCACGACACCCGATGGCATCTCGCGCTGGCTGTCCAGCCGCGTGCTGATGAGCTATTCGGACGACGACGGCCGGCCGCTGCAAATCATCGGCATCACGGTCGACATGAGCGAGCAGAAGAAGGCCGAGCGCGAACGCGCGGCGCTGATCGAGCGCGAACAGGCGGCGCGTCTGGAGGCCGAGGCCGCCAACCGCGCGAAGGACGAATTCATGGCGATGCTCGGGCACGAGCTGCGAAACCCGCTGAGCGCCATCGCTTCGGCCGTGGAGGTGCTCAATCGCGTCGACGCGCGCACCGAGGTCGCTGCCAACGCGCGCAACATCATTGCGCGCCAGACGCGCCATCTCGCGCACATGATGGACGACCTGCTCGACATGGCGCGCATCATCTCGGGCAAGGTGCTGTTGTCGCGCCATCCCGTGAACCTGGCAACGCTCGTGCAGCGCGCGGTGGCCACCGTCGAGGTCACCGGCGAGGCGCAGCAGCACGATTTGAAGCTGCAGTTGCACGAGGTCTGGATCGATGCCGACTCGACGCGCATCGAGCAGGTTTTGAACAACCTCCTCACCAACGCGCTGAAGTACACGCCGGCCGGCGGGCGCATCGACGTCGAAGTGGCGTGCGACGGCCCGCGCGCACGGCTGCAGGTGCGCGACACCGGCGTCGGCATTCCGCCGGCGCTGCTGCCACGAATCTTCGATCTGTTCGTGCAGGGCGAAAGAACGCTCGACCGGCGTGCCGGCGGGCTCGGCATCGGGCTCACGCTCGTGCGACGGCTTGTCGAGCTGCATGGCGGAATGATCTCGGCCATCAGCTCGCCGGGTGGCAGCACCTTCATCGTGCAACTGCCGGCCGTGCAAGCTCCCGACCACGCGCATGTGCGCGTGGGTGTTCCGGATTCGCGCCGCCGCCGCATCGCGGTGATCGAGGACAACGAAGACGCGCTGACCGCCTTGCGCTCGCTGCTCGAGCTTGATGGCCACTCGGTGTACACGGCGACCGACGGGCCCAGCGGCCTGGCCACCTTGCTCGAATCGAGGCCCGATGTCGCGGTGGTCGACATCGGCCTGCCCGGGCTGACAGGCTTCGAAGTCGCCAAGCGCAGCCGCGCGGCCGGGTACGCGGGCCGCATGATCGCGCTGTCAGGCTACGGACAGGGGCGCGACGTCGAGCAGGCGCTGACCTCCGGCTTCGACGCACACCTGGTCAAGCCGGTCGATCCGGATCAACTGCGCCGCATGCTGGCCGACGATTGAGCCACTGACACGCTGAAAGCTACGGGCCCAGCAGTTCGCCGATCGGTTTGAGCCCATCGACTCGATCGCAAGCGGCCTTGACGATCATCAGGATCGGCACGCCCAGCAGCAGGCCCCATACGCCCCAGAGCCAGCCCCAGGCCAACACGCCCACGAAGACCGCGACCGGGCCGAGTCGGCTCGTGCGGCTGGTCAGCCACGGAGTCAGCAGATAGCCCGAGACGATGTGGATCGCAATCGAAACGCCGGCGACGATCACCGCCATGTCGAGCGAGCCGAACTGCATCAGCGCAACGAGGGCCGCGGCGGCCGTCACGACCAGGGAGCCGATGTAAGGCATGAGGTTGAGCACAGCGGCAGCAATGGCCCACACCGCAGCGTGTTCCATTCCGAGCCACAGGAATGCCAGCCATGTCGCGAAGCCCACCAGGGCGCTGATCAACGTCTGCACCAGCAGGTAGCGCTGGATCTGCTCGGTCATCTCATCGAGCGTCACCCGCCCGTCACTCGCACTGCAGCAACTTCGAATGGATCTCGCGCAACAACGCTTCCATCTCGTCGGTTTCGAAAGGCTTGGGAACCGATCGAACGTTGGGCCCGAACTTCTCGAGCCCGCGCTGGAGCGCGTAGCCCGACGCGAACACGATCCAGGTGGCCGGGGCCGCTTCGAGGATGCGACTGGCCAGCTCCGTGCCCGACATCCTTGGCAGGCTGACATCGGTGATCAGCACGTCGCAAGGCTGTAGACGATACGCCGCAAGCGCGTCCTCGGCGGACTCGCAGCAGACGATTTCCCTGCCTTCGGCTCGCAGCAGGATGGCGATCGATTCGCGCACGTGAGCGTTGTCCTCGACGAAGAGAACGCGCAACGGTGTGTCCGGGCTCATCGGGGGCATGGGCGACTCACCTGCCGTTCGAGGCGATGCGACCCGCCAGGCCTCCGACCGCGGCCACCAGCTCCGGCGGCTCGACAGGCTTGGAAACATGCACCTGGAATCCGGCCCTCATCGCCCGCGTGCGATCCTCCGAGCGAGCGTAGGCAGTCAGGGCGATCGCCGGCGTCAGGCCTCCCTTGGCCGGCGCAAGCCGGCGCACTTCGCGAATGAACTGGTATCCGTCCTCGCCGGGCATCCCGATGTCGCTCACCATCACGTCGGGGCGGCACGCCTCCAGCACACGCATCGCCTCCCCGGCCGAACCCGCCATCATCACTTCGGCCTTTGCCTGGATGAGCATCTGACCCACGAGCTCGCGCGCATCCGGTTCATCGTCGATCACAAGCACCTTCACGCCGCTCAGATCGACTTCGTCCAACGCGAGCGACGCCGCCGCCGGGGCGGTTGCGTCGGCAGCGCGTCCGCCGCCGATGCCCGCCGGCGCCATCGGCAGCGTGACGATGAATGTGGCTCCGAGTCCTTCGCCGGCACTCTCTGCGCGCACGGTGCCTGCATGCAGCTCGACGAGCTGTTTCACGATCGACAAGCCCAGACCGAGACCCCCGTACCTTCTTGTGATCGACGAATCCGCTTGCCGGAAACGGTCGAAGACATGCGGCAGGACTTCCGGATTGATGCCGACCCCCGAGTCCTTGATCGCGATTCGCAGCTGCGAGTTGGCGCGCGCTAGCACGACATTGATCGCGCCGCCCTTGGGCGTGAACTTCACCGCGTTCGACAACAGATTCAAGACCACCTGCTGGAGCCGATGCGGATCGCCATCGATCGGCCCGGCCACCGGGTCGAGGCTTTGCCTCAACTGGATTTCCTTCGTCTGCAATGCCGGTCGCACCGTCTCGACAGCCGCCTCCACGACGCAGGCCAGATCGGTCGGCCGAACGTCCAGCCGCACCTTGCCGAAAATGATGCGGCTCATGTCCAGCAGATCATCGATCAGCTGGGCTTGTGCGCGGGCGTTGCGTGCGATCGTGTCGATCCCTTGCGCCAGGGTCGGGGCGTCGTCGCTTTTGCGTTGCAGGACCTTGGCCCAGCCCAGGATGGCCGTCAGGGGCGTCCTCAACTCGTGTGAAAGCGTTGCCAGGAACTCGTCCTTCATGCGGCCGGCGCGCTCGAGGTCGGCGCGTGCGGCGCGTTCGGCCTCCACCAGCAACTCGCGTTCGCTGGCCACGCGCTTGACCTCGTCGTACAGGCGTGCGTTGTCGATGGCCGTGGAAGCCTGCGCGGCGACCCCGACGACCATGCGCTGCGCGCGGTCGTTGAAGACGCCTGCATCCGGGTGGCCGAAGTACAAGCCTCCGATGGTCTTTCCCGCACGCGAGATCACGGGGACCGCCATGTAGCTTGGGGCGGATTCGAGGAGGGGCGGTGCGCCCGGCTGCCCGAACCTCGCGAATGCTTCGCGAGGCGCCCCCGATACCGCGTACTGCACGCAGGCATCGCCGCTTTCGTCGACCGTGTCGTAGTAGAACGCACCGAACCGGGCGCCGCTGATCTCGGTCGCGGCGTCGATCACGGTTTGCAGCAGCGGCTGTAGGTCGAGCGTGGCGGCGATCGATGTGCCGCTTCGGTTCAGCACATCCAGGATGCGCGTCTCGTCTTCCAAGGCCTCTTCAGCCCGCCGGCGCTCGGTGATGTCGCGAAAGCTCCAGACCCGTCCGACGTCGCGCCCGTCGACGTATTGAATGCGCGAGAAACGCTCGATGGTTCTGCCGTCGACGGTCTCCAGCAGATCGAACACGTTGCCTTCGGCCGAGGCGAGAATCTGGTCGACCCGGGCGACGAAGCGTTGCGGGTCCGGGAAGCAGTGCCGGATGAATTCGAATGGGCGGCGCTGCTGCCCCGCTGCCATCGCCTCCGGCGGCAAGCCCCACATGCGCACAAAGTTCTGATTGAAGTCGGCCAGAGCGCCTTCGCCATCGGTGACCAGGATGCCGTCGGTGGTCGCCTCCAGCGTCGCGCGCAGCATCGCCACGGTCCGATCGAGCTGCGCCGTCTTGAGCTCCAGGGCCCCTTTCGCGCGCAGCATTTCCTCCTCGGCCCGCTGGCGAGCGCGAAGGATGCTCGTGCCGCTGCGCAACGCGGCGGAGCGCAGCGACTGGTCGTCCTCGTCGTGGTCGCTCACGGGTCGCATCCCAGAATCTTCGCTGCAAGCCGCGTACCCAGCACCCTGGCGCGAATCTTTGCGAAGGCGGTGTCCCGGCTCGTCGACGTGTCGTCGCAAAAAGGCGAGAACCCGCAGTCGTCCGTGGTTCCCAGTTGCTCGACCGGAATGTATCGGGCGGCCTGCAGCACGCGGTCGCGAACTTCCTCTGGCGTTTCGACCCGCGGGTCGATCGGCGCGACCACGCCGACGAAAACGCGCTGATCGTCCTTCATGCAGTCGCGCATGATCTTGAGCACACGAACCGGATCGCGCTCGCCGCCAAGCGAGACGTAGAAATTGCCGACCTTCAACGCGAACAGGCTAGGCAGCAGTTCCGCGTAGTCGACATCCGCGCTGTGCGTCGAATCGCGGTCGCTGCCCGGGCAGGTGTGCACGCCAATGCGCTGACGCTCCGAGTCCGAGAATCGCGCCAGGGCAAGGTTGTTCAGGTCGATGAACCTGTGCAACAACTCTCCGCTCGGGTCGATCTTGACGGCCAGTCTTCCTTCGGTGAAATCGATTTGCACTTTGTGCGCGCCCTTCTCGAGGCAGCGGCGAACCTCGGTTTCGTGCTCCGACAGTAGTTCGTCGATGAACTGCTCACGCGGATAGCCCGCAATCTCTTCGGCGGGGTAAAGCAGGCTCAGCGCGGACGGCGAGATCACCGCCTGCTTGACCGGGACGTGTGCGTAGCGGCGTGCCGCGTCGAGGTAGCTGTCGGCATAGCACCTGTAGCGAAACGGGCCCGCCGTGATGCGGGGCATGCGACGCACATGGCCCGCCGCAAACGGAATCCTGAAGCCGTCGGCCGCCATGTTCGACAAGCCCTCGACGCTGTAGGTCCAGAAGTTGTGATACTTGCGCTGCTCGCCGTCCGTGATCACCGGGGATTCGGTCGCTTCGAAGCGCTCGATGGTGTCGCGAATGGCAGCCTCGTACAGCGGCTCGAGCGCCGGATCGGTGCCAACGGTTGAAGCCAAGGCCTCGAGCAACGGCTGATGCCTGGGGATGCTGCCAATGGGTTCGGTCGGGATGATCATGGTGTGGCGTGCCACGACCTTTGTCTGCGCGGCACTCTACTGCGGCTTGCCGGTTGACATCTTCTCGCTTCGCGCCTCGGCCGGCGTCCGCGGTGGGTGCTGCCAGCGCGAGATCAGCGTGGCGATTTCGTGAGGATCGGCGGGCTTCACGAAGTGGTGGTCGAAGCCGGCCTCCTTCGCGCGCATCTGGTCTTCCTTCTGCCCATAGCCGGTGAGGGCGACGATCAGGGCCTGTCGGGTGGCGGCCATCTGGCGCATGCGCGTGGCGACCTCGTAGCCGCTGAGGCCCGGCAGTCCGATATCGAGCACGACGACCTGCGGCGCGAACACCGGCACGGACGCAAGGGCCTGTGCCCCGTCGCCGACGCTCTTCACCTCGTGGCCTTCGAGCTTCAGGTAGAGGGCGATGCTCTCGGCGGCGTCCGCGTTGTCGTCGACGATCAGCACGCGAGCGCCGCACACCGCCGGCGGCTCGGGCGCCTCGGGGGGCGTGATGTCGCGGCTGCCCACGACGCTGACGCAAGGGATCGTGACCTTGAACTCGGCGCCCCTCTCGCGACCTTCGCTGAAGGCGTCGACGCGCCCGCCGTGCAGCTCGACGAGGCGCCGCACCAGCGTCAGCCCGACACCGAGCCCGCCTTCGCTGCGGTCGAGCGAGCGTTGGCCTTGCTCGAACAGATCGAAGATGCGCGACAGCAGCGGCTCCTCGATGCCGATGCCCTTGTCGCGCACGCTGATCACCGCTTCGCCGTTCTCGACGCGCAGCGACAACTGGATGCTGCCCCCCTCTTCGCTGTACTTCGCCGCGTTGTGCAGCAGGTTGGCGACGACTTGCGACAGCCGTGAAAAATCGCCCTGCAGCCACACCGGCTGGTCGGGCATCTTCACGGCCAGCGCGTGGCGCCGCGAGTCGAGGAAGGGCTGAGCCGTCTCGACGCTTTGCGCGATGACCGCGTTCAGGTCGACCGGCTCCTTGTTGAGCACGATCTTGCCCTGGCTGATGCGCGCGACGTCGAGCAGTTCCTCGACCAGCCGCGTCAGGTGCAGCAGCTGGCGGTCCATCACATCGCCGGCCCATTTGAATTTAGGATCCGGCGGCCCGATGCGCCTGATCACCTCGAGCGCGTTGCGTATCGGCGCGAGCGGGTTGCGCAACTCGTGCGACAGCATCGCAAGGAACTGGTCCTTGCGCTGGTTGGCCTCCTGCAGTTCCGTCTGCGCCGCGAGGCGCTCGGCGATCTCGACTTGCAGCGTGGTGTAGAGCTGCGCGTTCTCGAACGCGATCGCGGCGCGGCTCGCGAGCTCCTCCAGCGCCGCCCAGTCGCGGCCGGCTGCGTTCGTCGCATCGGCGCCGACCATCAGCACGCCGAGCGAACGTTCGGCGATCACCAGCGGCACCGCCGCCGCCGAGCGCAACTCGAGGCGGCCGCTGAGACCGAACGAGTCGGCGTTCAGGCTCGGCAGCACGGTCGTCGACAGCGCGAGGCGCCGGTTCACTTCGAGTGTTTGCTGCAACGCGTGCTGCACCACCTTTGGCAACTTCGAAAAGCTGCTGTCGGCGACCAGCACCGGCTGCTTGCCCCTCGGCGCGAAGGCGACGAGCGCGCGGTCGAGCAAGCGCTCTTCGTTGACGAGGACCAGCACGGCGAGCGCCGCGAGCTGCGGCACGACCAGCTCGACCAGGCGGTGCATGCCCACCGTCATGTCGAGCGAGCCGCTCAGCACGCGGCTGGCCTGCGACAGGAAGTGGGAGCGGCGATCGTTTTCCTCGGCGACGCGCCGCGCCGCTTCGGCCGCGGCCAGCGCGACCCGCTCCTCGGCCTGCCGCCTGATGTGGCGCTGCATCGTGTGAAGCTCGACGAACACCTTGACCTTGCTGCGCAGCATCTCGGGCACGACGGGCGACAGGATGTAGTCGACGGCGCCGAGCGAATATCCGCGCGCCGTCTGCAACTCGTCGGCGTAGGCGGTGATGAAGATGATCGGCGTGTGGGTCGAGCGCTTGTACTTGCGGATCAGGCCGGCGGTCTCGAAACCGTCCATGCCCGGCATGTTGACGTCGAGCAGGATCACCGCGAATTCGCGTTGCAGCACTTCGCGCAGCGCGTCGTTGCCGGACCTGACGAACACCAGGTTCTGGCCGAGATCCTCCAGCACGGTACCGAAGACGAGCAGCTTCTCCGGCAGGTCGTCGACGATCAGGATGTTGGCCTTCTCGTCGATCGAGCCGCCCGGCGGCTCGAGGGCTCGCCGGTCGAGACCGGGCTCGTTGCTCCTTATTGGCACAACCAGCCCCGCAGCACCACCAACATGTCGGCAATGGCGACCGGTTTCGACAGGTAGTCCCACGCGCCCGCCTCGATGCATTTCTCGCGGTCGCCCTTCATCGCCTTGGCGGTGACGGCGACGATCGGGAGATCCTTGCCGCGCGGAAGCTTGCGCATCTCGCGCATCGTCGCGATGCCATCCATTTCCGGCATCATGATGTCCATCAGCACGATGTCAATGCTCGGATCGTCCTGCACCAGGCGGATCGCGTCGCGCCCGTTGTCGGCCGAGACGATCACCATGCCCTGTTCGTCGAGCACGGTCGCGAGCGCGAAGATGTTGCGCATGTCGTCGTCGACGATCAGCGCCTTCTTGCCCTCGAGCACGCGGTTCTCGTCGTGCAGCGCCTGCACCGACTGGCGCTCCTGTTCGGACATCGCCGCGGTGCCGCGGTGCAGGAAGAACGCGGTCGCGTCGAGCAGGTGCTCGAGCGTGCGGGCCTCGCGCAGCGCGAACGCGCTGTGGCCGCGCCGCCACTTGGCTTCGACGGTGTCGTCGCCACCGCAGTGCAACACGATCGGCAGCTGGCGGGCCAGCGAGCGGCATTCCACCGTCTCGATCACGTCCTCGGGGCCGAAGCCCCCGACGCTGCCGTCGGTGATCAGGCAATCGACGCCTTCGGCGAGCACGGCGCGCGCCGCTTCGACCGAGTCGGCCAGCACGATGTTCGTGTCGCTGTCGAGGCAGGCGAGGTATTCGCTGCGCAGCGGCGAATCGCACATCATCACCAGCAGCTTCTTCGCGCTGCGATCGGCGAACTGGTAGAGGTCCGCGAGCGCCTCGTCGACGACGTCCACCGACTGCAGCGGTTTGGTCAGGAAGCCGATCGCGCCGGAATTCAGCGCGCGTTGGCGCGAGTCGTCGGTCGAGACGACGCAGATCGGTACGTGCCGCGTCGACAGGTCGGCCTTCAGCCGCTCGAGGATGCGCCAGCCTTCCATGTCGGGCAGGTAGATGTCGAGCGTGATCACCGACGGATGGTATTCGCGCGTCATCGCGAGCGCGCCGGCACCGCTGGTGCTGACCAGACCCTTGAAGCCGTTGCGCCGTGCCGCCTCGAGCAGCACCTTCGCGAAGCCGAGCTCGTTCTCGACGATGAGCAGCACCTTGTCGCCCGGCATGATCTCGTTGCGATCGTCGTCGGCGAGGTTGGTGAACGGCACGTTGCCGGTGTCTTCGGGCACGTCGTCGAGCGGTTGCAGGTCACTCGCTGCCCACATCCGCAAGCTGCGCGATTCGACCCTCGGATCGGTGTCGAGCACGCGCTCGGCCTGTGCCTTGGCCTCGACCTCCACCGTCGGGGCGCGGCCGTGGCGGGCGCTGCGCGCCGGGTTGTAGCTTTGCGGCAGGTACAGCGTGAAGGTGCTTCCTTGCGCCGGCGTGCTGACGAGCCGGATTTCGCCGCCCAGCAGCCGCGACAGCTCGCGGCTGATCGCGAGGCCGAGGCCCGTGCCGCCGTACTTGCGCGAAGTGGAGCCGTCCGCCTGCTGGAAGGCCTCGAAGATGATCTGCTGCTTGTCCGACGAAATGCCGATGCCGGTGTCGGACACCGAGAACGCGATCACCTGGCCGGCGCGATTGAGCTCTTCGTTGTCACGAGACCAGCCGCTCTCGGCCATGCCGATGTCGAGCGTCACCTGGCCGCGATGCGTGAACTTGAAGGCGTTGGACAGCAGGTTCTTGATGATCTGCTGCAGCCGCTTGACGTCGGTGACGATCGTCTTGGGCAGCGGCTGCGCGGCGTTGATGACGAACCCCACGTGCTTCGACTCGGCCACGTGGCGGAAGCTGCGATCGACCGAGCGCTGCAGGTCGTCCAGGCGCAGCTCGCTGACGTCGACTGCGACGGTGCCCGATTCGATCTTCGACAAGTCGAGGATGTCGTTGATCAGCATCAGCAGGTCGTTGCCCGACAGGTGGATCGTCTTCGCGAACTCGACCTGCTTGGTCGTCAGGTTGCCTTCGGCGTTCTTGCACAACTGGTCCGACAGGATCAGCAGGCTGTTGAGCGGCGTGCGCAACTCGTGCGACATGTTGGCGAGGAACTCGGACTTGTACTTCGAGGTCAGCGCAAGCTGCTCTGCCTTCTCTTCCAGCGCCTGGCGGGCCTGCTCGACCTCCTGGTTCTTGCGTTCGACTTCCTGGTTCTGGTGCGCGAGCAAACGCGCCTTTTCCTGCAGTTCCTCGTTCGTCTGCTGCAGTTCCTGCTGCCGGCTTTGCAGCTCTTCGGCAAGCGATTGCGACTGCGTCAGCAGGTCCTCGGTGCGCATGTTGGCCGCGATCGTGTTGATCACGATGCCGATCGACTCGGTCAACAGGTCGAGGAAGGCCTGGTGCGCCGGGTTGAACCGTTCGAGCGACGCGAGCTCGAGCACGCCCCGAACCTCGCCTTCGAACACCACCGGCAGCACCAGCACGTCGAGGGCGGCGCCCTCGCTCAGCCCGGTCGCGACGCGGAACGTCTGCGTCGGCACGTTGGTGACGAGGATCTTCTCCTTCTCGATAGCGCACTGGCCGACGAGCCCCTGGCCGAGCTCGATCTCCTTGCCGTGCACGTGCTGGCCGCCCGACGCGTAGCTCGCGAAGAGCTTGAGCTTCGGCACGCCGGACACCGCCGTCAGCACATAGAACTCGGCCTGCTGCGCGCCAACCACCGGCGCGAGCTCGGACAGGATCAACTGACCGACGGTGACGAGGTCCTTCTGCCCTTGCAGCATGCGCGAGAACTTCGCAAGGTTGGTCTTCAGCCAGTCCTGCTCGGTGTTCTTCTGCGTCGTGTCCTTCAGGTTGCGGATCATCTCGTTGATGGTGTCCTTCAGCGCGGCCACTTCGCCTTGCGCCTCCACCGTGATCGATCGCGTCAGGTCGCCCTGCGTCACTGCGGTCGCCACCTCGGCGATCGCGCGCACCTGCGTCGTCAGGTTCGCGGCCAGCTGGTTCACGTTTTCGGTCAAGCCCTTCCACGTGCCGGCCGCGCCCGGCACCTTGGCCTGGCCGCCGAGCTTGCCTTCGACGCCCACCTCGCGCGCCACCGTCGTCACCTGATCGGCGAAGGTCGCGAGCGTGTCGGTCATGCTGTTGATCGTTTCGGCCAGCGCGGCGATTTCGCCTTTCGCTTCCACGGTCAGCTTTTGCTTGAGGTCGCCGTCGGCGACCGCGGTCACGACTTTTGCGATGCCCCGCACCTGGCCGGTCAGGTTGCCGGCCATGAAGTTCACGTTGTCGGTCAGATCCTTCCAGGTGCCGGACACGCCCCGCACCTGCGCCTGCCCGCCGAGCCGCCCTTCGGTGCCGACCTCGCGCGCCACACGCGTCACTTCGGCCGCGAATGACGACAACTGGTCGACCATCGTGTTGATGGTCGCCTTCAGCTCGAGGATCTCGCCCTTCACGTCGACCGTGATTTTCTTCGAGAGGTCGCCGGCCTGCACGGCCTTCGTCACGTCGGCGATGTTGCGCACCTGGGACGTGAGGTTCGACGCCATCAGGTTCACCGAGTCCGTCAGGTCCTTCCACGTGCCGGCCACGCCTTGCACGTCGGCCTGGCCGCCGAGCTTGCCTTCGGTGCCCACTTCGCGCGCGACGCGCGTCACCTCGGCAGCGAACGAACGCAGTTGGTCGACCATCGTGTTGATCGTGTTCTTCAGCTCGGAGATCTCGCCCTTCACGTCGACGGTGATCTTCTTCGAGAGGTCGCCCGCGGCCACCGCCGTCGTCACCTCGGCGATGTTGCGCACCTGAGAGGTCAGGTTGCCGGCCATGAAGTTGACCGACTCGGTCAAATCCTTCCACGTACCGGCGACGCCCTGCACGTCGGCCTGGCCGCCCAGAATGCCTTCGGTGCCCACCTCGCGCGCAACGCGTGTCACTTCGGCCGCGAAGGATCGCAACTGGTCGACCATCGTGTTGACGGTGTTCTTCAGCTCCAGGATCTCGCCCTTCACGTCCACGGTGATCTTCTTCGACAGGTCGCCCGCCGCCACGGCCGTCGTCACCTCGGCGATGTTGCGCACCTGCGAAGTCAGGTTGCCAGCCATGAAGTTCACCGACTCGGTCAAGTCCTTCCACGTCCCCGCGAC
>Ga0184637_10000382_pt1 | contig 32955 bp, 6 predicted proteins | sample PLM3_127_b2_FD_133143 | JGI IMG/M metagenome (GOLD analysis project Ga0184637, IMG submission 133143) | Groundwater sediment microbial communities from an aquifer in East River, Colorado, USA - PLM3_127_b2 | ecosystem: Environmental > Terrestrial > Soil > Riparian zone | place: USA: East River... | reverse complement strand
TCTCTCAATGCGCCGGGGCCCCACCCCCGGCGCTGTCGCTCCGGGACTCGCTGCGCTCGCCCTGCGCTCCGGCTCATGGCTGCGCGCGGCCGGGCTCCTGCCGAAGCTTTGCGAAGGCGGGCCGCTCGCTGATCGTGATGTTGGCGCTAGTGGGGGCGGTTGCGGCGCCGGCGCAGGACGACGAGCTGCTGCTTCGGCTGTCGCAGCAGCTCACCGAGGCGAAGGTCCTGTTCGAGGACACGAAGCGTCAGTCCCAGTCGATCGATTTTCTGGGACGGATCATCGACGAGATCGAGGAGCGGCGGCGATCGGGAGACGAGGTGCCGCCCGAGATTCTCGATCTCCAGCACCAGGCGCTCGAGCTTCGGGCGCGCGCTTTCTTCGACGCGGGACAGCTCCAGGGGGCCGGCGACGACTTCCGCCACCTGCTCCTGAACAATGCCCGCTACGCGCTCAACGCCGAGTCGCTCTCGCCCAAGATCGTCGACTTCTTCGAGGACCAGAAGAAGCAGCTCATCGGTTACATCGCCGTCACCACCGACCCCGCGGGGGCGCGGGTGAACGTGAATGGAAACTTCGTGGGCATTACCAACTTCTTTCCCGTCGAGGTGCACACCGGGCTAGCCCGCATCGAGATCAGCCTCGAAGGCTACCAGGGGTACGTCGACGACAATCTGCGCATCGAACCGGGCGAGATCAACACTCTCGACCTGGTGCTCAACCGGACCAGCGCCCGGCTTCCCATCATCACCGATCCTCCGGGAGTGGAAGTGGTGGTCGACGGTCAGGTGGTGGGGGTTACCTCGGGCGCGTTGCCTCCGGACCTGCGCAGCTTCATGCCACCGGATCTCGATCCTTCGCGGCTCTCGTCGCCCTTCGAGCTCCTGTCCCTTCCTCTAGGCCAGCACGACATCGAGCTGCGCCTCGACTGCTTCGAGACCGTGCGGTTTGCCTTTCGGGCCGACGAGCCCCGCGACTACACCGCCCAGATCGTAAAGCTCAACGACTCGATCGGAAGAGTCTCGGTCACGAGCAATCCCAGCGACGCGCGGGTGTTCCTCGATTCCGAGTTCAAAGGAAATACCCCGCTCGAGCTGAACCGCGTCTGCTCCGGCGATCACCGTCTCGAGGTGAAGCACCCCACGGGCAAATACGTCGAGGATATCTCGGTAGGCGCCGACGAGTCCCTTTCGTTCGAGTGTCCCATCCGCCCGACTCTGGCAGTCGTCGACCTCATCGCGGACGAAGGGGTTCCGGGGCGCGACCTCGAGGACATACGCCAGAAGCTGAACTCGGAGCTCCGAAAACTCTCGGTGATGAACGTCGTCTTTCCCGAAAGCGCAGCCGTGAACCGAATCGTCGGCAGCGGTGGCGTCCGGAGCCTCGTGTCCGCGCCCGCGCCGACGACCGCCACCGCGGAGCACATGCGAGAGGCTTCAGAGAAACTGGGGAAGGCCCTGGAGGTGGAAGCGATTCTCCTGGGTCACGTCGCCGCCCAGCGCCTGACGAAAGACGTGGTCCTCCATTTCCTCGCGGTGGGCTCGCCCGCTCCGGATCGGTATTCCCTGAACTATCTCGACCGGGACGCCCTTCCCGCCTTCGTCGAAAAGCTCTCGACACCGACGAAGCTCCATGGATCCTGGATCGGTCTCACCACCGTCGACACGCGGCTCACCGAGGGTCCCATCGTGCTCGCCGTCGATTCCGGAGGACCTGCGGCGAAGGCCGGAGTCCAGATGGGGGACATCGTGCAGTCGGTTGCGGGAGCGCCGGTGACCAAGGCGGTCGATCTCCTCCGAGCCGTTCGGGGGATGGAGGCGGGAAGCAGCCTCAGCCTCGCTCTCGGGCGCGGCGGCTCGACCGAGACCGTATCCGTCGCCGTGGGAGCCACCCCTCTAGAGATTCCCCTGAACGAGGAAGGCTTCCTCTACAACAAGGCGATCGTCGATCTCCGGCATCGGATGGTGGTGGACCCCGCGGTCGCCGGGCTCGCCGGGCTGAACGTGGCTCTCTGCTACATGCAGCTCGGCGACTACGAGACTGCGCTCAAAGAGTACCTGCCGCAGGTGACTCTCGCCGAGACCACGGGCATCTCCCAGGGGACGGTGCTCTACTACACCGCCCTTGCCTATCTTCGCCTGGGCGAGCGCGCGGAGGCGGCGCGGATCTTCCAGCAGGCGCTCGCGTTCGAAGGGGCAACCATCCAGTCGAACGATGGACCCCGCGTGGTGCCGCTCGCCCAGCGCCGGTTGCGCGAGGCCGGCCGGTAAGAAATCGAAAACCACTCTACCCGAACAGCGGCAACGAATCTCGCTTTCCGACGGGAGGTTTCCCCATTGACAACCGGCCCGCGCTGAGCCTAGACTCCTCCCCTCCCCAACCGGGGGGCCGACCGCCGACAACGAGGCGAGGCCCCTACTGCCGCTTCGTTCGAAAGTCGAAGAGATTCCATGATGCGTCGGTATTCAGGGGGCTTTCCCGGCCTGCCTGCTCTCATTGTCGTTCTCATTGTCGCTCTTCTTCTGGGCGTCCTCGTCTCGCGAGACGTCCGCGCCGAGGAAAAGCTCACCGACTTCGACTTTCTCCTTCTGGGCCTCGGAGTCCGTCCCGAGCCCGAGGTCCAGACCGTTCCCCGGAACACCACCTCGGGCCTCTTCGTCCGGATCGAGCTTTCGTCCTCGATCCTCTTGAGTGTTGAGCCGGACCTTCTTCTATCTCTCCTCCCTCCGGGGCTCGAGGTCAGAGGCGAGCTCGTGGGGCCCGGGCTCGAGGCTGGAATCCAGCTGCGAGCCGCGCCGGGAGAGCTCCTCCCCATTCCACCCCTTGAAACGCGCGGTCTCTACGCCGTCCGGGACATCCGTCTCGTTCTCGACGGCGAGCCGTACCTCCGGGCGAGCCCGGACGTGGCGACGGTCGAGGTCATCGATCGGGTTCTCGTCACCCAGGTGACGACGAGGCCGCTCACGCTCGCGGAGATGCGCCAGAAGGGCATCCTCTTCGGGGACGACAGCTTCACCGGCTACAACTTCCAGCTGGCTCTGCGCCTCGACAGCCGTCAGGTCACGATCGACCTCCCCGTCGTGTTCGACTCGGAAGGCGTCCCCGTTCCCCAGCGGTCGACTGGCTCGATCGACATCTCCGGTCCCGGGCTTCCCGCGCTGAGCGCAGGTCTCACGCCCGTCCTGATGAAGCCGGACGTACGGGGAATCGATCCGGAGATCCTCGCTGCGATTCCTTCCGATCTGCGGATTCCGGGGCTTCTCGTCATTCCCGGCGACATCGGGTTCTTGAATCAGTTCTTCAGCGCTCTACTCATCGTCGCCAACGGCGCCCCCTTGGGCTCCAGCCTTTCGGTTCATTCGCTCCAAGGCGAGATCCTGCTTCCCGATGGCGAAGATGGAGTGGCGGGCACGAGCGACGACCCCCTTCGTCTCGCGGTGACCGAGGGAGGTCCTCCCGCGGGCATCAAGGTCGCCGCGATCCGGGGGCCGGGAGGCGACCGCTTCGAGCCGGGCGAGCAGGGCCAGGCGGAGTACCTTCTCGAGGGAAGGCGCGAGGGCTTCCACGAGATCCGGTTCGACATCATGGGCTCTCTCGACGGGCTTCCGGTTGGAACGATCCCCATCCGCGGGGAAGCCCGCGGCGGGGTTCTGGTGCGCAATCGCGATTTCCACTTGACGTTCTCGGTGCCCGCCACCGTGCGCGCCCAAGAGGAGTTCACGCTCTACGTCACCGTGACCAACACCGCGCTCGACAACGCCCCTCAGGTGCGCGTCGGGATTGGAGGCGCGGTCTCGGGCGCCTCGCTCATCCCTGGCGAGGCCGACGTCCGAACGATCGAGGACCTCGCTTCGAGAGAATCGGAGACGCTCCCGTTCCGGTTCGTTTCCACATCGACGGGCCAGGTCACGGCTTCCTACCTGCGTGTCGAGCAGGGAACGGGAAAGCTCCTCTTCCGGCTCGGGGTAGGCGAGAGGGGCGTTGCTCTCTCCTCCGACACGCTTATCCTTCCTTCGACGGTCGAAGCCCTCGCTTCTCCGGCGGAAAAGTCGGCTCGAAGGAGTCCCCGAGTGGTCCAGGCCGCGCTCCGGGTGCTCGGAGCGGGATGGAGTATCGCGACCGCTCCCGCGGGGAGCGTCCCTGCGGACGTGACTTCGGTGAGCCGCCAGACGGTCCTCGATCGCGCGACCGCAATCGGAGAAGCGGGATTCCGCGTCCAGCTCGGCGAGAGCCTGGAGCGCGCCCTCATCGAGCTGGCGATGGATTTTCTCGGAGACATCGACCCGGGCTTTTTCGAGATCGTGCACGAGACCGACGCGGGACGAGACTTCCTCGAGGCCACGGGCGCGACGCTTCGAGAGATTCCCTCGCTTCCTGCGGCCGTCGCCTCTCTGAACCTGGAGCTTGCAGAGGACCTCACCTCGCGCGCGAAGCACCTGATCGTCGGAGTCGGCGGGACGGCGCCTCCGGGGGTCGAGCTCTTCGGTCCGACACCCGGGGGATTCGTGCCGCTCGAAGGCGGGAGCGGCCTCGTTCTCGTCCCGACGATCGAGGGGAGCCTCTACGAAGTCCGCTTCCAGGCAACCGCGACGGGAAGCTTCGATCTCGCGTTGAACGTCCCGTTCGTAGGAGGCGGGACCGGCGTCTACCTTTTCGAGGACGTCCCGGTGGACGCGGGGACGTCGGGAAGCGTCGTTCTCGATCTGAGACGATCGCCGGACCGATTGCGGCTCGACCTCGGTCCTGCCGGCGTCTTCGAGTCCCAGTCCGTGAGATTCGTAGCACCTCAGGGGCCGAAGCTCCTCGCCGCCACCGCCATCGGGCCCGAGACTCTGAACGGCGCCGACCCCTGGGGGCGCCTCGTAGCGCTCCTCTTCGACCGCGAGGTCCGGGCGGCGGAAGCGGAGGCCGTCTCGAGCTACGAGGTCGAGGCGAACGCCGTCCTCTCGGCGCGTCGGCAGCTCTCCGGGCGTTTGGTGTTTTTGTTCCTGCGCGATCCGGTGGGGAACTTCATCCCGCGAGAGGCGGAGGTCGAAGGGCTCTTCGATCCGAGGGGAATGCCGATGACGCCGTTTCTGCAAAGAGACGTCATCCTCTCGCGTCTCACCGAGCCGGGGGCGATCGTCTCGGGGCGTGTCCTCGACGCTTCCGGAAACCCGGTCCCGACCGCGGAGGTCCTCTATTTGAACGGGCCCGGCATCGGCCTCTCGCAGAAGCCTGTCTCGCCCGACGGAAGCTACGGCTTCGACTACGTGCGGCGAAGCGACCGCTGGAGCTTCGCGATCCGCGCGACCGATCGGGAGAGCGGCGCGATTCAGGAGCTCTCGACCCGCGTCACCGAGGACGGAGAGCACATCAAGGTCGACCTGGTTCTGCGCGGGCGGGGAGGAGTCGAGGGCTTCGTGAGGAGCCTGCTCGGAGAGCCGCGCCCGGGCGCCCGCGTCCTCGCGACGAGCCAGGCGGATCTCGGGAGCTTCGCTTTCGCCGAAGCCAACGGAGATGGGTTCTACCGCGCGAGCGGGATCGTCGTCGGGCCGGTGAGCGTCAAGGCGGTTGACGGGGCGTTCTCCGGAGTGGCCTCGGGAAACGTCTACCGCGCGGGGGCCTTCGCTCGAGTCGACGTCGTCCTCAACGAGAGCCGGGGCCGCGTCCAGGGAAGAGTCTTCGAGCTCGTCGAAGGGGTCGCGACGGCTCCCTTGCCCGACGTCGAGGTCTATTACGTTCTCTTCGAAAGAGACATCGTCGCCGCCTCGACTCGGACCGATGCCGCGGGAGCTTACTTCTTCGACGGCATGCCCACGGGAGGCTTCCGCATCCTCGCCCTCGATCGAGTGACGAGTCGGCAGGCGACGTCCCCTCTCCACACGCTCACCGCCTCCGGACTGCTCGAGATCGACGTCTTTCTCGAGAAGGAGAAGGTGGGCACGATCCAGGGAACGGTTTCCGATGCGGGTGGTGCGGTTTCGGGGGTTGTGGTCCAGGCGGCAGGCCGGCAGGTGGTGACGAGCCCGGGGTTCGTACTCGCGAACGTGCCGGTCGGAACGCACTCCTTGAGTGCGAGCCTGCCGGGCACGAATCGCGCGGCGTACGCGACGGTCGTGGTCGTCGAGGGCGAGACGACGAACGTTGCCCTTCGCCTCTCCGGGACAGGCCAGGTGGTGGTGAGGGTCCTCGACCCGCGAGGTGCTGCAGTTGCGGGCCAGCCGGTGATCCGCCTCACGGGATCGACGGCGTGCGCCGGCGACGCTCTGACGACGGGAGCGGACGGCACGGTGACCTTCGACGGCGTCGGCGTTCCTGGGGGGACGTTCAAGGCGAGCCGGGACGGTGACATCGCGACCGGCATCGCGGTAGTCGCGCGCGAGGGAGAGGAGGTTCTCCTCACCCTGCGGTTCGCAGGCTTCGGAGGGGTCTTCGGGGTGGTGAGCGACGAGTCCGGACCGGTCTTCGGCGCCGACGTATCTCTCGGAAGCCTGCGCTTCGACTCTACGATCTGTGAGTACGTCCTGGATGCAAAGGCGCGCCAGATGAGGTCCGATTCGCTCGGCCGGTACCGCTTCGAGAGAGTGCCGGTGGGCTCGGTAAGCGTCACGGCTTCGGCGGGAACCGGGACGTCGCTTCCGGCGACGGCCAAAAGCGCGCTTCTCTCCGATTCCGACGCGCGCGAGCTCAACCTCACGCTCACCGATAACCTCGGAGGGCGGCTTCTCGGGAAAGTGTTTCTTCCCGACGGAATGACGCCCGCCGGTGCGGGAGTTCGCGTCTCGACTAAGTCATCGATCGGCGCCGAGGTCGCGGTCGTGACCAAAAACGACTCTTCGTACGAGCTCCCGAAAATCCTCGCCCCCGGGCGCTATGAGCTGAGCGCCCACGATCCGGTCTCGGGCCGGGTGGCGCGAGAGACGGTCTACCTTCTGGTCGAGCAGGACCTCGTGGCCGACCTCAGGCTTCTCGGCATGGGCACGGTCGTCGTCACGGTCCGGGACGGAAGCGGAGTCCTCGCGCAGGAAGCCTTCGTCGAGCTCGAAGGCGCGGGCTTTCCCTTCGACGAGCGCGCGGGCGCCATCGTTGCAACCGACGGTGGCAAGATCCGATTCGACCGCGTGACCGAAGGGAGCTTCACCGTCAGCGCCGCTTCCGATGGAAAGGGAGGTCGCTCGACGGGGTCGGTCTCGGAAGAAGGCTCGGTCGCGAACGTCACCGTCCATCTCACCTCGGTCGGGAGGATTGTGGGCGTTCTGAAATCGCCCGACGGAGCTACCGGCGTTCCCAACGCCGAGGTCTTGGTGAAGCAGGGCGCGACGGGTCGCCTTGTCGGCGCGACGACCACCTCCTCGGTACCCGAGAGCGTCCCTCTCGAATGCCGGGCGCTTCTCGGGAACGAGGCCCTGGGTTTGTTCACGCTCTTCTCCGTCCCCGCGGGATCGCTCCTCGCGACCGCGACCGACCCTCTGACGGGGCGTATCGGCGAGGCCTCGGCGCGCATCGAGGCCGACGGCAACACCGCGTGCGTCGAGATCCGGCTTCTCGGTCTCGGCACTCTCGCGGGCTTCGTCGAAAGCGGCGCGGATCGGGTGGCGGGAGCGAAGGTCGAGCTGACCTCCTCGACCGGCCTCTCCTCGGTCGCCAACCTGAGGGCCGAGGCGACGACGGATGGCGCGGGCGCTTTCCGCTTCGAGGGAGTGCCGGTGGGAAGCTTCACTCTGCGGGCGACGGTCTCGGGTCTCCTTCTCACCGGGACCGCGAGCGGGACCATTAAAGAGGATGGCGAGAGACTCGAGGACATCGAGGTCGCTCTCGAGGCGAGCGGGTCTCTGGAAGGCGCCGTCACGCTCGCCGATGGGACGACGCCGGTCGCGGGGGCGCTGGTGACGCTGAGGCTGAGGACGGGCACTCTTCGCGCGGAATCGACCGCCGGCGGGTCGTTCGCTTTCGATTTCGTGCCCGCGGGCGACTTCACTCTGACGGCCGAAGAAAACGGGGGATTCGACGGCGGGATTCTCGAGGGAACGCTTCTTCCGAACGAGCACCTCGAGGGCCTTGTCCTGAAATTCCGTGGGACGGGGACGATCGAGGGTGCCGCTCTCGACGCGGACGGCTTCGAGCTCTCGAGCGGTCTGGTGCTTCTAACGACTCCTCCTCCGTTCGCGAGGAGCGAGACCGCTACCGTCTCTGGCTCGGGGAGCTTTCGCTTCCTCGAAGTGCCGGTGGGAGCGTTCGAGCTGGTTCTCGAGGTCGTAGGGTCGCCGCTTCGGGGCATCGCCTCGGGGGAGGTTGCGAACGACGGCGACGTCGTTTCCGTGCCGATACGGCTCGAGGCCGCCCGGCCCGTCTTCGGCCGCGTGGTGCGCGAGGATGGGACGACGCCGGCGCCGAACGTTTCCGTGACTTTGAAGAGCGCGAGCTTCCCCTTCCAGGACCTCACGGATGAGGCAGGGGGGTTCCGCTTCTCCGGGGTTCCGCTCGGGGCTTTCACCCTCCGCGTCGAGGATGCGCTTACCGGTGGCGTCGCGCTCGCGTCGGGCGCCCTCGACGACGAGACTCCTGAAACCGGTCTCGACCTTGGGAGCCTCGTCCTCGACCAGACGCCCATCGAGGTTTCGGCGGTCGCGCCCACGGCTGGTGCGACGCTGGTTCCGCCCGACAGCGCCGTCCAGATCACCTTCTCCGATCCACTCGAGACCTCGGGCCTGGTCGGCCTCGTCACCGTGACTTCCTCCGGAGCAAGCGTTCCCGGCTCTCTCGAGATCCGTCCCGACGGCGTCACCGGGCGATTCACGCCGACTCCGTTCCTCCCTCCGCGCGCGCTCGTAACGATCGTGGTGAGCGGGAGCGTGAAAGACGTCTTCGGACGAACGCTCGGCGAGGAGTTCCGGTCGAGCTTTACGACCGGCGGCACCGTCGTCACCGGAACGGTCCTCGGCGGCACCCGTCTGGAGGGCATCCCGGTGACTCTCACCGCGGGAGGCGAGACGCGACCGACGACGACCGACCGTTTCGCTCGGTTCCGATTCGAGGACGTTCCCGTGGGAGGCGCTCTGATTCAAGCTTCCGATGCGGGCCTTGCCGCCTCGCGAGCCCTCGACATCGGCCCCGCGACCTCGGTCGTAACCGCCGACCTATTGCTCGCGACAGTGGGGAGCTTCCAAGGGCAGGTCTTCCGCCACGATCAGACTCTTTTCCAGAGCGCCGGGCTCGAGGTCCTCGTGACCCAGGGAGCGATCCCCGTCTTTTTCACCGCCACCGACGCCCAGGGACGATTCCAGGTCTCGAACATACCCACGGGCGCCTTCACGGTGGACGTCACCGATCCGGTGACCGGAGATCGCGGCCGGGCTTCCGATACTCTCCTTCCGACCGACGTCGACAAGAACGTCTCCGTCACCATGATTGGCGTCGGAAGGGTGAGGGTCTTCGTGACCGACTCTCTCGGAGACCCGCTCCCGACCGCGAGCGTCACTCTCCGGCTCACCAACCGCTTCGGCGAGACGATGACTCTCACGAATCCGACCTTCGAGGAAGCAACGAAGTCTTTCCTCTTCGCCTTCGTCTTGGCCGAGCCGTTCACCGTGGAAGCGGAAGAGGGGGGCCTGCGGTCATCGGGGAGTGGCGCCGCCATCGCGGATCAGGAAGTCGAGGTTCACCTCGCGCTCGTGCCCGCGGGCGCCATCTCGGGACGAGTCCTCCCTCCGGGCGGCGGGGATGCAGTCGTGGGAGCGAGCGTCCAGCTCTACCGCTCCGATGGCAACTTCGTCTCCGCGAGAACGACGGACGGCTCGGGATTTTTCTTCGAGAGCCTTCCCGTGGCGGACGGACCGTATCGCCTCGACGTTTTCTTCCAGGGGATCCTCAGGGCTCGCCGCACGGTGGCGGTTCCGACCAACGGCATCGCCGTCGTCGACATCGAGATGGTCGGGCTCGGCACGGTCACGGGAACGCTCGTGCCCCCCGTCAATCGCACGCTTTCTCCCCTGGTGCCGGTGACCCTCACTAGCTTCGCTCCCGATCTCGTCAGGACGCTCTTCGCATCGGCCGTGGGCGGAAGCTTCCAAATCGCGAACGTCCCCGTCGGGCCCTTCCTGGTGACGGCCCGCGATTCCGATCTCTACGGCGAGGTGCAGGGTGGGATCCCGGCACACGGGGAGGAGGTGACGGTGTCCATCACCCTCACCGCCAATACCGTCGTCTTCGGACCCCAGGGCTTCACCCTTCGGGACGGAAACGACAGCCAGCACCGCATCTTCAAGGACGGAGAGCTGGGCTCGGGGACGCAGGGGTTCTTCTCCGCTTCCACCCGCGCCTCGAAGCTCACCGTTACGGTCGATGGTGTGGACTTCCCGTTCATCGGAGAGGCGACCGGGTTCCAGGAAGACGGAGGCCGCGAGGTTCTCACCTCGGCGGAGGACCTCGGGGGTCTCCTGGTGAGGAGGAAGGTCTTCGTTCCGGTGGAAGGGTACTTCGGCCGGCATCTCGAGATCTTCGAGAACGCCTCCTCCTCCCCGATCGCGTTCTCGGCGACGCTCTCCTCGCGCCTCCAGGGCGCCTTCGCCCCGATCCAGTTCCATCCCAGGGTCATCGCCTCGTCGAGCGGTGACACCGTCGCGGATCCAGCGGACTTCTGGCTCCTCATCGACGACGGCATCGACGCCGACCCATTCGTCGACACCTCGAACCGATCCTCGACCGCCTGGGTGCTGGGTGCGGACGGCTCCGAGCTCGCCGACATCGACCTTTTGCCCGGAGGCGCCCCTCTCGGGATCGAAGGGGAGCTCCTCGTGCGGTATCGCGAGAGAACTCTCGCGCCGGGGGAGCGCGTGGTTCTCGCGCTCTTTGTCTCCCAGCAGCTCACACGAGCTGCCGCCGCGGAAGCCCGGCTTCGGCTCCACGGACTCGCCCCCGAAGCTCTCCTCGGACTGTCGCTCGACGAGCTCGAGGACATCGTGAACTTCGACGCTCTCGGCGGCCCCGGGCCCATCGCTCCTCTTCCCCGCCTCGACGGGCGGATCGCGGGTCAGGCTCTGGCCCACGAGGGCGAGAGCCGAGGAGTGGGCGCGGAAAGCGGCCTCGGTACGCTCCTCACCGTTCATTTCCAGAGCCAACACGTCCTCTTCGGCCGTCGATATTTCGCCATCGCCGACGGTGCGGGCCGCTATCAGCTCACTTCCTCGTTCACACCGAGCTCCAGCAGGGCCATCCCGAGGTTCGGCTTCACTCTTCGCACCACGGCGCCCACGAACGCGACCGCGGAAGGCGACGGAAGCTTCGGCGACGGCGGCGGCGAGACGGTGCGGAACCTCGTGTTTTCGGGAAGCTCGGCGCTGGACGTCACCACGGTTCTTTCGAACGGAGATCCAGTGCGGTCGACGTTAGAGGTGCGCGCCGGCGCGATCGTCCTCGGACGACCCGCCACCGATGTCCAGGGCCGTGTTTTCTTCGCCCCCATCCCTCCCTCTAAAACCAGTGTCGACCTCATGGCCGAGGTCGTGGGCAACCCGCTTCTCACCCGGACCCAGAGCGTGGATTTGAGCCCGAACGTCACGAGCCCGGTCATCATCACCTACCCGGCCACGACCGAAGTCTCGGGAACCGTGACCGTGGCGGGGGCTCCGGCTTCGGGAGTCCCGGTCACGTTGAGCGCCTCGGGCCGGAGCCGCATCGTCACCACCGACGGGGCGGGACGGTACGCGTTCACCCAGGTCCCGGGCGGAACTTTTAACTTGAGGGCCGATATCCTGACGCTTTCGAGGTTCGTCGAGCGGACGATCGTGGTCGCGCCCCCGTCGCCCTCGACGGAGAACTTCGAGTTCCCCGCCTTCCGCACTCTCGCTCTCACCGTTTTCATCGAGAACCCCGCGGGCGCTCTGCGAGCCCACGGGGCCTCTGTCGAGATCCGGGACGCCCTCGACGCCGGCTTCCGCTCTATCGGGACGACGGTGAACGGGGAGAGGAGCATTCCGAACGTCGCCCCCGGCCCCTTCACGCTTCGCATCGCAAACCCGTTCTCCAGCCTGGCGCAGTCGCTGCATGAGGGCGACCTCCCGCCGGGAGATTCCGGCATCGCCTTCCCCTTCACAGTCACTATTCCCGCTTATGGGAGGATTCAGGGGACGGTCCGCTTCGGAGACGGGCAGACCGCCGGAAACGTCCCGGTGGATGCTTCGGGCGATGGGGTGACGCCTCGTTCGACCACGACCCTCCCGTTCGGGGCCACCCGCGGGACCTACACTCTCACTCCCATCGAGGCGCTGCGGACGGTGACCGTGACGGCTCGGCACCCGAGCCGAAACCATATCTTCGCCTCGCGAACGGCGACGATCACGGGCCAGGGTCTGACCCTTTCCGGAGTCGATCTCACGCTTCCCAAAACGGGAAGCGTCCTCGTTCGAGTGGAGAGGGGCGACGGCTCGCGCGTCAGCGGAGCGGAAGTCTTCATCCGGGACAGCTTCAGCTCGGATTTCCGGAGCGAGGGGACGACGTCCTCTGGCCAGCGCGTCATCACGACCGTGCCCGAAGGTTCGTTCACCGTCGCCGCCGATTTCCAGGGAAGACGGGTCGGCGAAGCCACCGGACAAATCACGGCGCACAACCAGCAAGTCACCGCTGTCATCACCCGGCCCGGGGTTGCCATCGAGGGCGTCGTTCTTGCCGCGGACGATGAATCTCCCATTGCCGGAGCGAGCGTCCAGCTCTCCCGCGAGGACGGCTCTTTCCGGTTCGCGACCACCAACGGAGAGGGCGCCTTCACCATCGGTGGCGCTCTTTTGCCCGGGGAGACGGCAACCCTTCGCGCCAACTTCGGAGGCGAGCAAGAGGAGAAGACGGTGACCGCTACCGATGAGTCTCCCATCTCGGCCCGCTTCGTTCTTTCCATCCCCCTCGTCAAAGGCTTCGTGTTCGAGTCGGACGGCGCCACGACCGTCCCCGGTCTCCGCGTCGAGCTCTGGCCGGAAGGAAGCTTCACGGTCGTCTCGACCACGGCCGATGCCTCGGGTGCTTTCTTCTTCCTCCAGCCGCCGCCGGGGGTGTTCGAGCTCTATGCGGAGGATTCCTTCGGGCTCGCCGCCTATCAGAGGGTTTCGCGCCCCCCCGACGATCTCGTCGAGCTCGTCACCGAGAGAGACGTGCTCCTGCCTCCCTTCGGCAGCATTGCGGGAACCGTCACCGACGTCTTCGGACCCAGGAGCGCGGGAGAGGTCCTCCTCTGGAGCCCTCGCCTGCGCTCACCGATCTCGGTCTTCCCCGATGGAGGCGGGTCGTTCCGATTCGATCGCGTCGCCCTCGGCTCGTTCGCTCTGACGTACGACGAGCCCTCCGACGTCCCCGTCACTCCGGGCTTCCGCGCGGGAAGACTCGATCTGGCGGGAGACGAGGCGGACGGCGACATCGCCCTAAGTGACCTGGGCTCCGTTTTCGGCCAGCTTCTCGACGCCGGCGGAAATCCCACGTCCCCGGTTTCCCCTTTCGCGTCCCTTCAGATCGAAGGCCGAGAGCACGAGTCGGGGTCGTTCGGGATCTACTCACGCTCGGGAGCGCTTCAGCCGGACGGGACCTATCAAGTGGACGACGTCCCCGAAGGTACCCTGACCGCGACCGTCCTCGACGATGCTGAGGCCGGCGTCGCGGAAGCGAATGTCACCGCGGGTGCGGCGACGCCCCTCGACGTTCGTCTCGGCACCGCTCTCGCGCTCCCCCGGAGCTTCTCGCCTCCATTCGGGAACATCGTTGGCGCCGATCCGGATGGCGCCGTTCTCTTCGAGGACGACAGCATCTTCTTCCGGTTGGCCCAGGCCTCGGTAAACGGGCGTCCTTTCCCGCTTCTTGCCTCGGCGCATCCCGATCCGAGCGGTGAGATTGCCTTCGGAGCCGTCGGGACCAGCGGTGTCCTTCACACCCGCACGGTCTTGCCGCTCCCGGGAGCTTCCTTCGTGCGCGTCGTAGACGTCCTCGAGAACCCGAACCCGTTTACGGTTGAAGTCACACTCGCGTGGACCGGGGAGAGGGGAGCGACGACGACCTCCTCCGGAGATCCGCGTCTCGATACAAGCGACCGATACTTCGTCGACGAGGATTTTGGATTTGCCGTCGTCTTCGCCGGCCCCGGCGGACGCGCTCCCGACGCTCCTCGCGCGAGCTTCTTCCAGCACCAGCTCCCGTGGAGGAATATCGGCATCCCGGCGGGAGGAAGGGTCCTATTCATTATGTTCGCGGTCTCGACCTGGAACCCGGCGGACGCGGCTTTCATCGCCGAAGAGCTCTCGAGCCTGGACGCAGGGAAGCTCGATCATCCTGCCCTCGCGGGCCTCTCCCCCGACGAGCTTTCTGACGTGGTGAACTTCCGGTTGAAGCCATGAAGACACCGACTTCGCTCGTTCGCGCGTCTGTCGCCGCCCTCGTCCTAGCTTGGGCTTCCTCGGCGTTTCTCGAGGAGAAGGAGAACCATCTCCGCAGCGGGCTCTTCGTCTACACCACCTCTTCGGGGGACGATCGCATCGACCCCACCGACCGATACTTCATCAACTTTGGGCCGGGGACCGTAATCGGCGGCCCCGTGGGAACTATGAGCCGCCTTCCCGACCTCGCCGGGTCGGACTTCGATACCTCGTTCGATCTCGCATGGAGGAATCTGGTCGTTCCCGGAAACGGCCGTCTGGTGCTGATGCACTTCGGAATCGGCGCCGCCGACGTCGTCGAGGCGCTCGCGCTCGCGCAAAGCTTGACCGATCTCTCGCACCCCAAGGCTCTCATCGGCCTCGACCCCGCCCTTCGACCGAGCATCATCAACTTCGAGATTCCATAATGCGCCGACTTTCTCATCTTTCTCATCGGGGCACTCACCGTCGCCGCGCTCTCACGCCCGGCGCTCGCGGATACGCCCCACCTTCTGACGAACGCGATCGTTCTGAGCCCGCGGGCGGCGGCGCCGGATGGGACGGGAAGATACCGGTTCGAGCGGGTTGCGCTTGGATCTTTCAGCGTGGTTTCGGAGGATCCAGGGCAAGCGAGCGCTCTCGCGAGCGCGCCTCCCGTCTCGGATTTGCCCGAGGTTCTGGACTTCCAGCCATGAAGAAGACTTTCTTCCTGTTGCTCGCGCTCTTCGGGAGCGGGGCGGTCTTTGCGGACGAGACTCTGACGGCGTCGAAGGATAGTTTCTTGATGCGGGGTCCGCCCAACAAGAACGTGGGAGCTCACAAGACGCTCAGGCTCCACGCCAACGACCAGAACCGCGCGGTCGTGGGGTTCGACTTGACGGGGATTTCGCTCGAGGGTCTGGAGCAGGCCCAGCTGGTTCTCACGATCTCGAGCATCGGGAACAACTGGGGGCCGTACGGAAGGCCAGTGCGGGCGCACCGGCTCCTCGAGACGTTTACTGAGGGAAACGGGTCGGAAGAGCTCGAGGGCACGGGAGCCGGGGTGAGCTGGAACTGCGCGAGCGATCTGACGATCTCGAACCTTTCGAGGGACTGTGCGACTTCCTGGAATGGAGGGAGCTTCGCTCCGGCCACCGCACCCGCGGTGGTTCATCGTAATCCCATGACGGGAGAAGTCGCGTTCGACGTGACCGAGGACGTGCTCGCGCTCGGCCCCGGGGCGACGGAGGCCCTGTTCCTGGTAAAGAAGGAGGACGGGCCGGGGGCGGGACATGTGGAGTACTGGTCGAGGGAAGGCAACCCGTCCTTGGGGCCGAAGCTCGTTCTGGTCGGAGTGCACGAAAACCAGCCTCCGATTGCCAGAGACGATTTCGGACAGACGCTCTCGCGCACCAGCGTCGACCTCCAGGTTCTCGCGAACGACAGCGATCCGAACGGCGATGCTCTCACCGTCACGTCAGTGGGCGACCCCGCGAAGGGGACGGCGGTCCTCCATGCGGATGGAACCATCACCTACACTCCGGACGCGGGACAGCTGGGCGTGGAAAGCTTCCCCTACACGGTCTCGGACGGAAGAGGGGGGACGGCGTCGGCGACGGTGCTGGTGAGCATCTTTCCGCGCCCTCCCGTGGCGCAGGACGACTTCGCTGCGACGGAGGCGGAAAAGGCGGTGGTCATTGCGATCCTCGCCAACGACGCCGAGGTCGAGCAGGCTTTCATCCAAATCGCGACGCCGCCTTCGAATGGCACCGCGGTTTTGAACGCGGACCGGAGCGTCACCTATAGCCCGGGCGCCGGCTTCAGCGGAGAGGATCGCTTCGTCTACTCGGTGACGAACGGCATTCACCAGTTTTCGAGCGCAACTGTTACTGTGACGGTGACGCCTAGGGCAGAGTACGATGAGGCGGCGACCCCCGCCTGAGTCGCGGTGAGCATCCCGGTTCTCGCCAACGACCTGGGAACCGCGCTCCTCATCACGGCCGTCACCGAGCCGTTGAACGGCTCGGCTCGGGTCCAGGGAGACCCTGTTCAATACGTTCAATACGTTCAATACGTTCCGAATGCCGGATTCACCGGAGTAGATAATTTCACCTACTCGGTGAGCGATGGTCGTGGCGGCTCCGCGATGGCCACGGTCACGGTGACGGTGGTAGCGCCTCCGAACGCGGCGCCGGTCGCGGTTCCGGACATCGCGACGACGTTCGAGACTCTCCCGGTGGACGTCTTCGTCCTCGCGAACGACGTCGATGCCGATGGAGACGCTCTCGTCATCTCGAGCGTGAGCGCGTCTTCGAATGGAACGGTGAGCGTCATCGGAAGCGGGATTCGATACACGCCGAACGAGGGCTTCACCGCAAACGACGCCTTCTCCTACGTCATCGGGGACGGAAAGGGCGGAAGCTCGACGGGCAGCGTGCGAATCCGGGTCCTGGCGGATGAAGTTCCGCCCGCGATCTCCGCCACGGTGGCGCCGGAGCCGAATGCTTCCGGCTGGCACAAGGGAGACGTTTCGATCGCCTTCTGGTGCCGGGACGACGAAAGCGGCCTATCGATCTGTCCCGACACGGTGGTCGTGACCGCGGAGGGCGCGGGGCAGGAGGTTTCGGGAACGGCTTCTGACCGCGCTGGAAACACCGCGGAGAGGCGGGTCGTGGTCCGCCTCGACCGCTCTTCCCCGACGCTCGCGCTCTCGGCGCCGGCGAGCGCGCGCGCGGGCGAGCGCGTCCTCATCAAGGCGACGGCGTCGGACAACCTCGAGCTTGCGCTCGTTCGCTTTCTCGTCGATTCCGTCCTCATAGAGGAGCGGGAAGAAGCTCCGTTCGAAGCGAGCCTCATCGTTCCCACAGGCGCCCCCGAGGGAAGCCTCATCGCCGTCGAGGCCACCGCGACCGATCGCGCGGGAAACAGCGAGACCGCCTCGCTTACCATCACCGTCGCGGGGGGAGGCTTCGTCCAGGGAGAGACCTACGACGACACCCGGGGTGTGCCCCTTGCCGGAGTCTCGGTATTCGTCGGGAGCGACATCCGGACCACCGACGCCCTCGGTCGGTTCTCTACATTCACTCCGAGCGCGGCGCCGACGGTCATTCGATTCGCGCGCGATGGATTCACGCCGGTCGAGCGCTTCGTCGAGGTGGATGCGCTTCGCGGAACGCTCGTTCTCGACGCGCGGCTCACCCCGCTCGATCCCGAGGGATTCGTCACCATCGATGGGAGCGGAGGTGTTGTCGCGGCCGGTGCCGTTCGTCTCGAGGTGCCCGCGGGCGCGGTCTCCTCTCCTACGTCGTTCCGCCTGACGGAAGTCTCGGGCCAGGGCTTGAGAGCCCCTCTCCCTCTCGGATGGTCTCCTCTCGCGTCGGTCCAGATCGAGCCCGACCTCGCTCTTGTGGTTCCCGCGGACCTTCTGCTCGAAGGCGCCGGGCCCGACTCGGTACTCATCCGCTACGACGATGCCCTCCATACGTGGGTCGCTCACTCGAGCTCGATAGAGTTGACGGGAGCCTACGCGTTCGTGGTAGCGGACGACGGTGTTCTTGCTCCCGTCGAGGGAGAGGCACTTGCCGCGGCCGAGCCCGTTTCCGTCTCGTTTGGCTTGACCGCGACCGCGACCGTCACCCCGGAGGTGTCCCCGGTGAGCCCCGACGCGCGGGCGACGGGCTCTCTCACCGTCTCTTCGATCGTGCCTCTTCCGAGCGGCACTCTGGTCTCGGCTCGAGTCGAGGAGAGCTACGAGGGGTTCGAGGGGGAGATTCGTCCAGAGCCCTTCACCCAGGAGCTTGTGCTCTACAAGAACGGCTCGTCGCTCTCGACTGAGTTTCCGGTGACGCCGACGCGGAAGTTCACTGCCGAGGAGTTGCGCCAGGGGAGAGTGCACGTCGATATAAAGACCACGCCTGCGCGCCATCGCGGAAGTCTCGTCGGCGCGGGGGGCCGTCTCGTCGAAGGCGAGGGCGGTCTGTCGCTTTCGATTTCGGCGGGCGCCGTGACCGCATCCATCGCCGCCTCCCTCGAGCCTCTCGAAACGTCCGACCTGGACTTCGCCTTCCCCGGTTTCCCCGTCGTCGATGGCGCCGAGATCGATCTGGGGGGGGCGACCCTCGCTCTTCCGGCGACTCTTTCTATGTCGGCTTCCCTCCCGAGCGCCGAGAACCTCTACGCCGCGCGCCTTCTCTTCGTGGCCGGCCAGAGGAAGCTCCGCCTGGTGGGCCCGGCCCGCAGGGTCGAGGGAGCGCTCGTCGTTTCCGGCATCGAGACCGGAGGCTCTTACTTCGTTTTCCAGTCCGATGGGCCGCTCGCATTTGTAACCGGCGTCGCGCGAGAGGGCGGACTTCCCGCATCTCTCGTCGTGGTGGAATCCTCGACCACTCCCTTCACGGACGTGACGCCCTCGAACGGCAGATTCATGGTTGCCGCGAGGCTCGGCGTCGAATCGACGATCTCGGGCTCGAGCTTGAGGACGGGAAATCACGGAAGCGCGACCGTTCTCCCGCCCACGGCCGATCCCCTCGATATCGTTCTGGACCTCGCCGCGAGCGGGCCATACGTTGCGCGCGTCTCGCCTGCGGACGGCGAGAAGGGAGTTTCTCGCTCGGCCGTGGTCACGGTCGAGCTCTCGGAGGCGGTGGCCGCGGACGGTGTGACCGCATCCTCGTTCCGAGTCCTCCGCTCGTCGGACCAGGCGCCGGTCGCTGGACGGATCACGCTCGGGACGGGTCGCCGCTCGATCGCGTTTCTTCCGGACTCCGCCCTCGAACCGGTCACCGCGTACACCGTGAGCCTGACCTCCGACATCGCGGATTCCGCCGGGAACGCGCTCCTCCCATTCCACTCGACATTCACCACCGTCGCGCCCGACTCCGCCGATCTCGACCCCGACGCCGTGAAGGTGAGCTTCCCCGACGCGGACGGGAACGTCACCGTGAGTGCCGAGGCGGGGTCGTTCGAGGCGGGAGCCTCGATCACCATCGTCAACGTCACGAACGGCGTCGTGGTCTCGAGCGAAGTCTCGTTCGACGGTGGGTTCGAGATCGCGCTCCGAGCGTCCTTCACCGACGAGCTCCAGATCCGGATCCTCGACGCGGCCGGACGGGAAGTCGTGATCGACAAGACGGAGTACCGCAGCGAGGATGGACGGGTCGCCATCGGCTCGAAGGGTGGCACCGTCACCGCCGGCGATTTCGTCCTCGACGTTCCCGAAGGCGCCCTTTCGACCGCCGCGATCTTCCGGCTCACCCCTCTGACCGAAGACGAGATCGCGAATCTCCCGATTCCCGAAGGCGCGGGCGGTATCGGCTCCGCGGTGCGCGTCGAGACCGGAGGCGTCATTCTCGAGAAGGAAGCCGATCTCTCCTTCCCGATTCCGCCAGAAGTCCCCGCCGACGCCCTCTACCTCGTTCTGCGTACGGTCGAGGTTTCGGGTGAGCTCCTCTATGAAGTGGTGGACACGGCCTCCGTCGAGGACGGCAAGGTCCGGACGAACAGCGCGCCCTTCCCCGGCTTGCTCTATCCCGGCGATCACGTCCTGAACTGGTATCCCCTTTCGCCGTCGCTCCCGAAAACCGAGATCGGCCTCGTCGTCGGTCTCGCGCAGGAGACCGGAGGAACGGCGGCAAAAGCGACGGCGACGCCTCTCGGAAACGTCGAAGTCCGCCTCGACAAGACGGCCGCGCGGGGAGACTACGTGGCTCGGTCGCTCTCGAACGGCCGCTTCACGATGGTCGACGTTGGCTTCGGGTTCTCCGGGACGACCATCGCGCTCACGGGGAAGGCCCCCGATGGCCGCTCGGCTCGGGCGACGGCCTTCGAGGGGACCGGAGTCCAGCAAGGCGTGAGCCCGAAGTTCAACCGCACGGGCGAAGCCGTCCTCAACTTTCAGCCGAACGCACCCGAGCCTCCGCCGGGCCGGGTCGCGATCCGCCTGTTCAAGACGCTCGGGAGCGTGAGACAGGAGATCGCTTCCGGATTCGTCGCCGTCGGAACCGACATCCTCTTCACCATCGAGTTCACCGATGCCGCGAGCCCGCCCGCGCGCGTCGTCGCCGGCATTGCCGGGACCACGCTTGCCGTCACCACGGTGGACGAGTTCCACTATGAGGCCCGCTTCACCCCTTCGGATCCCCGCTCCTACACCCTCCACGTGACCGCCTTCGACGTGAACCTGCGGGAGATTTTTGGAGACGTGAGCTTCCTCGCGGTCGAAGGCTCGAGCGGAAACGACCAGGTGATGCTGGGGCCTCCCTCGATCCTGACGGCGGAGACGAGCCCCAAGAGCGGGGCTTTGGGAATCGACGTCCATCCGATTTTCACGGTCAAGTTCAGCGAGCCGGTGACGAACGTGACGAGTGAGACGGTGAAGCTCCAGGCAGCCGGCGGAGGTACCGCCGTTCCCCTGGAGCGGATTGGAACGGGACCGGACTTCGGTCCGGCGATCCCCGGTCCGGAGTCGAAGGTGAACTCGCTGACCCTGAGAGCTCTCGAGGGGTTGCGGTTCGCCACGCGGTACGAGCTCGTCTTCGAGAGCGGAATCGTCGATACCGATCCGTCGCCGAACGCCTTGGCGAGGACGGTTCTCGACTTCGAAACGCTGGCGCCGGCCGAGCTATCGAACGTGACGGCGGAAGCGGACCCTCTGGCGATGGCGACACTGGGAGAGCGAGTCTTCCTCGCGCTTCAGGACGAGAAGACGGGAGGCTCCTTCGGGTCGCTGGTGGCCTACGACATCTCGGACCCGCAGAAACCGGTGAAGCTCGACGAGGCGGTGCTTTCTGGCTCTGGGAGCGCTCCGAGAAACTCGCTCTACGTGGGAAGCATGGCGCGGGACATCCAGGCGGAAGAGAACGTGGACGTCGGCATCGGCCGACGCGATCTGGTGGCGGTGCTCTCGTTCAACCCGAGAAGCGGAAACTCGGGACTCACGCTGTTCGACGTGTCGTTGACGTCGCCGCGCTACCCGTATCTGGGGTTCGTGACGACGAACTTACCGGGACAGGGATTCGCGAGCTCGTTGGATTTGCGGGGGAGCTTCGCGTACGTGGCCGGCGGGAGCGTCGGGCTCGAGCTTTTGGACCTGAAGAAGGCGGTCGAGCTCTACCGCGCCGAGAGTCCATCCGACGCCTACGCCATTCCCTTCATGGTGAGCCAGAGTCTCTTCTCGCGAGGCGTCGGCTTCGGGCAGCCGGCGATCGTGAGGACGGTCCCGATCGAGGTCGCGGGCAAGACGCTTAGCGCGACGGAGGTGGAGGTTGCGGAGACCTCGCAGGGGGTGGTGGGCCTGGTGGGCGCCTTCGACCCATTGGAGAGTGCGGGGTATCTCGCGGTTCTGTCTCTCGCGTCTTTATCGAATCCGGTGGTCGAGGGCTTCGTACAGCTCCTGGTCGTTCTTCCGGAAGACCAGGGGGTGCTGGAGGTGGGCGTTCCGACCGACGTTGGGTTCGCGGAGATCGGGGGGGCCGACCTCGCTCTGGTGGTGGGTCAAGGGAGAGTTCCCGGGAGCGATGCCCGTGTGGGAAGGCTCGCGGTGGTGGACGTCACCGACCCGAAGAACCCGAAGCTCCTGAGCGTGACGAGCCTCGAAGGGTCGAACGCTTCGGGGTTGGCACTCTCCGGGCTCGACACCGTCCTGGTGTCGACTCCGGAGGGAGTGGAGAGCTACAGCTTCCTCAATCCCTCGAGACCTCGGCTTTCGGGAAAGCTCCCCGGAATCGCTGGCGCTCTGGGAGATCTCTCGCTCGCGAACGAGAACGCGGTTCTGGTGAGTGTGGGAAAGAACAAGGAGCTGAAGCTCACGGCGCTCGCGGTGGTCCCGACACTCGGTATCGTGCCGTCGCCGGTGGTGACGGGAGAGGAGACCTTGATACCCGCCGACCCGGCGTTCGGTCACTTCCGGAAGATCCTGCAACCGGGAAACTTCGTGGTGGGGCGAATCCCGGAGGAGTTCGAGGTGACGACGGCGGAGGTGGAGCTTTTGCGGGAAACGAGCCCGTTCGCGACGCTTCCGGCGTCGGTTCTGCCGGACGGCCAGATTCTGGTGCGGTTCGAGCCGGGGGCGGCTCTGCCGATGCCTTCGCCACGGATGCGGGCGGTTCTGAACCGTGGGACGGCGCTCGAGAAGTTTTCGGCGCCGGAGCCGGTTTTGTTCGCGCCGCTTTTGTTCGGGGTGAAAGAGCTGGTGCCGATCGCGATCGAGCTCGACCCGGTGAACGGAACGAGCTGCCTGCGGTTCGCCGACACCATTACCTATGGGCTCAATCTCTCGGCGCAGGTGACGGTGACGACGGTGGTGGGGGGGACGGAGCGGATCCTGTTCGATGGCGTGCGTGAGGCCCAGCCGGGAGGGGAATCGTTGTTCGAAGAGAGTGTGGACGACGACGTCTCTTTGTTCTCGATGGTCGCAGGAAAGTACCCCTACAAGGTGAGGGCGAGGCTCTTGTCGGACCCGTCGGTTTCGGTGGAGCAGGGGGGAGAAATCGAGGTCGAGATCGCGACCCACGGGGTGCTACCGGTGGGAGCGACGTTCGTGAAGGGGGTGAACCTCTTCGACGGACACCTTGTGGTGTCCTCGACCGACGCTCGGATCGGGGGCCGGATCCCGCTCGAGATCGCGAGGACCTACGGAAGCGGAGGGCTATTTTCTGACGAGAGCGCTCTCGGGGTGGGGTGGAGCTTCAACTACGGCTCGACGCTCATCGCGACGGAGTGTTTCGTTGTGGTAGTGGGAGGGGACGGAACGGGCCAGCGCTTCGTTCGAAGCGGCGACCGGTTCGTAGCTCAGAAGGGCTACCACGGCGAGCTGCGGCTGAACCCTGATGGAAGCTACGACTTCTTCACCAAGGGACGCGTGCGCTACCACTTCGTGGACACGCCTCCAACGGAAGGAGCGGCGGTCTTCCGGGGATTGAACCCGACGCTCGATTTTATCGAGGATGGGAACGGGAACAAGCTGCGGATGCTCTATGACGGGTTGAGCCGTCTATCGAAGGTCCAGGAGGAGGAAGCGAGCGGCAAAGCGGGCCGGGGGTTCGAGCTCCACTACAGTCCGGAGCCCATTCGGCTGAAGCACCGCATCGAGTCGGTCACCGGACCGATGGGGCTCGTGGTGAGCTACGGGTATGACGAGCTCGGGAACCTGGTGCGGGCGACCCGGGGGGAAAAGACAGAGCGGTACGAGTACACAATCGACTCTCTCGACCAGTACAACATGACGGCGCGGGTGGATCCCAACGGCAATCGCACGGAGTACGTTTACTACGAGGACAATGAGTCATTCCCGGGGGAGGAGCCGGGAGCGCCCATCGGGATGAAGTGGGAGTACGTGAAGGAGGTGCGCGAGCCCGAGGGAGTGATGACGTCGTTCGAGTACGACTTTTCGGAGATGGGGAGCTTCCGGTGGATTAGGCGGGTCACCGACGGGCGGGGTTTCGCGACGAGGTACGTGCTGAACGGAAACGGCTCGCCTCTCGAGATCGAGGAGCCCGGCCAGATCCTGACGACGATGGTGTGGGCCTCGAACGACATCCACAAGATCCAGGAGACCGACGCGAAGGGGCGTCTGACGCGGTTCGAGTACGACGACCGCGGGAACCTGACTCAGGAGGTCATCGTCGCCGGCGGCGACATCGGGACGGTTGCAACGGAGTTCCGGTACGACCGCCTCTTCAACAAGATGACGTACAAGAAGGACGCGGAAGGGCGGGAGACGTTTTTCGAGATCGACCAGACGAACGGGAACCTGCTCTCGGTGAAAGACGCCGAGGAGAATGTGACCCGGTACCACTACTTCCCGAACGGGGACTTGATGCGAACCGAGGGTCCGCGCACGGGTCAGACGGCGGATTTCCAGGCGGATGAGTTCGGAAACCCGGAGACGACGACCGACGCTCTCGGAAACGAGACCACGACGGTGTACGACGAAAGGAGCCGTCTGCGGTCGTCGTCCGACACCATGGGACGGCGCATGGGGCAGGATTTCGACGAGTTGGACCGGGTAACTCAGGTCCGCCGATTCGACGACGTGGGCTCTTCCGACGAGCAAGTCGTCCAGCGCACGTATCACCCGGGAGGCGAGGTCCTGACCGAGACGAACGGTCTCGGCCTGGTTGCGACGTACGTCATCGACGGCCTGAACCGGGTGATTCGTGTGGAGGAACGACTCTCGGACCGGGCCCTGGTCTCTTCCATGCTTTACGACAAGAACTCGAACCTGACCCAGAAGACCGACCGTCGCGGGGTCGTGACCATCAACAAGTACGATGCCCTGAATCGTCTGGATAAGGTGGACGTGGCGGGTCAGACCGTCTCGACGCTCGAGTACGACGAGGTCGGGAACAAGATTGCGGAGACGGATATCTACCAGAGCCGGACGGTCTTCGAGCCGGACGAGCTCTATCGGGTGAAGAGGAGAATCCTGCCGACGGGGCACGAGGAGAGGTTCGGTTACGACCAGGTGGGGAACAAGACGAGCGAGACCGATGCCAACGGAAAGACGACGCTCTTCAAGTACGACTTCCTCAACCGCCTCACCAAGCGGACCGACGCGGTGGGAAACGTGGCCCAGTTCGACTACGACGGGTCGGGGAATCGCACCCTCGAGGAGGACGTGACCCGCGGTCTTGTGACGAGCACCGAGTACGATGTGCTGAATCGTCCCGAGATCCGCACCGTCACCGGCGCCGACCCTGATGGCTTCGTCTACCTCACGACGTTCGACTATGACGACGAAGCTCACACCGTCATCGAGACAGACCCCCGGGGATTCCGAAGGACGACCGAGCTCGACGGCTTCGACCGTGTGCATCAGGTCTCTCAGGAGACGGGTGACGAGGTTCTCGAGACCACGAGCTTCTACGACGCGAACGGGAACCTGAAGAAGAGCCTGGACGCGGAGGACCGGGAGACGGAGTTCATCTACGATGAGAAGAACCGTTTGGTGGAGGTCCACCACCCCTTGGGTTTGACGTCGCAATTCTCCTACGACGGCGAAGGCAACAAGCTCGACGAAACGGATCGGCGCGGACTGGTGACACGTTTTGCCTACGACCTCCTCGGCCGCCTGCTCAGGAGAGAGATCGACCAGCCGATCACCGGCGGAGGAGCGCTCAAGCTCTCGGAGGTGAGCTACCTCGACAGTGAGCGAAAGCGCGTCGCACATGACGCCCGCAACAATGCGACCACCTTCGAGATGGACCAACGGGGCCGGGTCACGAAGATCACAGACCCCGACGGGTTCTCTCAGACGTTCGAGTACGACGGGGTCGACAAGATCGCTGAGGTGGACAAGAAGGGCCGCCGCACGCAGTTCGAGTACGACGGAATCCACCGCCTCACCAAGGTGACCGACGCGCTTCTACAGACGCTGTCGACAACGTATCTCGATTCCGCCCGCCAGATCGTCGAGATCGATAAGCGGGGAATCAACAAGCAGACCGAGCTCGATGCCCTCGGGCGGCTTCTCTCCGTGACTCGCTCCAGCGTCATCCTCGAGCGACACGAATACGACGCAAACAGCAACCGGGTCCTCTCGACCGACGCCAACGGCAACCGAACTCAGTTTGAGTACGAGGGAGCGAACCGGCTCATTGCCCGCACGGATGCCCTCGGGACCTTGCACGCGACCACGACGGGCTTCCTCTACGACAAAGTGGGAAACCTCCTGGAGCAAAAGGATGGTCGGATCACCGGTCGTCCGTTCGACGTCCGGAACGTCTACGACGACCTGAATCGCCTGGAGACGAGCGCTGACGGCGAAGGAAACGTCACCACCTACGAGTACGACGCCGACGGCAACCGTACCGCGGTCATCGAGCCCAAGGGCACCGCCTACCGCACCGAGTACGACTACGGTGAGCTGGACGAGCTCCTCCAGGTGCGAATGCCTGATGGCGGCGTCTATTCGTACCGATACGAACCAACCCGCAACCGGATCTTCCAGCAAGACGGAGAAGGAAACGTCGTCACCTTCAGTTACGACAAGCTCAATCGCCTCGATTTCATGACCCAGGACCCCGGTGGGTTCAACCTCACGACCAACCACGAGTACGACCCAAACGGAAACGAGATTCGGCTCACGGATCCCAAAGGCCAGATCATCAATTTCGACTACGACGAACTCAACCGGCTAAAGTTCAAGGTCTACAACCTCGCCGCAGCGGATCTCGCGCTCTTCACGCGCACGCATCGGATCGATTACGTCTACAACCCGAACGACGACGTGGAAAGAATCGACGAGACCAAGAGCTCCGGCACGGATCCTCCGGCGGTCGTCTCGAGCACCAAGACGTACGACGACCTCGACCGGCTCGAAACGGAGACCGACGCGTGGGGAAGAAGGCTGACCTACGATTACGACCCAGCCGGAAACCGCATCTCTCTCATCGACCCCGACGGAAAGAGAACCGTCTACACGTACGACGAGCTCCACCGCCTCGAAATCCTGACCCTCGACGACCAGCAGGCCGTCAACTACGAGTACTTCCCCGATGGCCTGAAGAAGACCGTCACGAATCCTAATCGCACGGTGTCGAACTATCTTTACGACGCCGCCGACCGGATGACAGATATCACTCACATTGGCCCCACAGGCGTCGTGAGCTCGTACAGCTATCAGTACGACCCCAGCGGGAATCGCGAGCTCCAAGTGGAGACGAACGCGGGCCGCACGGAAACCACGGAGTACACCTACGACTTCGTCAATCGGCTGAAGACCGTCACCTATCCAGATCGAAGTGTGCGGTACGAGTACGACCTAGCAGGCAACCGCATTCAGGAGGTGACCACCGGCGCCGAGACCTCCGACGAAACTTTCCACTACGACGCCATCAATCGCCTCGAGCGCATCACCGACAACCTCGGCGACGAGGACGTGGTCTATTCCTACGACGCGAACGGGAATACGACGTCGAAGACGAAGGGCGGCATCACGACGAACTTCCTCTTCGACATCAGAGACCAGCTCGGGGAAGTACGGCAAGGTTCAAATGTTCTCGGCCGCTACGGCTACGACTACGACGGCCGCCGCATTCTGAAGATCGGCGACGACGGAAGAAGGCAGTACACCTACGACCAGCTGAGCGTCATCACCGAAGCCGACCAGGTCAACGCCACCGTCTCCAAGTATGACTACGGGATGGACCAGCTGGTCCGGCTGGACAATCGGAACGAGAGCCGAAGCTTCTTCCACTTGGATGGACTTCGCTCGACGGTGAGTCTGACTGATTCCGGCGGTGGCTCGCGCCAGTCCATCTTCTATGACGCGTGGGGCAACGAGCGTGATCGCATCGGCACAAGCGCGAACAACTTTACCTTCACCGGGCACGAGTTCGACGAAGAAACCGGCCTCATTTACGCCAAGGCGAGATTCTACGACGCCGACGTGGGTCGCTTCCTATCACAAGACAGCCTGCTGGGAACTATCGACGCACCACCGAGTCTGCATCGATACGTCTACACATTTAGCAATCCAACGAGATTCATTGACCCTCACGGGCGAGAGCCAATTACCCTTGGAACGCTCGCGCTGCTCGGGCTGCTTGGTGCTGAGATTGGCTTCTTTACCGACTACACAGCTCAGGCGGTCGAAACAAGCGGATTCCTGAGGGAAGACTTCAACGCGACGCGAAGCGCCCTGGTCACTGGGGGCGGTGCGGTATCCGGTGTATTCGGTGGGGTTCTTACGTTCTTTGGGCTCGGGACGGCGGCGGCGACGACTTCTGCGATCGCACTCGATAGTAGCTTGGACACAGGTGTTGAAGCCATGTTGGTCGAAGAGGGCCAAGACTTCGACGCCAGCCTGACGTTCACGAAGAACGTGGGCCTGAACACTTTGTTCGGTGGTTTGGGTGCAGCTGGTGCCAAACTGTTTCATGGTGCTCGCAGCTTACTCACAGGAGGAGACGAAGTCCTCGATGATTTTTCGAGGACGGTAAGCGACGATATTCTCCCAACCCCAACAACTACAACCTTACGCACGCCCAAAGACGTCATCGATGAGTCGGGGCCTGTGATTAGCGTCACACCTAATCAGAATCTACCGGGAAGAAATCGTGGTCTTTCTTTCGTGACAGAGCCCAGCGGTGACACCGGGGCGCTCTCGCCGAAGATGAAGGCGGCTCACGATTTCGACGCAGGTACGACTGGTGCGTTCTCCGACGTCGCTTTGAGAGAACGCGCTGTCCCGGCGTTGCGCTTGGATAATCCAGACGGCGTCAATTTCACGAAGTTCGATGGATTTGAGGTTCTGGACGATGATAGTATTCTACTTATAGACAGGAAGACTGCGATCTTCCCCTTCACAAGCACGACGAATGGGCCTTTCCTGCCTCCGTCGACCGCGAAGGCGCTGCGGACGAAGAGCCTGGCAATCTCGCAGAATCCCGGTTTCAAAGCTGTGATTGAGGTGCCAGATTCAACCGTACAGGATCAGGTGGAAGATGTTCTTTTGGATCTAAACATCACTAACATCAAAACACGAATTGCCCGTTGAACCTATGAATGTGAAGTTTCGAATCGGACACAGACCTGACTCTTCTGAGAATCTGCAAGCGTTCCATGAGCATCTGATGAGTACGTTTTCCAGAGTCAGTGCTCTCTGGGATGCTCGATTTACCAATGAAGTGAATCTGGTGCTTGACGGTACTGACGCTGCTGTCGACCTAACGCCTGCGCTGAGGGATGGTCTTCGAGGGGCTGTGCACTATGGTCCCCGGTATATTCATCACGTTGAAGATAAAGCGATGTTCGACGATACGTTGATACTGGAGTTGGATACCGCGCAAGTCGAATATCGCTCCTTTGTTGAAAGCGTTTTTCCCGTCCTCATCAAAGAAATGAAAGCTTATCGAGGAATCGCGGTTCTGTACAAAGATCTCGAACGAGACGATCACAACGCAATCGTCGACCTGTGTGGGAGGACTGGTCGAGATGAGAACGGCAGAGACGGATTCTTTCGGTTGAGCACCGTGAACTATGCTGAAAGGGAGTTGTGTCGACGAGCGTTTTCTTTGACTCCAGAAGAAATTGTAAAGCGGGTGTGGGGAAAAGTGGAACTGGCCCAAGTCCTAAGCGATGGCGCATTGATCATCTACACTTTTGATTTGTTGAGCCGCGATCAGTTTCTACGCGTGGACCCGGAGTTACGCGAGATGCTCAAATAGAGCCAAGGACGGCCATCTTCCCTTCACCTCCTCGCCCTCTACAGTAATTTCTATCAAGTGAAGTGTCCCAGGATCATAGGCACAGAGGGGTTCCGGGGAGCGACACCCGCGTGGGAAGGCTCGCGGTGGTGGACGTCACCGACCCGAAAAACTCGAAGCTCCTGAGCGTGACGAGCCTCGAAGGGTCGAACGCTTCGGGGTTAGCACTCTCCGGGCTCGACACCGTCCTGGTGTCGACTCCGGAGGGAGTGGAAAGCTACAGCTTCCTCAACGCCTCGAGACCCCGGCTGGTGGGGAAGCTCCCCGGAATCGCTGGCGCTCTGGGAGATCTCTCGCTCGCGAACGAGAACGCGGTTTTGGTGAGTGTGGGAAAGAACAAGGAGCTGAAGCTCACGGCGCTCGCGGTGGTCCCGACACTCGGTATCGTGCCGTCGCCGGTGGTGACGGGAGAGGAGACCTTGATAGCCGCCGATCCTGCGTTCGGTCGGTTTCGGGAGATCCTGCAGCCGGGCAACTTCGTGGTGGGTCGGATTCCGGAGGAGTTCGAGGTGAGGGGGGCGGAGGTGGAGCTCCTGCGCGGAAGCGAGCTCTTCGCGACGCTTCCGGCGACGGTTCTGCCGGACGGTCAGATCCTGGTGCGGTTCGAGCCCGGGGCGGCGCTGCCGATGCCTTCTCCGCGGATGCGAGCGGTTCTGAACCGTGGGACGGCGCTCGAGAAGACGTCGGCGCCAGAGGCGGTGCCGTTCGCCCCGCTTCTATTTGGGGTGAAAGAGGTGGTGCCGATCGCGATCGAGCTCGACCCGGTGAACGGCACGAGCTGCCTGCGGTTTGCCGATACCCTCACCTATGGGCTCAATCTCTCGGCGCAGGTGACGATCTCAACCGTGATTGGGGGGACGGAGCGGATCCTGTTCGATGGGGCCCGGGAGGTCCAGCCGGGTGCCGAAGTCCTGTTCGAAGAGAGTGTGGACGACGACGTCTCGTTGTTCTCGATGGTCGCGGGAAGATACCCCTACAAGGTGAGGGCGAGGCTCTTGTCGGACCCGTCGGTTTCGGTGGAGCAGGGGGGCGAGATCGAGCTCGAGATCGCGACCCACGGGGTGCTACCGGTGGGAGCGACGTTCGTGAAGGGGGTGAATCTCTTCGACGGGCACCTGGTGGTGTCCTCGACCGACGCTCGGATCGGAGGGCGGATCCCGCTCGAGATCGCGAGGACCTACGGAAGCGAAGGGAGTTTCTCGAGCGAGGGTGCCTTGGGCGTGGGCTGGAGCTTCAACTATGGCTCGACGCTCATCGCGACGGAATGTTTCGTGACGGTGGTGGGAGGGGACGGAACGGGTCAGCGCTTCGTTCGAAGCGGCGAGCGGTTCATTCCGCAGAAGGGCTACCACGGCGAGCTGCGGCTGAATCCCGATGGAAGCTACGACTTCTTCACCAAGGGACGGGTGCGCTACCACTTCGTGGACACCCCGCCGACGGAAGGTGCCGCGGTCTTCCGGGGATTGAACCCGACGCTCGCCTTCATCGAGGAGCCGAACGGGAACAAGCTGCAAATGATCTACGACGGTTTGAGCCGTCTTTCGAAAGTGCAGGAAGAGCCCACTGAGGACGCGAGCGGCAAAGCGGGCCGGGCGCTCGAGCTCCACTACAGTGAAAGCACCATCCGGCAGAAGTACCGTATCGAGTCGGTCACCGGACCGATGGGCCTCGTGGTGAGCTATGGATATGACGAGCTCGGGAATCTGGTGCGTGCGACGAGGGGGGAAAGGACCGAGCGCTACGAGTACTCCATCGACTTCCTCGACCAGTACAACATGACCGCGCGGGTGGATCCCAACGGCCATCGCACCGAGTACGTTTACTACGAGGACGCCGACACGTTCCCGGGGGAGGAGCCGGGAGCGCCCATCGTCCAGAAGTATGAGTATGTGAAGGAGGTGCGCGAGCCCGAGGGAGTAACGACGTTATTCGAGTATGACTTCTCGGAGATCGGGAGCTTCCGGTGGATTCGGCGGGTCACCGACGGGCGGGGATTTCTGACGAGGTACGTTCTGAATGGAAACGGCTCGCCTCTCGAGATCGAGGAGCCCGGCCAGATCGTGACGACGATGGTATGGGCGTCGAACGACATCCACAAGATCCAGGAGACCGACGCGAAGGGACGTCTGACGCGGTTCGAGTACGACGACCGCGGGAACCTGACCCAGGAGATCATCGTCGCGGGCGGCGACATAGGGACGGTAGCAACCGAGTTCCGGTACGACCGCCTCTTCAACAAGATGACCTACAAGAAGGACGCGGAGGGGCGGGAGACCTTCTTCGAGATCGACCCGACGAACGGGAACCTGCTCTCGGTGAAAGACGCCGAGGGGAACGAGACCCGGTACCACTACTTCCCGAACGGGGACTTGATGCGGACCGAGGGTCCTCGGGCGGGCCAGACGGCGGATTTCCAGGCGGATGAGTTTGGGAACCCGGAGACGACGACCGACGCCCTCGGAAACGAGACGACGACGGTGTACGACGCGCGGAGTCGCCTGCGGTCGTCGTCCGACACCATGGGACGGCAGATGAGGCAAGATTTCGACGAGCTGGACCGGGTGACTCAGGTCCAGAGATTCGACGACCTGGGCTCCTCCGACGAGGAAGCCGTGGTGCGCACCTACTATCCCGGGGGCGAAGTCCTGACCGAGACGAACGGTCTCGGCCTGGCGGCGACGTACGTCATCGACGGCCTGAACCGGGTGATACGGGTGGAGGAACGGCTCTCGGACCGGGTCCTGGTCTCCTCGATGCTCTACGACGAGAACGGGAACGTGACGGAGAGGACCGACCGGAGGGGGGTGGTTACGGTCAACAGGTACGATGCCTTGAACCGCCTGGAGAAGGTGGACGTGGCAGGTCAGACCGTCTCGACCTTCGAGTACGACGAGGTGGGGAACAAGATTGCGGAGACGGACATCTACCAGAGCCGGACGGCGTTCGAGCACGACGAGCTCTATCGGGTGAAGAGGCAGATCCTGCCGACGCTCCACCAGGAGAGGTTCGTCTACGACCGGGTGGGGAACAAGACGAGCGAGACGGACGCCAACGGAAAGACGACGCTCTTCCAGTACGACGTACTCAACCGCCTCACCGAGAGGACGGACGCTGTAGGGAACGAGGTTCATTTCGACTACGACGGGTCGGGCAACCGGACGCTCGAGGAGGACGTGACCCGAGGTCTCGTGACGAGCACCGAGTACGATTTTCTGAATCGTCCGGAGCGAAGGAAAGCGACCGGTGCCGGGTTCACGTACGAGACGACGTTCGACTACTGTACCAGCTCGCACTCCGCTGAGTAGATCGTCCTGGACTGACGTCGTGATTTAACCGAGAGGTGAACGCAGCGGAACGGGGGCTCTGCCCCCGAACCCCCGGCGTTTTCCGCCCACCCGGAT
>Ga0184637_10000381_pt1 | contig 32993 bp, 35 predicted proteins | sample PLM3_127_b2_FD_133143 | JGI IMG/M metagenome (GOLD analysis project Ga0184637, IMG submission 133143) | Groundwater sediment microbial communities from an aquifer in East River, Colorado, USA - PLM3_127_b2 | ecosystem: Environmental > Terrestrial > Soil > Riparian zone | place: USA: East River... | reverse complement strand
TGTTGAAAAAGGCCCATCTGCGGCGAAGGCTTTCCTCGGAGGGGGCCTCGACGGCCCCCTTCCGAACCTCCCCCTCAGAGGTTGCGCCGGCGAAGCCGGCGCTCGAATCGCCGCCTTGCATCTCGACCTTTTTGAACAGCTGCACTAGCAGGGGTGTTTCTCAACACCCTGCTATGAGCTTGCCTCGGCCGGCTCCATCCCTTTCTCGGCAAGAGCCGCTTCGTCCGAATCCCCCTCCGCCTCGATCTTGATCACCACGCCCCGCCCCTCGATCACCGCGTTGGCAATACGAGAGGTCACGAGGCGGATCGCCCGGATTGCGTCGTCATTGCCCGGGATCGGGTAGGTAATCCCTGCCGGATCGCAATTGGTATCCAGGACGGCCACGATCGGGATCAGGAGCTTCAGGGCTTCGGCAATCGCGATCTTCTCCTTGCGCGTATCCACGACGAAGATGGCGTCGGGGAGATGATCCATTTCCTTGATCCCTTCCAGGGCCTTTTGTAGTTTCACGCGCTCGCGCTCCAGACCGAGGACCTCCTTTTTGGGAAGTCGCTCGTATTCCCCCGTGTCCCGCATCTCGTCCAGTCGCTTGAGTCGGGCGATGGACTTCTGGATCGTCCGGAAGTTCGTCAAGGTTCCGCCCAGCCAGCGCTGGTTGACATAGAACATCGCGCAACGCCGAGCCTCCTCGGCGATGGCCTCAGCGGCCTGCTTTTTCGTACCGACAAAGAGGAGGATCCCTCCCCGGGCCGCGAGGTCTCTTACAAAGGCGTAGGCTTCCTGGAATTTCTTGAGGGTTTTCTGAAGGTCAATGATGTAAATGCCGTTGCGCTCCCCAAAGATGTATTTCTGCATCTTGGGGTTCCAGCGCTTGGTTTGGTGACCGAAGTGGACTCCGGCCTCCAGAAGCTCTTTCATCGTCACCGTGGACATGCGCCCTCCTTCGGTTCTACCTCCCCCCTCAACCCCGACCGGGGCACCGAATGGGAGGGGGTGCGAAAGTGATGGTTAACTCGTGTACCGGGCATTGATCTTAATGTACTCCTCCGTGAGGTCCGAGGTCCAGATGTGCGCCTGACCCAACCCCAGACCCACGTCCACCTGGATCAGCACTTCTTTGCCTGCGAGCGCTTCCTTGACTCGTTCCCAGCGAACCTTTTGCCTAAGCCGGCCCCCCTCGACGACCGGCTCGTCTCCGTAGGAGATGGCAACCTTGTCCTCCTGCATTTGGGCGCCGCTCGCCCCGAGGGCGGCGATAATCCGCCCCCAGTTTGGATCCTCTCCGGCCAGGGCTGTTTTGACAAGAAGCGACGTGGCAATAGCCCGGGCGGCGGTGAGGGCATCCCGGTGGCTTCGGGCCCCTGAGACCCGGACCTCCACCAGCTTGGTGGCCCCCTCGCCATCTTGGACAATCATCAAGGCGAGCCGCTGCGTGAGCGCCTCGAGCCCATGCTGGAAGGCCTGAAGCCGCCGGTCGCCCTTCGCCAGCGGACGATTTTCAGCTAATCCATTGGCAAGAAGGAACACAGTATCGCTCGTGGAGCGATCCCCATCGATGGTGATCCGATTGAACGACCGCTCGACGGCCCGTCGGAGCACCAGATCGAGGGCGTCGCGGGTCAGGGCGGCGTCCGTCGCCAAAAAGCAGAACATCGTCGCCATCTGGGGCGCGATCATGCCGGCCCCCTTGGCGACTCCGCCAAAGGTGACCGCCCGACCCTGGATCTCCACTTTGAGGGCGGCCTCTTTTCGCCGGGTATCGGTCGTCATGATCGCCTCGGCCGCGGCCCGCCCGCCTTGGGGAGAGAGGGCCTTGACGAGCTTAGGGACCCCCGCCCGAATCTTCTCAATCGGGAGCGGCTGGCCGATGATCCCGGTAGAGGCCACCAGGACGTGGGTAGGAGGGATCCGCAGAGATTGGGCGACGAGGTCGGCCATCTCCCTGGCGTCCTTGACCCCCTGCTCGCCGGTCGCAACATTGGCGTTGCCGCTCGACGCCACGATGGCTTGGGCCACCCCGCCCTTCAGGTGCTCCCGTGAAACCTTGACTGGTGCCCCGACAATCCGATTCGTCGTAAAGACCCCGGTCGCCACCGCAGGTGTTGAGGAATAGATGAGGGCCAAGTCCTTTTTCCCGCTTACCTTGATCCCGCAATGGAGGCCGGCCGCGAGGATCCCTGGAACCGCGGTGATCCCGCCCTCCAACCACTCCACGCCGACCATGCCACTCACGGATAGACAGGGGGGTTCTCGAGCCCGGTCCGCTCGTCCCACCCCAGCATGATGTTCAGGTTCTGGATGGCCTGGGCCGCGCCACCCTTGCCCAGGTTATCGATTGCCGAGATGACGATCACTCGCCCGACCCGACGGTCCACCGCCAAGCCGATGTCGCAGTAGTTAGAGGCCAAGACGGCTCGAACCTGGGGAAATTCCCCTCCGGGGAGAACTCGAATGAATGGCTCCCGGGCATAGAACTCTCGGAACTCCTCCAGTAGGGCTTCTGGCTCCGTGGGCCGGGCTACGATGGCATAGGCCGTCGTGAGAAGTCCACGGTTGAGGGGGATTAGATGAGGCGTGAAGGCAAGCCGCACCTCGCCTTCGGTGATCGCCGAAAGCTCTTGCTCCATCTCGGGCGTATGACGGTGGCTGGCCACGCCATAGGCTTGAAGGTTTTCATTGGCCTCCGTGAAGAGGTATCTGGCGTCGAGCGTGCGCCCTGCGCCTGTCACCCCGGACTTGGCATCTACGATGATTCCGTCCCGCGCCACCAGCCCGCGAGACAGGAGCGGTGCGAGGGCCAGGATGGCCCCCGCGGGATAGCATCCCGGATTGGCCACGAGGACGGTCGAGGCAATCTCCTTCCGATGAAGCTCCGGCAATCCGTAGACGGCGGCCGGCAGATGCGCGGGGTCTGTGTGAGGGGTTCGATACCACTCGCTGAAAACTGCCGGGTCCTTCAAGCGATAGTCGGCCGAGAGGTCGATGACCCGTTTTCCGGCTCGGAGGATCTCGGGCACCACGGTCATCGCGTGGGTATGAGGAAGAGCAAGGAAGGCGAGGTCGGCCGCTTTCGCCAGTCGAGCTGGATCCAATGGCTCGAGCGTCAGGGCAAGACAGCCCCGGAGGCTCGGAAGAAGTCGTTCCAACTCTCCGCCGGCTGAGCGCTCGGAGGTCACCGCCGTGATCTCCACCTTGGGGTGACCGACAAGAAGGCGGAGCAGCTCCGCCCCCATGTACCCTGTTGCGCCCGCGACTGCGACCTTCAACATCGTCTACTCCTAGTTGGACTCGGAGGGGGGCACGACGCCCCCCTTCATCTCGGCTGGCCTTAGACCGGCCAGCCTATGGCCGAACCTCCCCCAGGCTCCTGATCGCGGAAGTTGCGAGCGGAGCGAGTGTACCTTTGCGGGCACCCGCCGTGAGGCGGGTCGGGCAAAGCCCGCGCTCGAAAAATCCGTCTGGCTCGTCATTTGTTCCGGCATCTCAATTCTTTCCTGTACCATTAGGCCGGATTAGTTGCAGCCCTCTTGGGGGTGACACGAAAAGAGGGAAGGCCGGGACCTTCCCTCTCCTGGAACCGATCCGGCCCTAGCGTTTGGAGAACTGGAAGCGCTTCCGCGCTCCCGGCTGCCCATACTTCTTCCGTTCCTTCACTCGGGGGTCTCTCGTGAGGAGTCCGGCCCGCTTCAGCGCAACGCGGAGCTTCTCATCATAGTCGAGGAGGGCCCGGGCGATGCCGTGGCGCACAGCCCCGGCCTGCCCGGCGATCCCGCCCCCGGCCACAGCCACATAGACGTCGAATTGTCCCTGGGTCTGGGTCAGCTCGAGTGGCTGTTTGAGGATCAGTTGCAGGGTTTCGCGCGGAAAATACTCCTCGGCGCGCCGGTGATTGACCACCATTTCCCCCTGACCCGGTCTCAGCCAAACCCGAGCCACCGATGTCTTCCGGCGGCCTGTTCCGTAATATGCAGTATCAGTGGTCATGATTGGGCCTCAATCTTGATCCGGCCACCAGGGAGGACCTCAAGGGGCTCAGGGGTCTGGGACTGGTGGGGGTGGCTGGCCCCCCGGTAGACTTTGAGCTTGCGGAACATCGCCCGCCCCAGCCTGGTTTTCGGAAGCATCCCCGACACCGCCCATTCAATGACGCGCTCCGGGTGGGATTGGAGCATGCGGTCGGCGGTCACCTCGCGGAGGTTCCCGATGTATCCCGTGTGCCAACGGTAGAGCTTCTGTCTCAACTTGGCCCCGGTGAGCTGAACGCGTTCTGCGTTAATCACGATGACGTGGTCCCCGACATCTACATGGGGACTCCAGAACGGCTTGTGCTTCCCCCGAAGCACGGTGGCGACGGCGCTGGCCAGACGGCCCAGCACCTTTCCCTGGGCGTCCACGAGAAACCAACGCGGGGACACCTCCGCCTTCTTGGGGTGGGGGGTCGCCTGGGCAAAGGCCATCTTCAGTCTTATCCTCCTTCCCAAATTAACAAAATAGTAGCATATGTGATGCGGGCGTTACTGTCAAGGGAAAGGCGAACCGGTTGAATAACCTGACTCTTTACGAAGCCAGCGTCTTTTCGGGCCAGGGGCAAAGGGAGCGGATCGGGCAGTGCTGGCAATCGGGACGACGGGCATAGCAGGTCGTCCGGCCGTGGGCCTGGAACAGGTGACAGCTCCGCGTCCAACTCGAACGGGGAAGAATCTGCCGGAGCTGCGCCTCCACCTCCTCAGGATTCATGGATTTGGCCAGCCCGAGGCGCTGAGAGACGCGGAAAACGTGGGTGTCCACAGCGATGGCCTGCTGCCCATAGACGTTTCCAAGCACGACGTTGGCAGTCTTTCGTCCGACTCCGGGAAGCTCGACCAGCTCCTCCAAGGTTTGCGGGACCTCCCCGCCCCGCTCCTGGAGCCTCCTGGCAGCCCCGATGATGCTCCGGGCTTTGGCTTTGTAGAAACCAGTGGAGTGAATCTCTTCTTCAAGGACGGCGGGATCGGCTCCCGCGTAGTCCTTCGCGCTCCTGTACTTCGTAAAGAGGCTCGCGGTTACCTGGTTGACCCGCTCATCCGTGCACTGGGCGGCAAGGATCGTGGCGACCAAGAGTTCCAAGGGGGTTCTAAAGCGGAGCGCAATCGTGGCGTCCGGGTACACCTGCTCAAGCCGGCCACGGATCCTTCTGGCCCGCGTCCGTTTGGTCCTCAGAGCCTCCGCCACGCTTATCTGAGCCCTTCGGCCCGGCGGTATGCCGCCACGATCACGGCGGCGGCGTACGCGGCCAAGGCCGCCTGGAGGATCACCGAGACAAGGGCCCCGAGGACCGGGACGAACCGAAAGATCATCCCGACGATCCCAACGAGCACTCCGATCACCAGAAGCCCGACGGCCAGAATGAGACTGTCGCCTAAATGGCTGCTCACGAGCTTGACGCTGGTGCTCAGGGCCCCCGTGCCGCTCGTCCCGCCCAACATGACCTCGGGGAGCGTGTAGAGGAGGAAGAAGGCCGCAATGAGACCCGGAACCAAGAACAGCATGAAGCCGATCATGATGACGATACTCGCCAGGATGGATGCGACAACGAGATCCCCCAAGCGGCGCTGAGCCGCTGCGAGTCCACTCGCCAGGGATGTGGCTCTCCCCACGAGCGCGTCGTGGGCCATGGCCACTGTCGCCCCACCTGCCACCATGCTCAACACGATGGAGAGCCCCATGATCAGAAGGGCAGTCCCGGCCATCGCCCCGATGCTGCCCATCCTCACGCCCGGCGAGCCGCCCATCGTGGCCCCCATCATCCCCACGGCGATGCTGCCGATGAGCAGGTAGTTCAAGACGAGCACAATCAAGAAGGCGATGAGGGGAGGGACGATCAGGACAGGGTTCTCGCGGAGGGTCGCCCATCCCTTCTGAAACACCTGGGTTGACTCAGCGGCATCGGCCATGACGACCTCCTCGGGTTGGGGTTTCCAGGTCCTGGCCTCCACCCATCACAGGCGGCCGGTTTCACTGAGGAACGTCCGAAGTCTCAGAAGCGCCATCTGAATCTTCGGGAGGGCGTTGGCATACGAGAAGCGAAGATATCCTTCGGCGTGAGCCCCAAAGTCAATTCCCGGCGTGACGGCCACGTGAGCCCCATCGAGAAGTTCAAACGCGAAGTCGTAGGACTTCTCGGTAAAACGCCGGGCGTTGGCGAGGACATAAAACGCCCCGGTCGGCTCGCGCGCGATCCCGAAGCCAAGCCCACGAAGCCCGGCCACCATGGCCCGCCGGCGTTCATCGAAGATCGCCCGCATCCGGATGACGTCAGCGCCGGCCTCGCAAAGGGCCGCGACCCCTGCCCACTGGACAAAGTCGTTACACGAAATGAAGAAGTTCATGTGAAGCCGGCGGAGGGTAGGAATAAACTCCTTTGGGGCGATGAGATAGCCGAGACGCCATCCCGTCATCGCATAGGCCTTCGAGAAGCCGTTCAGAACGAACGCCCGGTTGGTAAATTCCAGAATCGTGTGTTCTTCGCCCTCGTAAGTCAGACCGTGATAGATCTCGTCAGAGATGATCCAGGTCGGGAATTCGGCCAGGGCCGCCATCCGATCCGGAGCCAGAACCGTTCCCGTGGGATTTGCCGGGGAATTCAGGAGGAGGGCCCGGGTCCGCGTCGTCACTCGCTCCCGGACCGCCTCAGGATGCAGTTGGAAACCGTCCGCCTCCCCGGTCGGGACGTACACCGGCACGCCTTCCGCGTGCGTGACGAAATTGGGGTAGCAGGCGTAGTGGGGGTCGGACAGGATCACCTCATCCCCGGGATTCAGGAGGGTGAGGAAGAGAAGGAGCATGGCGGGCGACGTTCCGGCCGTGACCAGGATCTGATCCGGGGAGACCTCCACGCGGTACTGCTTCCGGTAGTGTTCTGCGATGGCCTCTCTGAGAGGTAGAATACCGAGGCTCGCCGTGTACCGGGTGCGACCCTCGGCGATGGCGCGGGTTGCGGCCTCACGGATCGGGAGCGGCGTCTCGAAGTCCGGCTCACCGAATTCCAAATGGACGACGTCGTGCCCCTGGCGCTCCAGGGCTTGGGCCCGCTCAAAGACCTCCACGGCCAGAAACGGCTCGATCTCCTGCGCCCGCCGGGCGATCACCGGAGCCCCTCGACACTGGTCCTGGGCCGGCGACGCGCCAAGCCGGTCTTCTGTGCCGCCTTCGCGACCTCCCGCGCGACGACGGGCACCACCTTCTTATTGAAGACGGAGGGAATGATGTATTCAGGCGAAAGCTCCTGCTTCGTGACAATGGAGGCAATGGCCTGAGCGGCCGCGATCTTCATCCGGTCATTCACACTCCGGGCCCGGCAGTCCAGAAGGCCTCGGAAGAACCCGGGGAAGCAGAGCACGTTGTTGATCTGGTTCGGGTAGTCCGAGCGGCCCGTCGCCATGACCCGGACATGCGGCTCGGCCTCCTCCGGCATGATCTCCGGCGTCGGGTTCGCCATTGCGAAGACAATCGGGTCCTGGTTCATTCGCCTGATGTCGTCCACCTTCAACACCCCCGGGACCGAGAGCCCGATAAAGACATCGGCGCCTTCGAGGGCCTCGCCCAGATTTCCTCGGAGTTTTCGGGGGTTCGTGTGCTCGGCCACCCATCGCTCCATGAAGTCAAGGGGCGTGCGCTTCGGATGAAGGATTCCGTGCTCGTCTACCCCGATGACCTCGCGAGCCCCCACGGCGAGGAGCATCTTGATCGTGGCCGTCCCTGCCGCGCCGGTCCCGCAAACCACGACCCGGATCTCGTCCACTGATTTCTTCACAAGTCGAAGGGCATTGAGCAGCGCCGCCAGGACCACCACCGCGGTCCCGTGCTGGTCATCGTGAAAGACCGGGATCTCCAGCTCCTCACGGAGGCGCCCTTCCACCTGGAAGCAGCGGGGCGCGGCGATGTCCTCGAGGTTGATCCCGCCGAAGGCCGGGGCGATCCACTTCACCGCCCGGATGATCTCCTCTGCCTCCTGGGTGGCGAGGCAGATCGGGAAGGCGTCAATGCCGGCGAACTCCTTGAAGAGCATCGCCTTGCCCTCCATCACGGGCAAGGCAGCCTCGGGGCCGATGTTCCCCAGGCCGAGGACGGCGGAGCCATCGGTTACCACGGCGACGGCGTTCTGCTTGATGGTCAGGGAGAACGCCTTCTCGGGAGCTTCTTTAATGGCCATGCAGACGCGGGCCACGCCGGGGGTGTACGCCATCGAGAGGTCGTCGCGGGTCTTCACCGGCACCTTGTTGCGGATCTCGATCTTGCCGCCGAGGTGCATGAGGAAGGTCCGGTCCGAGACGTTGAGAACCTTGACCCCGTCCACGGACTTCACCTTCTCCACCACCTCATGACCGTGGACGTCGTCTCGCGCGTTGATGGTGATGTCTCGTACGACGCACGTCTTGGCCATCTCCACGAGGTCCACGGCCCCGATGTCGCCCCCCGCCTCTCCGATTGCGGAAGTGACGCGCCCCAGCATCCCGGGGCGATTGACAATCTCCACCCGGAGCGTGACCGAGTAGCTCGCGCTCGGTGCAGTCACCATGGCTAGCCTGCTTGTCCGGCCAAAGTCTGCACGTTCCTGTCAGACTTTGGTATTGACACCCACTTGTGCCGTGGCGAGAAGCGAGCAGATCGAGGCCCGAGGGAGGAGGGACCCGGAGGCGTACGCGGTTGTACGTTGAGGAGTCCCGACGACCGAGAACGAAGAAATGCGACGCTTATCGCCACGGCGCTAGCCTCGGTGATCTTTCCCCCGCCATAACACGGCTCCCTTCCCATCCAGCGCCTCCTGGTAGCGGGCGAGGACAAAGAGGAGATCCGCCAGACGGTTCAAATACTTCAGGACTTCTGGATTCGAGAGGAGACCCGCTTCGTTGAGCGCCACCACTCGTCGTTCGGCGCGCCGCGCGACAGCGCGGGCCCAGTCGAGAAGGGCGGGCACGTGGGAGGACGAGCCGGGGATGATGAAGGCCCGAGGAAGTTCGATCTTGGCGTCGTGCTCGTCAATCGCATGCTCGAGCCGCGCCACCTGGGCTTCCGTGATCCGAAAGGCAAACCGCGCCCGGTCCTCCTCGGCGGTGGCCAGCTCAGCCCCCATCACAAAGAGATCCTGCTGGATCTGATGGATCCGGGCTTGAAGGGACTCGTTGTCCGAGCTGGCCCGGACGACCCCGAGAACGGCGCACACCTCGTCAATCGTCCCATAGGCCTCGGGACGGAGATCGGTCTTGGAGACCCGCTGGCCACCGAGGAGGCCGGTTTGGCCCTGGTCTCCCTTCTTGGTGTAGATCTTCACACCGGGCCCTGTCTTGCTTCGTTCACGGTACGCGACCCTTCCTAAAATGTCAAATCGGCCAGTCCAAAATAACAAGCCAGATATCGCAGAGGCGACGCTTATCGCCCTGGTAGTGCAGGCTGTTCAAAAAGGTCCAGATGCAAGGCGGCGATTCGAGCGCCGGCTTCGCCCGACCCGCCTGACGGCGGGTGCCCGCCAAGGTACGCTCGCTCCGCTCGCAACTTCCGCGAAGAGAACCTGGGGGAGGTTCGGCCATAGGCTGGCCGGTCTAAGGCCAGCCGAGATGAAGGGGGCCGTCGAGGCCCCCTCCGAGGAAAACCTTCGCCGCAGATGGGCCTTTTTCAACAGCCTGCTAGCGGCTTGGGGGCTTCCAGATCCCTAGCTCGCGCATCCTCCTCACCTGTCGCTTGATGACCTTCTCGCGGTACTCGGCATGCTTCATGGGGGCCCGCTTGAGGTAGAGATTCTTTGGATAGATCGGCCTGGCGTAAACGAGTTGATACAGCTCGGTCCGGAGGTCTTTCATCCAGTTGTCCCACTGGGCCCGGGCCCGGTGATCCCGCAACGCCTCGATGTCCACGACCCCGGCTACATAGGTCGAGCCGGCTCCGTATTCCTGCCGGCCCACGATGCGCCCCTTATAGTCAAAGATAAAGGAGCGACCACCGAAGGTATCGATCGGCGTAGTCTCTTCGGGGAAAAGGTAGTAGGTCCCCATATTGGGGGCAACGATGTACATGTTGTTGTCAAGGGCGCGGACGAGGCCGACGGCCAGGAGGACGAAGAGCGTCGGTAAGTGAAGCAGGTCGCTCCAGCGCTTACCTCGCCCCTGAGACGCATTCGTCATGACAGGGGAAATTCCCTGTCGAACCGCCCCCTCCGAAGGATCCTACCTTCCGAGCTACTTTTCCAACACCAGGAGCTGACCACCAAGGTGGGCCGGGTGCAGGTGGCACCAGATCCTGAATACTCCGGCCTTCTCGGCCACGAACTCTACGGTCTCGGGTTTGTCCCGGTACACGTCGGCCTTCACCTTGAACTCGTCGATGGCAAAGCCGTGAACGTTGGGGTCAGCCTTTACGCGATTGAAAAGCTTGAAGCGCACCTTCTCGCCCTTGTAGACGACATAGGTGCCGGGGGTCCAGACATTGTTTCCCTCGTAGTTGATGTTGACGGCGTGGAGCTCCCTCTCATTCTCGGCCAGAGCCCACCCCGTAATCACGAGGGCGAGGATCGAAGCGAGGATGAACCACGTGGCGGTCTTCATACAGTAGCCTCCTTGTTGAGGGTGAACGTCAGTGTTTGTCGTGATGCTCCCGCTCGATTTGATCGCCGAGTGCCTCCTCCCCGGGTACGAGACGGTCCTCGGGGTGGCGTCGGTCCGGCGTCACGAGTGACTCCAGGAAGAGGACCACGGCCCAGATCTGGTCTGGCTCCAGCGCATCCGAGTAAGAGGGCATCGGGGTACCGTCGAGGCCCACCCCAATGCTCTTCCACGTCTCCCGGGGGTCGGACCCACGCTTGAAGGGCCGCCGGGTGAGATCCGCAGGGACAATGGGCAGCTCCCGGGAATCCTTCATCCCCTTCTTGGCCGACGGCCCGTCCCCCTTTCCGCCGTCGCCGTGACACTCCGGGCAGCCGGATTCCTTGTAGAGCTTCGCGCCCTTCGCCGCGACCTCGGGCGTAGAGGTCGGAGGAGCAGGGACCGGCACCGCCGGCCGGCCGGGCTCCGCGAAACGCGGCGATAAGGTCTTGAGGTATGCGACCACTGCCCGCAACTCCGTTTCGGGCACCTGAGTCTGGGGCACCATGGCTGTGCCCCGCACGCCACGCATCAGGGTACGGAAAAGGTCCTCATCGGTCGGGAGAGCGCCGCTGGGAGTCGAGCGGAACTTGTACCGGCCGGCGGTCAAGTCAGCAGGCTTCGTGACGAGCCGAACCGCGGCTTCGCCATTCCCATCCCCGGAGACGCCGTGGCAGATCGCGCAGTGCCGCTCATACACATGTCTTCCGTTCGGCGTTTGCGCCCCGGCGACGGGAGCCAAGGCGACAAGAGTCACGGCGGCCGGGAAGCAGAGCCATGGCGATCGCCCGAACGCAGTCTTCACTTTCGCCATTGCCCTCCGCTCATCCCCGCCAGAAGAATTCTTTCTTGATCCGCTCCGGATTGTCCCAGATGTCGGCCTTCAGAAATCCGGATTCCTTGGTCATCTTGAGCTGCAGGAGCAGGGTCTCTACCTGCTCGTCGCGAGGCCGGAGAGCATCCGGACGGTTTGGCCGTGGGCGTACTCCAGGACGGGCCGGGGAATCTTGGTGATCTCCTCCATGATCTGGATCGCCCGTTCTTTCTTGTTGTAAAAGATCTCGACGGGCGCGTCCCCTCCTTCGTCCCAAGAATGCAGCTGCGCACGATATGATGCGCCTCGCTAGGAGCGTGTCGGAGAAATGACCCGACATCGATTTCGACGGGATCGAAACGCATTGGCGAGGCCGAGATCTTCGAACCTGAGCCAAATGCGCGATCGCGTTTTCGGTCGCATGCCGTCGAAACCCATTACTCCGACACGCTCCTAGCCCGCGAATAACTTGTTGAGGTCCTTGAACAGCCGTTCAAATCTCTCCAAGGCCTGCTCAACGTCAGGCAGGGCATTGCGTAGCGCGACGGAATTCTCTAACAGGAATGCCGCCGGTGTATACGGATCGAACTTTGGGAATGTCCGAGGAAGCGTCGCAAAATGGCCTTCCACTTCCTTCGTCACCCTCATCGGCGCATCAGAAAGTTTTTCTTCGAGAATTCGGTGCGGACCCTCGAGCGAGTAAGCATGATTCACGAGCGTGACATAAACAGATCGCCCCAGGAGGTCTTCGACGTCCGCCTCCTCCTGGTCAGCGTACATTTCCACGCTAAAGATATGCCCCTTCTTGAGAAGATCGGACTCTTTCAGATTGCGGATCCGCTCCTTCTCCCCTCCATGCAAATCGGTGAGCACCGCGACTAGGTCCTTGTTCTTCGTCAAAAGGGCAAGACAACTCGCGAGTTTTTCGATGCCTCCCGATGGGGTGATGACCCAACGCGGGTCGAGAGATTCTCTCCGTCGCGATTGGAGCTCGCGAGACACCCACCTGAGATACAGGAGATCAGACGGCTCCCTGACAAGCAACGTGGGCTTCCCAACAAACAGATTTCGCGTGATGTCGTACCCGAGAGCGGCCTGCACGGGAAAGATCGTGTCCGTATCCGTGCTCACCCCCCTCCCTCCAACTTTCGTCCCTTGCACCCGATCATCGATCACGAGGTCTTCGACCGTCCGCACGCCCACGACATTTTCCGGGTCAATCATGAAGGGCGAATGGGTCGTGTAAATGACCTGGTAGTTTGGCTTCAGCTTTTCATTGATGTACCGCAGCAAGTCTGCCTGCGCCCGCGCGTGCAGGCCCAGCCCGGGCTCATCGAGAAGGATGAAGAGATTCTCGCCGTAGTACCGCCGCACCTGAGAGAACCAGATCAGGAAGGAGAAGAACCACACGAAACCGGCGCTCCGTTCATCAAAGCTGACCGTCACCCCGTGTCGCTTGTTCCTGATACGCGTCCGAAAGATATATCCGGTGTTGAGTGGAGGCGGGTCCCCCGGCCGCGCGGCGTCAAACCGGAAGTCCACCTCCAAATGTCGGTTCTGGCTCCAATACTCGAAAATCTCCTCACTCAACCGATTCGACACGGCCTCCAATTCAGCCACGAGTTCTTCAAATCTGGCAATGTTCTGAATCTCCTCCGGTTTCATGTCCGCCAGATCGAGGAGCGCCAAAAACACCCGCTCGCCGAATTGTAGCCGCTGCTCTCGCTGCTTTCTCAGCAATTCGTCGATGGCCACCTGTCCGGGCATCTTTTGATAATCGGCAAAGTACACGAAGGTGGGCAGGCGACCCTTCAAGATATTGATCGCGGCTACCATCGGATCGCCGTTGGGAAAAGTCCGCTCCAACGCGTTCAGCAGCGCCGACTGTGGCACAGACGGGGACCCGGTGGACTTCAATGCGCTGAGCAGTTCCGCGATCGTTTCCGCCCTCTCCAGGGCGCTCATTTCCTCGTGATACAGCGCGGCGGACCGGAGAAAATGCGCGACGACCTGCTTCTCGTTGATATTGAGATCCCAGTATTGCTTATTGTCGTACCCCTTCGTAATCGTGACCGTTGCGGTCCTGACCGCCTCCGGCCCGAACTTCTCTCTTAGGGCCTGCCGGTCCGCCTCGTCCAGCTCCCACACCGTGGTCAACACATCGTCCGGGCTGGACACCCGCCGCTTCTTGTAATCCGTCCACTTCACTCGGGGGTACTCGAGGTAATTGAACTCGCCCTCCTCCCGGACGGCTGGGTTGAGCTTGTAGATGGCTTGGAGCAGCGCCGTCTTTCCCGACTCATTCTTTCCCACCAGGCAGGTCACGGGCTCAACGGAAAATTCGTTCGAATCCTCGATACACTTGAAGTTTTCGACCCTGACCGACTTCAAAATCATCGGGACAACCTCCCCTGCCTGGGATCTCCTGCCGTAGAACCGCCCTCGCTAGATGTGGCCGCGCAAATTATAAGCCATCCCGGGAGGATTTAACGCTTTTTTGTCGCCCGAGAGCCCACCCCGGCCCTTACGGCATCGTGGCGGTCAGGAACGCAAAGGCCTGCCCCCCATACGTCCTCCGGAGCAGAATAGCCCATGGCGAATGGTCCCCCCAACGGCTACATCGGGGGGATGAGCGTCCACGCCCCGCTGACGCCCGAGGCGGAGAGTGACCGTCGGCAGCCTGGATCGCCCGGAAGATAAACACCCCGCCTCCTGGCTTGAGCAAACTCCGGGTCTCCCCGGACGAATTTCACGATCGAGGTTTCGGGGGGCACGACGGGATTCTTCCCATGCCTCATCCCTTGCGAGTCGAGGGTTTGCGAACGAGCATATCCGTTACTTTACTACACGGCGACTTTGGGGAGGCCGGCCAGGGCTTCGCGGACTTTCTCTATGGGGTACTCGTAGTCCTCGAGGTTGCCGGCCAGGTAGCGCTCGTAGGCCCCGAGATCAAAGTAGCCGTGGCCGGAGAAGTTGAAGACGATGGTCTTCCGCTCTCCTGATTGCTTGCACCTGAGCGCCTCGTCAATCACCACGCGGATGGCATGGGCCGCCTCAGGGGCGGGCAGGAACCCCTCTGCCTTCGTAAAGGTCAGGGCTGCCTCGAAGGTCGGGAGCTGGTGGACCGCCACCCGCCTCGGAGATGGCGATCCCCAGGCTCCCGGTGGAGCGGGGGTCCCGGGCCAGAATCTGACGCCCAGCGTGGGTATCCGGGCTCGGGCTCGGCACGACCTGGGCCCCCCAGGTCTCCATCATGACGCGCCGGTAGGGCTTCTGTTCGTAGGAGACGCGCACCATATAGACCTTGCATTCCAGCGCAAAGACCTGGCAGGCAAAGGCCAGCGCGCTCCCCCACTGCCCTGCGCCCGTCTCGGTCGCGATGCGCCGGACTCCCTCCTGCTTGTTGTAATAGGCCTGGGCGACCGCCGTGTTGGGCTTGTGGCTCCCCGCCGGACTCACCCCCTCCCACTTGTAGTAGATGCGGGCCGGTAGTAGATGCGGGCCGGCGTCCCGAGGGCCTTCTCCAAGCCGAGCGCCCGGTAGAGCGGGGTGGGCCGCCAGAGCCGATAGATTTCGCGCACCGGCTCGGGAATCTCAATCCACCGCTCCTGGCTGACCTCCTGCTTGATGAGCTCCATCGGGAAGAGAGGCGCCAAATCCTGGGGCCCGATCGGCTTGCCGGTCCCGGGATGGATGACCGGCGGAAGCGGGGCCGGGAGTCAATATCGAGCGTCGGTCGTGGAACCGTGGAAGTTTTCCAGTGGAAATTTTCTACGAATTGTCCTTCAAACCTCAATGGAAGCTTCATCGACCGGAGCAGAAAGTCTTTATTCACAGAGACCTTAAGACATCCCTCTGGTCCTCGGGCATACTGCTTGCTTAACTTGGAGAGGCCTCTCCCATGGATGCCGATCGCAGGGATCTTCTCAGAGCGGCTCTCAACCCACCGAGGGAACGTCCATATCCCTTGATCGGGTCCCTGGACCTTCGTTTCATCATCCGATGCGTCTTCGTGGCCCTTGCCACTTTCCTTGTGCTGTATTTCGTTCCAGGTTAAAACACCCTCAGAGACCCCGACCCCACCCTGCGCCCCTTGACAGACGGGGGCGAACAGGACTAGCTTCGATCAGGAGTTCTCCCTGTGCGCACTTGCATGTCCCGGGAAGAGATGGACGAGCGCTACGAGCAAACCGTGCGCCAGATGATCGAGAGTCAGGCGTATCGGGAACTGGCCGCCGCCCAGCTCTTCGGCCACGGCCTTCAGTTTGTCTCAGAGCTCAAGTGGCTGAAGTTCATGTCCTGGCATATCCGGGAAGAGCTGGAGCACTACGAGGCGGTCGTCAAGATGTACCGCCAATTCACCGGGGAAGATGTTCAGCCGAAGGTCAACGCGCGGCTCGCCCAGCGCCCCATCGAGATGGCCCACTCCTGGTTCGAGCTGGCGATGGCCCAGTTCCTCTTCGACCGGGGGGGGTTCTGGCAGCTCAAGGAGTACGAGCTGTGCTCCTTCATCCCCTACCGGGAGATCGTCGGAAAGATCATTGACGAGGAGACAGGGCATCAGGGCCTCGGCGAGCGCATCGTGGTCGAGCTTTGTCAGAGCGGAAAATACGACGCCGAGAGGCAGCCCATCTTCGAGAAGTGGCTCCGTCAGGGGCTCCTCTCGTTCGGCCGTCCCGGGACCGAGGGGAACCGCTACGCCATCTCGGTGGGATTGAAGAAGCGGGATTCGGGCGAGGTGATGCAGGATTTTCTCAATGACATCAAGCCGGCGGTCGTCGCTGGGAGGCTTCGCTTTCCGCCCCCAGAAGCCATGGGGCTTGAGATGCCGGAGTGGATTGACTGGAGCTTGAACGGAGTTGAGGCTTCCCACGCGGGGAGGTGGAAGCCGCCGGCACGGGTTGCAATAGATTTCTAGTGCCGACGATGAGTCTGGCCGGGAAGATCGCCCTTGTCACCGGTGGTAGTCGCGGGATCGGACGAGCGACTTCCCTGGCCCTGGCGGGAGCCGGAGCGGCCGTCGGGGTCGCGGCCCGCAGCAAAGACCGTGTCCACGCAGTGGCCCGGGAGTGCTCTCAGCTCGGCGCCAAGGCCTTGCCTCTTGAGATGGATGTGACCAGCCTCGATGCGGTCCGAGCCGGGGTCCAGAAGATCGAGTCGGAGCTTGGGCCCGTCGAGATCCTCGTCAACAACGCGGGGATTGGCCTCTCCTCCAAGTTCACCGAGATCGAGCTGGAGTTCTGGGAGCAGCACCTCAGAGTCAACCTGACTGGCGCCTACCTGGTGAGTCGCGCGGTCCTCCCCGGAATGCTCGCCCGCCGGTGGGGGCGGATCATCAACATCGCCTCCACCGCCGGACTCAAAGGCATACCGTACGTCGCCCCCTATGTGGCCTCGAAGCATGGCCTCGTGGGGCTCACCCGGTCCCTGGCGCTTGAAGTGGCGAAGCAAGGGATTACCGTCAACGCGATCTGCCCCGGCTTTGTCAATACAGACTTGACCCGGGAGAGCGCCCAGCGCATCGTCGAGAAGACAGGCCGGAGCTACGAGGACGCGGTCCAGTCTCTCGCCGATTTCTCGCCGCTCCGGCGCCTGATCGAACCCGAGGAGGTGGCGAGCCTCGCGCTCTACCTCGCCTCCGACGAGGCCCACGGCATCACTGGGCACGCGCTCGTGCTCGGTGGCGAGGGGTAGCGGTGGCGATGCAGGTGCTGATCTACGACCGCGAGTGTAGTTTGTGCCACAGGGGGATGGAGTGGGTGAGCCGCCGCGCCCTTCCGGGTGAGTTCGAGTTCATCCCCTGCCAGTCCGCCGAGCGACGCGAGCGCTTCCCGTGGATGGCGGAAGAGGTGTGCCTTCAGGCCATCCAACTGATCCTCCCGGACGGAGAGGTCCTCGGCGGACATGCCGCGATCCCTGAAATCCTCAGGCGCCTCCGCGGCTGGCGGTGGGTGGCCTTACTCTTTCGGATTCCCGGCATGCGGTGGCTCGCGCCACAGCTTTACCAGTGGGTCGCCCACCACCGCTACGCCATTTCGTGCGCACTCTCATCTCGGGTGGAGGCGCCATGACGTATAACTCCTTCGACTACCAGGTCCAGGACGGGATCGGGACCGTCACCTTCGCCCGCCCGGCCAGCCTGAATTCGTTGACCTTCGAGGTCTATGCGGAGTTGGAACGGCTCGCCTGGGAGTGTCAGACCGACGAGCAAGTCAGTGTCCTCGTGATCACGGGGAGCGGCAAGGGGTTTTGCTCGGGCGGGGACGTCCACGAGATCATCGCCGAACTCCTGAAACGGAGCCCAAAGGACCTCCTGGCCTTCACCCGGATGACGGGAGCCGTGACCAGAAACCTCCGGCTGCTCGAGAAACCGGTCATCGCGTCCATTAACGGCACCTGCACCGGGGCCGGAGCCGTCCTTGCCCTGGCGTCAGACTTCCGCCTCGCCTCAGACCAAGCGAAATTCGCCTTCCTGTTTACCAAGGTGGGGCTGACCGGAGCTGACATGGGGGCATGCTTCCTCCTTCCCCGGGTGGTGGGATTCGGGCGGGCGACGGAGCTTCTGATGCTCGGCGAGACGATCGACGCGTTCACTGCGGAGCGCTACGGGCTGGTTCTTACCGTGGTCCCCCATGCGGACCTCGTGGATGAGACCCGTCGTCTGGCGCGCCGTCTTTGCGACGGGCCGAGCCACGCCCTGGGAATGACGAAGCGAATGCTCGAGCACGAATGGCGCATGGATCTCCTGGGCGCGGTTGAGGCCGAGGCTCAGGCCCAGGCGCTCCTCCTCATGGGCGAGGACCACAAGGAGTTCTATCGGGCCTTCACCGAGAAGCGGCCGCCCAGGTTCACCGGGCGGTAGGGGCGGTCACGGGCCCGTCGAGTCTATATGCCGCGATCTCCCGTAAATGCGCCAACTCTTTCACGGACCCGCAGTTCGGCCCTGGTCAGGCCGGTTCTCTTCTCTTTCGCCTGACTGCAATAGGTCGGTTCTTCATCCAAATGGTAGGTGATCACATCACTCAGCCCGAACGGATCACTCTCGACACTCGCCAGCTTTCGGCGATCGGATCGGCGACGCTCGAACTCGCACGTCTGGTCAACCCGCCGTCGCTCTCTCCGTCTTCGGTCTATGATGACTCGCACGTCCCCCTCGCGTGAATAGTTCCAACTCAGGTAGCCGTAGACATCGGGCCTGGACCGCGACACGACAAACAGAATCTGACCCACTTCCCCTTCTCCCGGCGAGCTCTGCTTATGGCGCGTTCACGGGTGAAACCCAGCCACCCGCGTCGCGTGCGAGGCTTCCGCGCCGAAGGAATTGGTCTACGCTGAAGGGGGCCAGCCTAGAGGCGGGTGGCGGCGCAACTTCTCTTCGGAAGGCGAGGTCGGCGTCGGTATCCGCTTGGCGTCGGCGGTCCTCCCCGGCTAACCCGCCTGCCCCGCCCTGGTGACCCCTTTCCTTCGCCCTCCTGTCAAGGATAACCCGTGCCTCCCTCGTCTTGTAGGACTCACGGAGATAGTGGAAGAGCGCCGGCTTGTCTCTCGAAACGATCACCAGGGTGCGTTCCATAGTCTCTCCTCCCATTTGGCCAAAACTCGCGCCCATACCAGGGCCCGATCCCATTGAGGACTTCTAGGAAGCAACAGCTATGCCAGGGGCGAACGAGGGCTTTAAGGCAATGGAAATCGTGAGCTTCCGGCCCGTGATACCGCCTCGCTCAAACACCCACGGCCATCGTATGGAATATTTCCACTGGAAAGCTTCCACCCCTTCTCTCGCGCGCCCGCGGGCATGGAATGGCGCAGTGTCCTGCTTGATCTCCCCCCCATTTCTCGCTATCCTCTTTGAGACAATGGCGAACCTGCCGATCAATCCTCCGACTCTCAGCAGGCCCCGCGGGTTCTCTCATGCCGTTGAGGTTGAGGGAAGTCGTCTCCTCTTCATGGCGGGGCAGGTCGCCTTCGATACAAACGGCCAGGTCGTCGGGAAGGGTAACCTGGTGGCTCAGTTTCGTCGGGTCTGTGAAAATCTCAAGGCCCTGGTCGAGAGCCGGGGTGGAAGCCTCCAGGACATCGCCAAGATGACGATCTACGTCCTCGACAAAGAGGAGTATCGACGGCAGAGCAAAGCCATCGGCGAGGTTTACCGAGAGTATTTCGGGCGTCACTACCCGGCGATGACCCTTGTCGAGGTCAAGGGGCTCTACGACCAGGACGCCGGCTGCCTGATCGAGATCGAAGCAATCGCGGGACTGCAATGATCCGGATTGAGGCTATGGGAGGTCCTCAGGAGGAGCGAGAACATCATGCAGTCCCTCCGCTGGCCCTTGATCTCGAGATAGGCGCGAAGGAGTCCCTCGCGTCTGAATCCCGCCGGCCACCCGGTGAGGGGCAGCTCGGGCGGGGTGAGTGGCGTCATGTGATCCTGACCACGCGGCCGCCCGTCAATCGCACGAGGTCGGCGGGCGTGAGGCGAAAGACGGTGTTGGGCGTCCCCGCGGCGGCCCAGATTTCGGAGAAGTTCGACAGGTCCTCGTCAACAAAGGCCTCGATGGTCTCCGCGTGACCGATCGGCGGCACGCCGCCGATCGCAAAGCCCGTACGGGCCCGGACAAAGTGGGCATCCGCCTTTCCGAGAGGCTCACCAATCAAATCGCCTATTGCGCTTTCGTTTACGCGGTTGGCCCCGCTTGCGATGACCAGGATCGGCCTATCCGTGTGGACCGCGCGAAACACGAGAGACTTGACGATCTGTCCGACCGCGCACCCCACGGCCCTGGCCGCCTCCACCGCGGTTCTCGTGCTCCCGGGCAATTCGACAACTTCACCCGCAAAGCCCGCTTCCCGGAGGGCAGACTGCACTTTCTGCGCGCTGGGCGGGAGGGTCATGAGACCTTTACTTTCCTGGCGGCGCGAGGGCTACTTGCCCCTCAGTTCGCTCCACGGGGGCAGCGGGTAGATGAGCTTGGCGGTCGCTTGCTTCTCCGGATAGACGATCTGCAAATCCCCGTTCTGCCACTGCAGCATGAACGTTTTGAGGGCCGAGGTTCGGCCCCCCGGTCCCTTCGCAAAGTTGACCGGGCCGACCGCGTACGTTTTGTCGGTCTTTCCGATCGCCTCGTTGACGGCTTTGCGCTCCAGACTGCCCGCGCGCTCGACGGCATCGAGGAGGACCTGAGCGGCCGCGTACGTATCCGCGATGTGTTGGCTGTACGTCGCGCGCGTCTCGCGCTCAAACCGCTTCCGGAGATCGCCGGCGCCGGGATAGCCGAGGTCAGGATGCCAGTACCCGGCCACCATGACCCCCTGCGCCGCCTTGCCGAGCGCCGACCACCACTCGACCGGCTCCGCCCCCTTCTCGAAGAAGGCGGCCTTCGGTCGATACCCGAGGGCCTGCATCTGGCGCCAGAGGGCAATGGAGTCGGGGGTAATCATCTGGGCGATGATGACCTCCGCATCCGCTTGCTTCGCGCGGCGGATGAGGTCGCCGTACTCCGTCGTGCCCACCGGAAAGCGCGCGTGATAGACGATCTTGTAGTCGAACTTCTTGGCGTTCTCGTTCCACAGGCGCCCCATCACGACGCCGTCCTGCTCGTTGTCGGTGAAGAGCGCCACTTTGCGATTTGACTTCATCATATTCATGGTTAAAAACTGCTGTTGGGTCATGTCCAGCTCATCGAAAAAAATGTCCCACACCCAGGTCCACTTCTCCCGGCCACCGAGGAAGGCCCGGATGGGCGCCACCCCGGTGACCATCGGGACACTCTCGCGCTCCGCCACCGCCGCCCCACTCAATACCAGAGGAGGGGTCGCCGAGCCGAGGAGGGCGTGTGCCCCGTCGCGCAGGATGAGGCGCTCCACGTTTTGGGTCACCTTTTCCGGCCGACTTTCGTCATCGTACAGAACGAGCCGGACCGGGACCTTTGCTTTGAGCTTGGAGAGCTGGAGACCGCCCGCCTTGTTCACCTCATTCACGGCCGTCTTGTAACCCCACTCCTCGTACGTCCCAAAGGCCGCCAACACGCCACTCTTCGGAATGGACGCGCCAATGACAATTTCCTTCGGCGCCTGCGCGTCGGCATGGCCAGACACGAACCCGAGCCCGAGAAAAAGGAGTGCCGTCAATGACCCGACCCGCGGAATTGCTCGTCCTTTCTGCATCGTTATCCCCCCCCTATCTCATGTATCGAGCTTCGTCGCTACCCAGTTGATGATCATGGGCTCGGTCTCGGGCGTGAAGCCCATATGCCCGACAGGATAAAACCGCGCGGATTTCGGCTGGCCATGTTCGAGGAGGAGATAGTGGTCCGAGATCGGAAAGATGGAATCGTTCATCCCGTTCACGCAGAGGAGAGGCGCAGACGGCTGATCCAGAATGCCCTGGGTGAGCAATGAGAGCCGTGGAGCATACTCGACCCATTCTTCAAAGGTCGCCCGGCCGAACACAAAGGCCAAGGTCTCGGCCAGCTCCAGCGGGTACTCTCCGTGTTGCGCTTTCTCGATCCATTCCGGCGTGAAGGCGTCGTGCACGCACCCCCCGTGGTTGACCGCGGCCCGGATGCGGTCCCGATGGGTGTGGGCCAATTTGGTGGCCCAGTAGCCTCCGGTGCTGCGGCCCACGAGGCCCACGCGCCGGGCGTCGAGGTCCGGGCGGCCAGCGATCCAGTCGAACACGGCACCCCACAGCCGCTCTGCATCCTCCGAGCCGACGATCGGCGCCTCGCCGGCCCCGGGCATGTCGATGGCGAGCACGGCAAGGTTGCGCGCGAGATACCCGTCGGCCCTCTGCTCCTCCTTGTAGGAGTCGATGCCACCCCAGATGACGACGACCTCCTTGGGCTCGCGTCCGGGAGGGCGTCGCAGGTAGCCGACGACGACACGCCCCTCGCCGGGACGGCCGCGGAACGGCAACTCAATCCGCTCGAGAGGCGGGTCGAAGTACTTTGCGGCCTTCAAATAGGTCTCCTTGCAACGCTCATAGGCCTGCCGCTTGCCGGGAGAATTGGGCGCCGGGTAGCGCGCGACGCGATAGTAGTTGGCGGCGCGGAGGTAGTGCGCTTTCGCGCTGGCCGAGTCCCCAGCGGCCTCCGCCTGCGCCGCCCTTTCTTCATCCGGCCGGGCGGGTCGGCTGAAGGCCTCTGCCCACGCGTCCCGATCGAGAGAGGAGAGGCTCGCGAAGGCACGCTCCACCTCCTGGTAGTCCGTGACCTCGAACGGGTTCCGGGGCCGCGGTCCGCCCGCGCGCTCCAGCATGAGCTTGCGAACCTCTTCGATCGGACGGATATACCGTTGAATTCCCCGCGCGCTCATGGTTGGGTCATCTCGACGACGCCAACTTTATTCACGCCGCTGGCAGCGATATAGAGATTTCCCTCCGGCGTCGCGACCATGTGACGAATCACTCCCCCGCCTGACGGGATGGGCCAGGTCTGAAACGATTTTCTTTTGGGATCGAACCGCACGATTGTGTTGGGATGGACGCCGGACTCGCTGTACCACACGATCCCGTCCGACGTCGCGGTGACCCCGTAGGGTCGAGACTTCGCCCCGCCCGGCGACGGCCACTCTTCGACCGTTCCGGTCTTGGGGTCGAGCCGACCGAGATACCCGCGAGCGTAATCGGAGTAATAGACCAGATCATCCGGCGTGACCGCGATCCTGCGAGGGCGGGCCCCCTCGGGAAGCGCGAATTCAGTGATCTCCATGGTGCTCGGATTGACGCGAGCGATCTTGTTCGTGCCGAATTCGCAGAAGAACGGACTCCCCTGAGAATCCACGACAATCCCATACGGGAGAGACCGTGGCGTCGGCGATTCCTTCAGGGAAATGGCTCCGGTTCGGGGATCCAGCCTCCCCACGAAGTTCCCTCCCTGGACTGTAAACCACAGAATCCCTTTCTGATCGAAGATCGGGGTATGCGGATCGCGAGCTCGGGAGTCGGATATCCGATATTCTGTCACCTCACCGCTCTTCGGATTCAGTTTTCCGATGTGCGCGCCGAAATTCCCCGTGTACCAGATATTCCCTTCCTTATCCGCGACAAGCCCGTGTGGTCCCGATCGCTGGGTCTTGAGCGGGAACTCCTTGATCTCGCCGGTCTTCGGATTCAACCGGCCAAGCGTGTTGGAGAGCTGGCCCGTGAACCAGAGAGAGCCGTCAGGGCCGACCGCCGGGTCGTGCGGCCGTGAATTCGGCGTGGGGACGTCCCACTCTTTGATGACGACCCGCGTGTCGGCAGCGTGCGACAACGTGATCGAGGCGCATAGAAGAACAACCGGCGTCAAGAGCCATTGGCGCAACATTTGCACTCCCCTCTCTCTGAAAATGATCACCTGGCCCCTGTCACGTGGCGGGCGAGGCCTGAGCCTTCGACCACGGCGCGGATGCCTTCCGTAGCGTCAACGCCCATGAGATGGATGCCGCGCACGCCTTCAATGCTGGACACGCCGTCCACCAACTCGATCGCAAGGCGCAGCCCCTCCGCCCGCTCGTCCGCGGCGGAGGCGAGCCGCTGGTACATGGTGTCAGACAGGACGACGCCGGGCACCGTTCGAAGGAAGTCTGCCCTCCGGGCCGAGTCGAGGAGAAAGACTCCGGCCAGGATCGCCACCTGCCGATGGAGTCCGGCCGCCCGCACAAGCTCCATCCAGCGTGAGAACCGATCGAGAGCGAAGACCGGCTGGGTCTGGACAAAGTCGGCGCCAGCCGCGGCCTTCTCCTCCGTTGCCATGCGATCAGGCTTGGCCAAGTCTTTCTCCGGGTCCGCTGCCGCTCCAAGAAACAGGGAAGGTCGCTCGGCCACGACCCGCCCGGAAAGGAGGGCACCTTCGCGCCGCATCCGGTTGGCCGCCGCGAGTAACGCGGTCCCGTTCAGGTCAAAGACTGGTTTGGCATCCGGATGGTCGCCCTGCGCGGGATCATCTCCAGTCAAGAGAAGCAGGGTGTGGAGCCCGAGCGCCGAGAGACCAAGCAACTCCGACTGAACTGCGATTTTGTTGCGATCGCGGCAGGTCATCTGGACAATCGGCTCGACGCCTTCCTCGCGGACGAGCAGGGCCGCAGCGGTACTGCTCATGCGGACAATCCCCCGGGTGCAATCGGTGAGGTTCACGGCGTCCACCGCCCCGAGCAAGAGGCGTGCCTGAGTCCGTACGGTGTCGGCCCCCGCGTGGCGGGGCGGATTGATCTCCGCCGTCACCACGATGTGGCCCTCGAGCAGGCGGCGTTCGAGCCGGCTCGGCGACCGCTTCGCTCCCACGGTTGGACCTCCTCAGCGGAGTTGCACTCCGACCAGCGGGAATACTACCAGGGGTGGAGGGACACGTCAAAGCAACTTCTAGACTAGGCTCGAACCCTGTTGCCTCGTTGCCGGGTCCGGGCTATCTGGCCATAGCGCCGGTCAGGGCGCGTCGGGCCTTCCGGAAGACGGCGCCGAACATCCGGCGAGTCAGCTTGCCGGTCTGCGTATTCTGACGGCTCGGGTGATACGACGCGATGAGCGTCGCGCCCTCGGGGAAGCGCCAGGCGCGGTTGTGGGCAAAGCGAGGACGGGGCTTCGCGGAAGGATGCCCCAGCGCCTCCCGTGCCCTGAGATAGGCATCGAAGGCGATCCGCCCCAGGGCCACAACGACCCGCACCTCGGCCAGGAGCCCGAGCTCCAAGAGAAAGTACGGCTGGCAGTTGGCCAACTCCTGGACGGTCGGCCGGTTCTTCGGGGGGACGCAACGGAGCGACGCGGTGATGTACGCGTCTTTCAGGCGGAGGCCGTCCCCCCGATGGGAGGACGTGGGCTGATTGGCAAAGCCGGTAGCATAGAGAGCCCGGGACAACCAGTGCCCGGAGTCGTCTCCCGTGAACATGCGCCCGGTCCGGTTCCCCCCGTGCGCTGCCGGGGCCAGGCCGACGATCAGAAGGCGAGCCGCGGGGTCACCGAAGCTCGGCAGAGGCCGGCCCCAGTAGGCCTCATTCCGGTAGCGTCTCACCTTCTCCCGAGCGACCCGCTCGCGGTACGTGACGAGGCGCGGGCAGCGGCGGCAGGCGACAACCACCTCCTGAAGGCGGGCAAGGGGTCCAGCGTTCGAGGGCGCGCGTGGCACGGCCGCATTTTATCGAAGCCAACTTCAATCCGAAAGGCGCGACTTGGCAGGGAGTGCCCCAGGCGGGCGCACTGGATCGAGCGCCCCTTCAAGCAATTGGCTCTCCCAGCGCTTTCCGAATCGCCGACAGCAGTTCGTCGTTGTCCACGGGCTTCTGCAAGAAGGTCTCTGCGCCGGCCTTCAGCGCGCGGTCCCTATTGACCTGCGGGTCCATGGCGCTCACCACGATGATCGGAACAACGGAGAGGGGGGCAATCGCTTTGAATCGTTCCATGACGGTAAAGCCGTCGCCTGCCGGGAGGCCGAGGTCGAGGACGACCAGGTCCGGCCTCTCCTTCTGGGCCACGCTGATCGCGGACATCCCGTCTGTCGCAAAGACGGTCTCATAGTTATTCGCCCGCAATCGGACGTTCAACCCGCGCCGGAGGTCCGCGTCGTCGTCCACGATCAGGATCTTCTTCTTATCCGTCTCCGTCACCCCCCCCAGAGGTCACCGTCTTCAGACGGTCTCCGATCTCTGCGGCGATCTCCTCGACGAGGCGTTCCAGCGCCGTATCCCTCTGGGAAGGAGTTTCTATCATTGTGGCGGATACTGTCAAGTTTACATCGGCGCCTTGAAACTCCTGGCAGCGCCCTAGCTGGTCCCGAATCCGGCGGACGACCGCCTCGGCGCCCCGCCAATCGGTGCACCCGACGACTAACGAGATCTCGTCCTCTCTCGTCGAGGCTGTCCGCGGGAGAAGCACATCCAGATCGGGGTGGATACAGCGCTGGACAACGTCCCGAGCCTGGGTGTGCACGGCCTCCCCGATCTTTTTCGATGGCGAACCGCCGATGGGAGAAAGCTTCACGGTAATGAGAGCAATGGAGTCTCTCAGGCGGTTGTTTTCCGTGATGATGGGAGTCAGGATCTTCGCTAGAGAGAACACCGGCAACGTAAAGGAGAATGCGCTGCCGTTCCCGAGCTGGCTTTCGACCCAAATGCGCCCCCCGTGGCGAGTCACCAGCTCCTTCGAAATGTAAAGGCCGAGTCCCAGACCCTTGCGGCTCCCCTCAGCCGTATTCGCTTCCTGGTAGAAGCGCTCAAAAATCCGTTCAGTCCCCTCGGGACTGATCCCGCATCCCGTATCCTCCACCGAGACACACAAAACGCCAGGCTGTTCTTTGGCCCCGCGAGCCCGGATCGTCACCACCCCGCCTTCGGCAGTGAACTTGATCGCGTTGTCGGTCAGGTGCGTGAGAATCTGCCGCACACGGGCCGGGTCGGCATAGACCGAGGGAAGGCTTCCTGGAATATCGGCCGACAGGGAAATCCCCTTTGCCTCGGCGCTAGGGCGCAGTGTGCCGAGGGTCTCGACGATCGGTTCCGCCAGGGAGATACATCGAGGCTCAACGGTGAGTCTGCCGGCCTCGACACGGCCCACCTCCAGAAGCTCGTCGATCATGTTCCGAAGTCGGTTCACATTTCTGAGCCCGATTTCCAGATACTCTCGCTGCTCGGAGCTGATATCGCCCGCCAACCCGTCGAGCAGGATCGTGACAAACTGGTAAATGGCGGTCAGGGGTGAGCGGAGCTCGTGCGAGACGTGAGACAGAAACTGATTCTTCGTCTGCAGTTGGTGCTCCCGGACCTGCTCCAATTCCGCAAGCACCCGGTGACGCTCGATGGCATAGCGAACAGAACGAGCTAGCAGATGGCTATCCACCTGGCTCTTGACCAGATAATCCTGGGCCCCCATCTGCAGCGCCTCAACCGCGACGGTTTCGTCGTCGAGGCCCGACAACACCACCATCGGCACGCCGGATGCGTGCGAGTGAACCTTGACAACGGTGTGAAGCCCCAGGCTGTCCGGTAGCGACAGATCCACCAGCGCGATGTCGATCCCACCTTCGGCAAGGTGCTCGAGCCCCGCGGAAAGACGATCAGCCCAGACGAGGGCAAACGCCGCCCCTTTCGCTTCAGCCAGCATCTCTTCGATGAGCCTGGCGTCTCCCGGATCATCTTCGATCAGAAGGACCTTGATGGGCCTATCGGTCATCTCGCTCATTGCTGACGGGACTCCTCATTGTGATCGGCCATGTCACATCAAGCCCCCAAGCGGAGAATCGCCTGCCCGGAGCAGAGGTTAGACCACTCACGCATGGGTCCGCTGCAAGAGGCAGGCCAGCGAGAGCCCACCCAGGCCGAATGATGAAAATGCCTTGTATGGCTGGAGGTTATGCGTCAGGAGAGGTAAGCGCTCACGACCAGCACCGCGGCCGCGGTCGGGAGAAACTCCGACCCCTTTTGGAGCTTCTGTCGAATCCCCTGGGTGAGGCGGAGAATCGCTTCATCTACGCCCTCCCCCTGGGCTTCGAGACGGGGGGTGAATGGGGGATGGTACGTGACCCGCACTCGTGCAGGCCTGGGGAAGCGGTGGGTACGCGGCCACGCTTCAAACCCGCCGGCAACGCTCACGAGGCAGACGGGGACGGCGAGCCTGAGGGCCAGCCGGATGGCGCCGAGTTGGAGCGGCTGCACTCGTCCATCGGAAGACCGACCGCCCTCGGGAAAGATCAGCACGGCTTCTCCAGCTTTGAGAAGGCGAATGATCCTGCGCGCCGCCTGGGGGTCCGGCTCATCAGTGTTCACCGGGAAAGCCCGGAGCCACCGGATCAGCGGACCGAGCAGTGGGACTCGGAAGAGGGCCTCCCACGCCAGATAGTGGATTGGTCGGCGGAGCGGGATCGTGACCAGAACGGGATCGGCGTAGGAGACGTGGTTGGCGAAGAGCAGGAGCGGCCCATTGCGCGGGACGTGCTCGACCCCGTCGAAGCGGATCCGGAAGTAGAGACGAGCGAACCCCCACACGAACGGCCGGACGAACTCTAGGAAGGTCTGGACCACTTCCTCATCATGTCACGACGAAGCCAACGAAACAATGACACGGTCGGTTTCGGGCCTTATGTGAATAAAGTCGCAAAGCCCAGGGTGGCACGAAGCCTGCATTTAATATTGTCTGGAGCCATCGAATTGCGTGCGTGGTTGCCCATCAGTTTAAGTGGTGTGCTTCTGCTTGCCGTCTCAACCCCGGGAAGTGCGGCCATCACTTCGTGCGCTCTCGATGGTGTCTACGTCGCTAGCGCGGCAGTTGACTCACCGCCCACCGACCAGTTCCTCGGATCCGTTGTCTTCACGCCCCCCAACGTCTGCTCCGAAAACAGCACTGGCACGGCGAGTATCTCTGGGGTCCTCCTGCAGCTCCACAACCCGAGCCCGGTCCCGATTCACCTCACGGGCGTCCCTTACCAGGTCAGCCCGGACAACGTCGTCACGATCACCCTGAGTCCTGATCTCATCGTTCTAGGCATGCTCGGTCACCACACCACCAGTGTGGCGAACACTTTCGTCTATACTGCCGCGCACTCCACCAGCCCCGCGATTCGATTCTCGGGCGTAGCCATTCGGCTCGATCAAGAAATTGTGGCCGGCCCGCAGGGGCCAGAAGGACCACCAGGGCCGCAGGGGCCCCAAGGGCCCGCGGGGGCGACCGGAGCGACGGGGCCACAAGGACCCGCAGGGCCGACGGGCACCACCGGGGCCGCCGGGGCGACGGGGCCACAAGGACCCACAGGACCGACGGGCGCCACCGGGGCGCAAGGCCCCCAAGGGCCCACCGGAGCGCAGGGACCACAGGGCCCCGCCGGGTCCACGGGCGCGCCTGGGCCACAAGGCGACACCGGCCCTGTCGGGATGACCTTCCAGGGGGACTGGCAGGGTAGTGCGAGCTACGTGACCAATGATGTCGTCACCCATAACGGTGAGACCTGGATCGCGCTTCTCGCCAACACGAACGTCGAACCCACTCCGGCCAACTCCACGCAATGGGCGAAGCTGGCCGCGAAAGGTGATCCCGGGGCCACCGGGCCCGAAGGACCTCAAGGCCCCGCAGGTGCCACGGGCGCCACCGGGGCGCAGGGTCCCGCAGGACCGACCGGGGCGAGCGGCGCGACTGGGCCGCAAGGCCCCGCAGGACCCACCGGGGCGACGGGAGCGCAGGGCCCTGCTGGGCCCACCGGGGCCACGGGGGCGACCGGCCCGCAGGGGCCACAGGGCGATCCTGGGCCGCAAGGCCCCGCAGGACCGACGGGCGCGACCGGTGCGACCGGCCCGCAAGGCCCGACTGGCCCATCGGGACAGCTCATCGGTGGCGGCACTGGCGGTACGCAAGTGGCGATCAGCGGCACGCAGTTCCTGGGTCCGTTCGAGTTCGGCGTGAGCACGACAGAGGCCAATGTGCAGGCGCTCTTCCCTGTGGCGGGCACCGTAGATCGGTTCGAAGTCTTCGCAGAAGCGAGTCCGGGAGGCAGCGCAAGTTGGACCGTGACCTTCCGGGCGGCGAACGCCGATTCCACCCTGACCTGTACCATCTCCGGCAGCAATACGCGGTGCCAGGACCTCACACACACCCAAACGATCTCTGCGGGAGACGCCATCGCGGTCAAGGTGGTCCCCTCCGGATTCCTGATCACCGGCGCCACGCCGATTCACTGGCGCGCGAGGTTCACCACGCCCTAGGCCGATTGGCTGTCGCCGGTTCTCGGTGTGACCGGGGTGGACGAATCAGAATACGACCGCCCGTGTCTTGACGCTATCCCGTCGTCCGGTTATGATGTGACGCTTTTGATTCGGACCCGCCACGATGGAACCCGCCGAGGCTGCTCGTCCGTTCATCGTTGCCCATCGGGGTGCCTCGGCCGAGGCGCCGGAGCACACGCTGGCAGCCTACGAGGCCGCCATCCGGGAGCAGGCGGACATGATCGAGCTGGATGTCCGCCTGAGCGCCGATGGCCAGCTCGTGGCGATCCATGACGAGCGGCTCGAACGGACTACGAACGGGCGGGGCCTCGTCCGGGAATACACCCTCCAGGCCCTGAAGCGCCTCGATGCCGGGAGCTGGTTTGGTCGGAGCTTCCAGGGCCAGCGGATCCAAACGGTCACAGAACTCATCGAGCGTTTCCGCGACCGCGTGCGCTTCGCCATCGAGCTGAAAGAAGGCTCCAGTGTCTCTCCGGGGATCGAGGAGCGTCTGGTCTCCATCCTCCAGATCTATGACGTGACCGACCAGGTGCTCGTCCTGTCGTTTGACCATCATGCGCTCAGAAAAATCCACGAGATGGACCCGGAGATCCGAACCGGCGCTCTTCTGGTCGGGCGCCTCTTGAGTCCTGAGCGGCTGGCTGATACTTCGATCCGGGCCCTCTGCCTTCAGGCCGAGCTGACGACCGAGCGGGATGTGGAGGCGTGCCTGCGCGCAGGGCTTCAGTGCTTTGTCTGGGTCGTGAATGAGGCGGAGGCGGCGCGCCGCTACGCCAAGGCGGGCGCGACGGGCCTAATCACTGACCGACCGGGCCTGATCCGACAGGCCCTTGGAAATACCGGGCCCGAAGAGTAGCGAAGCCTTCCTCCAGCTCGGCGGCGACCGCCTCCGCCACCTCCTCTGGCGTCCCCTCGCAGACGAGAACCGGGCCCTTGTGCCAGTGCTCGAGGTAGGCATCCGATTCACTGATTCCCTCCGACATCGCCACCGCGTCAATCAGTTCTTGAAAGCGGGGCGAGAGGGAGACCTGGACCGATGTCTCTTTCTCGATCGCCTCCACCACGGAGGGAATCTCTTTCCAGTAGAGGATCTGGTAGCGGGCCATAGACTGCGCGTCGCTCCCTTCCCGATCTGCCTTGACAGTTCCGACACCGCGGGACTATTGTGGCCCTGACGGACGCCATCTTATCGAAGATCGGAGGCCCCATCAATGGTAGATCCTAAGACGGCTGACCAGGCGCTTCAGCAGTACATCCGGCCTCAGAGCTTCCCGATCGCGATCCGGATGCTCAAGCCGGGCGAGCCGATCCCGGAGCGAGCGAAACGCCCGGCCCGCGACTTCAAGAAGCTCTCGATGAACTGTCAGGTCATTGACATGGCCCGGCGCTACGGATGGATGATCGCGCTCACCCGGGAGGATCACATCTGCTCGCTCGGGATCACCGCGCTCGGCTTCGACAAGCCGACGCACCTCTACAACTCCGGAACGCTCTGCGAGGGGATGTACACGGAGACGGCTGATGCTGGCCAGCGCTCCGAAGCCGCGGTGGACAAGTTCGGGTACGGCGAGTACTACTGCCTGCTGGTCTGCCCCTTGGACCGCGCGACGTTCGAACCGCACTTGGTGGTGGTGTATGCCAACCCGGCCCAGGTCATGCGGCTGACCCAGGCGGCGCTCTGGAAGCGCGGTGGCAAGCTCGCCTCCTCGTTCGGCGGGCGGATTTCCTGCTCCGAGACGATCGTCACGACGATGAAGACCGAGGAGCCCCAGGTCATTCTCCCCTGCTCCGGCGACCGGATCTTCGGCCAGACCCAGGATCACGAGATGGCCTTCACGATCCCGTGGCACAGGATGGCCGAGATCATCGAGGGGCTCGAGGGAACCCACAAGGGCGGCATCCGCTACCCCATCACCCAGTTCATGGAGTACGAGGCCAAGATGCCGCCCAAGTACATGGAGGTGAACAAGCTGTGGGAGGTCCAGGCCGGGAAATCGCAGTACACCCCTCGAGACCACGTGGTCGCGGCCTACAAACGGACCTTTACGGACCGGGTGCCGGTCTATCCGATCGTCGCCTCCTTTGCCGGCTGCCTGGATGGGCTCTCGATCGAGGAATATTGCACCGACCCGCAGAAGGCGATCAAGGCTCAGCTCAACTACTTCGAGCGCTACCAGCCCGACGTCGTCCTCGCCTACAACGACCTGGCCAAGGAGGCCGAGGCGGTCGGGTGTGGGGTGAAATATTCTGACTATGTGGTTCCGTCGATCGCCACCCACGTCCTCCAGGACGACAAGGGGAAGCTGGCCAAGCTTTCGATCCCTGACCCGAAGTCGGCCGGGCGTCTCCCCGCCTTCCTCGAGATGTGCGAGGGGCTGATGGCGGCCAAGCTCCCGACCGCCACCGGCGCGGTCCTGGTCGGCCCGTGGACGATCGCGATGCTCATGCGGAATCCCGAGATGCTCTTGCTGGACACGTTCGAGGATCCTGCGTTCATCCACGAGCTGATGCGCTTCGCCACGGACTACTGCAAGGTCTTCGGCGATGAGGCGCTCAAGACCAAGATCGGGCTCTCCTTCTCCGAGCCCACCGCCTCGATCAGCCTCATCTCTCCCGACAACTACCGCGAGTTCATCGCCCCGTACCACAAGGAGCTGGTGGACTACTTCAAGGCCAAGAAGGCCGGCCTCACCACCCACATCTGCGGCACGACGTATCCCATCTACGAGGACCTGATCCAGGCCGGCTTCACGACCCTTTCCATCGACCTGGACCAGCAGTCGGACCCGAAGCTCCACGTGGACCAGCTCACGCGGCTTAAAGAGGTGGCGAAGAAGCGAGTCGTTGTCATCGGCAACGTGGACGCCACGCTCTTCGAGCGGGCC
>Ga0184637_10000380_pt1 | contig 33025 bp, 31 predicted proteins | sample PLM3_127_b2_FD_133143 | JGI IMG/M metagenome (GOLD analysis project Ga0184637, IMG submission 133143) | Groundwater sediment microbial communities from an aquifer in East River, Colorado, USA - PLM3_127_b2 | ecosystem: Environmental > Terrestrial > Soil > Riparian zone | place: USA: East River... | reverse complement strand
GGCGCAGGCGCGCGAGGTCCTCCAGCAATTCAAGATCGAGCAGGGCCTGGTCGAGCCGACGACCGCGCCGTCGGCGAAGACGGTGGGCCCGCAGAAGCAGGCGCTTCCCCTGTCGGAAATGTCCGAAAAGTCCGAAGAGAGCTGATGACGGCGGCGGGTGTCCTTCCGAAAGGCGCTCCCGCCTGGGCGAACGAGCTCGCTACGAATTACGTCCGCGGCGCTTCGAGCGTCTATCTCCTTCCCGGGAACATCCACGACCTCGTGCCCGCGAACGGTTCGAATTTCGTTTCTCTCGAGCACTACCTCGCCACCGAAATCTTCGGAACCCGCGACGTCGTCCTCGCCTACGATCGCGGAAGCGGAATCCGGTTTCTCGCTCCGGGCGCGCCCAAGCGGCGGGCGGCGATGCAAGAGGATTTCGAGAAGACCCTCCCCGCCGCCGATCGAGGCAGCCGCCCCAAGGATCCGAAGCAGGTCTTCGAGCTATTCGATCGCTACATCCTTCACAAGCTCGTCGAGGACCCGAAGGACAATCGCCGCAAGAGCCTCGCGATCGTGATTCGTTACCTCGAGACCATCACCCCCGCGGCCGAGGGCTCGTGGCTCAGCGGGGAGCTCGGCGCCCACCTCATCCAGGTGCTCAACTGGGCCAATGACCCGTCGATCCGCTCGGCGGACGTGACCCTTTGCCTCCTCACCGAGAACCTCTCCGACCTCAATCCGCGGCTCGCGGAGAACCCTTTCATCTCGAAAGTAGAGATTCCCCTCCCCGACGAGACCCTCAGGCAACGCTACGCGCAGGAGGCGTTGAACAAGAGCGGAAGCGCGGCGGCTTCGATCGCGCGCGAGTCGAACGGTCTCACGCTCGTCGGTCTCGGCCAGGCGGTCTCGAGCGCTTCAGCCGAAAGCGGGGATGGCGGGGACAGCGGCGACGCCGGCCTCGCGAGCTTGCGACGGGCGAAGAAGGAGCTGATCGAGAAGCAGTGCCTGGGTCTCGTGGAGTTCGTGGCGCCGCGGCACGAGCTCGACATGGTGGTGGCCGAGCGCGCGGTGAAAGAGCGCCTCGAGCAGGACGTCGAGCTCTTCCGGAGCGGCCGCTTCGATGCCCTTCCCATGGGCTATTTGCTCTGCGGCGTCATCGGGACGGGAAAGACGTTCACCGCCACGTGCTTCGCCGGAAGCCTCGGAATCCCCGCCGTCGTATTCAAGAACCTGCGGAGCAAGTGGGTCGGAAGCTCGGAGGGGAACCTCCAGAAGGTGCTTTCGGTCGTGAAGGCGCTGAGCCCGGTCGCGGTCATCATCGACGAGGCCGACGCCGCGCTCGGAACGCGCGCGGCCTCGGGCGACAGCGGGACGGGAAGCCGGATGTTCGCGATGATCTCGACCCTCATGAGCGACACCGAGTATCGGGGACGAATCTTGTGGATGCTCCTCACTTCGCGGCCGGACCTTCTCCCGGTGGATCTCAAACGCCAGGGGCGATGCGAAGTTCATATCCCGCTATTCCCCCCTTCGACCGAGGAGAGCCGGCGCGAAATGTTTCTCGCTCTCGCGAGGAAGGCGGGCGTAGCGGTCGCCGCTTCGGGCGTGCCTCCCATTCCTCCCGGGCTTTCGGGCGCGGACATCGAGAGCCTCGTGGTTTCGTCGATCCGCCGCGCCGCGCTCCAGAAGTCTCTATCGCCGGGCCCGGAGATCTTCCGCGAGGCGCTCGCGCATTTTCGAGCGCCGGAGTACGGGCTCGAGAAAGAGCTTCAGGAGCTGGTCGCCGTTCGCGAGGCCACCGACCCGGCTTTCATCCCCGAGCCGCTCCGCAATCGTTACGCGAGCCCCGAGAAGGCCGGGGCGCTCGAGCACCGCATCCAGGAGATCCTCGCGCTCCTGGGGACGGCCTCCCGTTGAGGGACGGTCCGGCGCGGAGGACGATCAAGGCTTTCGCCCTCGGTGTCTACAACGTAAGACTCGCGCTCCACCGGAGTCAGAAACGCGCGAGCGGCGACATCCCCTACGAGCTCGGCGGCGCCTGCGTCCTCTGCGCGAAGTGCTGCGAGGCGCCGGGAATCCAGTTGGGGCGCGTCCTCTGGTACTTTCCCCTGCTCCAGCGGGCCTTCCTTCTCTGGCACAGGCACGTGAACGGGTTCGAGATGGTCGAGAAGAGCCGCGCCGATCGCGGCTTCATCTTTCGCTGCACTCACTTCGATCCGAAGACCCGGCGGTGCGACAGCTACCATTCCCGTCCGGGAATGTGCCGGGACTATCCCCGGGCGCTCCTGGAGCAGGCCAACCCCGAGCTCTTCGAGGGCTGCGGGTTCAAGCCGGTGGCGAGAGATCGCGTCCAGCTGCTGCGGGCCTTGGAGGAACAACCCTTGAGCGACGAGCAGCGCGCGCGGTTGAGAAGAGACCTCTACTTGGAAGAGTGAATTGGAGGGATCATCCCGAGTAGTTCTCGACGTTAGCGAAACGCCGGTTCCACGACGAAGAACAAGCGATCCAGCAGATCGAAGGGACCGAATACGATTGACGGCACGCGCACGTCTGCGGCCCCGAGGTGGATGTGACACCTGGGTTCTCGGAGGGGATCCTCATGTTTTTCCGCATTCAGATCGAAGCGCAAGAAATCGAAATGCGTGCTCGGTGGGAAATGGAGCTGAAATCGATAGGCGATCAGTCTGGAGCCTGCTTTCTCGACCTTGAGGCTCAACCCGAACGAAAGACGAGCACCGGAGCGAGAATTAAAGTGCTTGTCCGTCTCCCCTTTGTCTATGGAGGGCCCAAGATTGATTGCCGCTACGCCGTTGCCTGGGTGCAGTCGGATCTTGTCATGCACGCTCAGCGGCCTTTGGGGGTGGCCCTCGTCTGCGCGCTTCTGAAGGTACGTTCGGAGACTGCGAAACAGTTCTCTTGGGTCCGGTAGAATCAAATCGCGGACCGCCGCGTCGAGACGCCTCTCGAGCGCGAGGGCGCGTTCTTTCGCTTGCCCTTCAGTCGACAAGGTCAGCGCGGCCCAGGAGAATGAGCCACTCTACGAACTCTGGGTCAGGAGGTAGGGATTTCTTTTCGGCGCGGGCAACGACTTCTTCGTCCGTCAACCCGAAGTGCTGCGATAAGGTCTCGAGGCGCACGCGGCGCTCCTCCGATGTCATGAAGCCTCGATCCTCATCGACGCGAGAGACGTTTCCCCCAATCCAGCTTCGGAGGTTGGGCGCCCTCTGAAACAGGCGTACCAAACCACTCAGCCGCATCCAGAGGAGCACAACGCCGGGCCGTCCCAGGGCACTCCGCATGACATCGAGTGACTTGAACTCCCCTTCGCTCCACAGATCCAGACCCTTGACCAATACGACGTCATCGGGCGGATCGCGCAGCATCTGCAAGAGATTTTCGACGCTACGACCCGCGGCCTCAATCACCCTTAGGGGAACGCCGAGCTGTGTTTGCAGCTCCTCGAGCAGAGGATCCAGATCGTTCTCAGTTCCAGTATCCGGCCTGATGAGGACCCCCCAGTGGAAGGACTCTGCCCCGAGGAGGGCGATTCCGCGAACCAGGTCGAAAATCGTGCGGTGCGTGGAGATTTGGCTCAATGGTCGGTCTCGTCCAGGAGCTCTGCCAAAGCCGGGTGGACCTCATAACGAGGTTTCGGCTCGTGGTACTCCAAGACCCGTCGTGTGAAGAGGAGTTCTAACGATGCAGGATCGTCGACGCGGAACCCCCCTCCCCGTTGCAGTTGCCTCAGCATCCCCAAATGACTCTCTCCAAGGCCGAGGAAGTAACCTTCTCCCAGTTCCAGAACGGCCTTCGCAGCATGTGTTTCGGTGATGGTCTCGTCCCCCGCGAGGTAGGATTCCGTCGCGGAATTGCGTGCGAGTGATATGAGGTCTCGCAGAACACCCCCAGAGCCTCGAGCGACCGCTTCCATCGCTCCAGCGTTCATCAATTCGGCAGCGTTCCGCTTCTCCATCACCTGTTCGGCGAACGGCGATACCTTCGGGTCAAAGACGGGGAGGTGATAAATGGAGTCAACATAGTCGCTAATAGGACGAGCAGCCCCAAAAAGTATCGAGAGAGGGGCCGCTGCAAGCACCGAGATCTCCAACTTGCGCAGAACGCGAAAATCCTGGTAGACGACCTCCCAGAATTTTTCCGGTGAAGTCAATCGATCGAGGCCGTCAAGAATGACGATTAGAATGGCATCTTCGCCACGAGCGGCGCCCACGAGCGAACCAAGGGGTTCAGTGATTTCTTCGAGATCGCGGTTCAGCGGTGGGAATATCTGGGATAAGGGGCGGAGCTTCCCGGGCATCCTTTGGGTTACGTAGTGCCCGGGTTCTCTGTCGTCATCTAGCGGCGGATAGTAGTCATCGGGGGCGGCATAGTCATCGCCGTCGTACTCGGGAACCCAGATCGCTTTTGTTTCACCAAGTGCGAACTTCCGGATTCGACCGCTCACCGATTCAAGCACCGGCGCCGCGGAGGGAATCGTCTCGAGATGTCTCAAAAGGTTTAGCCCGGTGCTCGCCAGCACTGCGCCCGAGTTGAGCCTTGTGACATCCGTCTCACGGGTGATGTCTATGTAAAGCCGAATCGTCTTGGGTTGGCTAGAAAGGCGGCGCGCTATCAGCAGGAGCTGCGTGGATTTACCGGAGCCGATTCCACCGACAAGAAGCTGCTGACTTCCGGGCTCCAAGTCGGCTCGCACCGCCATCTTCGCGATGTCAGAAGAAGGCTGCTCGACCACCAGGTCCTGAGCGATGCAGTGACCGGGAGGCGCCGTGGGGTTGAAGCGGCGCATGAACGCACGGAATCGGTCCTGACGGCTGACGGATGGACTCGACGTTTCAGCGCCAGTAGACATATCTCACCCTTGTAACCAGTATATCGCTCGCAAGCCCGCACTCGGCGGCAGAGGCGCACCGTCCCCTCGTCGACGTTAGCCCGATGTCGCACGTTACGGTCGCCGAAATTGGGTGAAGAGGGATTCACTGCTTTACGCCGGAGGCGTTTGGAACTACCATGCGGCCCATCGGGAGGCACGTGATTGTACCGCACCACTGTCTTGGCCCTCGCACCCGCCGCCTTCTCGGCCGCCCTCGCCGCGGTGGCCGAGTCTTCCGACGGGGTCACGTTCACGAAGGACGTGGCGCCGATCTTCGTCAAGAGCTGCATGACCTGCCATCGGCCCGGCGAGATCGCGCCGATGTCGCTCCTGAGCTACGAAGAGGCCCGACCGTGGGCGGGCTCCATCAAACGCGAAGTCGAAAGCCGCGCGATGCCTCCGTGGCACGCCGATTCGCGATACGGCACGTTCTCGAATGACCGCCGTCTTACTGAAGAGGAGGTCCAGACCATCGTCACCTGGGTCGATTCCGGGGCCTCTCGAGGAAACCCCGAGGACATGCCGGAGCTTCCGAGCTTCCTCGAGGGCTGGCAGCTCTCGCACCTCCTCGGACCTCCCGACGCGGTCTTTCCGATGGAGGAGGAGTTCGTGATTCCCGCTTCGGGTCCGGACTTGAACCCAAACATCGAGGTTCCGATGCCGCTCGACTCCGACAAGTGGCTCATCGCCGCGGAAGTGCGCGGGAACCCGCGCGTCGTCCACCACAACGTGGTCTCGGTCTACGGCCCCGACGGGAAACGGGACCCGACCGGCCGGCTCGCGAGCGTCGTCCCGGGAAAACAGTACGACCTTTTTGCGGAGGGCTCCGGCAAGTACGTGCGGAAGGGCTCGTTCCTAAGGTTCGATCTCCACTATCACCCCTATGGGAACGAGGAGCGCGATCGCTCGAGCGTGGGCGTGTGGTTCGCGAGAAAGCCGCTCCAGTGGCAAGCCTACACTGCGGTCGTGGCCGACCCCGCGCTCGCGATTCCCCCCGGCGCGCCGGATCATCCTAGCGTCGGATCCTGGGAGTTTCCTTTCGAAGCCGAGCTAACATTAATGAAGCCCCACATGCACTATCGCGGGAGGGACATGGAGTACAAAGTGGTCTACCCCGATGGCCGGGAAGAGATCCTTCTCTACGTCCCCGAGTACGACATGAACTGGCAGATGAACTACGAGCTCGAAGCCCCTCTGCTCATGCCCAAGGGCGCCAAGGTCGTGGTGACCGCCCACTTCGACAACTCCCCCGAGAACCGCTGGAACCCCGATCCCGAGGTCTGGGTCTACTGGGGCGAGGATTCGCGGGACGAGATGATGGAGGGTTGGTTCGACTACCGGAAGAAGCTCGACGCCCCCGTGGATCCCCTGAAGCCTTCTTCTCAAGATGCGCACTGACATCCTCGGGCTCGGTCTCTTCCTCCTCTCGCCGTTCACGGAGGTTGCCACTGGCAACTGGAACCTGACACTCAAGGTGGGCCATCGGGGTGAGGGTCTGAGAACCGTGGTTCTCGAGGTGAAGGAGAAGGACGGAGGCTACTCGGGCCTGCTCACGAGCATGCAGAACCGCATGGTCGATGCCGACGAGGTCACGTTCGACGGCACGACCCTGACCGTCGTCTACGGCTCGTACCGCTACGAGCTCGAGGTCGCAAGCGACACCGCGACGGGCACGGTCGCCTCGCCCGCGGGAACGCAGGAGGTCACGGCGAAGCGGCAGTCGTCGCAGCTCTTCGCCGGAGACAAGCCCGCCGCCTACCAAAAGATCTGGACGGGTCGGATCGAGACCCGTGACGGGTGTTTCGCCGTCGTCACCCGGCGCCATAGCTTCGGATTCACCAACGCGGACGCATTTCGAGACGAGCTGGAGGGCATGGTTGGTAAGGAAGTGGAAATCACGGGGCTGTGGCGCGTGGACCGGATCGAGATTCAGAAGATCGAGCTTCGCACTCCGCGCTAGTCTGATCATCGCCCTTTCACCTACGATCTCGTGCGGTGGAAGTGCGAATCGCTCCCCCACTCTCGCCGTCCTCGGCGCCCGGATCTGGACGGGAAACCCCGACGCTCCCTGGGCGGAGGCGCTCCTGGTCGAGAACGATCGAATCGTGGCCGTGGGGTCGAGCTCCGAGCTTCGTCCCCGCGCGGGCGATGCGCGAATCATCGACGGCAGTGGAAAATTCGTGGTACCGGGTTTCATCGACGGGCACGTCCATTTCCTCACGGGAGGCTTTCGTCTCGCCTCGGTGCAGCTTCGAGACGCGAAGACCCCCGAGGAGTTCGCCTCCCGCATCGGGGAGTTCGCGAAAACGATTCCCGCCGGCACCTGGATCCAGGGAGGCGACTGGGACCATCAGCTCTGGGGCGGCGAGCTTCCCCATCGACGCTGGGTCGACGCGCTCACGCGCGAGCACCCGGTTTGGGTAAACCGCCTCGACGGTCACATGGCGCTCGCGAGCTCGCTCGCGCTCGAAGCGGCAGGGATCACCCGGGCCACCAGGGACGTCGAGGGCGGCGCCATCGAGAGAGATCCGACCGGCGAGCCGACGGGGCTTCTGAAGGACAACGCCATGGGTCTCGTGGACCGCGTGGTCCCGCCTCCGGGCGAGGAGTTGAGCCTTCGCGCCCTGGATGCGGCGATGAGCTACGTCGCCGCACGGGGCGTGACGTCCGTCCACCACATGGGAAGCTTCGACGACCTCGAGGTTTTCCGGAAGGCGCAGGCCCAAAGCGGCCTTCGGACACGCCTCTACGCCGCCGTTCCTCTCGGAGAGTGGGAGCGATTGCGCGACCTCGTCGCCGCCGACGGGAAAGGCGACCGCTCGCTCTCCTGGGGTGTCCTCAAAGGCTTCGTCGATGGATCCCTCGGCTCCCACACCGCCGCCTTCCACGCACCCTATGACGATCAGCCGTCGGACCGAGGCTTCTTCGTGAACGCCGAGGACGACCTTTATCGCTGGATCTCGGGCGCCGATTCGGCGGGGCTGCAAGTCGCCGTCCACGCCATCGGCGACCGCGCGAACCAGACGCTTTTCGACATCTATGAGAGGGTCGCGAAGGAAAATGGCCCGCGCGACCGCCGGTTCCGCATCGAGCACGCCCAGCACTTGAGGCCAGAGGACATTCCGAGGTTCGGCGCGCTCGGTGTGATTCCCTCGATGCAGCCTTACCACGCCATCGACGACGGCCGCTGGGCGGAAAAACTCATCGGTCTTCGCATCCGCACGACCTACGCCTTCCGGAGCCTGCTCGACACGAACGCTCCTCTGATCTTCGGAAGCGATTGGTTCGTCGCGCCTCCGACTCCGCTCGAGGGAATCTATGCGGCGGTCACCAGGCGGACGCTCGACGACCTCAATCCGCAGGGCTGGGTCCCCGAAGAGAAGATCTCCGTCGAGGAAGCGCTCGTCGCCTACACCCGTTCGGCCGCGCGGGCTGCGTTCGCAGAGAACGACGTTGGGATCTTGAAAGAGGGCTTTCTCGCCGACTTCGTGGTCCTCGACCGCGATCTCACCGCTATCGCTCCCGAGGAAATCCGTGACGCTCGGGTGATCGCGACGGTCGTCGCAGGAAAAGTCGTTTACGAATAGCCAAACCAGCAGGAGGTTTCATGGCTGATTACGTCCAGTCCCTGATGTCCGAGGTAAAGGCGAAAAATCCAGTCGAGCCGGAGTTCCACCAGGCGGTGCACGAAGTCGCCGAATCCCTGGTTCTGGTTCTCGATCGGCACCCCGAGTACCACGCGGCGAAGATCCTCGAACGGATGATCGAGCCCGAGCGAGTCATCATGTTCCGCGTTCCCTGGATGGACGATCAGGGAGAGGTTCGCATCAACCGCGGATTCCGCATCCAGATGAACAGCGCCATCGGACCGTACAAGGGCGGCCTCCGGTTCCATCCATCGGTGAACCTGGGGATCCTCAAGTTCCTCGCGTTCGAGCAGGTGCTCAAGAACTCTCTCACCACCCTTCCCATGGGCGGCGGCAAGGGCGGATCGGATTTCGACCCCAAGGGGAAGAGCGACCACGAGGTCATGCGCTTCTGCCAGAGCTTCATGACCGAGCTCTATCGCCACGTCGGGCCCGACACCGACGTTCCCGCGGGTGACATCGGGGTCGGGGGACGCGAGATCGGATTCCTCTTCGGGCAGTATCGGCGCATCGCCAACGAGTTCACCGGCGTCCTCACGGGAAAGGGCGTCCCCTGGGGCGGCTCCCTCATCCGTCCGGAGGCGACGGGATACGGCGCCGTCTACTTCGCCGCCAACATGCTTCAGACGCGGAACCAAAGCCTCGAGGGAAAGACGTGTCTGGTCTCGGGAAGCGGCAACGTCTCGCAGTACACCGTCCAGAAGCTGAATCAGCTCGGCGGCAAAGCGGTCACGCTCTCGGATTCGAACGGCTGCATCTACGATCCGGAAGGGATCGACGACGAGAAGCTTCACTTCGTGATGGAGCTCAAGAACGTGCGGCGCGGCCGCATCAAGGAGTACGCGGAGAAATACAAGAGCGCCACCTACACTCCCGCGGACCCGAAGGCGGGGGTGAATCCGCTCTGGGACCGCAAAGCGGACTGCGCGTTTCCGAGCGCCACCGAGAATGAGATCAATGGCAAGGACGCGGCGAACCTTCTCGAGAACGGGGTCTACGTCGTCTCCGAAGGCGCCAACATGCCCTCCACTCCGGAGGCGGTGGAGCAGTTCATCGATCGCAAGGTCCTCTACGGCCCAGGCAAGGCGGCGAACGCCGGCGGAGTCGCGGTCTCCGGCCTCGAGATGTCCCAGAACAGCGCGCGCTGGGCCTGGTCGCGGGAGGAAGTCGACGGCAAGCTCCAGGTCATCATGAAGAACATTCATAAGACATGCGTCGAGGCTTCGGAGCGTTTCGGAACCCCGGGAAACTACGTCAACGGCGCGAACATCGGCGGGTTCCTGAAAGTGGCAAACGCGATGCTGGACCAAGGGCTGGTGTAGCGAAGAAGCATCCCAATCAATGCGCGTGCTGCATTGGACCCGGCGCGGGCGAGCCTCCCGTTCTCGGAAAGCTTCGTTCGCGCTCAGCTCGAACGTAGAAGCTTCCTTTAGCGAGGACCGCGTCCCCGGGCTTCAATCCCTCGAGCACTTCCATCTCTTCGCCGATGCGGCGTCCGAAAGCTACTTCGCGTTCGATGAATCGGCCTTTCTCATTGGCGTCGACGAGATAGACCACGGATCGATCGCCGAGAAGCTGCACCGCTTCGCGGGCCACCAAGATCGTTTCCGCTCCTTCCGGACCGGCGATCCGCAGGTCCACGTACATCGAAAGCCGCAGGCGGCCGTCGGGGTTCGGCACCTCGACGCGCACCTCGGTGGTCCGTGTTTGCTCATTGACTCGCGGGTCGACGTAGCCGACCAGGCCGCGAAGCTCGACGCCGGGGTAGGCGGGCGTCGTCAAGGTGGCGGGACTGCCGACGGCCACCGCTCCGAAATCGCGCTCGTACAATGCGCCCACGACCCACACCGTCGACAGATCGCTCACCGTGAACAACTCCGAGGAGGCGTCGACCACGAGACCTGGGTTCGCGACCCGGCGGATGACGACGCCCTCGACCGGCGCCGGCACGCCCACGGTGGCGCTAATCTGCTCCGGCGAGGTGAGCTCGGCGACCTGCTCCGGGTCCAGCCCCAGGAGCAGAAGCCGCGCGCGGGCGCCTTCCACCTCGGTCTCGTGTCGGGTGTGGAGGGCCCGAACTTCCTCTAGCTCCTGTTGGCTCGCCGCGCCGATCGCAACGAGCCGCTCGGTGCGTTGCAGAACCTGGTGGTCATACTCGAACTCAGCTTTCATGGAAAGGTAGCGAGTCTGCGACTCCGCGAGATCGGGACTGAACACCGTGGCGAGCGTCTGACCGCTTCGAACGCGCTCACCGAGCACGACGGGCACGGTGACGACCCTCCCGTTCACCAGGGGCGTGACGGTCACCGTGCGATAGGCGTTCGGTTGCACGACCCCAGGGACCCGGACTTCCGTGGCCACGCTCCGGCGGGTTACGGTCGCGATCTCGACACCCGCCCGCTCGATGGTCTCCTCGTTCAGCGAGAACTCGAAGTCCGGCAGAGGCTCTGTGGGTGATGTGTCCGCGGGCCCGAGCGGGGACGACGTGACCGGGCCGCTCGGAATCCCGGCTGAGGCTCCGGGGTCCGATGGTCCGTGGGCCTGCATCCTCTTCATATCCTGTCGGCTCACGATCATGAACGTCGCACCTGCGCCGATCGCGATGAGCGCGACTCCCACTCCGATGCGAACCAGCCAAACCTTCCACACCGTTCACCTCCTTGGTTACCGAGACTCGCCACGTGCCCTTCTCAGGTCGACCCGGGCCTGGTACAGCTCGAGCAAGACCTCGGTGTAACCCTCCTCCACCTCGAGGTAGCGCCGCTCCTCGGCGATCACGTCGAGGAGCGCCGACCGCCCCAGCTCGTAGGACTCCCGGAGAACGTCGAGATTCTCCCGCGCTTGCCCGAGGACGTCGCCGGTATAGATTGCGAGAGCCTGAAGGGCCTTCGCCTCGCGAACCTCCGCGCTCGCGAGCTCCGCCGCCGCGGCAAGTCGCACCCGAGCGGAGTCCTGCTGAGCCGCCATCCGCTCCGACTGAAGCGCTGCGATCTCTCCCTGGTTGCGGTTGCGCAGCGGGAGCTGCCAGGCGACGCCGATCTCGATCCGATGGAACACGTCCCTCACTTGCTCGAGGCCGCCGGTCGCGCTGAAGCCGAGCTGGGGAAAACCCGAATCCATCCGGCTGTAAGCCGCAATCAAGCTGGCGTCGGCTCGGCCGTCACGCCCCACGAGCTCCTGCCGCGCACCGGCGGCGGCCACTCGCGCTTCCGCGGCCTGCACGTCCGGGCGCGCCTCGATGGCTGGCGGTTTCTGCGCCGTCGAGCTCATTCTGCTGGCACGGGCCGCTCGGTCCAGGTCTTCGCGAAGGGTGAGCTCCGCGTTTGGCATCAACCCCACGAGCCGCTTCACCTCGAGAAGCGCCATCTCGGCGCGCGCCTCGCCGAGGACCCGCTCGGTCTCGATGCGCGAGACCTCGACCCGCACCAGCCCCCGCTCCAGGGCGGGTGTCGCGCCCTCTCGAACGCGCGCGTCCACGAGCGCCGCGAATTGGCGGTTCGCGGCCAGCAGATCCTCTGCGACCCGCAAAGAGCGCACGGCGGCAAGCAGATTGCCCGCTGCACGCATGACTTCCGACGCGAGCAACCGCTCCCGGTCCGAGAGCTCGGCCCGTGCGACGTCGGTCCCGCGCTCGGCCACCGTGACCCGCGCCGACTTTCGCCACAGGTCGAGCGGCCAGGCAATGCCGACGAGCGTGTTGTTGTCGGTGCCGCCTACTTCTTCGTTCCGGCCAAGGGTCAGTGTCGGATTGGGTCGGAGGGTCCCCTGCTGCTCGCGACCCCTGGCGGCCTGTACCTGTTGCCGAAAAGCCTGAACTCCGGGCTCGCGGGCGAGTGCCGCCTCGACCAACTCCTCTATCGACGAGCCCGACGATGAGAGGAACCGATCCGATGGGCGCGCGGCCGGCTGGCCCGCCGCCACGGAGCTCACTGCTCCCACGAGGAAGATGAAGGGTACTCGAGCGTTCATTGCACGTTCACCTCGAAGCTCACGGAGCCGCGGCCAGCCGGGCCGTCCCACGAAAGCGTCATCTGCCAACCCCCCGCCATGCCGTAAGAACCGCGCGCCCGGTAGCGCCCGGCCTCCGGTGTTGGTTCGACTTCAACGCCCCCGGTCATCGCCATTCCCGGCATCGCCATCGAGGCAGCCGCCCGGACGGATCCGACATCGACGAGCTCGCCCGTGGCCGCCGAGCGGAACTCGACGTCGAACGGGCCGCTCCGGTTCATGGTCCCGTCCGCCGACGTAAGAGTGATGACGAGCTCTCCGGCGCCGACCGTCTGTATGGGCGTCTCGGTGCCGGAGCGACCGGAGCCGGCTCCACTCGAGACGAGCCATGTCCGCAGGCCGAAGGCGAGCCCGACGACTACGACCACGATCGCTCCGAGGGTGACGAAAGCCGTCCGACGAGGGAGGAGCGGCGTCTCTGGCTCCGATGCCGGCACGGGCGCACGCCGGTTCATTTCCGCCTCGGTCTCCTTCGGAAGCTCGCGCTCACGCAGCCAGCAGAATAGGACCGGTGTGACCACCAGGACGTGCAGGAGCGACGAGATCATGCCACCCAGCACCGGCGTCGCGAGTGGTTTCATGACTTCGGCGCCCACTCGAGTGCTCCACATGATGGGCAAGAGACCGGCCACCACCGTCGCGACCGTCATGACTTTTGGCCGAAGGCGCAGGAGCGCCCCTTCGATGACCGCCTCCCGGAGAGCCTCGCGGGTGAGCCGTCCCGAGAGCGACTCGCGCTTTCGGGCCACGGCCTCCTCCAAGTAAACCACCATCACCACCGCCGTCTGCACCGCCGTGCCAAAAAGCGCGATGAAACCCACAAAGACCGCGACCGACGCGTTGTAGCCGAGGAGCCATAACAGATAGACCCCGCCGCTCAACGCGAAGGGCACGGCGAGGAGCACGTGCGCCGCCTCGAGAAACGATCGATAGGTCAGAAACAGCAGGACGTAAATGATCAAGAGAACGAGCGGCAGCACCAGCGAAAGCCGCTCACGGGCGCGCACCTGGTTCTCCCAACGACCGCTCCAGGTGATGTAGTAACCCGGCGGGAGCTTCACCTGCTCCTGCACGACACGCCGCGCTTCCTCGACGAAGCCGCCGACGTCGCGGCCCTGGACGTTGAGAAGGACGGTCGCCAGCAGCAGGCCGTTTTCGGACGAGATCATTACCGGCCCGCGAGAAGGACGAATGCGGGCTATCGCCCCGAGCGGCACCTGGCCTCCGCCGGGCGCCGACACGAGGACGTCGCCGATAGCTTGAGGGTCAGCGCGGTATTCCGGCGCGTAGCGCACGCGAAGGGGGAAGCGCTCGCGCCCTTCGATAGTAAAGCTCAAGACCGTCTCGCCGACCGCGGTCTCGATGACCTCCTGGACCGTGCCTACCTGGATGCCGTAACGGGCCGCCGCGGCCCGATCGATCTCGATGTTGAGATACTGCCCGCTCGTCACCGGCTCGGGGTACACGTTGGCGGCACCTGGCACCTGGCGCACGCGCTCGGCGACGTCGCGCGCGAGCTCCTCGAGCACCGCGAGATCCGCGCCGAGTATCTTGACGCCCACCTCCGAGCGGATGCCCGTGGTCAGCATGTCGATCCGATTGATGATGGGCATGGTCCAGATGTTGGTAACTCCCGGGGTGTGGACGAGCCGCCCCATCTCCCCTCGCAATTTCTCGAGCGTCATGCCGGGCCGCCACTCTTCCCGCGGCTTGAGGTGCACCACCGTCTCCGTCATGTTGAGCGGCGCGGGATCGGTCGAGGTGTCCGCGCGCCCGACCTTCGCCACCGCCCAGGCGACCTCGGGGAACTCCAGCAGGGCGGCGTTCTGGCGCTTGGCGATTTCGGTGTTTTCCTCGAGCGAGATGCTCGGATCGGCGATGGGCATGAACATCACGTCGCCTTCGTTGAGCGGCGGCATGAACTCGCTTCCGATGCGCGACGTGAGCGCCAAAGCACCCACGAAGATGGCGACCGCCGCGCCGAGGGTCGCGGCCCGATGGGTGAGCGCCGCGTCGAGGACCGGCCGGTAGAGCCGGCGCAGCGCGCGCATGACCGGGTTCGCCTCCTCGCCGTGGAGCTTGCCGGCGAGGAGCAGTGTGCAGAGCACGGGCACCAGCGTGACGGCAATCACCGTGGCGGCGAGAACGGCAAAGGTCTTGGTGAAGGCGAGCGGATGGAAGAGCTTCCCCTCCTGGCCCGTCAGCGCGAACACCGGCACGAACGCCAGGAGGATGATCGCCATCGAGAAGAAGACCGGCCGTCCGACGACCCGGCTGGCGTCGACGACCGATCGCCAGACCGCGCGCCGATCCGTGGTGTCCACCCCGCGCTGCTCGACGGTGCGGAACGCGTTCTCGGTGACGACGATGCCGGCGTCCACCAGGACCCCGATGGCGATGGCGATGCCGGCGAGGCTCATGATGTTCGACGAGATGCCGCCGTAGTACATGAAGAGAAACGCGATGAGCACCGCGAGCGGGAGCGGAAGGGTCACGATGAGGATCGACCTCGCGTGCATCAAAAAGACGACGTGGGCGAGCGTGACCAGGAGGATCTCCTCGATGAGGGCGACGCGAAGCGTCGCGACCGCCTTCTCGATCAGCTCCGATCGGTCGTAGAAGGGCACGATGCGGACTCCGTCCGGGAGACCCGGCGCGATCTGCGCGATCCGCGCCTTGACGGCGTCGATCACCTCCTTGGTGTTGACGCCCGATCGGGCGACGACCACGCCACCCACCGCCTCGCTCGTGCCCTTCACCAGCGAAGCGACGCGGAACGCATCCCCGATCTGGACCCGGGCGACGTCCTTGACGAAGACCGGCACGCCCGACGACGCGGCGAGAACGATCAGCTCGACGTCCTCGACCGACTGGATGAGACCGACCCCGCGCACGATCGACCAGGTGCCGTTGGCCTCGAGCACGTTCCCGCCGACGTTGCTGTTGCTTCGCCGCACGGCCTCGACCACTTCGCTCAGGGAGATGCCGTACGCGCGCAGGCGATTCGGGTCGACGTCGATCTGGTATTGGCGAACGTGGCCGCCTACCGAGGCCACCTCGGCGACACCGGGCACGGCGTTGAGCTGGTAACGAACGAACCAGTCCTGAAGCGAACGCAGCTCGCGGAGCGAGTGGTTCGGGCTTTCCAGCGTGTACCAGAAGATGTGACCCACACCCGTGGCATCCGGGCCGAGCGTCGGCACCACACCGGCCGGCAGCACCTTGCCGACGAGATTCAGCCGCTCCAGGACGCGCGCGCGCGCGAAGTAGAGATCGGTCGAGTCCTCGAAGACGACGTAGATCATGGAGAACCCGAACGCGGACTGCGCTCGCACCGCTCGCACGCCGGCGAGACCCTGCAGGTTGACGGTCAGAGGATAGGTCACCTGATCCTCGACCTCCTGGGGGCCGTGTCCGGGCCAATCCGTGAACACGATGACCTGGTTGTCGGAGAGATCCGGGATGGCGTCGATGGGGGTAGCCCGGAGCGCCCAGTAGCCCCAGCCGGCCAGGGCGGCGTACAGAGCCACGACCAGAAAGCGGTTCTTCAGAGAAAGCTCGATCAGTTTGTCGACCATGTCCTTCGGTCCCCTTCGAAATCAGCGGAGGCCGATGGGTGCGCAAAGTGCGCACAGCTCGGCTCCGCTCAGACGGCTAGCGCCTGCGGGTGGACCCGGAACTCAAATTCGAAGGGGCGTTATGAGCGGGTGGCGTGGCGGAGTCAGCGAAGGTTCAGAGCGAAGGGTCATCCCCGAGAGATGCGCGACCGAGGCCGAGACCGATGGCTGACTGGAAAGGACGGCCGAGTCCGTTTGCGACTTCTGTTTGGCGCTGACGGCGACGGCAGCGCTCGCGTCCCCCGTCTGATTGTGACCTTCGGGATTGCAGCAGGCGTCCGCCTTGGCCGGTGTGTTGCAATGGACCATGTCTTTGCAGCACTCCATCGCCTTCTCGTCCGACGGCTCGCCCCCGCACATCGAGGCGGCGAGCGGGGATGCCACGAGGGCGAATCCGATCGCCCAGACGGCAAAGGCGGTCGCTCGTTTGTCCAAACGGACCATCGACCCTTTGTAACTCAGAGGGCTCGCCCGGTCAAGGGACGCACCTTCGGCGCCAACAGCGTCGACGCCGCCGTTCAAGTCCCGATTCGCAGTGTTGGTGCGACGGGTTGCCTTTCATCGAAGCTCGGCATACAGTGAAGATCGTGTTTTGCAGAAAACATCGGCGCCTCGCCCTCTCAACGGTGATGCTCCTGCTCGCGTTTACCGTCGCGGACCTCGCGGGAGACTTGATGGGTGCGCCCGTTTGTGCGGCCGATTCCGATGAGAACGAGAGCCGTGACGACGGCGGCAGCGCGAAGCCCGATCACATCGACGACTGTTTCTGCGGCTCCGGATGCGTCGAAAGCTCCCCCCGATTCTGCTTCGATTCCCGGCTCTGGACCGCTCAATCCGTGAGTCCCGACCAATCTATGCATCCCTCGCTTCCGCCCGCAGAGCTCTACCGGCCTCCCAAATCCTCCTGACACTCCGTCTCTAACCCCGATCGAAAAGCCCCCCTGAACCGGGGGCGTGTGGAGTGTTTCAAGGAGGTTTTATGCCACGCGAGGTCGTGTCCTCGCTCGTCGCCGTCGCTCTCCTTTGCGCGACGGCTTCCGCCCAGACCACCGGGCCCATCGCAACGGCCATTCCCGAGGAGCTTACCCTCGGCCATGCCCTCGAGATTCTGCGGGAGCGGAACCCGCTCCTTCTGTCCGAGCGCCAGCGGGAGGCGGCAGCCGCCGGGGAGTTGGAGCAGGCGCGAAAGCTTCCCAATCCGGCGTTCTCTCTGGAGACGGAGAGCTTCGAGGCAATCCAGGGAGATCCCGCCGCGCGGGAGCTTTTTTTGTCGGTGCAGCAGCCGATTCTGCTCGGAGGCAAACGCGGGAAGCGCACGGAGCTTGCCGGGGCGCTCCTCCGGGCGGCGAGAAACGACGTCCGGGCCTTCGAGCGCGAGCTGAGCTACCGGCTCAAGGTGACGGCGAGCTCGACCAACCCGAGCAGATTCACCAGGGAATCGACGTGATCCATGTCAGCGCTTCGGTCATGTACAACCGGCCTATCGAAGGGGGCAACTGGCAAACCACCATCGCCTGGGGACGCAACAAACGGGAGCGGACTTTCCTGACGTACCAGCCGCCGACGACCGGGACGACGCACATCCATTTCCTTCCCGGCGAGTTCGGCGTGTCACCGGTTCTGACCCAGAACGCGTTTCTCGCCGAAACCGGCATGCGTTTCCGAGAGCGGCATTCGCTGTTCACGCGCATGGAATGGGCGGAAAAAGACGAGTTGTCCGTCTACCGAGATACCGTCGGGAGAAAAGCTCGGCGAGTGCTCGTTGAAACCCGTCGTCAGATAGGGCACGGGGGGGCGATCGCCCGAAAGGGGCAGGATCCAGATGTCGCGAGACTCCACTTCCGCGTGGACGTAATAGGCGAGCGCGAGGCTGTCCGGGGACCAGGATTGCGCCTCCTGAGCCAGCTCCCCGCTCACCAGCGTTTCCGCCTCCCCGCTTCCGTCCGCCGACTTTGCATGAATGGCCCACCCGCCCCGTAAACCAAATTCTTTCCGTCGGGAGTCCAAATCGGATCCTGCTCCAGACCGGGCTCCGTGGTCACGCGCGTCCTGGTACCTCTAGCGGCATCCCTATGTCGGGTCAGGCGGTCAGTTCGATGACTTCGGATCGCCCGGCGGCATTTTTCGAGATATCATGAAACTGGACCCGAACCATGAGTACGACTTCGAGGCAGGAGTCCACCCACGCGGTGGCACGAATCCGCAACCTGCTCGAGAACGAGCGAGTTTCCGAAGCCAGACGTCTGCTCGACGAAGCGCTGGTCAACCAGCCGAAGGATGAGGAGCTGCAGCGTCTTCGGACCGTGCTAGCACCTCCGAAGGTGCGCAGAAGCGGCGCGCTCGATGCCGATCGGACCAAGGACTTCCAGTGGCTCGCGGAGAACGGAGCCAAGCATCGCGGCTCTTGGGTAGCGATTCACGGGGGGGAGCTTGTCTCCAAGGCCGTTTTCCTTGATGAGCTGCTGGAGCGTGCAAGCGTGCTCGAGCTGACTCGCGCCCCGCTCATCCATTTCATCGATTAGTGGATGCTGCGGGATCTCGAAGGCAACTCCTTCGCGACAGGCTGCGCCGTCTTCGCGGACAAGGATCTGTCGGAAGCTTCTCCGAAGATCTACGTCCGCATCCACCCTCGAAACCTTCTGGCGCCGGTGCTGGCGCAGCTCGACACCGGAGCTGCCTGTTCGATCCTCAACGTGGAGATCGCGCGACGCATCGGCGTACTCGACGCGCAGGGTGAGCCACTCGCGCTATCCAGATGCGCTCCAGACGTCAGCGGAGGTCTTCGATCATGAAGAGGTCCGAGAGGTACCAACGCCTAGCCACTCGCGAGGGTCAAGCCGTTCTCCTGGAGGCAGTATCCTCGCAGGGTGCGGCGAGAGTCATCTGCACCCTTGATCGCGGCGGAGAACTCGCGCTTTCCAGCGGGGGCGCGGGCCGAAACACTGCTGTCTCTACTGACCGCGCGGGCCGACGTCCGCTCGGCCGGGTGCGTTGCCGGGAATGGCTTGTGCCGACTTCGCTCCGGTGACAGACTCGGACCCATTACGCTTCGATTTTTCTGGAACGAGTTCCGCTGATGCGGGGGCTCACCGAGCCGGGGACACTCGCGTCGTCGCCGCGGGTCTCGTGTCCGCACGCGAGCGAGTGCGGGGCCTGCGCGTATCTCGAGCGGGACTACGCGGACCAGCTCCGACAGAAGCGCGAGATCCTGAGCGCGGCGATGGCCCGTTACCCCGGCCTTCGCCGCGCGGAGGTGCTTGCCTCTCTGCCTTCGCCTCTGGCGGCGGGGTACCGCAACCGCGCCAAGATGGCCGTCGGCTTTTCGCGGAATGGAAGAGTTCGCCTCGGCTACTTCCGCGCGGGGACGCGCGAGATCGTCGACGTCCCGGACTGCCGCGTCGTCGTCCCCGAGATCCTCGAGACGTCGCGGCGCCTGAGAACGCTCCTCGCCGCGACCCCGAGCTTCCCTCGCGAGCTCCGGCATATCGACCTTCGCTGCGGCAGCGACCCGGGGCGCCAGCACCTGACCCTCGTTCTTCGAGCGGGCGCGGCTCCGTCCCTCCCGCTCGATGCCTTGAGGCGCGCCTGTCCCGCCGTCGACGGGGTCTCAATCAACCTCAACCCCAGCGCTGGGCCGCAGGTGATTCGCGGCGCCATTCGGCCGCTATGGGGAGAGCGCGAGGTATGGGTCGACCACGCGGGTGTCCGGCTGCGGGTGTCGCCCGGGAGCTTCTTCCAGGTAAACCTCGCGCTCCTGCGGCCGATTCAGGACGTCATGGAGCGACACCTCGGAGGGGGAAGGCTTGTCGCCGATCTCTACTCCGGAGTAGGGACGCATGGGCTCGCCCTCCGCGGGAACTTCCGGCGCGTCCTGTTCGTGGAGGGTTCCCGGAGCGCGGTCGCGGACCTGAAGGCGACGGTCCGAGGCCACGGGCTCCCCGCCGTCGAGGCGATCTGCTCGGCGGTCGAGCGAGCGCTCCGCTCTCTCGACGATCCCGAGCTCGACGCCGTCGTACTCAACCCCTCCCGCGCCGGCGCCCGCGAATCGGCTCTGCAGGCGATTGCAAGCTCACGCGCGAGCCGTGTCGCCTACCTTTCCTGCGAGCCTGCGACCCTCTGCCGTGACCTCGACACGCTTTTGCGCGGGGGATTCGCTCTGGTTTCCGTGCAGCCTATCGACATGATGCCGCAGACCTCCCAGGTCGAGGCTCTCGCCCTCCTGCGGCGCGACGGACCACGCCCGTCGAGCTCGAGGAGCCGGCGTCCTCGCCCCACACCTGCTCCGGCGACATGTAGCCGACGGTCCCCATCACCACCCCGGCGCTCGTGCCCGCGGCTTTCGTCGGAACGAGCTCTGAATCTCCCAACGAAGCTTGTCCTCGTCCCGCCTCGTCGGTCCGGGCAAGGCCGAAGTCGAGAATCTTGACCCGCCCGTCCTTGGTGACGAACACGTTCCCCGGCTTCAGATCCCGGTGGGTCACGTTTTTGTCGTGCGCGGCGGCGAGACCCCGCGCGATCTGAGAGGCGATCTCGACCGCTTTTCTCTGCGAGAGCGCCCCGCCGCCGAGCCGCTCGGCGAAGGTTTCCCCCTCGAGAAGCTCCATCACCCATCGGCTGATCGCCACCCTCGCTCGAGACCTGAACTTTCGCGCCCGGGCCGGGGTAGGCTTGCAGGTAGACTTCTCCTCGGCCCGTCTCGTTGGAGACGTAAGCGAGCCACCGTCCGTCGGGCGAGAAGCGAGCGCTCCACTCGTCGGCGGAAGTCTGGATCAAGGGCCTGGTCTCATGGTTGGCTTCGAGGGAAACAATCCCGAGGATCCCGGCCCGCGACACCCCATGTCAAGTAGGCGAGGTGCTTGCCGTCGGGCGTAAACGAGTTCGGGATCCCGTTGACAACCGTCCTCTCTGGCTCGCCGCTCCCGTCTGCCGCCATCCGATAGATGGAGTCGTTTGCCCAGAACGAGAGGTGGGCCCCGTCCGGAGACCAAACCGGATCGAAAGAGGACGGGAAAGCGGACACTCGGCTCAACGTGTCGCGCTCCCGGTCGAGGATAAAAACGTGCATCGGGACGTTGAAGAGGGGTCTATGACCTGGCCCGCGGCACCGAGGAAAGGCTCACCCGAGAGTCGAGCAACTTCGACCCGCAGTGGACGCCGGACGGGAAAAGCATCGTGTTCGGGAGTGCGCGTCGAGGAGCGTTCGACATCTTTACAAAGCCCGTCGACGCGCTCGGGGTCGAGGAGGTGCTCCTCGCGCGCGAGGTCGATGAAGACGCGCAAGCGATCTCGCCGGACGGGAACTGGCTCGCGATCGTCGAGTACACCGTCGAGACCGGCGAGGACATCGCGCTTTTCCATCTAAGGAACGGATCCGATCCGGTCACCGTTGTGAAGACGGCGTCCGAGGACGGCTCGCCGCGCTTCTCCCGGGACAGCTCCTGGTTGTCTTTTGAATCGACCGCCTCGGGACGGTCCGAGGTCTATGTGCAGGCTGTGGCCGATGGAACGGGGCGGGTGCGGGTCTCGACAAACGGCGGCGCGAGGGCGGTGTGGTCGCCGACGGCGGACGAGCTTTACTACGTTTCGGGCGATCGGCTGTTTGCCGCCCGGTATCGAATCGGCGGCGGCGAGTTTCGCGTCGAAACGCCGCGCTTTCTCGTGGACTTGCCCGAGGGGGACACTGGCGGCGATTCTCTGGAAATCTCCACCGATGGCACGCGCTTTCTAATTCTCGTCGACTCCGGTCAGGACCCGCCTCCCACCGAGATTCACGTGACGACGAACTGGCTCCAGGAGTTGAAGCGCCTGGCGCCGCCTTCGCGATAGACAAGGTCGGCCATCGTCAGTGGTCGCTCGGCCCTCTGTGGACGAGGCGCTTCAATTCTTCGAACCAATTGAAGACGATCTACACCAGCGGGCCTGGCTTCTTGAGGTATTGCTGGACGATGGCGTCGGCAGCCCAGTAGGCGAGGGCGCCGACGGTTCCCGTCGGGTTATAGCCGGCGTTCTGAGGGAATGCGCTCGCGCCGACGACGAATAGATTGGCAACGTCCCAGCTCTGCAAGTACCGGTTGACCGCACTGGTGGATCGGTCGGCGCCCATGACCGCGCCCCCGCAGTTGTGCGTCGATTGATAGGGGACGATGCTGTAGTGGCTTGCTTTCTGTCCGCCGCGACCGAGGCCGCCCGCGCTGATGTGGGTCGGGCTCAAGCTCTTTCCGATCCGCTCGCAGACCGCGGCGAGATACTGCGAAGCGTTGCGCTCGTTCGGTCCCCAATCGAACGTCATCCGAAGGAGCGGCTGGCCAAGGGCGTCCTTGTAGATGGGATCGAGATCGAGAAAGTGCTGTCGATAGGACAGGCACGCGTTCTGGCTGGCGATGCCGAAAGAGCGGTTGTAGTAGCGGGACACCGCCTTTTTCCACTCGGATCCCCAGCGAGGCGTTCCCGGAGGCGTCGGCCGGTAGGAGATGGGACGGGCGCCGGTGTTGCCCGCGCCGATGTTGCCGCCGTGGATGAAATCGAGGCCGGAGTGGTCGAAGTTGTCCCCGTTGAAATCGTCGATCGCGACTCCCACGGCACCCGTGCCCATGAAGGTGTTGAAGGTCTTGTCGTCGAAGAGAAGCGTTGCTCCCGCGCCGCCCTGGTACGAATAGCTGCGGCCCACCACACCCCGGCCGGAGGACGGCTCGTAGGGCGGCCCGATACCCGAAAGCAGCATCAACCGGACGTTATTGAACGTGTACGAGGTGAGGCACACCAGGTCGGCCCGTTGTTCGATCTCTTCGCCGGTTCCGAGATCGAGGTAGGTGACGCCGGTTGCGTGCCGGCCGCTCGAGTCCAGGTTCAAGCGCGTCACGTTGGCGTGCGTGCGCAAGTCGAATCGCCCGGTTCGGAGCGCGGTGGGGATGACGGTGATGTGCGGGCTCGACTTGGCATTCACCTCGCAGCCGAAGCGCTCGCAGTAGCCGCAGTAGATGCAGCGTCCGAGCCGCTGCCCGTCGGGGTTGGTGTAAGACTCGCTGAGGGTGGCCGCCGGTCTCGGAAAAGGATGATACCCGAGCCCGCGAGCCGCTTCGCCGAAGAGGTGCGCGGCGTGGGTGTCGGGGAGCGGCGGAGTGGGATAGTCCCGCCGGCGCATCCCTTCGAAGGCGTTTCCCCCTTCCTGAATCCGGCCCTGGAGGTTTCCCGCCTTTCCCGAGATTCCGCAGACGTACTCGAACTTGTCGTAGTAGGGCTCGAGCTCTGAGTAGGTGACGCCCCAATCCTGAACGAGACTTCCTTCGGGAAGCGCCTTCTCGCCGTAGCGCGCCGCCGTCTGGCTGCGCATCTCGAAGTCGTAGGGAAGGAAGCGCCAGGTGACGCCTGCCCAGTGCACCCCCGCGCCCCCCACTCCGGTGCCAGGGAGAAAAGACCCGTACTGCCGCAGCGGTCGCGCCGTCTTCTGGTCGTCATGGCGAAAGGTCACCGTCTCGCGGGACAGATCCTGCATCAGCTCGTAGCGAAGCGCGTAGCGGAGCTCATCGTGGATCGCGGGCATCGCGAAATGCGCGGTGGAGCGCGGCTCCCCTCGCTCGAGGCCGACCACGGAAAGTCCCGCGGCGGTCAGCTCGCGGGCGAGGATGCCGCCAGTCCAGCCAACGCCCACGAGAACCACGTCGACCGGGGGAAGGCTTCGGGCCATGGAAGTCGTTACCCGCTCTTTCTCCCCGCGTTCCGACCGCCGGAAAGCGGCTCGTGCCGGACGTGACCATGCTCGTCTACCTTGGCGCGGCGCTCGAGCACGTCCTCGATGCTTACCGGCTCGACGTCATAGGGCTCGTTGAATCCCGCGATGCGGTCGCGGTACGACGCCCCCACGCCGGGAAAACCCACCAGGCGCCAGCCCGCCTTGTCTCGGTTTCCGCCATAGATCGGATCGGAGAAGAATCCCTCCATCGTGTTGGTGAGCAGCATGGAGAAGAATTCCTGGATCGGCACGTCGGGAAGCGGTAGCGACTCCTGTTCCATCTCCTTCAGCAGCGCCTCCTGCTCGTCCTGTGACAGCAGATCGAAGCGCTCGTCGTGCCGGCTCCGGGAGAGCTCGTTCAATCTGGCAATGCAGAACCGGTAGAGCTCACGCGGCGTCAGCGGACGTTGATACCCCTGCTCGGGAACGCTCTCCCCCCACGGCCCCTGCATGTACCATTTGGCGGCGGAACCATAGGCGCCCGAGAGTTGCCGGTCGATGAAGACGGTCACGCCCGCCTCGCGCGCGCCGGGGCCGAGCTCGTCCGCTGGGATCAGGCGGTCGGTCGCGGCGTCCACGAACGCCGCCTCCTCCGCCGTGAAGAAGGTATAGGCATCGACGTGCGGGGCCGGGTCCTTCGACCCGAGCTCCTGAGCCGGCTGGATGGTTTCGGCTGAGGCCGCTCCGGCCTCCAGTGAGGAGCCGAGCGCCCCTCCCACAGCTGCTGCCCCGAGGTCCCGAACCCCCGGCGATCGATTCCATTCTCTGTCATGCCGACCGTTCCGAAGGGATTCTGGTGCAACTCGGGTTGCCTTGTCGAGCGTGCCGGTGCCCGATGGTCGCTCCTTCGTCTATAGTGGTTACGACGACATCGGACGTCTGGCTCATGGAGAACTTCGACCCCGAGAATGAATGGAGAGGGACCTCATTGTCCCACGGGAGCCCCTCGGCTTGAACGATCAGTCGCGCATCTTCTGGCACAAGGACGGCTCCGACTCCGCCTCCGCCAACGAAAAAACGATCCTCGGGCTGTCGGTCGACGACATCTCGTTACCGAAGCGAACGTCCGCCTCGTTCCGAGATTTGTTCCTCGAGAATTACGGGAGAGTCCGGGAGTGGTGCCTCTCCGAGAACCGTCGCGGTATCGCGCTCGTCGCCCTGGGTGATGACTCGGTAGAGGGGGCGGCTTTCGTCGCTTCGAAGCCGGACACTGTCGCGACCGCGCTTCTCGGACGCCACACCCAGTCCGACCTGCGCTTTCGCGGGGACTCCTCCGTTTCGCTCCGCCACCTCGTGCTACTTGTGTACCCGAGGCGTGCTGTGGGGCAGAGGCAGCGATACCGTTTGCTCGATCTGCGCACTGCGGAAGGATTCATCGACGAGCGGGGGAAAAGGCTCCGCGCCATCGACGCGGACGGTCCTGCATTCATTCGTTGTGGCCACCATACCCTTCTTTTCTTTCCCGTCGAAGAGAACGACTCGGGCTGGCCAGAGACGGCGGAAGCCGGCTGGGAGCAAATTCCCGAGCGCCTCTATGTTGACGAAGTGGAAACGGAAGCGAAGCCGCCCGACTGGGAGAAGAACAGCGACCGGGCCTGGGAGGCCGACGAGCTCCCTCTACTGACCAAGGACCCGACGCTCGTGCACAGCGTTGCCGGTCCTGAAATCGCCGTCGACTCGCTCCTCGCAGTCGGTGAAGAGGCGCTCGGGGAGCTTCACATCGCTTCGCCTCGCGGGGGGGCTACGGTCGTCGTCGGCCGAACCGCGGCTCGGGCGGGCATCCTCTTGGGACGCTCCCGCCGATGCGATGCGGGACGAGTCTTGTTGGAGCGCACGATCTCTCGCGTACACCTTCTCGTCATCGAGATCGCGGGAACGCTCTACGCCATCGACACCGCGAGCTTGAACGGGACGTTTTCGCGCGACGGCCGGGAGCGCGTCGCGCCTCTCGACGGCTCATCCTCTCTTTCGCTCGGCGATTTTGCCGTCCTGGATTTTCAACCCTCTCCGCCTCGAGACGCGTGAGTGAGCGCAGATGAGAGTCAGCGCTCGAGTGAAGCCACCCAGTTCACGACCAGGCTGAGCGGCACGGAAGAGCTCTTGAGGACAGGCACGTTGACGAGGAAGCGCTCGCCGTCGGCCGAGACGTCCCAGATAGCACTGGCTCCTTCCGGTAGCGGGAAGAGCGGCCTCGGTACATCGACACGAGGGGCCCGAGTGGCCCGAGGGCCGCTTTCGATCCCGACCGACATCACCCTCGAGTCGAAAGCGGTGTAGAGAATCTCTCTTCCGCCCCGCGACCACTTCGGAAAGCTCCCTCCGGCGTTCGAGATCTGGATTCGGCGCTCCCCGTCGGGAAAGGAGACGAGGTAGATTTCGTTCCGGCCGGATTCATTCGACCCATAGGTCAGCCATCGCCCGTCGGGGGAGAAGCGGGGGTAGTCCACGGTGAGCGTTTGACGGGGAACGACCGCGAAGGGCTTGCGGTCGCCGGTCATGGGAATGGCCGACACCCCGACAAGGCGTGCGCCGGCGACGGGTACAGACCCCGGCGGGGAGCGCCGATCGTCCCGAACGACCTGACCCTTGCGATCGACCTCCACGATCTCCGAGAGGATGCTCGGGACGACGGGCGCATAGACGAGCGTCGATCCGGCCACGGAGGGATTGATGCCGAGCGGCGCGACTGGGAACGGTTCGCCGCTAACCTCCAAACGATCGAGCGAGAACGGAAGGGCCCACACTCCTCTGCCCTGTGGTTCGCGGTCGAAAAGGATATGCCCGCTCGTGGCGTAGACCGGGCTGCCAAGGGCCATGCCGGGAATCAGAAGGGGACACTCCCTCCCTCGGTTCCCGGGATCGCGATGGGCTCGAGCCGGCGAAGATCGCGCAAATGGACGACGCCGTCCCGGGCGTAGGCGATGCTCCTCCCGTCAGGAGAGAGCGCGGGCCGGCTGTCGGCCATGCTCCCGTACTCGATGACGTACTGCAGCGCATGCGGTGACGGCGCCACCTGCCTGGCGAACCATCAGTGCCCCGCGGCTCCCATGAGAATACCCGCTCCAAGCATCGCTGACGCGATTGCTCTGCGGCGGACGCCGCGTCTGGTTCCGCCGATCGCGACGCCCGCCTGCGATCCCACCTGGCTGATCCACTGAAGCTCGCTCGCCACGTCGCGGGCCGACTGCCAGCGGTCGTCGGGGCCCTTCTCCAGGCAATTGCGCACCACGTGGTCCAGCCCCGAACCGTTTCTAAAGGAGAGGAAGCCGTCTTTTCGGTGTTTCAATCGGGCCAATTCGACGCAATCTGCAGTGACGACAAAAGATTTCTCAAGCGGTTGCGCCTCTTTCAGGTCCCCTATATGACGCCGGCAGTACTTATCGCGGTGCTGGTGAACAACGGAAAGCTCACCGTCAAGCAGGCACTGCAGAAGTTGGAATCCCTTTCTCCGATGATTAGCGACGAGGAATACAGCACCGTAAGGGTGTTCCTGGCAGGTTGGAGGCGGGAATGAAGACGAAATCGATCCGGATACCGAACGAGATGGTGGAGGCGATCGGCCTTGTCGAAAAAGAGGAAAAGATTGAAGAATCGACGGCCATGAGGAAGCTCATCCGAATGGGATTCGAGACTTACGTCGGAAATCTCTACCGAGAGGGAAAGATTACTCTACGGAGGGCATCCCGTCTTCTTCGCAGAAATCAGATCGAGGTAATGGACCTCTTTCTGGACGCGGGTATCAAAGGAAATCTGGATGCCTCGGATGTGCTCGCCTCGCTGGATCGGTTCGCAAAGCGGTGAGCCGCGCTCGCGATAAGGAGAGGACTCCACCCCACACGCTCCGCGCCCGGATGCGAAAGCTCGGCATCGATTGGCGCCGATTTCGACATCTGGCTCCGCGATGAGGAACGGTTAATAACGAACGCGCGCCAGTAACCGTAAGAAAGGGCGCCGGCTGCACCGGCTCTTGAGCCGCGAAGGGGAGTACCGGCTGACGGTCTGGTCCTCCCACTCGATGCTCGGCGGCATCAGGCCATGCCCTGATCTCGAAGGGGGAGGAAGCGATGTTCTTCCCCACCATCGCGCGGGAGAGTCAGGCTTCGTTCGGACTCAAAGGGGGCACGGCGTAACTCGCGATTCTCTGCGATAGAACGAGCTCATCCGCTCGAAGGGCTCGTCGCTCAAAAGGCCTCTTCGCCTCAGCCAGCGGAGGGGTTTGCCTCAGGGATTACTCCCGCCCTCGCAGCGATCGACTGAGCTCCTCGCTCCAGTTGACCGCGACCAGGACCTCGGCCTCTCTGCCGGCCGGCGCGACGACGACGAAGGTCTGTCCGTCCGCCGACAGATCGTAGTCTTGGGGGTTGAAGCCGATCTCGCCCGCGCTCCGGCGCGCGGCTACGGCCAGGGCGGGCTCGGTCTGGAGCTCCGCCACCGCCCAGCCATTTGTCCGTACCGTAATAGAGACTGCGGCCGTCGACGCCCCACACGGGGGCGATGCCACCGCGGTCCGTCACCTGGAGCGCGCCCGCCCCTCTGTGTATGTCGAGGGAGCGCACATGCACCTCATCGGTCGCCCAATCCCAGAACGCCACAAAGCGTCCGTCGCGGGAAATCCGGGGATCTGCCGGACGGCGCGGCTCTCCCGAAATCGACGCGTCCACGAGCGGGACGCTCGGGCTCCCATCGAGCGGCACGCGCATCAAATCGTGGCGCCCAGGATCCGAGCTCCGCCTCACGAGGACCAACGACCGCCCGTCGGGCGCCATGACCACCTGCATCACGTCGCCCTCGATCTCGATGAGACGTCCGGGCTCGGCGCTCCCGTCGAGGGGCAGCGTCCACACCTCGCGACGATCGGGGGGCCTGCCGGAGAGGAAGATCAGCCGCTTGCCATCGGGCGCCCATTCCGGGCTCGAAGCGGTGCCGGTCCGCGTCAAGCGGGTGGCCACCCCCGACTCCCGATCGAACATCCACAGGTCGTTCGTCGCGACTCCGCCCAATGCAGGATCACTCCCGGCGCCGATCCCAACGACGATCCGGCGCCCGTCGGGCGAGAAGCGGGGCCCGTTGAACGCGCGGACCTCTTCGCCCAGCGGACGGGCGCGCCCCTTTGTGTCCACCAGCATGAGACGCGAGGCCGCGACCATCCCACCCTGACGGTACACGAGCGTCCTCCCGTCCTCCGAGAGCGCCACCGCGGTTCCGACGTTCGAACTGGCCACGCGTTCGCGCAACTGCGTGGCGGCGCCGGCCACGCGCATCGCGGAGACATCGAGGGGCACGGTCATCAGAGTGCCGTCCGCCCGGGAGTACACCAGTCGGCCGTCGATCATGCCCAGCGCCTGGATGCCATCGACGTCGAGTCGCGCGCGGCGACCGTCGGCGAGCGAGAACATCGCGAGGCCGGTGCGGCCATCGGCGGTTGTGCTCGCATACAGGATCATGCGCTCCCGCCGGAGCACGAACGGCCTCCGCTGCCGCGTCTCCTGGAACGCCGTGTCCAGCGGGATCGCGAGCTCCGGGGCACCGCCGCTCGCGCTCACCCGGTGGATACCCGCGCCCGAGCCGAGCCGCTCGAAGAGGATCTCGTCGTCCGACGCCCAGGCGAGCGCCGCCGACATATCGTTGAGGGTCGCGACCGGCGTCGCCGCACCCCCGCTGAGCCGCACTTTCCGGATCTCGTCGTTCTCGACCACGAAGGCAACCCATTCCCCATCCGGGGAGATGGCCGGTTGCGCGCCACCCTCGCTACCCTCGAGCATCCGCGCGCGGGGATCGTCGAGCGTCCGGACCCGGAGGTGTCGCATGGCCTTGTCGGCGACCGCCATGAAGACGATCGTCCGCCCGTCCGGGGAGATGGCGAAGGGAGTCGTATATCCGGTGGGGGGGCGGAGCGATGGGTCGGCGGAGAGAGGGAAACGCACCACTCCCCGATCCGGCGCCGGCGGGCCCCAACGCAGCACGAAAGCGGCGACCGCCAGTAGCGCGAAGCCGCCGGCGAGAAGCGCCATGGCGAGTGTGAGGCGTTTCGTTCGACCCCCGGCCACGAGACCGCTTGACGCGGGCTCATCGACCCCGCCCGCGATCGCCTCGTCGAGAGCGAGGCGCGCATCGGCGATGGCGTGCAGGCGGTTTTTCGGATTGCGCTCCAGACACTGACGCAGCAAGCGCCGGGCGGATGCCGGGGTCGAGGCAGGCAGCGCCGTCCAGCTCGGCTCCCGGGTCAGCACCGCCGCGAGGACGTCCGACACCGTCTCGCCGTCGAAGAGCCTCTTGCCCGAGAGCATCTCGTAAAGCACGACGCCGAACGCCCAGATGTCCGACCGCTTGTCGACGGGTTTGCCGCGCGCCTGCTCGGGCGACATGTACGCCGCGGTGCCCAGGATGATCCCCGCCTTCGTCATGTGACGCGACATCGTCGGGGACTGGGATACCGCCCCCTCCACAGAGGGCGCCCCGTCGCTCTCGTAGGCCTTCGCCAGGCCGAAGTCGAGGATCTTCACGACCCCGTCCTTCGTCACCTTCACGTTTGCGGGTTTCAGGTCCCGGTGCACGATCCCCTTCTCGTGCGCCTCTTCCAGTCCCTCCGCGATCTGCTTCGCGATCGCGAGGGCTTCGTCGACCGGGATCGCTCCGCGCTTCAGCCGTTCGGCGAGGTCCTCGCCTTCTACCAGCTCCAGCGCCAGCGCGACGACGACGCCCGATTCTTCGAGACCGTAGATCGCGGCGATGTTCGGGTGGTTCAGCGACGCGAGGACCTGCGCCTCGCGACGGAACCGCGCCACGCGCTCCCTGTCCTGCGCGAATTCCGCCGGCAGGACCTTGATCGCCACCTCACGGTTGAGCTTGGTGTCCCGCGCCCGGAAAACCTCGCCCATTCCGCCGGCGCCGATCGCGGCCGTGATCTCGTAGGGACCGAGGCGAGTCCCGATCATGGAGTGCCCTCTCCCTGACTCCGTCGCAGCTCGGCGAACCAGTTCTGCACCACGAGCAGCTGCGTGGCGTAGCTACCGTACAAGCTCAAAGCCAACACGCCCGGTGGGTTTCGCACGATCAGGAAGCGGCGGCCGTCCGGAGTGACGCCAAAAGCCCGCCCCATGTCGCCCCCGCTCACGGAAGCCCGAGAGAACAGCCGTCGCGGCTCGCTCACACGCAAAGTCGGCGTGAGCTCGACACGAACAGCCATCATGTCGCGCTCACCGTTCCCTTGCGGGCTTTGTACCGTGAAGTAGAGCTCCCGCCCATCGGGCGACCAGACTGGGGTGTCTTGTCCGGACCAGACCCGCGTCTTCTGCCCGCGCTCCGGGAACTTCTCGATGAGAATCTCCTCGTGCCCGGCCTCGCTCGAGAAGTAGGCGAACCACTCGCCGTTCGGGGAGATGGCGGCGCCCCAATCCGAACCGGGTGTCGCGACCAGGGGCTTTGCCACGCCGGCTCCCGGTGCGGCCTCGAGGTCGAGGAGCAGGAGATCCGCCGCGGTCTCGGGGACGTAGCGCGAGAACAGGAGGAAGCGACCGTCCGGCGAGATCGACCAGGGGCAGAACCACGTTCCCGGCAGACGCACCAGCACCTCGTCGGAGACACTCCCGTCCACGACATGGCGGACGATCTCGCCCTCGACCGGCCCGTAGCGGGCGTAGAGGAGCGCTTTTCCATCCGGTGTCCAGACGGGTTGCGCAGGCATATCGACCCCTCCGAGGTCGACGAGGCTCGTCGTCGCTCGGCGCCGCAGGTCGAGCGCTTCGATCCTTGCCCGGCCGGCTCGGCGTCCGGCGAGGGCGAGCCGCTCGCCGTCCGGAGAAAGCGCCAGCGTCGGGTAGAGGAATGGGAGCGGCCCGAGCTCTTCGACCTGCCCGCCCTGTGTCACGGCGACGAGGTGCGACTCGCGCCCGGCCTTCTCGTCGCTCGGCGCGTAGACGAGGGTCCCGTTGCGGGCGACCGCGACTTGCGGATAGGGCGCGCCCAGTTTGACCGAATCGACAATGGCTTCGAGCGGAAGCGGAATCGCCGGGCCCGTCACTGTCAGTCGGTCGGCGTCGAAAGGCGCGAGGTGGATCGCGCCGTCCCGGACGAAGAGCAGATGTCCCGAGGCGAGGAAGCGGCCGTGGCTTGCGTTTTCGAGGATCCGCGTCCGCAAGCTGCCATCCGCCGAGATGGCCTCGATCGCATGGCCTTCGGCGCGATGGGTGTAGAAAAGGACGCGACACGGGCCCGGCAGCGCCTGCGGATCGAGGTGCCACTCGTCGGTCGGATCGGTCAGAATCCGCGGGTCGCCGCCATCGCCGCCGACCACTCGCAGCCCGCCATTCCAGGTATCGAAGACGATGCGGCCGTCGTCGCACCAGGTGCCGAACATCCAGCCCGCGTTCGGGAATCCGCGCTGGAGCGTGACCGCCCTGCCTCCATGGACCGAGATCTTCTTGAGAGCTCCTTCGGCCTGATCGAAGTACGCGAGCCATTCTCCGTCCTGCGAGAAGAACGGCGCTCTGCCGTTCTCGGTACCAGGAATCGAGCGGATCTCCGTCTCGTCGAGCTGGCGCAGGCGGAGCCGGGTGTCTGGAAGCAAGTCGTCCGTTGCATAGACGATCTGGGTGCCGTCGGGCGAGAGCGCGAGCGCGCGCCCCGGGTAGTTATTGACGACGAACGGCGCGTCGGCAGGAAGCGGGATCGCGAACCGCGAGACCGGGAGCTCTTGCGGCTCCCCCCCCGGGCGAGCTCCCCGGAGAGCAGGACCCGCGATCCCGACGACAAGGCCCAGAGCCCCCCCAACGACCCACGGAAGGACTCGGCGCCAGAGCGGACCGGGCGCCGCCTGCGCTGTCGTGGCAGGACCTGCTTCAGCGTCGTCGCTCCTGCCCGCGATCGCCTCCTCGAGAGCGAGGCGCGCATCGGCGATGGCGTGCAGGCGGTTTTTCGGATTGCGCTCCAGACACTGGCGCAGCAAGCGCCGGGCGGATGCCGGGGTGGTCGCGGGGAGCGCCGCCCAGTTCGGCTCCCGGGTCAGCACCGCCGCGAGGACATCCGACACCGTCTCGCCGTCGAAGAGCCTCTTGCCCGAGAGCATCTCGTAGAGCACGACGCCGAACGCCCAGATGTCCGACCGCTTGTCGACCGGCTTGCCGCGCGCCTGCTCGGGCGACATGTAGGCCGCCGT
>Ga0184637_10000379_pt1 | contig 33056 bp, 30 predicted proteins | sample PLM3_127_b2_FD_133143 | JGI IMG/M metagenome (GOLD analysis project Ga0184637, IMG submission 133143) | Groundwater sediment microbial communities from an aquifer in East River, Colorado, USA - PLM3_127_b2 | ecosystem: Environmental > Terrestrial > Soil > Riparian zone | place: USA: East River... | reverse complement strand
GTAGTGGCCGAAATGCATCGTCGAGGTCGCCCGGCCCTGGGTCATCGAGCGCAGGTCGGTGGTGTAGCCGAACATCTCGGCCAGCGGGACGCTGGCCCGGATCACCTGGGCGTTGCCGCGCGGCTCCATCTTCTCGATGCGCCCGCGCCGGCCCGAGAGGTTGCCCATGACGTCGCCGGCGAACTCCTCGGGGGTCACGACCTCGACGCTCATGACCGGCTCGAGCAGGGCGGGGCTGCCCTTGCGGCTGGCCTCCTTGAAGGCCATCGAGCCGGCGATCTTGAACGCCATCTCCGAGGAGTCGACCTCGTGGTAGGACCCGTCCTTCAGGGTGATCCGGACGTCGACCACGGGGTAGCCGGCCAGCACGCCGGAGCTCATGGCGTCCTGGATGCCGGCGTCGACCGCGGGGATGTACTCGCGGGGGATCTTGCCGCCGGTGATCTTGTTGACGAACTCGTAGCCGCCGCCGTCGCCCGAGGTCGGCTCCGCGTCGATCACCACGTGGGCGAACTGGCCCCTGCCGCCGGTCTGCTTCACGTGGCGGAGCACGTGGTGGAGGACCGGCTTGCGGATGGTCTCGCGGTAGGCGACCTGGGGCTTGCCGACGTTGGCGTCGACGTGGAACTCGCGCATCATCCGGTCGGCCAGCACCTCGAGATGCAGCTCGCCCATGCCGGCCATGATCGTCTGCCCGGTGTCCTCGTCGGTGTGGACCCGGAAGGTCGGGTCCTCCTCGCCGAGGCGGTTCAGGGCGTTGGCCAGCTTGTCCTGGTCGGACTTGGTCTTGGGCTCGATCGCGACCTCGATGACCGGGTCGGGGAAGCGAATCGACTCGAGCACGATCGGATGGTCGGGGTCGCAGAGGGTGTCACCGGTGGTGGTGAACTTGAGCCCCACCGCGGCCACGATGTCGCCGGCGAAGATGGCGTCCTTGTCCTCGCGGTGGTTGGCGTGCATCTGCAGCAGCCGTCCGATCCGCTCCTTGCGGTCCTTGGTGGCGTTCAGCACGTGGCTGCCCGCCTTCATGGTCCCGGAGTAGACGCGGAAGTAGGTGAGCTTGCCGACGTAGGGGTCGGACATGATCTTGAACGCCAGCGCCGCGAACGGCTCGCCGTCGTCGGGCCGGCGCTCGATGACCGCGTGCTCGTCGTTTGGCTTGGCGCCCTTGATCGCGGGCACGTCCAGCGGCGAGGGCAGGTACCAGACCACCGCGTCAAGGAGCTGCTGCACGCCCTTGTTCTTGAACGCAGAGCCGCACAGCACCGGCGTGACCTTGCCCGCGATGGTGGCCTTGCGGAGCGCCTTGCGGAGCTCCTCGACGCTCGGCTCCTCCTCGAGGACGTACTTCTCCATGAGGGACTCGTCGTGGTCGGCCAGCACCTCGAACAGGCGGTGGCGCCACTCGGCGGCAATCTCCTCGTACTGGTCCGGGATCGGGCGGTCCTCCCAGGCCTCGCCCATGCCCTCGCTCGGCCAGTAGTGGCCGCGCATCTCGACGAGGTCGATGACGCCGTGGAAGTTGCTCTCCACCCCCCAGGGGAGCTGGACGACGGCCGGGGTGGCGCCGAGCCGGTCGACCATCATGTCGACGGTGCGGTGGAACTCGGCCCCGACGCGGTCCATCTTGTTGACGAAGCAGATGCGGGGGACGTTGTACCTGTCGGCCTGACGCCACACCGTCTCGGACTGTGGCTCGACCCCGGAGACGGCGTCGAACACGGCGACGGCGCCGTCCAGCACGCGCAGGGAACGCTCGACCTCGACCGTGAAGTCGACGTGGCCGGGCGTGTCGATCAGGTTGATCCAGTGGTCCCGCCACTTGCAGGTGGTCGCGGCCGAGGTGATCGTGATGCCGCGCTCCTGCTCCTGCTGCATCCAGTCCATGACGGCGGCGCCCTCGTGGACCTCGCCGATCTTGTAGGTGCGGCCGGTGTAGTACAGGATCCGCTCGGTGGTGGTGGTCTTGCCGGCGTCGATGTGGGCCATGATCCCGATGTTCCGGGTACGCGAGAGCGGGAACTCGCGAATCGCGAGCCCCTTGGCCCCGCCGGCCTTCCGATCGACTGCTGTGTTCGTCACAATTCTCTATCCCAATGTGCCTGGGTCCGGGTGGTGCCTGGGTACCGACGCGGACAAGTTCGTCCGCGTCACCACCGGTAGTGGGCGAAGGCCTTGTTGGCCTCGGCCATCTTGTGGGTGTCTTCCTTGCGCTTCACGGCCGCGCCGGCGCCGTTGGACGCGTCCAGCAGCTCGCCGGCGAGGCGGTCGGCCATCGTCTTCTCGCGCCGGTTGCGGGCGAAGTTGACCAGCCAGCGCAGGGCCAGCGTGGTCGACCGGCCCTGGCGGACCTCGACCGGCACCTGGTAGGTGGCCCCGCCCACGCGCCGGCTCTTGGTCTCGAGCACCGGCCGGACGTTCTCGACCGCACGCTTGAGGGTGGTCACCGGGTCGTTGCCGGTCTTGCGGCGCGCCTGCTCGAGCGCGGAGTAAACGATCCGCTCCGCGGTCGAGCGCTTCCCGCCCAGCAGGATCTTGTTGATCATCTGGGTGACGAGCTGCGACTGGTAGATCGGGTCCGGCGGCAGCGGCCGGCGGGTGGCGGGACCTTTACGCGGCATCAGCGTTCCTCTTTGCTCATGTGCCTATACCTGCTTGGCTTTCGCGCCGTAGCGCGAACGGGCCTTCCTGCGGTCGCGGACGCCCTGGGTGTCCAGCGTGCCGCGGATGACCTTGTAGCGGACGCCGGGCAGGTCCTTCACACGCCCGCCACGGACCAGCACGATCGAGTGCTCCTGCAGGTTGTGGCCGACGCCGGGGATGTACGCGGTGACCTCGATGCCGCTGGACAAGCGGACCCGGCAGACCTTGCGCAGCGCCGAGTTCGGCTTCTTGGGGGTGGTCGTGTACACGCGCGTGCAGACCCCGCGCCGCTGGGGCGAGCCCTTCAGCGCCGGCGTCTTCGTCTTCTCGACCTTGCTCTCCCGGCCCTTGCGGACCAGCTGGGCGATCGTCGGCATCCAGTCTCCTTGCTTCCCGCCGTGCCACCGCCCGCCATGCGGCTGACGGCTATCCTTCCTGCTCACTTCAACTCCACGGCCCCGGGCGTTTGTTCCGCTCGGAGGCCGCCTGGCAGCCCGATCCTGGTTCCTGCTTGGTGCTCTGCGCCCCACCGGGACCGACCCGGGGGCGTCAGTCCCGGCCCGCCCGGACCAGCCAGCGGTGGGTCTGAGCCTCGAGCGCGCGCCAACGTGCTGCGGCACGCGCAGTGGCGAATGGTAGCGACTCAGACGCACCGCCGTCAAACGGCTTCCAGCCCGGCCTGCCTGGCCGTTCGCATGGACGGTGCCCGGCCGGCCGGAGGACTGCTGGCGAAGGTTGGCCGAACTGTCCCCTGCCTGGCTCCTGCCTGGCTCCGGCGACCAATCTGTGCAGCTCAGGATGGAAGTTTGCTTGTTGGTCAGCACCATTGACCTTTGCTGCCCGAACTGCCGAGAATGGCGCGTGCGGCCCCTCGGCGACCGCCGAGCAGAACGGGAGGAGGGATAACCCGGACCTCTTCGGACTTGGTTGACGCAGTTCGCGTTGGCCGGGGGGACGGCGGCCTGGGCGTCGAGGCCCACGGCCGCGGCCTGCGCTCCGCACCGAGCAAGGAGGACGCTGTTGAGACGGAACACGCTGCTGGGCGAGCTGTCGGCCGAGCTGCTGGGCACGTTCACGCTGATCGTCTTCGGGTGTGGGGTGGTCGCCCAGACCGTGCTCACCCCGTTCTCCGCCGGGGCCCAGTCGATCCACTGGGCATGGGGCATCGGCGTCGTCATGGGCATCTACGTCGCCGGCGGGATCTCCGGCGCCCACATCAACCCGGCGGTCACCGTCGCGCTGGCGCTGCGGCGTGGCTTCCCGTGGGGGAAGGTCGGCCCGTACGCGCTCGCCCAACTGGTGGGGGCGTTCCTGGCCGCGCTGGTGATCCGCTGGAACTACTGGGAGGCGTTCGACAAGTCCGACCCGGCCAAGGGCTTCAAGAGCCAGGTCGTGTTCAACACCTACCCGAACAACGCCAACGCCGACATGCCGAACGTCTCCCAGCTCGGGGCCTTCCGCGACCAGATCATCGGCACGGCCGTGCTGGTGCTGCTGGTGCTGGCCATCACCGACGCCCGCAACATGTCGCCGGGGGCGAACCTGGCCCCGTTCATCATCGGGCTGGTCGTGGTCGGCATCGGCATGGTGCTGGGCGCCAACGCCGGCTACGCCATCAACCCGGCCCGCGACCTCGGGCCGCGGCTGGTGGCCTGGATCTGCGGGTGGAGCGACGCGTTCGCCGACCAGCGGGGCGACTTCTACGCCTGGGTGCCGATCATCGGGCCGCTGATCGGGGGGCCGCTGGGCGCCTACGTGTATGACACGTTCATCACCCAGTTCCTGCCGGCCGAACCCGAGGCCGCCCGCACCGCCGAAGAACCCCAAGCCCATCCCGAAGCGACCTGACCCGGCCCCTCCCGGCTTGACGGCGCGGGGCGGCACCAGTTCGTGCCCCCCCCGCGCCCGAGCTCGCCGCCGAGCCCACCCAGCAGCCTGACAAGGAGGCCAGGATGGCGAAGGACTTCGTCCTCGCAATCGACCAGGGCACCACGAGCACCCGGACGATGCTGTTCAACCACGATGGCACCTCCGCCGGCGCCGCCCAGGAGGAGCACGAGCAGATCTACCCCAAGGCTGGCTGGGTCGAGCACGACCCGAAGGAGATCTGGGAGAAGACGCAGAAGGTCACCGCGCAGGTGCTGCGGGACAAGAACCTGACGTTCGAGAACATCGCGGCGGTGGGCATCACCAACCAGCGCGAGACCACGGTGGTCTGGGACAAGAACACCGGCGAGCCGGTCTACAACGCGATCGTCTGGCAGGACACCCGGACCCAGCCGATCGTCTCCAGGTGGAAGGAGGAGGGCTACGAGGACGAGATCAAGCCCAAGACCGGCCTGGTCATCGCCACCTACTTCTCGGGCACCAAGATCGCCTGGATCCTCGAGAACGTGGCAGGCACCCGCGAGCGGGCCGAAGCCGGCGACCTGCTGTTCGGCAACACCGACACCTGGGTGATCTGGAACCTGACCGGCGGGGTGAACGGCGGCAAGCACATCACCGACTACACCAACGCCTCCCGCACGATGCTGTTCAACCTGGCCAACACCGACTGGGACGACGCCATCCTCGAGAAGCTGAACATCCCCAAGTCGATGCTGCCAGAGCTGCGGCCGTCCTCGGACGCCGCCTTCTACGGGCAGACGAGCGGGGACGGGGTGTTCGGCGGCGAGGTGCCGGTGTGCGGCGACGCCGGCGACCAGCAGGCCGCCCTGTTCGGCCAGGCCTGCTTCGACGTCGGCCAGGCCAAGAACACCTACGGCACCGGCAACTTCCTGCTCCAGAACACCGGGCCGGACGTGGTGCCGTCCAAGAGCGGCCTGCTCACCACCGGGTTCTACGCGCTCGAGAAGGGCAAGAGCTACTACGCGCTCGAGGGCTCGATCGCGATCACCGGCGCGGCCATCCAGTGGCTGCGCGACAACCTCAAGCTGATCGCCAACGCCGACGAGACCGAGGCGATCGCCCAGTCGGTCGAGGACTCCGGCGGCGCCTACTTCGTGCCCGCGTTCTCGGGGCTGTTCGCGCCCTACTGGGACGAGAAGGCGCGCGGGGCCATCGTCGGCCTGACCCGCTACGTCAACCGGGCGCACCTGGTCCGGGCGACCCTGGAGTCGATCTGCTACCAGAGCCGGGACGTGGCCGAGGCGGTCGAGCAGGACTCCGGCAAGCCCCTGCCCGACCTGCGGGTGGACGGCGGCGCGGTCAAGAACAACTTCCTCATGCAGCTCCAGGCCAACATCCTCGGCATCCCGGTGATCCGGCCCCAGGTGCAGGAGACGACCGCGCTGGGCGCGGCCTACCTGGCCGGGCTCGCCACCGGGTACTGGTCCTCGCTGGACGAGATGCGCGACAACTGGCAGGTGGACAGGACGTTCGAGCCGCAGTGGTCGGAGGATCAGCGGGAATCGGGCTATGCGGAGTGGAAGAAGGCGATTGAGCGGACTCGGGGGTGGCTGGACTAGCTGGGGCACCTGAGCCCGCGAGTTCGAGAGAAGGAGCGGCAGCGCCATGTTCACCTCCGAGCAGGCTATTGCCTGGGTCAAGGCGACCGCGGGCGTCGTCGAGCAGCATGCGCAGGAGCTGACCAGGCTCGACGCGGCGATCGGGGACGGCGACCACGGCACGAACATGGCGCGCGGCTTCCGCAACGTCCTCGAGCGGCTCGACGGCCTGTCCGAGCCGGACATGGGCTCGCTGTTCAAGGCGGTCAGCATGGCGCTGATCGGCAAGGTCGGCGGCGCCTCCGGCCCCCTGTACGGCTCGCTCTACCTCGCCATGGGCAGGGAGCTGGGCGACGCCACCGAGGTGGAGGACGACCACCTGGCCGTCGCCCTGCGGGCCGGCTACGACGCCGTCGTCGCCCGGGGCAAGGCCCAGCTCGAGGACAAGACCATGCTGGACGCCTGGCACCCGGCCCTGGAGGTGCTGGACGCCCGGCTGGCCGACGGCAAGGAACTCGGCGAGGCGCTGGCCGCCGCCGAGGCGGCGGCCAGGGACGGCGTGGCGGCCACCATCCCCATGATCGCTCGCAAGGGCCGGGCCAGCTACCTGGGCGAGCGGTCCCGCGACCACCAGGACCCGGGCGCCACCTCCAGCCACCTCATCGTCAAGGCCTTGGCCGACGTGGTCAACGGCATGCCCAAGGCCAAGGAGTAAGGGGTTACAGGCCCAGGCAAATTACAGGCCCAAGGCAAAGCGCAGTGCCTCGTCCATCTCGGTGAGCTTCTCGGCCGGCAGCAGGGTCATGCGCCGGCCGAGCTGAGCCTTGGGCACCGTCTGGAGGCTGTCGAGGTTGGCGACGCAGGGTCGCGGCAACCCCTCGGCCGGCCCGAGGGTGACCTCGGACGGGATGTCCCGGACCCGTGTGGTCACAGGTGCGACGGTGACGAACAGCCGGACGGCGTACGCCTCGTCGCGTGATACGAGCAGCACGGGTCGGTGGCCGGCGGGCTCCGGCAGGTCGGCCCACCAGATCTCACCGCGCCTCACCCCTCCCAGGGCTCCTGGGCGAGCGCGTCGGCCATCCCCTGCTCCGACAGCAGGTCGTCCGCGGTCTCGGGTTGCTCGGTGTAACCCTGCACGTACTTCCTGACCCGGGCCTGCTCGCGCTTGCGGCGGAGCAGCTCGTCGACCGCGTGCACGAAGTATTCGCTACGACCCATCCCCTCGGCCCGACGATCCCGTTCCAGCTCTTCGTACAGCTCAGCCGGCACACTGATGGCCACCTTCTCGACCGTCCTCGGCATACCATCCGCCTCCTTCGTTCATACCGGGATCATACCAGGCGTCGAACGGATCGCGGCGTACCGCTCAGGGGCGAGAAGCTGTAAGTTTCGGACCAATGCGACGGCCACGATCGAGGGGGACGGCCGGTGAGGGAGTTCGTGGCCGAGCTGCTGGTCGACCGGCTCGTCGACTGGGGCGTGGACACCGTCTTCGGCCTGCCCGGGGACGGCACCGACGGGGTCCTCGGCGTGTTCCGGCGCCGCGCCGACCAGATCCGCCTGGTCCTCGTCCACCACGAGGAGGCGGCCGCGTTCATGGCCACCGGCTACGCCAAGGTGACCGGGACACTCGGCGTCTGCCTGGCCACCTCCGGACCAGGCGCCATCCACCTGCTGAACGGCCTGTACGACGCCAAGCTCGACCACCAGCCGGTGCTGGCCATCACCGAGCTGCTGGACTCGCAGCTCCTCGGCACCAGCTTCCGGCAGGAGCTCCGGCTGGAGCGGGTGTTCGACGACGTGGCCGACTACAACGTCCGGGTCGACGTGCCGGTCCAGGTCCCGGCCGTGGTCGACATCGCCATCGGCCATGCGATGGCCAGGGGCACCGTGTCCCACATCACCTTCTCACACGACCTGCGCACGGGCGTGGACACGAGCTACTGGGTGGCCATGACCCCGTCGGCCACGCCGGCCACCGCCCCGATGTTCGTACCCGCCCCTGGCGTGCCCCCGGCCAACGAGCTGGAGCAGGCAGCCGCCGTCCTCAACCAGGGCACCAGGCGGGTCCTGCTGGTCGGTGTGGGCGGCCTGGACGCCCGGGCCGAGCTGCTGGCCGTGGCCGACAAGCTGGCCAGCCCGATCGTGAAGTCGCTGCCAGGCAAGGCGGCCGTGCCAGACGACCACCCGCTGACCACCGGCTGCATCGGCGCCCTCGGCACCCGCCCCTCGGAGGAGGCCCTGGCCGGAGCGGACACGCTGCTGGTGGTGGGCACCAACTTCCCCTACGCCCGCCACCTGCCCGACCCGGGCAGGGTGCGCACGGTCCAGATCGAGACCGACCTGGCCCGGCTCACCGCCGGGTCGCAGACCGAGGTGCCCCTGATCGGCGACGCCGCCGAGACGCTCCAGGCGCTGCTGCCGCTGCTCCATCCCGCCGACGACCGGAGCTTCCTCGACCGCGCTCGGGCCGGCATGGCGCGCTGGCGCGAGCAGCTCGCCACCGCCGAGGACGGCGACCAGGCCTCGCGGGGCCCAGGCAGCGGGACCGGCCCGGTCCGGCCCCAGTACCTCGCGCGGACCGTCGACCGGCTGGCCGCCGGCGACGCCGTGCTCTGCTCGGACTCTGGCACCGTCGCCACCTGGTCGGCCCGGCACTTCGACGTCCGCGGGGGCCGCCACTACCTGCTCTCGGCCAACCTGGCCACCATGGCCGCCGGCCTGCCGTACGCGATCGCCGCGCAGTGGGCCCGCCCTGGCCGGCAGTGCATCGCCTACGTCGGCTCGGACGGGTTCGCCAAGCTCATGGCCGAGTTCCTCACCGCTACCGAGCACCAGCTCCCGGTCAAGGTCGTCGTGAGCAACGCCGCCCCGCCCAGCCGTCTCCTCGAGCCGGGCGCGGGGGCCGTCGCCGACTGCGCCCTCTGGGCCCGGGCATGCGGCGGGCTCGGCATCCGGGTCGAGCGGGCCGAGGAGGTCGAGCCGGCGCTCCGCGCTGTGCTGGCCCACCCCGGGCCGGCGCTCGTGGACGTGCTGGTCGACCCCTCGGAGCTGCCCGAGACGATCGGCACCGGTTGAGAGCGGGGCGGCGGCTCACCGGTCGGCCAGCTCGTAGGCGTGGTCGAGGACCTGAACCGGGTGGTAGACGGGCAGGCCGGTGGACTTGGCGATGTGCCAGCGGCAGGTCTCGGAGTCACAGACGACGAACTCGGGCCCGGTCTCGGCGACCTGGTCGAACAGGGTGCGGCCGACGTCCATGGCGATCTGGTACTTCTCGACCTTGGTGCCGTAGGTGCCGGCGGTGCCGCAGCAGCCCGCCCGCGACCGTTCCACCTCGAGCCCGGGGACCAGCGCGAGCAGCTCCAGGGCCGGCGTGCCGATCCCGTGGGCCATGAGCTGGCAGGGCGGGTGGTAGAGGGCCCGCGCCTTGATCTCGCCGAGCCGGGTGTCCAGCTCGCCTTCGTCGAGCAGCTCCACGAGGTACTCGCAGATGTCGTACACGGCCTTCGAGACCTCGGTGGTGCGCTCGTCGTCCATGCCGAGCAGCTCCCGGTACTTGGCCTTGAGGGTCATGCCGCAGGAGGTGGAGCTGGCCACGATCACGCCCGGGTCGCTGGCGGACCGGGCCAGCCGCTGGGTCAGCCTGGTCGCGTACCCGCGGGCCGAGTCGAAGTCGCCGTTGGAGATCAGCGGCAGGCCGCAGCAGTTCTGGTGCGGGAAGGTGACCGCTGCGCGGTTGCGTTCGAGCACCCGGACCACTGCCGCGCCGACCTCGGGCTCGAACTCCTCGGTGGCGCAGCCGTGGAAGTAGGCGACGGTCCGCCGGGCCTCCGGCAGGCGCCGGTGGGCGCGCGCCCAGGAGCGGAAGCCGATCCCAGAGAACCGGGGCATGGCCGCGTCCCGGTGCACGCCGATCGCCTGCTCCATCACGGTGCGGACCAGCCGGTTGCCCATCACCGCGTTGGCCAGCGGCGCCACCGGCCTGGTCAGCGCGCCCATGAGGCTCGGCCGGCTGACCAGCTGGTCGCGCAGGGACAGGCCGCCCCGCTCCTCGACGAGCTTGGTGCGCGCGACCATGTTGATCTCGGCGATCATGACGCCTTCGGGGCAGGCCTGGGTGCACAGCCCGCAGGCCGAGCAGTAGTCGAGCGAGGCGTCGGGCGACTCGCCGGGGCCGAGGCCGGCCCGGAAGCGCTGCCCCTGCGGGCCCTCGTATTTGGGGCCGGGGAACAGGTCGGTCACGGCCGAGACCGGGCAGACGGTGTTGCAGATGTTGCACTTGATGCAGTTGTCGGCGGTGTGCTGGACGTGGAGCACGGCGTCCTCCGGTCAGCAGGGCCCGGGCTGGGGGTGGGTCAACGGCCCCCGGTGCCCTCCAGGGCAGGGGCGAGCAGGGCGGCGGCCCGGGTCGCGGTGGCCAGGGCCACGCCCTCCCGGGATCCTTCGACGGTGGGGTCGTGGCCGGCGAGCAGGCTCCCGACGCAGCGGACGTTGGCGTACACGGGCGAGCCCGACCGGTCCACCGGTCGCAGCTCGGCGTCCACCCGGACGCCGGACGCGCCCATCGGGTGGTCGCCGAGGAACCGGGGCGACACGAACGCCGTGCGGTCGGGGAACCCTTGGACCGGCAGGCCGGCGACGACCTCGGCCAGGGTGCCGTCCCGGTAGGCCTCGATGCCGTGCCCGGCGATGCCCCCGGTGGCCAGGACCACCTCGTCACAGCGGGTCACGATGGTCCGGGAGGCGCCCTCGCTGCGGACCGCGGTGACCCGGTCCCCGGCCCGTTCCACCCCGTTCGCCGGGAACCCGAACTGCCAGCGGACGCCGAGCGCCTCGAGCCTGGCCCGCCAGGCCGCGAACAGACGCAGCCCCGGGATCGACGGCGGCGCGACGGCCGCCTCGACCAGCGGCAGCCCGACCAGGCGCTCCAGGTCGGCCCAGGGCTCGTGGCCCCGGCGCAGGCCGAGCACGGCAGGCACCACCGCCACGTCCGCGCCCGCGGCCGCCCTGGCAAGGCCGTCCGCGACCCGGGCCCGGAAGCCGTCGTCGTCGAGCGCGCGGGCCAGCTCGACCGCGGTGAAGTAGCGCTCGTGGTTCCACGCCGGCAGGTCGACCGTGCCGACCGTGGTCGACAGGCCGGCCCGCTCGAGGCCCCGGGCACACAGGGCGGTGGAGAAGTCGCGGAAGCCGGTGAAGTTGCACACCGCCACCTTCCCGGCCAGCTCGCGGGCGGCCGGTGCAGGCAGCAGGCAGGTCGGCCGCAAGGTGCCGAGGGCGGTCACCTGGCGCCGGTTCCGCTCGGGGTCGCCCTCGTGGTCGAGGCCGGCGCCGGCGGCCACGCGCTGGAACCAGTCGAGGCCGTCGCGCAGGGCGTCGACCCCGGCGAGCCGGTAGGGGTGGCCGGCGGCCAGGTCCCCGGCCGCGTCCAGGGGCCGCTCGACCACCTGGCCGCCGGCCCGGCCGAGCACGTCGACCGCGCCCGGCCCCCAGTGGGTGAAGCCGTTCCCGCGGGCGATGACCCGGACACCGCGGCCGGCCTCGGCGAGCCGGGCGGCCGCGGCCAGCCCGGCCGGCCCGGCCCCGATCACCACGACGTCGCTGCGCATCAGGCGGTCCCCTCCGCCGGCCGCGGGCGCGGCCGGCCCTCGCTCTCCCCCACCAGCTCGGCGCCGGCCCGCTGGGTCGGGTCGCCGCGGGCGGGCCCGGGCTGGCGCTGCCGGCCCGCGGCGGCCGCCTCGTCGTACTCGCCGGTCGCCTCGAGGTCGAAGATGCCCCGGTAGATCGACTGGTTGAGCAGGGCCTGGCGGGCCTGGTCGCCCCAGACGGCGCCGAGCTGGCCGCGCCAGCGCTCTTCGAGGAAGCGTTCGAGTGCGGCCTGGGGGTCGGGGAGCCTCGCCTCGGCATCGGCGTCGGCCGAGGCGTGCTCGCAGAGCGCGCCGGCCGCACGCCAGGCGCAGAACGCCGCCTGGCAGGGCCCGTAGCCGAGGCGCAGGGCGCGCCGCAGGTCCTCGAGCTCGGTCAGGCCGGCGGCGATCGCCGTCCGCACCTGGCCCCTGGTGACCAGCTCGCACTCGCAGACGAGCTCGCCGTAGGCGACGTCCGCTTCGATCCTTGCCAGTGGCCCGGCCAGCTCGTGGTGTCCGTGGTCGGCCCCGGGGAGCAGCTCGGCAGCGGTCGTGCACGGGGTGGTCACCCCCATGCGCGGAGCGAGCTGGTCCACCAGGTGCTCGGCCATCTGGCGGCAGGTGGTCAGCTTCCCGCCGACGATGCTGAACATGTTGGCCAGCCCGTCCCGGGTCGCATGGTCGAGCACGGTGAAGGTCCGGCTCACCTCCCGGGTGTCGCCGTCCCCGTCCCCACCAGCCGACGGCGGCTTGTACAGCGGGCGCGAGCCGGCAAAGGCGCGCAGCACCCGGCCGCTGCCGATCGAGGGGACCATCTCGGCGCACATGTCGACCATGCGGTCCACCTCGGCCGGGCCCACCGAGATGTCGTCCGGGTCGGGTACCTGCACCGAGGTCGTGCCGAGGATGGCGACCTCGTGCTGGGGCACGATGATGTCGCCGTCGGCCGGCTTGCGGCAGGCGTTGACCACCCCGCGCACGTACCGGCTGGCCATGACGACCATGACGCCCTTGCCGGCGATCATGTGGATCGGCACCCCGGCCAGCTCACCGACCTGACCGGCCCACGCGCCAGCCGCGTTCACCACCCACTGGCAGCCGATGAGGCGGTCCTCGCCCGCGACCTTGTCGTGCACACGGACCGCGGTCAGGCGGTCGCCGTCGCGCTCGAAGCCGACCACAGGGTGACGCTGGAGGGCGAGGCAGTCCCGGGCCTCGGCGTCGGCCACCATCGACCGGAGCAGCGACCAGGAGTCGATCCCGCCGTCGGGCACCGCGTAGGCGGCCTCGATGCGGTCGGCCAGGAGGGGCTCGCGCCGGCGCGCCTCGGCCCCGGTCAGCTCCTCGACCGCGATGCCGGACTGCGCGCACCCGGCGACGAACTGCGGCGCGTAGGCCGGGTCGTCGGTCGGGAGCAGCACGAACATCCCGCCGATGTCCTCGATCGTGTGCGGGGCGATGCGGCGCAGCACGGTGTTCTCCTGGATGCACTCGCGGGCCGACTCCTGGTCGCGGACGGCGTAGCGGGCGCCCGAGTGGAGCAGGCCGTGCCAGCGGCCGGACGTTCCCGTGCCGAAGTCCGAGCGTTCCACGAGGATCGCGGACACGCCACGCAGGGCGAGGTCGCGCAGCACGGCCACCCCGGTCACGCCGCCGCCCACCACAACGACCTGGGTATCGAGGCTGGTCACCGGTTGTCCTTCCTCTCCTCGGCGGGGGGTGGGGGACCGGACGGCCGCCGCACCGACGGGCTGCCCTTGACCCCCCGGGGGCCGTCGTCGGACCGCCGGGTCACGGCCCCGCCGGGCGTCGCGGCGATCCCTGGCAGCTCGCGGTTGACCAGGCCCTGCTCGATGTACCAGCGCACCGTCGCCTCCAGCGCGGCCCGGATCGGGGTGTAGCGCACGCCGAGCTCCCGCTCGGCCCGCGAGCCGTCGTAGAGGTGGGGGTGCCCGAGGGTGCGCACGCTCTCCCGGCAGAAGGTCGGCTCGTGGCTCCGCCACTTCGACAGCAGCTCGACGCCGGTGGCCACGGCCATGGCCACGCCGAGCGGGAGGGTCCAGGGGCGCTTGCGCAGCCCGGCGATCTCACCGATCAGGTCGATCGCTTCGACGTTGGAGACGGTCGCGGTGTTCAGCACGTAGCGCTGGCCGGCGGTGCCGCGGGTCTCGGCGAGCAGGTGGCCGGACACGCAGTCCTCGGTGTAGCACAGGCCGAACCTGGCGGGCAGGTCGAAGGGGAGCCTGCCGTTCAGGTAGTCGATGAACACCTTGGCCGTGCCGGTGGTGCGGCCCGGGCCCTGGACCGAGCTGGGGTTGACGGCCACCACCTCGAGCCCGTGGAAGCTGAGGGCGACCTGCTCGGCCTCGAACTTCGAGCGGGCGTAGTGGGAGGTGAAGTCGCCCGGCTGGGCGGTCTTCTCGTCCACCACGCGGGTCCCGTCCCCGCCCAGGGTGGCCGCCGAGCTGGTGTAGACCACCCGGCGCACCCCTGCCGTGCGGGCGGCCTGGAGCACCCGCCGGGTGCCCTCGACGTTGACCCGGTACAGGGGGAGCGGGTCGGCCAGGCAGAGCCGGTTCATGCCGGCCACGTGGTAGATCACGCCGCAGCCGTCGGCCGCCCGTACCAGCGCCTCGTCGTCGCCGAGCGCGCCAAGGGCCAGCTCCACTCCGCCGGTGACCGGCAGCCGCTCCCGGTCGGCGGGCTTGCGCACGAGCACCCGCACCGCCCTCCGCTCGTGCACCAGCCGGGTCAGCAGCAGCCCGCCGATGAACCCGGTCGCCCCGGTGACCAGGATCCGGTCGCTTGCTGGCGCGTCCCCGCTCCCGCCCGAGGCTCCTGGTGCGCCCGCCCTGGTCACCGACCCGCCCTCACCAGGTCGCCGAAGCGGGTGAAGTAGTCGAGGGCCGAGGCGGCGCTCACGACCGCCACGGCCAGCATCGCCCACTCGTCCAGCCACAGCGCGCCCATGCGCACCGGCGGCCGCACGATGGCCAGGGTGATGCCGACCACCTGCACGTTGAACTTGAGCTTGCCCCAGATCGTGGCGGAGATCACCACCGACGCGGCCGCCGCGACCGCCCGCAGGCCGAGCACGGCGACCTCCCGGGCGATCACCACGAAGGCGACCCAGACGTCGACCCGGTCGACGGCGAGCAGGCCGAGCAGGGCGCCCATCACGAGCAGCTTGTCGGCCGTGGTGTCCAGGAAGTTGCCAAGGGTGGTGACCTGCTGCCAGCGCCGGGCCAGGTAGCCGTCCACGAAGTCGGTGAACGAGGCGGCCAGGAAGACCAGGGCCGCGAGCACCCTGGCGTCCTCAAGGCTCCCCTCCGCCACGACCAGGGCGAGCAGCACCGGCACGAGCACCATCCGGGCCAGGGTGATCCGTGTGGAAAGCGTGAGGGTCCCCAATCGAACCTCCCTTGCTCGCTCGGACCGGCCGTATCTTGCATCCTACGACTGGAAGGGCGTTCCCCCCAGGGAGAGCTGCAACCCCAGAGCTCCTGGGCCTCGGTGGTCCGGGTCAGTTGCTGGTGGGGGCGTCGTGGTCGGTCTCGACGAGAGTGACCAGGTCGTCAAGGGCCTGCTCGGCCGACTCGCCCTGGGCGGCCAGCACGACCTCCTCGCCGCCGCGGACGTCGAGGGTGAGCACCGCGAGGATGCTGGCCGCGTCGACCGGGTCCTTGCCCTCCTTGGCGATGGTCACCTTCACGGGCAGCTTCGCCGCCGCCCGCACGAACAGTGCGGCCGGGCGGGCGTGCAGCCCGACCTTGGAGCCGACGACGGCGCGGCGCTCTGCCATGGATGCCTCCTCCGGCGGACCTGCTCGACCTGCTCATGATGCCATCGACAGCGCCAGCCACGTACTTAGATCTCCACGTCGTCGTAGATGCGGGCGGCGGCAAGGCGGCCGTTCGGGGTGCGCTCGTAGCAGGCCACCCCGGCCTGGGGCTCGAGCACCCGGTCGCCCCAGGAGACCACGTTGTACTCGAGCACGGTGCAGGTGCCGTCGTCGGTCGCGGTGCAGTGCTCGAGCGGGATGCCGCCGACCGCGAACAGCCCGCCGTAGAAGCGCCCCAGCCCCTCCGGCCCCTGGTGCAGGTGGCGGCCGCCGCTGGGCTCGCGGGCGTAGCCGTCGGGCTCGAACAGCTCCAGGATGGCGTCGAGCTGCCCGAAGGCCAGCGCCGCCTGGTAGCGCTGCACGACCGGCGGGAGGACCAGGTCGGCCCGCTCTGGCAGGAGCGGTGGGCGCAGCCGGTGGGCGCCCTCGAGCGGCCACAGGCTGTGGTAGGCGCGCACCGTGGCCAGGCGGTCGCCGTAGCGCTCGCCCACCAGCGCGACCGGCAGGTCCACCTGCCCGTCGCCGCTGTCGAGCAGGAGCGTGGACTCCACCACGGTGCGGGAGCCACCCCGGGTGGTGCGCCCGGGCACCAGGCGGGCGCCCCGCTCGTCGAGCCAGTCGGCGGTGGCGGCGGCGAACGCCTCCACGGCCTGGATGCCGGCCACCCGCCCGGCCCGTGGGTCCTCGATCACCGGGCTGCGCCCGAACAGGCCGACGAACGCCTGCGGGCGGCCCTCGACCAGCAGCGGGAGGTAGGCGGTGAGCGGCTCGCTGGCGAAGTCCGTCATCGCTGGGAGACGCCGCTGAACGCCTTGACCAGCGTCTGGCTCGACTGGGCCAGGTGCGCCCGCATGTGCGCGGCGGCCGCCTCAGGGTCGCGGGCGGCGATCGCGGCGACGACGCGCTCGTGCGCCGAGGTCTCGGCGATCGAGGTGAGGTGGCCCCCGAGCTCGGGCATCAGGTGGAGCAGGCGCTCCACCTCGTCGAGCAGCCCCTCCAGGACCTTGATGAGGCGCCCGTTGCCGGCCGTCCCAGCCAGCGCCAGGTGGAAGGCGCGGGCCGAGCGCATCGCCGCCTCGTGGGACGCCTCCTCGTCGGCCTGGACCCTGGCCGCGCCGCGCAGGTGCTGCAGCAGGGCCTCGGAGCCCCTGGCGGCCGCGTCGGCCGCCACCTGCGGCTCGAGGAGCTGGCGGAGGTCGAACACCTCCCGCACGTCCTCGAGCGAAAGCGGGCGGACCAGGTATCCCTTGCGGGGCAGGACCACGATCCAGCCGTCCTGGACCAGCAGGCGGAGCGCCTCCCGGATCGGGGTCTTGCTGACGCCGAAGCGGGTGGCCAGGTCGTTCTCGATCAGCGGGGCGCCGGGCCGGATGCCGGCGGTCAGGATCTCCCGCTTGAGCGCCTGGTAGGCCAACTCGGTGAGGGAGGCGCGTCGGCCGGGCCCGGCCTCACCGCCCGGCTGCAGCGGTGGGACGCCGCCGCTGGGGACCGCCAGCCCGTCGACCATCGTCACGCATCCTGAGGGGTGAAAGGACCTGCTCCGGCAGGTATGCGGCAAGTATACGAGTGAGCAAGGCGGCGGCCCGGGCCGCATGGCCCGGGCCGCCGCCGGTCCCGTTGGGGTCTACGACTCCTCGAAGGCGTCGGACTCCTCAGGGGCGTAGCCGGTACCGGCGTCGACGTCGGCGAGCTCGCCCTCGGCGCCCTCCACGGTGCCGATCGGGGTGCCGTCCTCGCCGTAGTACACGCCGTCGTAGCTCTCGTAGGCGTTGCCGAACGCGTCCACGGCGTAGGCCGTGGCCGGCATCTCGGCCAGGATCGGGGCGACGCTGCGGTAGCGCACCATGCCGGTCCCGGCCGGGATCAGCTTGCCGATGATCACGTTCTCCTTGAGGCCGAGCAGCGAGTCGCTCTTGCCCTCGATGGCCGCCTCGGTGAGCACGCGGGTGGTCTCCTGGAAGGAGGCCGCCGACAGCCACGACTCGGTCGCGAGCGACGCCTTGGTGATGCCGAGCAGCTCGGGACGGCCGTTGGCCGGCGTGCTGCCGGCCTCCAGCGCCTCCCGGTTGGCCCGCTCGAACGTGGCCCGCTCGACCAGCTCGCCTGGCAGCAGCTCGGTGTCGCCGCCTTCGAGCACGGTGACCCGCTTGAGCATCTGGCGCACGATCAGCTCGATGTGCTTGTCGTGGATGGTCACGCCCTGGGAGGTGTAGACCTTCTGGACCTCGTCCACCAGGTGCACCTGGGTGGCCCGGATCCCGAGCACCCGCAGCATCTCCTTGGGGTTCGGGGTGCCGTCGATGAGCGGCTGGCCGACCTCGATCTCCTGGCCGTCCTCGACCCGGAGCCGCGCCCGGCGCGGCACGATCGCGGTCCACTCCTCGCCCTCGTCGGAGGTCACGGTGACCTGGACGCCCTTCTCGACGTGCTCGATGGCCAGCCGGCCGGAGAACTCGGCGATCGGGGTCATGCCCTTCGGGGTGCGTGCCTCGAACAGCTCGACCACGCGGGGCAGGCCGTGGGTGATGTCCTCGCCGGCGATGCCGCCGGTGTGGAACGTCCGCATGGTGAGCTGGGTGCCCGGCTCGCCGATCGACTGGGCGGCGATGATGCCGACCGCCTCGCCGATGTCGACCAGCCGGTTGGTGGCGAGGCTCCGCCCGTAGCAGAGCTGGCAGACGCCCACCTTGGACTCGCAGGTGAGCACCGAGCGGCAGAGGATCTCGCCCACCCCGCGCTCGACGAGCGCGTCCACGACAATGTCGTCGACCTCGGTGCCCGCCTCGAACAGCACCTTCTGCGCCTTGGCGTCGGGCTCGACGACATCCTCGGCCAGGATGCGCGAGAGCGCCTGGCTCTCGACCGCCCGGGGCCGGGCCCAGTCGTACTCGCCCTTGGCGCCCGGCCGGGGCCGGTGCACCGCGGTCGTGACCGGGATGCCGCGCTCGGTGCCGCAGTCGTGCTCACGCACGATCACGTCCTGGGTCACGTCGACCAGGCGCCGGGTCAGGTAGCCGGAGTCGGCCGTGCGCAGGGCGGTGTCGGCCAGCCCCTTGCGGGCGCCGTGGGTCGAGATGAAGTACTCGAGCACGGTCAGGCCCTCGCGGAAGTTGGCCTTGATCGGCCGCGGGATGATGTCGCCGCGCGGGTTGGCGACCAGCCCGCGCATGCCGGCGATCTGGCGGACCTGGGTCATGTTCCCGCGCGCGCCCGACGTGGCCATCATGTAGATGGGGTTGAAGGGCTCCTGCCGGAAGCGCTCCTCCATGTCCTCGCGGACCCGCTCGGTCGCCTCGGTCCAGATCTCGATGAGCTCCTGCCGGCGCTCGTCGTCGGTGATGATGCCCTTGCGGAACTGGGACTCGACCTTCTCTGCGCGCTTCTCGAACTCGTCGAGGATCTGCTGCTTGCGCGGCGGCTTGAGCACGTCCTGGATGGACACGGTCACGCCGGCCCGCGACGCCCAGTGGAAGCCGAGCGTCTTCATGTTGTTCAGGACCTCGGCGGTCATGGTCTGGTCGTAGCGGTCGGCGATGCGGCCGACCAGGGTCGACAGCTCGCGGTTCTGCAGCGTCTCGTTGACGAACGGGAAGTCGTCGGGCAGCGCCTCGTTGAACAGCAGGCGCCCCACGGTGGTCTCGACCTTGTCGTCGTCCTCCACGTCGGCCCGCTTCTCCCCGGGCAGCCGGACCACGATCGGGTCCTGGAGCTTGACCGACTTGAAGTCGTAGGCCATGACCGCCTCGGCCACCGAACCAAACATCCGTAGCTTGACGTCTGGTTCGGTGGGGCCGGGACTCTTCTTGGAGCTCTTCCTCGCCGAAGGCATCGGCCCGTCGGCGGCGCCAGCCGCCGACGTCTTGTAGGTGAGGAAGTAGATGCCGAGGACCATCTCGTGGGTCGGGACGGCGATCGGCCGGCCGTTGGCGGGCGACAGGATGTTGTTGGTCGACAGCATCAGGATGCGCGCCTCGGCCTGCGCCTCGGCGGACAGGGGGACGTGCACGGCCATCTGGTCGCCGTCGAAGTCGGCGTTGAACGCCTTGCAGACCAGTGGGTGGATCTGGATGGCCTTGCCCTCGACCAGCACCGGCTCGAACGCCTGGATGCCCAGGCGGTGCAGGGTCGGCGCCCGGTTCAGCAGCACCGGGTGCTCGCGGATGACCTCCTCGAGCACGTCCCAGACCTGGGGCCGGGACCGCTCGACCATGCGCTTGGCCGACTTGATGTTCTGGGCGTAGGAGAGGTCCACCAGCCGCTTCATCACGAACGGCTTGAACAGCTCGAGCGCCATCTGCTTGGGCAGCCCGCACTGGTGCAGCTTCAGCTCCGGCCCGACCACGATGACCGACCGGCCCGAGTAGTCGACCCGCTTGCCGAGCAGGTTCTGGCGGAAGCGGCCCTGCTTGCCCTTGAGCATGTCGGACAGGCTCTTCAGGGGCCGGTTGCCCGGCCCGGTGACCGGCCGGCCGCGGCGGCCGTTGTCGAACAGCGCGTCCACGGCCTCCTGGAGCATGCGCTTCTCGTTGTTGACGATGATCTCGGGCGCACCCAGGTCGAGCAGCCGCTTGAGCCGGTTGTTGCGGTTGATGACCCGCCGGTACAGGTCGTTCAGGTCGCTGGTGGCGAAGCGTCCGCCGTCGAGCTGCACCATCGGGCGCAGGTCGGGCGGGATGACCGGGATGCAGTCGAGCACCATGCCGAGCGGCGAGTTGCGCCGGCCGACGAAGGCGCTGACCACCCGCAGGCGCTTGATCGCGCGCTGCTGCTTCTGGCCCTTGGAGGTGGCGATGACCTCGCGGAGGCGGGCCTGCTCCTCCTCGATGCCCTCACGGAGCAGCAGGTCCTTCATGGCGTCGGCGCCCATGCCGGCCGAGAAGTACTCGCCGAAGCGGTCGCGCAGCTCGCGGTAGTACTGGTCGTCGGCGAGGAGCTGCTTGGGGGCCAGGCTCTTGAACATGTCGAGGACCCGCTCCAGCAGCTCGACCTGGGCGGCCGCCTTCTGGGCGATGTCCTTGAACGCGCGCTCGGCCTCGTTGCGGGCTTTGCGGCGCTGGTCGGACTTGGCCCCTTGCGCCTCGAGCTCGGCAAGGTTGGCCTCGAGCTGCGCCTTGACCGCTTCCTCGCGCTTCTGCTTGTCGACCTCGACCTGGTCGCGCTCGTGGACGATCTCGGTCTCGATCCGGGGCAGGTCGTCGTGCCTGCGGTCGTCGTCGACCCAGGTGACCACGTTGGCCGCGAAGTAGATGATCTTCTCGAGATCCTTGGGAGCCATGTCGAGCAGGTAGCCGAGGCGGCTCGGCACGCCCTTGACGTACCAGATGTGGGTGACCGGGGCGGCCAGCTCGACGTGGCCGATCCGCTCGCGCCGCACCTTGGCCCTGGTCACCTCGACGCCACAGCGCTCGCAGATGATGCCCTTGAAGCGGACCCGCTTGTACTTGCCGCAGTAGCACTCCCAGTCCCTGGTGGGGCCGAAGATCTTCTCGCAGAACAGGCCGTCCTTCTCGGGCTTGAGGGTGCGGTAGTTGATGGTCTCGGGCTTGCGCACCTCACCGTTGGACCACATGCGGATCTGCTCGGCCGTGGCCAGGCCGATCCGCAGCTCGTCGAAGTAGTTGACGTCGAGCAACTTAGACCTCCTCGACCGACGAGGGCTCCCGCCGGCTCAGGTCGATGCCAAGCTCCTCCGCGGCCCGGAAGACGTCCTCGTCCGTCTCCCGCATCTCGATCTCCTGGCCCTCGGCCGAGAGCACCTCGACGTTCAGGCAGAGAGACTGCATCTCCTTGATGAGCACCTTGAAGGACTCCGGGATGCCGGGCTCGGGGATGTTCTCGCCCTTGACGATCGCCTCGTACACCTTCACGCGGCCGAGCACGTCGTCGGACTTGATGGTGAGCAGCTCCTGCAGGGCGTAGGCGGCGCCATAGGCCTCCAGGGCCCAGACCTCCATCTCGCCGAAGCGCTGGCCGCCAAACTGCGCCTTCCCGCCCAGCGGCTGCTGGGTGATCATCGAGTAGGGGCCGGTCGAGCGGGCGTGGATCTTGTCGTCGACCAGGTGGAGCAGCTTCAGGATGTAGATGTAGCCGACCGTGACCGGTGACGGGTAGGGCTCGCCGGTGCGGCCGTCGTAGAGGGTTGCCTTGCCCTCGGAGTTCACCAGCTTGCGCTGGTCGCCGGTGGCCGGGTCCTCGTAGGTGCCCAGGGTGGCGGTGAGCAGGTCCTCGATGGCGGTCTCGTTGGCGCCGTCGAACACGGGCGTGCCGAGGTTGACCCGCTCGCCACGGTGGGCGTCCTGGGCGCTCCAGCCGGCCACCTTGGCCCAGTCAGGCACCCCGTCGAACGACCAGCCGTGCGCGGCCACCCAGCCGAGGTGGGTCTCAAGGATCTGGCCGATGTTCATCCGGCTCGGCACGCCGAGCGGGTTGAGGATCACGTCGACCGGGGTCCCGTCGGACAGGAACGGCATGTCCTCCCCGGGGAGGATCTTGGAGATGACGCCCTTGTTGCCGTGGCGCCCGGCCAGCTTGTCGCCGTCGGAGATCTTGCGCTTCTGGGCCACGTAGACCCGCACGAGCTGGTTGACGCCAGGGTTCAGGTCGTCGCCGGCGTCGCGCGAGAACACGCGCACGCCGATCACCTTGCCGGTCTCGCCGTGGGGCACCTTGAGGCTGGTGTCGCGGACCTCGCGCGCCTTCTCGCCGAAGATCGCGCGCAGCAGGCGCTCCTCCGGGGTCAGCTCGGTCTCGCCCTTGGGGGTCACCTTGCCGACCAGCACGTCGCCGGGGTCGACCTCGGCGCCGATGCGGATGATGCCGCGCTCGTCGAGGTCCTTCAGGACGTCCTCGCTGACGTTGGGGATGTCCCTGGTGATCTCCTCGGCCCCGAGCTTGGTGTCGCGCGCGTCGACCTCGTGCTCCTCGATGTGGATCGAGGTGAGCACGTCGTCCTTGACCAGGCGCTCGGACAGGATGATGGCGTCCTCGTAGTTGTGGCCCTCCCAGGGCATGAACGCGACCAGGAGGTTCTTGCCGAGCGCGAGCTCGCCGGCGTCGGTGCAGGGCCCGTCGGCCAGCACGTCGCCGGCGGCCACGCGGGCGCCCTCGGCGACGATCGGCTTCTGGTTGATACAGGTGCCCTGGTTGGAGCGCTCGAACTTGCGCATGCGGTAGCTCTTGGCCGACCCGTCGGCGTGCCGGACGGTGACCGTCTCGGCCGAGACGTCCTCGACCGTGCCCGGCTGCTCGGCCACGACCACGCCGCCGGCGTCGACCGCCACGCGGCCCTCGATGCCGGTGCCGACCAGCGGCGCCTCCGACCGCAGCAGGGGCACCGACTGGCGCTGCATGTTGGCGCCCATCAGCGCCCGGTTGGCGTCGTCGTGCTCGAGGAACGGGATCAGGGCGGTGGCCACCGACACCATCTGGCGGGGGCTGACGTCCATGTAGTCGACCTCGGCGGGCGGCACGTAGGCGACCTCGCCGGTGACGCCGATGCCCTGGCCCGTGCCGTACTCGGACCGTGCTGCGCTGCGCTGGCCGGACACGCCGGCCGAGCGGTTGCCCTGGCGGACCAGCACGCGGCCCTCGACGAAGTGGCCCTTGGGGCCGACCGGCGTGTTGGCCTGCGCGATCACGTGCAGGTCCTCGTCGTCGGCGGTCAGGTAGTCCACCTGCTCGGTGACCCGGCCGTTCTCGACCTTGCGGTAGGGCGTCTCCACGAAGCCGTACTCGTTGATGCGGGCGTAGGTGGAGAGGTTGCCGATGAGGCCGATGTTCGGGCCCTCGGGGGTCTCGATCGGGCACATGCGGCCGTAGTGGGAGGGGTGGACGTCGCGCACCTCGAACCCGGCCCGCTCGCGCGAGAGCCCGCCCGGGCCGAGCGCCGACAGGCGGCGCCGGTGGGTGAGGGCGGCCAGCGGGTTGGTCTGGTCCATGAACTGCGAGAGCTGCGAGGTGCCGAAGAACTCCTTGATGGCCGCGACCACCGGGCGGATGTTGATCAGGGTCTGGGGCGTGATCGCCTCGGCGTCCTGGGTGGTCATGCGCTCGCGCACGACCCGCTCCATGCGGGACAGGCCGATGCGGACCTGGTTCTGGATCAGCTCGCCGACCGAGCGCAGGCGCCGGTTACCGAAGTGGTCCTGGTCGTCGGTGACCGTGGTCGGGTCGCCCTCGTGCAGCCGGACCAGGTAGTCGACGGTGGCGATGAGGTCGTCGCGGGTCAGGGTCAGCTCGCGGTGGGCGTTGTCCAGGCCGAGCTTCTTGTTCAGCTTGTAGCGGCCGACCTTGGCCAGGTCGTAGCGCTTGGGCTGGAAGAACAGCCCGTTGAGGAGCTGGCGGCCGGACTCGGCGCTGGGCGGCTCGCCCGGGCGCAGGCGGCGGTAGATCTCGACGAGGGCGTCCTCCTCGGTCCGGGTGTGGTCCTTCTCGAGGGTGAGCATCATCGTCTCGGACTCGCCGAAGCGCTCCCGGATCTCGGTGTCGGGCAGGCCGAGGCCGCGCAGCAGCACGGTCACGGGCAGGCGGCGCTTGCGGTCAAGGCGCACGCCGACGGTATCCTTCTTGTCGACGTCGAACTCGAGCCAGGCCCCCCGGGCGGGGATGACCCGGCACGAGGTCAGCATCTTGTCGAGGGTCTTGTCGGGCTCCTGCTCGAAGATGACCCCTGGCGAGCGGACGAGCTGCGAGGTGACCACCCGCTCGGTGCCGTTGATGATGAACGTGCCCTGGTCGGTCATGACCGGGAAGTCGCCCATGAACACGGACTGGGACTTGATCTCGCCGGTGGTGCGGTTCTGGAACTCGGCCTGGACGTGGAGCTTGCGCGAGTAGGTGTTGTCCTTCTCGCGGCACTCCTCGACCGAGTGCTCGGGTTCCTCGAAGCGGTGCTCACCGAACGTGAGCGCCATCTGGCCGGTGAAGTCCTCGATGGGGCTGATCTCTTCGAAGGTTTCCCGCAGCCCGTCGGTGATCAACCACTCAAAGGACTGGCGCTGGATGGCGATAAGGTCAGGGATGGGAAGGATCTCGGGGATCTTGCCGAAGGAGAGTCGGGGCGAGACCGAGGTACGCGGGTCGCTCAAGAGGCGTCCCTCCCCTTTCGCGGGAAGTCGGTGAACGGGTGCGCGGGCACGCCCGCGGGCACGCCAAAACCAGCACGGGCAATCAGGTCAAGGGCGCGCGAAGACATACGAAGGGGCAGTGTAGCGCTCGCCTACACTGCTGTCAACAGCGACTTGAGGTCTGCGTCTGCACCTCTCAAACGTCGGGCTTGACGGGAGTGTGGCGCCCCCGCCGGAGCGTGTCAAGAGAGTCAGCAGAGTCAGGCGAACGGCCATCCCCGGCCGAATGGCGTGGAACCGGTCGAGGTCGGGGCCGGCCCGGCCTGTCCGGGTCAGCGGTCACTTCAGGTCGACGGAGGCGCCGGCGGCCTCGAGTTGGGACTTGGCCTTGTCGGCCTGCTCTCGGGAGACGCGCTCGAGGACGGGCTTGGGGGCGCTGTCGACCAGGTCCTTGGCCTCCTTGAGGCCGAGGCTGGTGAGGGCGCGCACCTCCTTGATGACCTGGATCTTCTTTTCGCCGGCGGCGATCAGGACGACGTCGAACTCCGTCTGCTCCTCCTCGGGCGGCGCGGCCTCGGCCGTGGCGGCGCCGGCAGCCGGGCCGGCGGCGATCGCGACCGGGACGGCTGCGGAGACCCCGAAGGTCTCCTCGAACTGCTTCACGAACTCCGACAGCTCGAGGAGGGTCATCCCCTTGAAGGCGTCCAGGAGGTCGTCGGTGGACAGCTTGGGCATGATCTGCGTGCTCCTTACTCGGTCGCGCCGGAGTCGGCGGTGGCGGTGTCGGTCGGGGCAGGCGCGGCCGCATCGGCGGCAGGTGCCTCATCCTCGGGGGTGGCGGCTGCCGTTCCGGCGGCGCCGGCCTCCTCGTCGAGCTTGTCCCGCAGCGCGGCGGTCATGGTGGCCACCTGGCGGAGCGGTGCGGCCAGCAGGTTGACGGTCTGCTGGAGCGACGCCTGCAGCAACCCGGCCATGCGGGCCAGCAGGACCTCGCGGGACTCGAGCGTGGCGAGCCGCCGCACGCCGTCAGCGTCCAGCACCTTCCCGTCGAGCACGCCGCCCTTGACCACCAGGGCCGGGTGCGTACGGGCGAACTCGGCCAGGTCCTTGGCGGCCTGGACCACGTCGCCGCGCACGAAGGCGACCGCGGTCGGGCCCCGCAGCAGGGGGACCAGGCCCCCGTAGCCCACCTCACGCACGGCGATGCTGGTCAGCGTGTTCTTGACGATCTTGTACTCGGTCCGGGACCCGCGCAGCGACGCGCGCAGCTCGCCGAGCTCGCCGACCTTGAGGCCGCGGTACTCGGTCAGCAGCGCGGCCGCCGAGCCCTCCAGACGTCCCTTGATGGCCTCGACCTCAGCGACGTTGCTCGCATTCGGCACGGCCTCACCTCCCTGGCTCACCGGGGCCGCGGTGCAAGGCCCCGCCCCCGCACACGAAAACGGACGGTCCCGAGGACCGCCCGTCGGCGTGCGCGCACGGCTCCACAACGGAGGTGCTCGCCTGCGCCGGCGCCCGTCGAGACGGGCCTTCGTGTCGCACCGCGACAACCGAGCGGTCTTCGGCTCGGGCGAGGGTACATGCCCGCCGACCCGCCCGACAAGTCGCGTTGGCTGCCGGGCACCCGGGCAAGCCCGGGTCTCGGAGAGCTCGGCGGGCTACATGCCGGCCAAGGTGGGGTCGGACACCCGGACCGCCACGGCGCCGTCGATGGGCGGGGCGAGCAGGCCCCGGGAGGCCAGGCCGTCCAGGGCGGCGTCCACGGCCAGGGTGTAGGTCCAGGCCAGGAAGGCGCCTTCGTCGCCGCCGCCGGGGATGCGGCGGCGGATCGGGTCGAAGGCGGGCAGGGAGGACTCCACCAGCCGGACCACCGACCAGCCGAGCGCCTCGGACAGCTCCCGGAGGGCGGGCTCACGGGCCGCGGGCAGCGCCGGCGCCGCCTCCGGGTCGACCGCCAGCTCGTCCCAGCGGGGGGCGAGGGGGCGGCCGAAGCGGACCAGGGCACCCCGGCCCGGGAGCACGGTGGCGCGGGCAAACCAGGTGCCGGCGCCCTCACGGTCCCCCTCGGCCAGCCACACGAAGGCGCTGCCGAACGGCGGGGCAGCCAGGCCCTGGCGGCGGAGCAGGCGGCGCACGCCGAGGTCGAGGACGAGCCCGCCGACCACGAGGAAGGCGGCGGGGGGACCGCCGGGACCGGCCAGGGTGGCGTGCACCGGCTCATACTCGACCTCGAGTCGGCTCCACTCGCCGGCCACCAGGCGGGCGATGTTGCCGCCGAGGTCGGCGGCTGCCGAGCGGAGCGACTTGACCTGGTCAGCCCGGCCCACGGGGAAGCGTGGCCGGCCGTCGACGCCGGCCAGGCCGGCCGCCTTGAGGGTGGCGAGCCGGTGCTGGCCGAGGCCGTCGAGCGGCGAGCCACCGGCCACGGCGGCCAGCAGCTCGCCGTGCACGGCCGGGTCGATCAGCTCGTCAGGCTCGACCGCCGGTGGCAGCGGCGCCCACCAGCCGAGGTGCCAGGCCTCACGCATGGCGCGCCGGACCGCTACGCGGTCCGGGCCTCCCGGTCGGCGGTCAGGTTGCGGGCCTGGGCCGGGTCCACCTTGACTCCCGGGCCCATCGTGGTGGACACGGTGATGCCCTTGATGTACCGGCCCTTGGCCGCCGCCGGCTTGGCCCGCACGATCTCATCCAGCACGACCTGGTAGTTCTCGGTGAGCGCGCTGGTCGGGAACGAGGTCTTGCCGAGCACCAGGTGCACGTTGCCCTTGGTGTCGACCCGGTACTCGACCTTGCCGCCCTTGATGTCGGTGACCGCCTTGGCGACCTCGGGGGTGACGGTGCCCGAGCGCGGGTTCGGCATCAGGCCCCGCGGGCCGAGGATGCGCCCGAGGCGGCCGACCTGGCCCATCATGTCGGGGGTGGCCACGGCCGCGTCGAAGTCGAGGAACCCGCCCTGGATCCGCTCGACCAGGTCCCTGCCGCCGACGATGTCGGCACCGGCCGCCTCGGCATCCCGGGCCGCGTCACCCTCGGCGAACACGGCCACCCGGATGGTCTTGCCGGTGCCGTTGGGGAGCGAGACGGTGCCCCTGACGATCTGGTCGGCCCGGCGGGGGTCGACCCCGAGCCGGAAGGCGACCTCGACGGTGGCGTCGAAGCGGGTCGGGTTGGTGGACCTGGCCAGCTCGAGCGCGTCCCAAGGGTGGTACAGCGTGGTGCGGTCGACCTTCTTGGCGGCCTCCGCATACTTCTTTCCCGCCATCTGGTGGCATCCTCCTGTGGTCAGCGGAGCGCATCCACGCCCCTCCCACCCGGCCGGCGAGCTTGCCGGCCGGTCAGCGGCCGAACTTGGCCGGCGTCGTCGGCCGAATCTGGCCGACGAAATCTATCCGTCGCCGCGAACCGGCTCCAAGCCTTCCCCGGTGGTGGGCGTCAGCCCGCCACCGTGATACCCATGGAGCGGGCGGTGCCCTCGACGACCTTCATCGCGCCCTCGATGTCGATGGCGTTCAGGTCGGGCATCTTGGTCTCGGCGATCTCCCGGACCTGGTCCCGGGTGACCGTTCCGACCTTGACCTTGTGCGGCTCGGCCGAGCCCTTCTCGATCCCGGCCGCCTTGCGCAGCAGCACGGCCGCGGGCGGGGTCTTGAGCACGAAGCTGAACGTCCGGTCCTCGTAGATGGTGATCTCGACCGGGATGACGTTGCCGGACTGCGCCGCGGTGGCCGCGTTGTACTGCTTGACGAAGTCCATGATGTTCACGGCGTGGGGGCCGAGGGCGGTGCCCACGGGGGGCGCCGGGGTGGCCGCGCCGGCCGGAAGCTCGATCTTGATGACGGCCGCCACCCTGCGGCGGCGGGTCGACTGCGGTGGCATGGCTGGTGATCGCTCCTTGACGGTTGCGAGGTCGGGCTATCGGCTAGAGCTTCTGGACCTGGTCGAAGGCGAGCTCGACCGGGGTCTCGCGGCCGAAGATGGAGACCAGTACCTTGAGCTTCTGCTGGTCGGCGTTGATCTCCGCGATCGAGCCGGGGAGCTGAGCGAACGGTCCTGAGGTGACGGTCACCGACTCGCCCACCTGCCACTCGACCCGCGGCTTGATCTTCTCGATCGGCTTGGTCTCGAGGATCTTGGCCACCTCCTTCTCGGACAGCGGGGTGGGCTTGGCCCCCGAGCCCACGAAGCCGGTGACCCCGGGGGTGTTCCGCACGACGTACCAGGAGTCGTCGTCCAGGTACATGCGGACGAGCAGGTAGCCGGGGAAGACCTTGCGGGAGACGACCTGCTTCTTGCCCCCCTTGATCTCCATGACGTCCTCCATGGGGATCACGACCTCGAAGATCTTCTCCTCCATGTTCATCGAGGAGATGCGGCTCTCGAGGTTGGCCTTCACCTTGTTCTCGTAGCCGGCGTAGGTGTGGACGACGTACCAGTCCCCGAGCCTGTAGCCGGGGCCGGTCTCGCCGGTCGCAATGTCGGTGCTCATGACGCTCCTGGTGAATCGGGATCGATCGCTCTGGCGGCTAGCTGAAGATGGCGAGGACAGCCTTCCCGAACAGGGTGTCCATCCCGAAGATGGCCGCCGTGATGGCGGTCACGGCCACCAGGACGACCACCGTGTAGGAGAGCACCGTACGCCGGTCTGGCCAGTTGACCTTCCGCAGCTCGGCCACGACCTCGCCGCCGAAGCTCCCCATCCAGCTCAACCTCGATTGCCGCTTGCCGGTCTGCCCGACCGAAGCCTGCCTGCCCGCCTGCTGGCGGCTGACCTGCTGCTTGCGTAGCTGCTGCATGCGCTCGGCCTGGTCGGTCGTGCGTTGCTGGCGAGCCATGGCTCGCTTGGTCTCCCTGTTCATCTCAAGGCCTGCTCCTCAGCGCCGAATGGCGCGGCCGGTCGACGTGCACCCGTGTCCGCTTCGGGGGACATGGGTTGGCAGGCCAGGAGGGACTCGAACCCCCAACCACCGGTTTTGGAGACCGGGACTCTTCCAATTGAGCTACTGGCCTGGGTTGGCGAACGCCCCGGGCCTGGGCCCAAAGCCCATCAAGTATAGGGGCCAGGGTCCGACCCGCTCAAGGTGCCCTCCCAGGTGGCGCCGCGAGCGCTGACGCAGGGCGTGGGCCACGACGATGGTGGCGACCAGGGCGCCCGCTGAGCCGGCAGCGACGACCACCCTCGGGTCGGCGACGCGGCGACGGCCGATCGCGACCAGCAGCCGCTCGAGGGTGCCGTCGGGCGGGTCGGCTTCGAGCCCGCCGAGCACGGCCAGCGCGTGTCCGAGACGGCTGTAGGCGGCGGCCTCGGCCGCGCAGCGGGAGCAGGCCATCACGTGGTTGGCTCGCACCTGGGCCTGCAGTGGGGTCAGCTCCTCGGCCCGGGCAGGCAGCAGCGGGCGGGCCTCGTGGCAGCCGGTCATGACCGCCGTCCCGATGCTCGGCGGCGCCCGTTGAGGACCACCACCTGGCCGCCCTCGGCGGATTCCAGCTCCGCCTTGAGCCGCTCCCGAGCCCGGAACAGACGCACCTTCACCGCCCCCGGGGTCAGTCCCATCGCATCCGCCACCTCGTCGGTCGACTGCCCGTACAGGTCGCGCAGCACGAGCACCTGCCGCTGCCCTTCTGGCAGCTCGGCGACCAGGCGTTCGAGCCGCCGGGCGAGCGCCACCGTCTCGGCCCGCTCGGCCGGGCCCGGTGCGGGGTCGCGCGTGTCAGGAGGCACCATCCCCCCCTCCACAGCGAGCCGTCGCGTCCGGCGTTTCAGCGCGCTCATGGCCACGTTCGTCGTCACCCGGTTCAGCCACGTCGTGAAGGACGCCTCGTGGCGAAAGCTGCTCAGCTTGCGCACCACCCGAAGGTAGACGTCCTGGGTGACGTCGGCGGCGTCGTCCGGGTTGCCGACGAGCCGGAGCGCGCAGGTGTAGACGCCCCGATGCGTGCGGCGCACGAGCTCTTCGAGTGCCCAGCGGTCACCGGCCTGCGCGGCCTCGACGAGCTCCCGGTCGACCTCCACCGCAGTCCCCTCTACTGTCGAGAGCTTAGACCTTACCCGCCTGGCTTGGGTTACAGACGTCAATCGTGCCGGTGATATCCGGTGAAGCCACGCGTGAGCAGGTCGGTCCGGGACCTCCAGCGGCGCAGGAACCGATCGTAGTTCTTGCGGGAGGCACGGTCCTGGAAGGCCGGGTCGGTGTCGTGGAAGCCGCGGTGCCGGTGCCTGGTGGCCGGCACCGCCACCCGGACGGCCCGGTAGCCGAGGGCGCGCACCGCAAACGAGTAGTCGAGGTCGGCGTTGCGATAGTAGCGGTCCCTCGGGTCGACCTCGACCTGGGCTGCGAATGCCCTGGGCACGGCCAGCAGGTAGCCCTCGACCGCGTCGACCTCGGGCCCGGCGTCGGCCTGGAACTCAAGCAGCGAGCGGGTGGTCACGCCCCAGCCGCCGGACAGGCCCGTGCCCGGCTCGCCGAGCGCGTCGAGCAGCGGGGTGAGCAGGTCGCCGGTGGCCTCGACATGGGGGTCGAGCCAGACCAGGACCCGGCCGACGGCCTGGCTCATGCCGAGGTTCATGGCCGCGCCGAAGCCGGCTGCCGGGTCGAGGTGGAGCGTGCCGACGCGGTCGTCGGCCGCGGCCAGCTCCTCGAGCACCCGGCCGGTCGCCTCCCCTGCCCCGTCGTCGACCAGCACCACCTCGTAGTCGAGCCGGCCGCAGTGCCTGGCCAGGGCGGAGATGGCCCGGACCACGTCGGCGGGCCAGCCGGTCACGTGGACGACGACCGAGGCGTCGTGGCGGTCGGGTGCGTCCCAGCGCGGGGCGAGGGTGGCCGGGTCGACGGTGTCGAAGGGGGGCGCCTCGGACAGCTCTGGGCCGGACGGGGTGTCACGCACGAGCCAGCCGGCTTGCCGGAGCCGGTCCCGCAAGGCGTCCGCGCGAGCCCAGTCGCGGGCCTCGCGGGCCCGCTGCCGCTCGAGGACGAGGGCGTGCGCCTCCGGCCCGGGCTCGGGCACGGTCAGCTCAGCTCCAGGTCGGCCTCACCCTTGGACAGCACCTTGTTCCCCTCGTCATCCTCGGCCCAGAACCTGAGCGTCACCCGGCCGCCGTCCACCTCGGCGACCTCGCCGCCAGCGGTGAGAGTCTGGCCAGGCTGGATCATGGCCGAGAACCGGACCTTGAGCCGCTTGAGCGCGGCCGGGTCGCCGGCCCAGGCAGCGACCATGCGGGCGGCGAGACCCATGGAGTACATCCCGTGGGCGATCACCCCCGGCAGGCCGACCGACCGGGCGGCGTCGTCGCTCCAGTGGATGACGTTGAAGTCGCCCGAGGCGCCCGCGTACTTGACGAGGTCGAGCCGCTCGATCGGCTCGAAAACCTGGTCGAGCTTGTCGCCCGCGGACACCTGGCCGGGATCGCGGCGGGGGCTCACGGGGCGGTCCCTCGGGCGATCAGCAGGGAGGTGGCCTCGCAGACCGGCTCACCCGCCTCGGTCGTGATCCTGGTCGTGATCGTGAGCAGCTCGTGGCGGCCCGTTGTCTTGGCGTCGGCCACGCGGCCGACGGCCACCAGGCGGTCTCCGGCCCGGATCGGCCGTACGTAGAGGAACTCCTGCTCGCCGTGGACGACTCTGGAGTAGTCGAGCCCCAGCTCCGGGTCGGCGTAGACGAGTGCGCCGGCCCGGAACGACAGCACGACCGGGAAGGTGGGCACGGCCGGGATGTCGGGGTGGCCGGCAGCCCGGGCCGCTTCCTCGTCGTGGTAGATCGGGTCGTGCTCTCCGACGGCAAGGGCGAACTCGCGGAGCTTCTCCCGCCCGACCTCGTAGCGGATCGGGGGGTACTCCTTTCCCACCAGAGCCTGGTTCAAGGGCATGCGCTGCACTCCTCGGCTGGCGTTTCCTCGGCCTGGTCACCGAAGCTAGCCCGCTGCCGCGTCCGGGGCAACCGGCGACCGTTCGGGTCGCCCGCGCGCGGGGCCGGGAACCCGAGAGCCCGGCGCGGAGGCCGGGCTCTTCGTCGGGATGGTGACGATCAGCGGGTCTCGCGGTGGGCGGTGTGCCGGCCGCACCAGCGACAGTACTTCTTGAGCTCGATGCGGTCGGGATCGTTCCGCTTGTTCTTGGTCGTGGTGTAGTTCCGGTGCTTGCACACCGTGCACGCCAGGGTGATCTTCGGCCTGATGTCGGTGGTCGCCACGTCGTGTTCCTTCCTTCGGCCCCCGAAACGCATGCCTCCATGCGGGTTCCAGCAAGCCTACGCGAACAGAGGGGGGTCATGTGAAGGCCCCGGCCGCTCCGGGCGGCCGGGGCCTTGCGCGGTCGAGGCTACTTGAGGATCTTGATGACGCGGCCGGCGCCGACGGTCCGGCCACCCTCCCGGATCGCAAACCGCAACCCCTCGGCCATCGCGATCGGCTGGATCAACCGCACCACCATCTCGGTGTTGT
>Ga0184637_10000377_pt1 | contig 33115 bp, 37 predicted proteins | sample PLM3_127_b2_FD_133143 | JGI IMG/M metagenome (GOLD analysis project Ga0184637, IMG submission 133143) | Groundwater sediment microbial communities from an aquifer in East River, Colorado, USA - PLM3_127_b2 | ecosystem: Environmental > Terrestrial > Soil > Riparian zone | place: USA: East River... | reverse complement strand
GTGTCTCCTCGGCGCAACGGCGGTGCCAGTGGTGGTGGTCGGAGCCGCCGACCCGGCGCACGTTGTGCACGACCACGTGCTCGGCGCCGATCTCGATCTCGCCGTGGCAGCCGGGGCAGCGGTACAGCTTGCGCGCCACGTCGCGGATCAGCCACGCCTCGTCGCCCTCGGCGGTCAGGCCGCGGAGGCTGTGGCGGGAGTCGGGCAGTCCGCTGACGTCGTTCATTCGTTCCAGGGTAGGCGAGCGCCGGGATCGCTCTAGGCTCCGGGGCGTGCGCAGCGACCCCGAGCGACTCAGATTCGAGATCGAGGCGAGCGACGGCGCGGCGCGGACGGGCCGCCTCCACACCGCGCACGGGCCGATCGCGACGCCGGCCTTCATCCCCCTGGCGACGCGGGCGACCGTGCGCTCGCTCGACGCGGGCGAGGTCGAGGAGCTGGGCTACGACATCGTGCTCGGCAACACCTTCCACCTGCTGCTCGCGCCCGGCCCGGAGCGGATCGCGGCGCTCGGCGGCCTGCACGACTTCATGGGCTGGGAGCGCGCGATCATCACCGACTCGGGCGGCTTTCAGATCTTCTCGCTCGCCCACGGGACGGTCGCGGACGAGATCAAGGGGCGGCGGGGGCGGCGCGAGAGCGACGGGCGGGTGCTCGACGTGGGCGAGGACGGGGTGCGCTTTCGCTCCTACGTGGACGGCTCGGAGCGATTCCTGGGGCCCGACGAGTCGATGCGGGTGCAGGCGGCGCTCGGCTCCGACATCGCGCTGGTGCTCGACGAGTGCACCCCCTACCACGCCGATCGCGACTACACCGCCGCCTCGACCGAGCGCACGCACCGCTGGCTCGACCGCTGCCTCGCGTGGCACGAGCGCCACGGCCCGCCCCGCCAGGCGGTCTTCGGGATCGTGCAGGGCGGGGTGCACGAGGACCTGCGGCGCGCCTCCGCGGAGCGCGTCGCCGAAGCCGCGATCGACGGGGTCGCGATCGGGGGGACGCTGGGGCGCGACAAGGCGGAGATGTACGGGGTGCTCGAGATGACGCTTCCCCACCTCCCGCCCGAGGCGCCGAAGCACCTGCTGGGGATCGGGGAGCCCGACGACCTCATGCAGGGGATCGGGCGCGGGATCGACCTCTTCGACTGCGCGGTGCCGACTCGGCTCGCCCGCCACGGGATGGCGCTCGCCCCGCTTCCCGGCGAGCGCTTCCGCTTCGACGTGCGGCGCGGCACCTACGCCGAGGACGCCCGCCCCCTGGTCGAGGGCTGTGCCTGCCCGGCGTGCCGCGAGCATACGCGCGCCTACCTGCACTACCTGTCGCGCGTCGAGGAGCTGACCGGGGCGCGGCTGATGGCGCTCCACAACCTGACCTACGTGGAGCGGCTGATCGCCGGAGCGCGCGAGGCGATCGCCGAGGGGCGCTTCGAAGGCTACGCGGCCGCGGTGCTCGGCGGGCGTGCGCCATGGGAGGCGGCCGAGGCGGCGCGCGCGGGCTGAGCGCCTACTGCGCCGTGTTCTGCTCGACCACGTCCTGGAGCCGGGAGATCTGCTCGTCGATCTCCTGCTGGACCACGTCGTTGATGTCGACGCTCTGGGCCGTGTCGTTGATCAGCGAGACGAGGCCGACGATCACGGCGATCACCAGGACGAGCAGGATCAGGGCCGCGACCCAGCGCGCCCCCGAGCTGGTGCGCCCCGGCGCCGTCCCCGGCGGCGGCGGGCGGGCCGGGCCGCGCGGGGGCGGGCGGCGGCGCTGGGGCACGGGCGCTACCGGTGTGACCTGCTCCGCGTCGGTCCGCGGCAGGGTGCGCGTCGCGCCGGTCGGCACGCCGGCGTCCGCGGGGGCGGGCGGGCTGGGGTCCTGGCCGGCGAGACCGGTGCGCAGCCCGTCGGCGAGCGCGCGCGCGCTCTGGTAGCGGGCGGTGGGATCGCTCTGCAGCGCCTGGAGCACGGCGGTCGAGAGCGTCTCCGGGACGGCGTCGTTGTAGGCGGTGGGGGGGAGCGGGCTCTCGTTCTCGCGGCGGATCGCCAGCTCGGCGAGGCTCGAGCCCTCGTGCGGGAGCCGGCCCGTGAGCAGCTGGTAGATCACGACCCCGAGCGCGTACACGTCCGAGGCGGGCCCCGCCTCCTCGCCGTGCGCCTGCTCGGGGGCGAGGTAGGCCGCGGTGCCGACCACCGAGCCGACCTGGGTAAGGCGGGACTGCTCGGTGGCGCGGGCGATCCCGAAGTCGGTCAGCTTCACCGCCATCTCCCCGTCGTGCGACGCGCCGTCGTCGGCCGGTCCCCCGATCACCATCAGGTTCCCCGGCTTCACGTCGCGGTGGATGATCCCCTGGCGGTGCGCGTACTCGAGCCCGGCGCACGCCTGGGCGCCGATGTCGACCGCCACCTCGGGGTCGATGTGGCTGCCGGACTGAAGCAGCTGGGCGCCGGAGCGGCCCTGCACGTACTCCATGACTATGTAGTGGCGCCCGGCGTCCTCGCCGGTGTCGAAGACCTGGACGATGTTGGGGTGGATCAGCTTCGCGACCGCGAGTGCCTCGCGGCGAAAGCGGGCGACGAACTTCTCGTCGTCGGAGAGGTGCTCGGCGAGCATCTTCATCGCCACCGTCCGCTCCAGCACGCGGTCGGTGGCCTTGTAGACGCTCGACATCCCGCCCGAGCCGAGCCGGCCCTGCAGCTCGTAGCGGTCCGAGATCACGTTGCCCTGCATGGCGCCGCGGTCCATCGTCAATCGCCGCCGGTTCCGCCTGTGGGCGGCTGGCCGCCCTCGTTGCCTCCGCCGATCCCGCCGCCACCCTCGCCGGGCGGCTGCTCAGGCGTGGGCGGCGGGCCCTGTGGCTCATCCGGCGGCTGGGTCGGGGCTGGTGTCGTCTCCTCGGGCTGCGGCGCGGGCGTGGGGGTCGTCTGCACGTCCTCGGGACCCGTCGGCCCCCGGGGCTCGCACGTGTTGCGATCGTTGGCCAGCGCCGCGAGGTTCTCGGCTCCCTCGATCAGCGCCAGCTTCACGTCTGAATCGGGCAGCGCCGCGGCCTCGTTCGCGACCGTGCTGGCCGCATCGGCGATCGCCTCGCAGTCGCGGTCATCGCTGGCCGCGCTGGCGCTGTCGAGCGCCGCGAGCATCGCGTCGGCGCTCGCTGCCGGGATCACCCCGCCGCTGTCGTTCGACCCACACGAGACGAGCGCCGTAGCGCACACCGCCCCGAGCGCCAGAGAGAGAAGGAAAAACCGTGGCCTCGGCATGTGCGGCGAGTGTAGCGACGGCTTCCCCTGCACCCGCGCACGGCTACTGCCCCACGTAAAGGCGCGACGCGAGCTGCTCCGGGAGCCCGGCTTCGGCGATTGCCTCCGCCGCGCGGTCGATCTCGTATGCGGTGCGCTTGTAGGTGGTGCTCCAGCCCTCGGTGTCGAGCTCGAGCCACGCGGCGCGCGGGTCGCCGTCGCGCGGCTGGCCGACGCTGCCCGGGTTGATCAGCCACCGGCCCTCGCCGATCTCGAGCCGGGTCTCCGCCTCGGCGTGGGAGCCTCTCGTGCCCCCCGAGTCGGCGCGCGCTCTCGCCGCTTCGGCCACGTCGGCCGCGCTGGGCTCATCCCGGCCCTTGCCCGGATCGGCCTTCGCGCCGGCACCCGCCGTCGCCGGCACGGCGCCGCGCTCTCCCGCATCGCCGTCGGGGCCGACGAAGAAGAGCGCCACGTGAGAGTGGCCGATCAGGCTCACGCGGCCGGATTGCAGGGCCATGCACTCCTCCGCCTGGTCGATCCACAGCACGTACTCCCACACGGGGTCGCGTGGCGACGCGTGGTAGAGGCCGACCTCGCGGCTCTCGTCGGCGGGCTCGAGCCCACGCAGGTACTCGAGCGTCTCCGGCGCCGCCTGCTTGCGCGTCCAGCGCACAGCGTCGGCGGCGGAGGGCGAGAACGCGCTCACCTCGATCTCGCCGAGCACCGCGAGGTCGTGGTTTCCGACCAGCGACAGCGCGCAGCGCTCGGAGACCAGCTTCGAGCACTCGTCCGGCTGCGCCCCGTAGCCGACCACGTCGCCGAGGCACCACACCTGCTCGGCGTCGGTCTGCTCGATCGCCGCGAGCGCGGCCTCGAGGGCGGGGAGGTTGCCGTGGATGTCGCTGATGATCGCCAGGTGCATGGTCGGCGGCCGTTTATCGTAGGGGTGATGGGTCGATCCGGCCTGTGGCGGGTGGGTGTTGCGGCGGTCGCGGCCGTGATCGTCGCCGAGGCCGGCGTGTGGCTGCTGCGGCCGCGCGAGGGCGAGATCGAGCCGGCGACCGTGCGCGAGGACGACTACTTCAGCGACGCCCAGCTCGAGCGCGCACGCGACTACCAGGGCGGCCAGCGCGCGCTGCTCGTCGGGACGATCGCGCTCCAGGGGGGTGTCCTGCTGGTGCTCGCGCTGGGCAGGCCGCGGGCCGCCCGCCGCGCGCTCGACTCGCTGGGCCGCCGGCCGGTGCTCGGCGCCGCCGCGGCGGGCGCCGGGCTCGCGCTCACGCTCTCGGTCGCAGTGCTGCCGCTCCAGGTCGCGGCCCACGAGCGTGCCGTGGACGTCGGTCTCTCCACCCAGGGTTTCGGCGCGTGGCTCGCCGACTACGGCAAGCAGGGCGCGATCGGCGTCGCGCTCGCGGCTGGGGGCGCGGCGCTGCTGATCGCGCTGCTGCGCCGCTTCGGGCGGCTGTGGTGGATCCCGGCGACGGGCGCCGTGATCGCGATCGAGGTCGTGTTCGCGTGGCTCGCGCCGGTCCTGCTCGCGCCGCTCTTCAACCGCTTCGAGCCGCTTCCGGAGGGGCGCGCGCGGGAGGCCGTGCTCGACCTCGGCCGCCGCGCCGGCGTCGAGATCGGCGAGGTCTACCGGGTGGACGCGAGCCGGCGCAGCACTGCGCTCAACGCGTACGTGGACGGGCTGGGACCGACCAAGCGCGTCGTGCTGTACGACAACCTGCTCCAGGGCGTGGAGCGGCCGGCGCTCCGCTCCGTCGTCGCCCACGAGCTTGCCCACGTGGAGCACCGCGACATCCTGCGCGGGATGGCCTGGGTGGCGCTCGCGGCGCCGCTGGCGCTCCTGTTCGCCGGGGAGCTGGGCGGACGGCTCGCCCGCCGCGGCGGGGCCATGCGCGGCACGCCGGGCGTCCTGCCCGCGTACGCGCTCGCCCTCGCGCTCGCGGTCTCCGTGCTCGGTGTGATCGGGAACCAGCTCTCCAGGCAGGTGGAGGCGTCGGCCGATGCCTTCGCGCTCGAGCTGACAGGCGACCCCGAGGCGCTGATCGACCTGCAGCGCCGCCTCGCCGTCGCCAACGTCGGCGACCCCGACCCGCCAGGGATCGTCACCACCCTGCTGCGAACCCACCCGCCGACCATCGACAGGATCGGCGCCGCGGTCGCGTGGAGCGAGGGTGAGAGGCCGTAGCGGCAGCGTGGCGGTCGTTGCGGCGATCGCCATCTTGGCGGCGATCGCCGCACACCCGGCCCACGCCGCCGGCGCCGCCGCGCAAGGAGCGCCCGGCGTCGGCGACCCGTTCTTCCCCACGGCGGGCAACGGCGGCTACGACGTCGGCCACTACTCGCTCGAGCTGCGCTACCGGCCGCAGCGGCGGCGCCTGCGCGGCCTCGCCACGGTCACGGCGACCGCGACCCAGGCGCTGAGCCGGTTCAACCTCGACCTCCGCCGCCTTCGCGTCTCCCGCCTGCGTATCGACGGCACGGAGGCGGGATTTCGCGCCCACGCCGGGGAGCTCATCATCACACCGCAGGCGCCGCTGGCCGCGGGCGAGCGGTTCACCGTCACGGTCGGCTACCGGGGCCGCCCGCGGCCGGTGCGGGAGGCCGACGGGTTGCGGACCGGCTGGCTGACCACGCCCGACGGTGCGTTCGTGCTCAGCGAGCCGCGCGGCGCCCCGAGCTGGTTCCCGTGCAACGACCACCCGATCGACAAGGCGACTTACCGGCTCCGGGTCACGGTTCCGAGGGGGCTGAAGGCGGTCGCGAACGGGACCCTGGAGAAGCGGAGGCACGGGGCGCGCGGGACGACCTTCGTGTGGAGCGAGAGCTCGCCGATGGCGACCTACCTGGCCACGGTGGCGATCGGGAGGTTCGAGCTCAGGCGCTCCGTTGCCGGCGGGGTCCCATCCTGGGTGGCGGTGGACTCCGGGCATCGAGGAGAGGGGGCGCTGCGCAAGACCGGCGCGATCCTCGACCGGTTCGCCTCCGCCTTCGGGCCCTACCCGTTCGAGTCCACCGGCGCGATCCTCGACCGCGTCCCCGACCTCGGCGTGGCGCTGGAGACGCAGAGCAGGCCCCTGTACCTCCAGCCGCCGCACGAAGCCATCGTCGTGCACGAGCTGGCGCACCAGTGGTTCGGCGACTCGGTCAGCCTGGAGCGGTGGCGCGACATCTGGCTCAACGAGGGGTTCGCCACCTGGGCGCAGTGGCTGTGGCTCGAGCAGACCGGCGGCCCGAGCGCAGAGCAGGTGTTCCAGAGCCTGTATGAGATCCCGGCGAGCGAGGACGGGTTCTGGAACCCGCCGCCGGGCGACCCGCGACCCGCGGAGCTGTTCGCGCTCAGCGTCTACATCCGCGGCGGGATGACGCTCCAGGCGCTTCGCGGCAGGGTCGGCGACGACGCCTTCTTCCGCATCCTGCGGCGCTGGGCCGCCGAGCACGCGTACGGGAACGCGTCGACGGAGGACTTCATCGCGCTCGCCGAGAGCGAGGCCGGGATCGATCTCGAGGGCTTCTTCTCGGCCTGGCTCTACGAGCAGGGCAAGCCGGCGGGCTGGTGATCGACCCGGCGCCGGATCACTCGGCGTCGCTCTCCTTGCCCTCCCACTCGGGGAGGCTCTTGATCCCCTCCCGGGTCTGCCACTTGGAGTAGTTGTCCTCCATCGCGTCGATCAGCTCGCGCATGAACCGCGGCGACAGCGCGACGCGCGAGACGACGACGCCTGGGACCTCGGCCTCCTCGACCTCGTGGTCCACCCGGGCGAAGGTGATCGTGAACTCGTAGTCCGAATGGCTGACGTTGGCGAAGTTCGCGTATACGCCGGCCATCGCCTCCGGTGAGCTGTGGATGTTGATGTGGCGCTCCTGTTGCTCTTCGTCGGCCATCGCAAGCCTTCCTCTCGCTGTTCCCTCCGCCTAGTATCGCAACGATGAGCGATCCGCTGCTCAAGCTGCGCGACGAGGTCGACGCCGCCGCGGCGAGCCTGCGCGACGGCGAGGGCGGGCAGGATGCCCCGAGCCTCGAGCGCCCGCCGAAGGCCGAGCTCGGCGACTACTCGACCAACGCGGCGATGCTGCTCGCGCCGCTGCGCGGCGAGGCGCCGCGCGAGGTCGCCGAGCGGCTGCGCGAGGAGCTGGACGGGCGGCTGGGGTCGACCGCGGAGCGGATCGAGGTGGCGGGGCCCGGGTTCCTCAACCTGTTCCTGGCCGATCGCTGGTACCGCGAGGGCGTCGCCGCGGTGCTCGGCGCCGGGGATCGCTTCGGCGCGGGGGTCGTCGCGGCGCCCGAGCGGGCGCTGGTGGAGTTCGTCTCCGCCAACCCGACCGGGCCGCTGACCGCGGCGGGCGGTCGCCACGCCGCGTACGGCGACTCGGTGGCCCGGATCCTGGCCACCGCCGGTCACGAGGTCGAGCGCGAGTACTACGTCAACGACGTGGGGGCGCAGGTGCGGAAGTTCGCGGAGTCGATCGCCGCGCGGATGAGGGGCGACGAGGTGCCCGAGGAGGGCTACGAGGGCGAATACGTCGAGGCGCTGGCGCGCGAGCTCGCCGACGCGGGCGCCGACCCGGCGGACCTCGAGGCCGTGGAGCGGCTCGGCGTCGAGCGCATGCGCGAGGCCGTCGCGGCGACCCTGGAGCGCTTCGGGGTCGGCTTCGACAGCTGGTACTCCGAGCGCTCGCTGTACGAGGCGGGAAAGGTCGAGGCGGCGATGGACGAGCTGCGCCGCCGCGGCCACACCTACGAGAGCGAGGGCGCGGTGTGGCTGCGAACGACCGAGTTCGGCGACGACAAGGACCGCGTGCTGGTGCGCTCGGACGGCGAGCCGACCTACTTCGTGGCCGACCTCGCCTACCACCGGGGCAAGCTCGAGCGTGGGTTCGAGCGCCTGATCGACGTGCTCGGCGCCGACCACCACGGCTACGTGGGGCGGATGCGCGCCGCGCTCGAGGCGCTGGGCGCCGACCCCGACAGCCTCGAGGCGCTGATCATGCAGCTCGTGCACGTCGTCGAGGGCGGCGAGCGGGCGCAGATGTCGAAGCGCCGAGGCGAGTTCGTGACCCTGGACGAGCTGATCGACGACATCGGCGCCGACGCCGCTCGCTTCCTGATGCTGCAGCGAAGCCATGACACGACGGTCGACCTCGACCTCGACCTCGCCCGCCGCCAGTCCCAGGACAACCCGGTCTACTACGTCCAGTACGCCCACGCGCGGATCGCGAGCATCCTGCGCAAGGCCGGGGACGGCGCCGTGGACGCGGCCCTCGGGAGCCTGGATTCCACCCTCGCGGCGCCGGTCGAGCCGAGCGAGCGGGCGCTCGTCAAGCGGCTGCTGGAGCTCCCGGGCGACGTGAGCACCGCGGCCCAGCTCTGCGCGCCGCACCGCCTGTGCGCGTACGCGACGGCCACCGCCGCCGACTTCCACGCCTTCTACCGTGACTGCAAGGTCGTCGGCGCCGAGTCGGAGGGGGGGAGCGCTCCGGGGACCGAGGCGGGCCGGCTCGCCCTGTGCGTGGCGACGAAGCGGGTGATCGCCCGGACCCTGGAGCTGCTCGGGGTCGGCGCCCCCGAGCGGATGTAAGCGCGGTCGGGGCCTCTTCGCGTTAGATTGCCTGTCCCGCACCGGACGAGGGAGATGGAGCGTGACCAAAGCTGAGTTCGTGGACCTCGTTGCCCGAGACGGCCGGCTGGGCAACAAGAAGCAGGCCGGCGAGGCCGTCGAGGCCATGCTCGACGGGATCGCCGCGGCGCTGGCCCGCGGTGAGGAGGTCCACTTCACGGGATTCGGGAAGTTCCACGTCGCCGAGCGGGGGCCGCGCCAGGGGGTGAACCCGCGCACCGGTGAGCGGATCCCGATCCCCGGCGGTCGCGTGCCCAGGTTCTCGGCCGGGGCGGGGCTGAAGTCCCGGGTCAAGGGCGGCGGCTGACCGCTCCGTTCGCCGACCGGCTCGCGGCCCTCGTCGAGGAGCGCCGCAGCCAGATCTGCCTTGGCCTCGACCCCGATCCGTCGGCGCTCGCCGGGGGTGGCGGGGGAGAGGGGGATCCGGCCGAGCGCGCCGCGGCCGCCGTAGGCGAGCACTGCCGCGAGCTGGTGGAGCGAGCCGGGCCGGCCTGCGTCGCCGCCAAGCTCCAGCTCGCGTGCTTCGAGCGCCTCGGCGGGCCGGGCGCGGACGCGCTGCGGCGCACGGCGTCCGCCGCGAGCGAGGCGGGCCTTGTGGTGATCGCGGACGGAAAGCGCGGCGACGTGCCGGCGACGGCGGCCGTGTACGCGCAGGCGCTGGTCGGCGAGACCCCGACCCCGTGGGGCCCAGTGCCGGGGCTTGGCGCCGACGCCTTCACCGTCAACCCGATGCTCGGCGGGGACGCACTGGAGCCGCTGATCGCGGCCGCGGATCAGGCCGGAGCGGGGATCTTCGCCCTGGTCAGGAGCTCGAACCCCGGCGCGCGCGACCTGCTCGATGCCCCTTCAACGGACGGCCCGCTCCACGAGCGGATCGCGACGTTCGTCGCGCAGCGCGCCGGCCGCCTAGCCGGTGCGGCCGGGCTGAGCGGAATGGGGGCGGTGGTCGGCGCCACCCAGCCCGGCTTCCTGGCGCGGCTCCGGGAGTTGATGCCGGAGGCGATCTTCCTCGTCCCGGGGGTCGGGGCACAGGGAGGCCGCGTCGAGGACCTCGCCCCCGCATTCGCCGAGCACCCGGCGTCGGCGCTCGTCGCCGCGTCGCGGGCGATCGCCTCCGCGGAGGACCCCGCGGCCGCCGCAGAGGCGCTCCGGGCCGAGACATGGGAGCTCTCCTCGGGCTGACGGCGGCCCGCCGCGCAGTACCATCACCCGCGGCAGCGCATGAAAAGAGAGCAACCCCCCATGCGCCTGCTCGCGCCGATCGCCATCGCCGCGATGGCGATCGTGGTGCTATTCGTGATCGCGACCTCGATCGGGGGCTCGGACGACTCGGGAGGCGGCGGCGGCGGAGGCTCGCAGGGCGCGGCGGCGACCACGCAGACGGAGGAGAAGTTCTACGTCGTCGAGCCCGGTGACTCGCTGACCACGATCTCGAGCAAGACCGGCGTGCCGGTGGAGCGCCTCACCCAGCTCAACCCCGACCTCGACCCCCAGGCCCTGATCTCGGGCCAGCAGGTCAAGCTGCGCTAGTGGGCCACTCTTGGTGAGGGCCCGGTTTCGCGGCGCGCTCTGCGGTGTCGCGGCGCTCGCCGTGCTCGCGCTCCCGCCGGCGCCGGCCGCGGGCGCCCCGACCGCGGGCGCGCCGGAGCCCGACGCGCGCGCCTGGGTGCTGGTCGACGCCGCGGACGGCGAGCGGCTCGCCGGACGCGCGATCTCGAACGAGCTGGCGATCGCGAGCGCGACGAAGCTGATGACCGCCTACCTGGCGCTGCGGGAGCTGCCGCTCGAGCGCGAGCTGAAGGCCCCGCGGTATGAGCCGATCAGCCCGGTCGAGTCCCTTGCCGGACTCGCGCCCGGCGAGCGGATGTCGGTGCGCGATCTGCTCTACGCGCTGCTGCTGCCGAGCGCCAACGACGCCGCCGTGACGCTCGCCGACGGCGTCTCGGGCTCGGTCCCGAGGTTCGTCCGCCACATGAACGAGAGCGCGGCCGCGCTCGGCCTCACCGGGACCCACTACGCAAACCCGATCGGCCTTGACTCCGCGCGGAACTACTCCACGACGGCCGACCTCGCGAGCCTCACCCTGCGGCTGCGAGAGGAGCCCGTCTTCCGTCGCATCGTCGACGCGCAGCACGCGGTGCTGCGAACCGGCGACCACACGCGGGAGGTCACGAGCCGCAACCTGCTCCTCTCCGAGGTCCCGTGGGTCAGCGGGGTCAAGACCGGCCACACGCTCGACGCCGGATACGTCCTCGTCGGCTCGGCGACGCGCGGGGGCACCACCCTGGTCTCGGTCGTGCTCGGCGCGCCGAGCGAGGCGTCCCGGGACGCGAGCACGCTGGAGCTGCTCGACTACGGGTTCTCGCTCTACCGGTCCCGGACGGCCGTGCGCGACGGCGAGACCGTCGCCTCGCCGGAGCTCACCTATCAGGGCGAGGACCTGCCGCTCGTGGCCACCGGGGAGCTGCGCGTCCCGGTGCGCCGCGGCCAGCAGCTCGATACGGCCGCGAGCGCGCCCGGGGAGGTGGAGGGGCCGATTGAGCGCGGCGAGCGGCTCGGCGAGGTCACCGTCACCGTGGACGGGCGCGAGGCGGGAACGGTCCCGCTGGTCGCCGCCCGCGCGGCGGACGAGGCGACCTTCCTCCAGCAGGCACGCGGCCGGCTTCCGGGGCCGGCGGTCCTGATCGCGATCGGCGCGGGCGTGATACTGATTGGGGTGGCAGCGGCCCGCCGAGCGGCGGGGCGCGGCCGCAGGAGCTCGGAGGAAGCCGATGCCCAGTCAGGAGGAGCGGATGCGGCGTAGGGAGCAAGAGCGGGTCCGAAGCGGTCAGAGGGAGCGCCGGTGATCCTCACCGTCACCCTCAACGCGGCGATCGATCGCACGGTGACGGTGCCGAACTTCCGGCTCGGGCGCCGCCACCGGGCCGTGGAGAGGCAGGCCATGGCGGGGGGCAAGGGCCTCAACGTCGCTCGCACGCTGAAGCTCCTCGGTCGCCCCGTGATCGCCACCGGGCTCGCGGGCGGTCCGACCGGGACCCGGATCCTCGAGCAGCTGACCGAGGAGTCGATCCTCAACGACTTCACCCGGATCGCGGACGAGTCGCGCACCAACCTGGCGGTGATCGATCCCACCTCGGGCGAGCAGACTGAGATCAACGAGCGGGGGCCGAGCGTGACCGCCGAGGAGGTCGATGGGTTCGTCGAGAAGCTCGTCTACCTGGCTCAGGGGGCGGCCTTCTGCGTGATCGCGGGCAGCGTGCCGGCGGGCGTCGATGCGAGTGTCTACGGGCGGCTGGTCGGCGCGCTTCAGGAGCTCGCGATCCCGGTCCTGCTCGACACGGATGGGGAGCCGATGCGGGCCGGGCTGCGGGCCGGCCCGGCGGTCGTCGCCCCCAACCTCGGCGAGGCCGAGGAGGCGGTCGGGCACGAGTTCAACGAGCCGGAGGACCTCATCCTCGGGCTCCAGAGCCTGATCGAGATGGGCGCGTCCGAGGCGGTCATCACCAGCGGGGCGGGCTGCGTGGCGATCCTCGGCGAGCAGGCGGCCCGGCGGCGCTTCGAGGCCGAGATCGAGCCGCTCGAGGCCGTCGCGACGGTCGGATCCGGGGACGCCTTCCTCGCCGGCTACGTGGCCGCCCGCTACGGCGACGCCTCCCCCCGCGAGTGCCTCGCCTATGGCGTCGCGTGCGGCGCCGAGTCGACGCAGCACTTCGGCGCCGGCGCGATCGACCGCACCGAGGTCGAGCGCCTGCTGCCGCGGGTCGTGGTCCGGGAGCTGGACGTCCCAGCCGGCGTGGCGTGATCCGAGGGGTCGCTATCATCGACCGAACGTTGGTCCTGAGCGGCCGAGACCCGCGAACCGCACTGTCCTCGCCCCGGCCTGCCGGGGTTTTTTCGTCCGCGCGCGCGCCTAGGGTGAGCTGATGGAAGTCGAGATCGGTCGCGGCAAGAAGGGCAGGAGGGGGTACGGCTTCGACGACATCGCCGTCGTCCCCTCGCGCCGCACCCGGGACCCCGACGACATCGACATCACCTGGACGCTCGGTCCCTACAGGTTCGAGATGCCGCTGCTCGCGGCGGCCATGGACGGGGTCGTGAGCCCGAAGACCGCCGCGGAGGTCGGCCGCCTCGGCGGGCTCGCGGTGCTCAACCTGGAGGGGATCTGGACCCGTTACGAGGACGCCGAGGCTCAGCTCGAGCGGATCGCGAGCGCGCCGCCCGAGAGCGCGACCAGCTTGATGCAGGAAATCTACTCCGAGCCCGTGAAGCCCGAGCTGGTCGGGCGCAGGGTCGAGGAGCTAAAGGGCAACGGTGTCGTGTCGTGCGGCGCGATGACGCCGCAGCGCGTTCGCGACAACTACGAGATCGCGATCGAGGCCGGGCTCGACATCCTCGTGGTCCAGGGCACGGTGATCTCGGCGGAGCACGTCTCCTCGAGCGTCGAGCCGCTGAACCTGAAGGAGTTCATCGCGGAGCTTGCCGTCCCCTGCATGGTCGGAGGCTGCGCCTCCTACGCGACGGGGCTGCACCTGATGCGGACCGGCGCCGTGGGGGTCCTGGTGGGCGTCGGCCCGGGCGCCGCGTGCACCACGCGCGGCGTGCTCGGGATCGGGGTCCCGCAGGTCACCGCGATCGCGGACGTCGCGGCGGCGCGCTCCCAGCACATGCTCGAGACGGGCGGGTACTGCAACGTGATCGCGGACGGCGGGATGCGCAGCGGCGGCGACGTGGCGAAGGCGATCGCGTGCGGCGCCGACGCCGTGATGATCGGATCGCCGCTGGCGCACGCGACCGAGGCGCCGGGGCGGGGATTCCATTGGGGCATGGCCACCTTCCATCCCTCGCTGCCGCGGGGAACGCGGGTTGCGACCGCTCAGGACGGGACGCTGGAGCAGATCCTTATGGGGCCGGCACAGGAGAACGACGGCACCTTCAACCTGATTGGGGCGCTGCGGACCTCGATGGCGACCTGCGGGTACGAGGACATCCCCGCCTTCCACCGGGCCGAGGTGATGGTGGCGCCGGCGCTGCAGACGGAGGGGAAGCAGCTGCAGCGCGAACAGGCGGTGGGGATGGGCTCGAACGGCAGGGCGGCGGTGTCCGCGGGGGTGGCCGTCTCGGATGACTGATCGGCCCGCCGCCACCGTGACCTCGGAGGTCGCGGGAGGCGAGCGGCCCGAGGACGGCGGGGACGCTGCGCTGCGCGAGGAGGTTCTCGTGCTCGACTTCGGCGGTCAGTACTCGCAGCTGATCGCGCGGCGGATCCGCGAGTGCGGGGTGTTCGCGGAGCTGCTCCCCCACGACACCGACCTCGAGTCGATCCGCTCCCGCCGCCCGGCGGCGCTGGTGCTCTCCGGCGGGCCGGCCTCCGTGTACGCGGACGGCGCGCCCGAGCTCCGCGGGGAGCTGCTCGATCTCGACGTCCCGGTGCTCGGCATCTGCTACGGGATGCAAGCGATGGTCCAGTCGCTCGGCGGCCGCGTGGAGGGCGCGCCGGCGGGCGAGTTCGGCCGCACCCTGTTGACCGTGGCGGACGGCGGGCGCCTGCTGGCCGGAATGCCGCGCGACCAGCAGTGCTGGATGAGCCACCGCGACACGGTCTTCGAGCCGCCGCCGGGGTTCGCCGCGCTCGCGTCGAGCCCCGAGTCGCCGGTCGCGGCGTGCGAGGACACCGCGCGCGGCCTGTACGGGATCCAGTTCCATCCCGAGGTCGTCCACACGCCCTACGGGACCGAGATCCTGACCCGCTTCCTGCGCGACATCGCCGGCTGCCGGGAGCGCTGGTCGCCCGCCTCGGTGATCTCCGAGCAGGTGGAGCTGGTTCGCGCGCGGATCGGGGAGGGGCGCGCGATCTGCGGGCTGTCGGGCGGGGTGGACTCGGCGACCGCGGCGCTCCTGGTCGATCGCGCGATCGGCGACCGGCTCACCTGCGTGTTCGTCGACCACGGGCTGCTGCGAAAGGACGAGGGCGAGCAGGTCCTCGCCGCCTTCCGCGACCGGCTCAACGTCCCCCTCGTCCACGTGGACGCGGCCGAGCGCTTCCTCTCGCGCCTGGAGGGAGTGACCGAGCCGGAGCGAAAGCGCGCGATCATCGGCGAGGAGTTCATCCGCTTGTTCGAGGAGCAGGCGGAGCGCATATCGGACGCTCGTTTTCTCGTGCAGGGGACGCTGTACTCGGATGTGATCGAGTCCGGCGGCGACGGTCGCGCCGCGGCGACGATCAAGTCCCACCACAACGTCGGCGGTCTTCCCGAGGACCTGGGGCTCGAGCTGGTCGAGCCGCTGCGGATGCTGTTCAAGGACGAGGTCCGCGCCGTCGCCACCGAGCTGGGGCTGCCGGAGCGCCTGGTGTGGCGCCAGCCGTTCCCCGGCCCGGGACTGGCGATCCGCGTGGTCGGCGGGGAGGTGACGCGCGAGCGGCTCGACATCCTCCGCGAGGCCGACGCGATCCTCCAGGAGGAGATCCGAGCCGCGGAGCTGTACCGGGAGCTGTGGCAGTCCTTCTGCGTCCTGCCCGTCGTGCGCTCGGTCGGGGTGCAGGGCGACGAGCGCACCTACGCCTATCCGATCGTGATCCGGGCCGTCACCTCCGAGGACGCGATGACGGCCGACTGGGCGCGGCTCCCCTACGACCTCCTGGAGCGGGTGTCGGGACGGATCATCAACGAGATCCCCCACGTCAACCGGGTCGCGCTGGACGTCTCCTCCAAGCCGCCCTCGACGATCGAGTGGGAGTGAGCGTCGGGACCGCCGCTGCCGCTTTTCGCGCTAACCGGGAATTTCCTGCAACAGCCACGAGTTGCCGTCGGGGTCGTTGAAGTAGGCGAACAGAATGCCGCCGAGATCTTCGACCTCCTTCACCTCGACGTCTCGCTCGATGAGCGCTTCACGGGCCTTGCGTATGTCCGCGACCACCAAATGCAGGGCCTTGACCGATCCAGGCTTCATGTCTGAGATTTCAGGCATGCCGGTCCCCATGACGATCGAACAAGCCGACCCGGGTGGCGTTAGCTGGACAACTCTCGTCCCGTTAGCAGGCTGAACATCATGGTCCAGGTTGAATCCGACCTTCTCGACGTAGAAGGCCTTGGCGCGATCAACATCAGAAACCGGTACCGGCACGAGCTCAAGGTTCATATCCATCTCTACTCCTGAGTTTGACCGCGATCAGGCCGTCGCTCGGCGCGCGATCCGAGCATTGAGCGGTGGGAGTCCTTCGTAGACCACGATCGGATCGAGGTCCGCCCCGGTCGGCCAGGTGACGGTCCCGGACTCGCGGTCGACTCGGGCCTGCGCGAAGAGCTCTGGGTCGCGCAGCGGCTCGAACACTCGCCCGTAACCTCGACGTCGATGATGTCGTGGATCTCGCTCATGGCAGCGGCTCAATTGGGACAAGTTGTAGAACATCTGGATCGTGATCCCGTGGAAGGTCAGCGCACAAGACCGCCGCTCGCGCCGGTGAGCGGCGCCGCGCGCTGCTTCATGAGCAGCGCGCCTACTGAATCCCAGGCCCACGCGAACTCAATCCTCCAGCAGTTCGCTTTCGCGTCCATACTGGTCCGGAATCCATCCCCAGCCCTCGATCGGAACCGGTCGATCCGGAACTGCGCCGTATTCCTCCCTGGGATCCGCTGTCGCATCGACGAGCTCGCACTCATGCGTCCAGTCGTCGCCAAGATCGAACACGTATTGGAGCTGATCGCCCGGCTCAAGCTTCAGCGACCCAAGTGAGATGGCGTCGGTCGATCCCTCGCTCCCGTTCCCGCCCTCAAGGTCGTCGCCGGACATCAGCGCACGGCCGTCAGCGAGCCGGAACATATGCAGATGGGAACGGTCCCAGCGGGCTAACGCCAGGTCAATGGCCTCTGCGAGATCGGCAAGCGTATGCCCGGGCGAAGCGAGGAGCACGCGCCCAGGCGCCGGATCGAGCGTCTCAGCGCGGCCGGACAACAACGACACCTTGATCTTCAGCCAGGGCTCAGACATCACGATTGGGCTAGCTGGCTGCCTTCGCGGGCTCGCGGATCGTCCGACGCTCGATCCGTTCACCGGAGGCCGGCTCGTAACGACCGTACAGAACCTCGGGATCGAGGTCGACGTCCCCGGGCCACTCGATTGTCTGAGTCTCAGGGTTGACCCGGACCTGTTCAAAGATCTCCCGCCGCTCGTAGATCGGCGTGAAGACACCGCCTCCCGCAAGGAGATCGCTCAGGTCGATTTCCTTGACGGCGCCGTCCGAGAATGTCGCACGAATCCAGAACCCGTCGAGGGGCTCGACGTCGCTGACCCGGATGATCTCGCTCGCGCTCATCGCAGGGGTTCGATCCTCTTAGGCTCCTCGTGGCGTGCGGCTCGCTCCCAGTTGGCGTCGAGCTCGCCGCGATGCTCTTGAACCCATTCTCTCACGAGGTGAAGCGCCCGTCCGGGCAAGGAGCCCGCGAGGACCTCACCGCTCCCAATCGCGATCTTTGCGGCATCGCCCCCGTAACGGGCGTGGAAGTGCGGCGGCGCATGATCGCGTAGTACATCTCGATCACGATCCCGAAGAACTCGGACGATGGTGCCGCGCCCCGCGGATGGATAGAGAAGCAACCAAGCAGAAGGTGAGCGTCCGGACTCGAACCGGCGACCACCCGGTGGGCTAGACCGTGACCACGACCTTGCCGCGAGTGTGCTTCTCGGCGAAGGCGGCCATCGCCGCGGGCGACTCGTTCAGGGTGTAGGTCCGGCCGACCTCGACCTTGAGGGTCCCCTCCGCCACCTGGGCCGGCAGGTGCTCCAGGTCGCCGGGTTGTGGCGTGAAGGTGCCGATGTAGACGGCGGAGACATCTCGGCCGAGATCGTCGGGCCCGCCCAGCGGGGATACGAGACGGCCGCCCTCCCGCGCGGCGCGAGCGCTGGTCAGGATGTCCTCACCCATGCTGATCAGGTCGATGACCACGTCGACTCCGTCCGGGCGCAGGCGCAGCGTCTCCTCGACGACGTCGGTGCTCCCGTAGTCGACGACCTCGGAGGCACCGAGGTCGCGAACATAGGCTCCATCGTCGCCGCTCGCCGTCGCAATCACGTGGGCGCCCTCGGCGGCCGCAAGCTGGACGATGAACATGCCGATGCCGCCGGTCGCGCCGACCACGAGCACGCTATCTCCGGACTGCAGCTCTGCTGCCGCAGCAGCGTGAGCGCCGTCATACCGGACTCGGGCACCGCGGCCGCGTGGACGGCGTCAAGACCATCCGGGCGCGCGCTTACCAACGGGCCCACGTCGATGACCGCGTACTCCGCGATCGTCCCCGGCGTGGCGCCGAAGAAGCCAACGACCGCGTCACCCTCCGAGAACCCGGTCACGCCGTCGCCAGTGCCCGTGACCGCCCCGGAGCCGTCCATGCCGATCAGATGCGGGAAGGTCACCGGCATCGTCTCGCGCAACGCGCCGGTGATCAGCTTGAGGTCGATCGGGTTCAGCGCGGCGGCCTCGATACCCACGAGTAGCTGGCCTGGGCCCGGAGTGGGATCGGGGACGTCGGTGACCTCAAGGTTCGAGGGTGGCTGCCCGTAGTCGTTGGCGACGAGTGCCTTCATGGCACGCTCCATACCGGGCTCAGCATTTCAGCGCCCGCACGCCTGGACCGCCCCCGGACGGCGGAGCTACTAGTTGGTCGCCCGGAGAACAGCGCCGGCGGAAGCGGCGCTTCCAGAGGCCCGATCACGGACGACGCTCGAGATCATCACTTCCTTGTCTCCACTGGCCTTGATCCTTCCGGGATCGGCGATGCGTCAGGCATGGGCGACGCGGCCGGCATCGGTGACGGCGGCGGAAACACCGAACGCGGGGCCGGTATCGGGGATGGAGCGGTGGTGGCGGCTGCGGCCATGGTTGGCCTCCTTGCAGTGGTCGGTTGCAAGACAATGTATCATGCATTCATGAATCTGTCTTCCAGAAATCAAACGCCAAGGTCTACGGGGGCGGCCGGCTGGGACTTTCTGACCAACCACGCCCACGTCCTTGCGTGCGTGGCGCATGACCCGGGCATTCGCCTCCGTGACATCGCCGCTGCGGTAGGCATCACCGAGCGCGGCGCCCACCGGATCCTCTCCGAGCTCGTCGAAGAGGGCTACGTGCTGCGCGAGCGACAGGGCCGACGAAATCGTTACCAGGTCGTACCGGAGCTTCCCCTGCGCCATCCCCTCGTCGGGGGGCAAGAGGTGGGCGATCTGCTCGAAGTGCTGCTGAAATCTGCCCCGTCTGCAACGCGAGGCGTCGTCGGCTCACCCACGGGCGCGCGGCCCTGAGGTCGTCGCCGCGGCCGCCCCGCCGCGGATCACCGTAACGGATCGCCAAGGCCCGAGCGGCCGGCGCCGGGGTTCGATTCCCGCCATCTCCATTGGTTGCTTGCTTCTGCTCCTCGCGAAGCAGGAGCCGCGTGGCCTGCATGGCGAAAGACGCGCGGGGTGGCCGCTTCGTGCATTCTCAAGCTGCGCCCGCGGTGCTAGCCTCGCAAGCGAGCGTCTCGCAGTGGGAGTGGATGGTGAGCTTCAGTCGATCTGAGTGCCCCGATGTGAGGGGACCCGCGGTGGAGGGGCCCTCGCGCACGGGATCACCCGCGGGCCCGCGCTTCTCTCGCCGCTGGGCCGTGCTCCTTGGGGCGCTCGCGACCGTGGTCGCATCGGCGGCGGCGTTCGCATCCGCGGCGCGCGCGGCCGACCGCGTCTATTGGGCCAACCTCGGCGCCGACAAGATCTCGTTCGCCAACCTCGACGGAAGCGGCGGCGGCGGCGATCTGAGCACGGGCGGCGCGACGGTGAGCGGCCCGATCGGGGTGGCGATCGACCCCGCCGCGGGGAGGATCTACTGGGCCAACACCGGCACCGACGCGATCTCGTTCGCCAACCTCGACGGAAGCGGCGGCGGCGATCTGAGCACGAGCGGCGCGACGATGAGCAACCCGATCGGGGTGGCGATCGACCCCGCCGCGGGGAGGATCTACTGGGCCAACGCCGTCGCCGACAAGATCTCGTTCGCCAACCTCGACGGAAGCGGCGGCGGCGGCGATCTGAGCACGAGCGGCGCGACGGTGAGCCTCCCGGTCGGGGTGGCGATCGACCCCGCCGCGGGGCGGATCTACTGGGCCAACGCCGGCACCGACGCGATCTCGTTCGCCAACCTCGACGGAAGCGGCGGCGGCGGCGACCTGAGCACGAGCGGGGCGACCGTGAGCGACCCGAACTTCCCCGCCCTGCTTCGGGCCCCGAGCGGCGCCGGCGCGCCGGCGATCACCGGCGCCTCCGCGCCGGGCTCGGCGCTCTCCTGCTCGCAGGGCTCCTGGGCGCCTGACCTGCTCGGCTCGTTCCTCTACCGCGCGCCGCGGAGCTTTGCCTACCAGTGGACCCTCGACGGCTCGGACATCGCCGGCGCCACTGCGAGCTCCTACACCGCGTTCGTCGCGGGCGATTACCGCTGCAGGGTCACCGCCTCGAACCAGGCCGGCGCGGGATCGCAGACGAGCGCCGCGCACGCGGTATCGCCACCCAACTCCTTCACGCTCGGCAAGCTGAAGGGAAAGAAGCTCGAGCTGACGGTCCCCGGGCCCGGGGAGATCGACGTCAACGACGCCAACGCCGCGAAGAAGAAGCTGCTGCTGAAGCACTCGAGCGCGACGGCGAGCGGCGCGGTCCCGGTCAAGGTGACCCTGAAGCTGACCAAGACGGCGAAGAAGAAGCTGAAGCGCAAGGGCAAGGTGAAGGTCAAGGCCGCGATCACCTTCACCCCGACCGGCGGCAGCGCCAACACCCAGGACAAGGCGCTGAAGGTCAAGAAGTAGGGCTCGGTCGGCGAAGCGCGACCCCGAGACGGCTGCTGCTTTCTCTTTGTTGCGGGAGCCGACAGCTCGCTCCTCCTCTCGCGTGAAAGCAGAAGCGCTATGGCTTTCGGGATAGAGCAGCCCGAAGCTTGAGGTGCAGTCGAGGGTTCGAGAGATGGCATGAACTAAGAGGCCTCCGTCCGCTCAGCGGGCGACAGTGCGCTCGCAAATTCATTGGAGCAAGAAGGAGGCCCCATGAGCATCGTAGTCGCGGGATTTGACGTGCACCGGTCCCAGATCACCTTCGACGCGCTCGACCAGGAGAGCGGCGAGCTCTCACGCGGCAGGATCGCCTCGACACCCGAGGCGGTAAAGCAGTGGGCTGAGCGCTTTCCCGGCCGCGAGATCCACATCGCCGTTGAGGCCTGCACCGGCTGGTACTTCGTCTGCGAGGCGCTCACCGAAGCAGGCGCCATGGCGCATCTCGCCGACCCGGCCGAGACGCGCGCCCGTCGCGCCAAGAAGCGCCGCGCCAAGACCGACCGCGAGGACGCGCGTCTGCTGAGGACGCTGCTGGAGGAGGACCGCCTGCCAGAGGCCTGGATCCCGCCGCCCCACATCTGTGAGCTGCGGACGCTGACGCGGCTTCGCAAGACGCTCGTCGACGAGCGCACCGCGTGGCTGGAGCGCATCCAGGCGACGCTCTTTCACCACGGCGTCAGCGGTGCGCCTGCGAAGCTCCGATCCGAGAGTGGCCGGGCCTTCCTCGCAGCGCTCGAGCTGCCCGCGGCGAGCCATCGCCGGATCGAGGTCTCACTGGCGATGATCGAGGCGCTCGATGCTCAACTCGCGCCGCTCGTGGCAGAGCTTCGCGCCTTCGCCCGGCGCCAAGCAGGCTGCAAGGCGCTGATGGCTCACTACGGGATCGCCGAGCTGATGGCATCGACGATCCTCGCCGAGCTCGGCGACGTCGCCCGGCTCTCCTCGTCGCGAAAGGCGGTCCGCTTCGCCGGGCTCGATGTCGGCGTTAACCGCTCAGATCGGCGCTCGCGGGCCGGCAAGCTGACCCGCCAGGGCTCGCCGCAGCTTCGCTGGGCCCTATATGAGGCGGCGCTTCACGCCTCCAAGAAGAGCAGCCCCGACCGCGCCTACTACCTGAGCCTGCGCGAGCGCCTCTCGCACACCCAGGCGACGCTGACGATCGCCCGCAAGCTCGCCAAGCGCTGCTTTCACAGCTTGCGAGAGCTCGGGCCGGGAGCGCTGGAGCCGATCCCGAGCGAGTAGGAGAGCTCACCACTGCCCGTGACGCCCAACCAATCCAAGATGGCAAGCAGTCTTCCGGCCGGCTCCCATAGGGACGATGGCTCTCGCCTTGCGGCGGTGGCCCGCGAGAGACCGAGCGGCCGGAGTCGCTCCCTGCGAGTCGACCCATCAACCATCACGTCGCCGGCCTTCGGGCCGTGCACCCAGATAAGTCCGGGCGTTCGCGGAGCGAGCGAGTCAACTCGAGCCCAGAGTCGCTCGCCGCCGAGCATCGGCGGAGGTTCCCCGGTTCAGATAAATCGTCCCATAAGGTCCATCCCCCTGTTGCTTGCTTGGGTCTGTCGACGGGGCAAGAGGTCTGCGGTCCAAATCCGGCCCACCCGCATTACGATTGGTTGCTCGCCTGCCCGTTGCCCGAGTGACCGCGACCGATCGGAGACAGCACTGGAACAGGACGTAGCCGGCCTCAAGCACGTCCATCATCAGACCTGGGCCGCCGGTGACTACTCGCGCATCGCCGAGCTGATCGCGGAGGTCCCCCCACGCCACTTGCTCGATCGGGTGGGGATAGAGCCGGGGATGGAGGCCCTCGACGTAGCTGCGGGGACGGGCAACGTGGCGATTCCAGCCGCTGAACGGGGGGCGCGGGTCCTGGGGGTCGACCTCACCCCGGAGCTCTTCGACGCGGCCCGGCGGCGGGCCGCCGAGGCGGGGGTGCAGATCGAGTGGGTGGAGGGCGATGCGGAGGACATGCCGTTCGAGGACGGTCGCTTCGATCGTGTGCTCTCCGCGTTCGGAGTCATGTTTGCGCCGCGCCATGAGTTGGCGGCGGCGGAGCTGGTGAGGGTCACCAAGCCGGGCGGCGCGATCGGCATCGTCAACTGGACGCCGCAAGGCGTGATCGGCCAGGTGTTCAAGCTCCTTGGCGAGTACATGCCCCCGCCGCCCAGCTATGCCTCGCCGCCGGCACTTTGGGGGGATGAGGCGCACGTGAAGAAGCTGTTCGACCGCTCCGACATGGAGCTCGAGTTCGAGCTCGGTATGGCTCCGCAGCCGTTCGACTCGGCCGCGGAGTATGTGCGGTACTTCGAGCAAAACTACGGTCCGACGGTGATGGCCAAGCAGCGGCTGACGGGCGAGGCCCGCTGGGATGAGTTCCGGGAGAAGTATGTGGAGCTGATCGACTCGCTCGGGCGGACATCCGAGGGTGGCTTCCGGCTCGAGCAGGAGTACCTGCTGACCATCGGACGCCGGCCCGCGTAGCCCACGCACCACTCGCGCAGCTCAGAGGTTTCCACGGTGATCGCTCGCGGCCGCGAAGCCCGGGCCGGGCTCGACGTCGACGTCGGCCGAGCGCAGGATCTCGCCGCAGGCCGCGCAGTGCGGCTCGACGTGCGTGATCTGGCCGCACGAGCGGTGCCGGTAGAGCGCCGGCGGCCCGGCGTCGCCCGCGGTCCAGCGATCACCCCAGGCGACCATCGCCATCAGCACGTCGACGAACTCCGATCCCATCCGGGTCAGCACGTAGTCGTGCCGCGGCGGGCGCTCCGAGTAGGGGCGGCGCTCGAGCATCCCGGCCTCGACCAGGTGCCTGAGCCGCTCGGCGAGGACCTTGCGGGAGATGCCGAGGTCACGCTGGAGGTCGTCGAACCGGTTGATCCCGATGTAGACGTCGCGGATCACGAGCGGCGACCACGGCTCGCCGGCGACCGCGAGGCTGCGGGCGATCGAGCATTGCATCTGGGCAAAATCGGTTCGCTGCATGGCTGGAGAGTACCTTAGTTCCTTGAGGGAACCTAACCTGCTACGGTGCGTTCCTCGAAGGAACTAGCGACCCGCGACGCCGCGAAGGAGGCAACGATGGAGGAGCTACCGCCGATCGTCACCGAGCAGGAATGGCAACGGTCCCACGAGGCTCTGCTGGCGAAGGAGAAGCAGGCCACCACGGCCCGCGACGCCCTGGCCGCCGAGCGCCGCCGCCAACCGATGATGGAGTTCTCCCCGGATCACGCCTTCGAGGGGCCCGACGGAGCCGTCAAGCTGGCCGACCTCTTCCGGGGACGCCGCCAGCTGATCCTCTACCACTTCTGGCTCCCGCCGGACGGGGAGCCGTGCGGCGGCTGCTCGATGTTCACCGACCAGGTCGGCCACCTGGCCCACTTCAACGCCCGCGACACCTCGTTCGCGCTCGTCTCTCGCGCGCCTCAGCCGCAGATAGAGCGGCTGAAGCGCCGCATGGGCTGGTCGATCCCGTGGTACACCGTGGTCGGCGAGGACTTCCAGAAGGCGTGCGGGACCAGCGAGTACTTCGCGCTCGACGTCTTCCTGCGCGATGGCGACCGCGTGTTCCTCACCTACGCGACCACGGGCCGCGGCGTCGAGGCGCTCGGCAGCGTCTGGACGTTCCTCGACCTGACGCCCCTCGGCCGCCAGGAGGAGTGGGAGGACACCCCGCCCGGCCGCCCGCAGACGCCCCCCTACGGGTGGTGGCGACTGCACGACGAGTACGAGCCGAACCCGTCCGAGGCGAGCCGATGACCCTCGCCCACGTCGCGGGCGTCCCGCTCGCGAGCTGCCTTTGACCTACCCGGCCTTGTACCTGGCCGTGAGCTGGAAGCAGTTGATCGTCCCCGTCTGCACGGGAGGCGGAGCAACGAAATCGATCACCAGCAGCCTCCACGTGCCCTTTAGCTGGTCGCCGTTGTAGACGCCCAGCGGCAGGGTGTCCGCTTGCGGCCTGAACGCCCCCGCGAACGGGTTGAGCCCGTCGTCGATATCGAGGGTCGCCGCTCCGTCGAACGTGGTGATCCCGCCGGTGCACGCCGTGCCGCCGCCGATGTTGTCATCCGTGCTGCCACCCTGGGCACCCAAGGCGAGCGGGATGTACTTGGTGCCCTTGAACAGGTAGAGCTCCAGGTCGCCGGTGTCCGGATGGGTGACCTGCACGCCGACGTTGATGTCCTTGATCGTCCCCTTCTTGTTCACCGGGAGGTCGGAGAACGCGGCCCCGGACACGGAGTCTGGAGGGGGAGTCTCGTCCGGGATCGGGATCGCCGCCGGGTTGGAGAACGTCTTCGTCTTCGTCTTCGCGCCGGCCGGAGCCGCGAGCATCGCCAACGCGAGCAGCGCGATCGCCGCCACGCCGCCGAGTACGCTGAGCTTACGTTTCATCATCCCTTCCTAGCTACCCGGCCTTGTACTTCGCCGTCACCTGGAAGCAGGTGATCGTCCCGATGTCGACGTCGTCCTGGTCGACGACCACCAACCTCCACGTGCCCTTGAGCTGGTCGCCGTTGTAGACGCTCATCGGAAGGTCGTTCTGATTCAGCCTGAACGGCCCGTCGAACGGGTTGACCCCTTGGGCGATTCTGAGCGGCGCGGCGCTGTCGAACACGGTCATGCCGCCGACGCACCCGGTCCCGCTGCCGAAGTTGTCGTCGTTGGCGCCCGGGCCCGAGACGTTTTGGGCGAGCGGGATGGACTTGTCGCCCTTGAACAGCCATAGATCTAGATCCGCGGTGTCGGTGTGGGTGATCTGCACCGCGGCGTTCAGGTCCTTGATCGTCCCCTTCTTGGTGACGCCGATGTCCGACACGGCGAACCCCGGGAGGGATTCCGGAGGCGGGGACTGATCCGGGATCGGGATCGCGGTCGGTCCGCTGGAGAACGTCTTCGTCTTCGTCTTCGCGCCGGCCGGAGCCGCCAGCACCGCCGAGGCGAGCAGCGCGATTACCGCCACGCCGCCAAGTACGCCGAGCTTGCATCTCATCGTTCGTCCTCCCTCGCTACTGCTTCTTGTACCTGGCGGTGAGCTGGAAGCAGGTGATCGTCCCGGTCTGGAGGTTGCTCTCGTCGATGACCAGCAACCTCCATGTGCCCTTGAGCTGCCCGCCGTTGTACACGCCCAGCGGGAGGTCGTCCGCGTCGGGCCTGAACGACCCGTCGAACGGGTTGTTCGCGTTGAAGAGCCGCAGCGGCGCCGCCCCGTCGAACACGGTCATCCCCCCGACGCACCCGGTCCCGCTGCCGAAGTTGTCGTCGTCGGCGCCCGGGCCCGAGTTGTTGAGTGAGAGCGGGATCGGCTCGTCGCCCTTCAGCAGCCACAGCTCGAGCTCGGACGTGTCGGGGTGGGTGATCTGCACGCCGACGTTGATGTCCTTGACGATCCCCTTCTTGCCGATCCCGATGTCGTCGAAGACCGCACCGGGGATCTCGTCCGGCGGAGGACCCGCGTCCGGGATCGCAACCGGGGTTGCGTTGGAGAGCGTCTTCGTCTTCGTCTTCGTCTTCGCGCCGGCTGGGGCCGCGAGCATCGCCGTCGCGAGCAGCGCGATCGCCGCCACGCCGCCAAGTGCGCTCAGCTTGCGTCTCATCGCTCGCCCTCGCCTAGCCCGTCTTGAACCTGGCCGTGAGCTGGAAGCAGTTGATCGTCCCCGTCTCCACGGGAGGCGGAGCAACGTAGTCGAGCACCAGCAGCCTCCATACGCCCTTCAGCTGGTCGTCGTTGTAGACCCCCAGCGGCAGGGCGTTCAGCGCCGGCTTGAACGACCCCGCGAACGGGTTGTTCCCGTAGAAGATCCCAAGCGGCGCCGCGCTGTCGAACACGGTGATGCCCCCGGTGCACGCCGTGCCGCCACCGAGGTTCGCGCTGCTGGCCCCGCCCTCCACGCCAAAGGCGAGCGGGATGTACTTGTCGCCCTTGAACAGGTAGAGGTCCAGATCGCCCGTGTTCGGGTGCGTGACCTGCACGCCGACGTCGATGTCCTTGATCGTCCCCTTCTTGTTGACCGGGAGGTCGGAGAACGCGGCCCCGGGCTGAAAGTTCGGGCCGGGAGTCGCATCCGGAACTGGGATGGCGGTCGGATTCGAGAACGTCTTCGTCTTCGTCTTCGCGCCGGCCGGGGCGGCGAGAGCCGCCGTCGCGAGCGCGGCCACCGCGACGAGCGCCAGCGCGCTCGACCTCGGCCTCATCCCCATTCCTCCACGTAGGACCTCACCGGTGCGGGAGACTACTCAAGAGCTCGGAGCAGAGTCAAGCTGGAGGGGGCCGGACAGCTCGCCGGTGATCAGCTGGCGGACCAGGGGGTCATCCGAGCCGAACACGGCGTCGGCGTCGCCGCTGGCGTGTCGAAGTCGTCGATGATCACGATGCGCGCCTCGAGCGCGAGCGCCCGCGCGAGCGCGACCCGCTTGCACATCCCGGCGGACAGCTCCGCCGGCATGTCACTGGCGCGGTCCCGGAGCCCGACCATATCGAGGTGGTCCATCGTCACGCTGTGCACCCGTTCGGGTGACCAGCCAGTAGAAGAGGCCGCAGGTGAACGGCAGGGTGCCCTGGAGCACGGCGCTCATCCCGCGCCGAAGCTCATACAGCTCGTCCTCGGATATCGCCTACGACCTCCTGGAGCGGGTCTCGGGGCGGATCATCAACGGAATCCCCCACGTCAACCGCGTCGCGCTGGACGTCTCCTCGAAGCCGGCCCTCGACGAATCGAGTGGGAGTGAGCGGCGGTCAGGAGCGGGCAGTCGGTGTAGCATTCGCCTTCGTTTTCTCGGCGGCACTGCAGCCGCTGAGAGGGAGGAGTGGCGATGGCGTCCACAGGAGCAGTCCCGGGCGGCTCTCGGCCCGGTGCGAGGTTGGCGCTCGCGGGGGTGGCGTGCGCGGCCGCCTTGCTCGCGTTGCCTCCGACCGCTCTCGGCGTCCCTCCGGCGAACGACAACTTCGCCAACGCCGACGTGCCGAGCGCCTTTCCGGTGACCGGCACCAACGTCGACGCCACTAAGGAGGCAGGCGAGCCCAACCACGCGGGTGACGCAGGTGGCCATTCCGTCTGGTATCGCGTCACGGCGGCCTCCAGCGGCGTCTTGTCCGTTAGCACCTGCGGCAGCGACTTCGACACGCTGCTGGGGATCTATACGGGCACCAGCGTGAACGCTCTCACGCAGGTCGCGAGCAACGACGACTCCTGCGGGGCTCAGAGCGAGGTGACGTTTCCGGTGACGGCCGGGACGGACTACTACGCCGCGATCGACGGCTTCAGCGACGCAACCGGCAACGTCACGGTCAACCTCGCGGTCGCAGGCCCGGCGACTACCTTCAAGGGGACCACCGACCAGGGTCGCGGCATCACCGTGGAGGTGGGCGACGACGGGCTCGTCAGCAAGGTGAAGTACAAGTTCAAGGCTCGGTGCCACCCGGGGTTCGTCCGCGGCACGACCGTCGCCAACTCGCCGCTCGACGAGTCGACACCGACCGCCTTCACCGACGGGGACTCCAACAAGGACCGGTTCAGGGGGATCCTCTTTCGGTTCAAGGGCGAGGTCATCGGGGAGAAGATCTCCGACACCGAGTGGACGGGGACCTTCAAGGAGAAGGTCCGCATCAGCGCCCGCGGCCGGACATTCGCCCGCTGCAAGACGGGCGAGATCGGCTGGTCGGCGACGTTCGTTCCCTAGCCGCGCTGGACCACCTTGAGGGCGTCGGAGCCGGCGCTCGAAGGCTCCTAGCCGGCTCGAAGCTCCAGGGGGCCGGACAGCTCGCCGGTGATCAGCTGGCGGACCAGGGGGTCATCCGAGCCGAACACGGCGTCGGCGTCTCCGCTGGCGACGATGCGGCCTTGGTGGATCACGGCCGCGTGGTCGGCGAGCTCGCGCGCTGCAGTCATGTCGTGGGTTGTGACGAGGAACGTGGCGTGGGTGCGGCGCTGCACGTCGCGGATCAGCTCGCACAGCAGCGCGAGGCGAACGCCGTCGATCCCGCTGTCGAAGTCGTCGATGATCACGATGCGCGCCTCGAGCGCGAGCGCCCGCGCGAGCGCGACCCGCTTGCACATCCCGGCGGACAGCTCCGCCGGCATGTCACTGGCGCGGTCCCGTAGCCCGACCATCTCGAGGTGGTCCATCGTCACGCTGTGCACCCGCTCGGGTGGCCAGCGAGTCTTTCGCGCGCGCAGGGCGAAGGCCACGTTTTCGTACATGTTGAGCGAGTAGAAGAGGCCGCAGGTGAACGGCAGGGTGCCCTGGAGCACGGCGCTCATCCCGCGCCGAAGCTCATACAGCTCGTCCTCGGATATCGCCGCGAGGTCCTTGCCCTCGACCCTCACGACACCGGCCGACGGTTGGATGAGCCCGAAGACGTGGTAGATCGTGACGGTCTTTCCCGCCCCGGACGGACCGAGCAGCACCGTGATTGCGCCCGCGGGCACGGCAAGATCGACCCCATCGAGGACCCGCTCGGAGCCGAACTCCTTGACGAGCGCCACGAGCTCGATCGGGGCGCCTGACTGTCGCTCGGCGGGCACGCCTCCCAATCATAGGCATCGCCTTCGGGCGCGATGCGTGAGGCCGCTTCTAGGACCAGCCGTCCCAGCGCCGCAGCTCGCGCAGCGGGTCCTGGGGGTGGCCCTGGTGCCACCCCGACGGCCACAGCTCGAAGTGGAGCTGGCAGCCCTCGGCGCGCGCGTTGCCGCTGCGCCCCACGGCCCCGATCGCCTCGCCGGTCAGCACGCGCTTGCCGGCCTTCGCCGATGGCGGCCGGATCAGGTGCGCGTACATGTAGTCGCGGTCGGTCTGCCGCCCGTCGATCACCAGGTAGTGGCCGTACAGGGCGTCGCTGTAGCCCCTGAACTGGACCGTGCCGCCGCGCGCCGCCTCGAGGCGGGTGCCGCAGGCGGCCCACACGTCCTGTCCCTCGTGCGTGCGCCCCCCGGAGCGCGGGGCGCCGAACCGGTCCCCGTAGCTGTGCCCGCCCCGGACCGGGAACAGGTGGTCGTGGAAGCGAAACCGCCCCGCCCGCCGCGAGCCGCCGTCCGCGGCCCCGACCCGGAACCGGTAGCGCCCCTCGCGCGCGGCCGAGCCGTTCTCGGTCAGCCCGTTCCAGGCGACCGAGTGCCTCGCGAAGGGCGCCCGGTCCGCGTCCCCCCAGCTGCGCACGACCTTCCCGCGCGACACCAGCGTCACCTCAACGTCCACCGGCCCGTAGCCGCCGAAGCGGTAGCGGAGGCGCGCCTTGCGCCTGGCGTCGAAGAACGCCTTTCGCGGGCGCACCGACGCGCCGGAGAGCTCGAAGCTCCCGGGCGGAGCAAGCGCCTCCGCCGCGACGATCCGGAGGCGATTGGGAGACGTCGACGCGCGGCCGTCCACGTCGAGCACGCGCGGGCTGCCCGTCGCGGCGCCCTCGGGAACGATCGCCTCGACGGCGTGATTGGCGGAGCTGGTCGGGGTGGTGGCGATCTCGCCGGGCGGGGCGGGGAACCTCACCTCGGTGATGCCGGCGAGCCGGCGCCCCGTGAGGCGCACGGTCGCGCCGGTCGCGGCCTCGCGCGCTCCCGCGCAGCGCTCCACGCAGGTGAGGTCAGTCAGCTTCGGGGGCCGGGCGGCTGCCTGCCCGGTCGGGGCCACGATCCCAATGGCGGCGACGAGGATCCCCGCCGCCGGCCCGATCCTCAGGCTCGACCCTCCGGTGGCGAGATCAGCTCCACTTGTCCCACTGCTTGAGCTTCTTCGTGGGACTGATGAAGTGGCCGCCCTCGTACCAGCCGGGCGCCGACCACATCTCGAAGTGGAGGTGGCATCCCGACGCGTTCCCGGTATCGCCGTTCTCGCCGATCCGCTCGCCCGTGCGCACGTTCTCGCCCTCGCTGACCTCGGCCTTCTTGCGCAGGTGCATGTAGACGTAGTCGAACTTGCTCTTCTTCCCGTCGATCACCACGTAGTTGCCCGCGCCACTGCCCTGGTAGCCCTTGAACTGCACCTTGCCGCCGCGGGCGGCCTGTATCTCCGTGCCGCACTTCGCGAACACGTCCTGCCCCTGGTGGCCGCGGCCGGCGCCGATCCCGTCTCCGTAGTCGTGCGCGCCGCGGAGCGGGAACTTGTGGTCGTGGTAGCCGAACGCCGTGCCGCTGCCGTCGCTGAGCGTGTCGCCCACCCCGCCGATCCGGAACTGGTAGGAGCCGTTCTCGGCCGCCTTCCCGTTGTCGCCGACCCCGTTCCACTCGAGCGTCTGCTGGGCGTTCGGCTCCACCTTCTCCTCGACCCAGCTGCGCGTCACGCTCTTGCCGTTCTGCCGCACGAGGTCGATCCGCACGTCGGTCGGGCCGTCGCCGTTGAACATGTAGCGGAGGGTCGGCTTATTGACGCCGTAGAAGTAGAAGTCATCCGAGCCGACTGAGGCATCGACCAGCCTGAAGCTCCCAGGCTCGGGGAGCTGGCTCTCCGGCACGACGTCGATCGCGGTCGGCGACTTGGCGACCTGGCCGAACTCGTCCTCGACTCGAGGCTTCGCGTCCTTCGCCCCGTCGGGCACCTTGGCTTCGACCGTGCTGGGCTTGACGGAGCTCGGCTTCACCGCCGCCGTGCCCTCCTGGGTCGGGAACCTGACCTTGTCGGTGAACTTCAGCGCCTTCCCGGAGAGCTGGATCTTGCCGCCGACGGTGACCTGGCGCAGCCCCGCGCAGCGCTCGATGCAGGACACGCCGCTGAGCTTGGGGGGATTCGGCGCCGAAACGCCCCCGCCGCTGGTCCCGCCGCCGCCGGCCGACGTCACGCCGCCGCCCGCCAGAGCCACGCCGGCCGTGGTGAGTGCGACTATGAGGCTGCGCCGCCCGGTCAGGGCCCGGGGGTAGGGGGCCAAGTCCGACACTCTCTTTCTCAGGCCTGCGGGGTTAGCTGTCGGGCTCGCGCTGAAAGAGCCGCGCTACGGACCCTCCTGGTCCGATTCGCCCCGGGGGCCAAGGCCCCTTCGGTTCCCCCGCTCCCCCGCGGCTGGGCCGCAGGGGATTCGGCAGGTGCACTTGCGGGCGCCAGTATAACCGTGCCTGCGGAGCGGTCAACATAATACGTCTGCTACGAGCTGGGCACGATCCGGCCGCGGGCGGGGCCGCGCGGGCTCGACTATCATCATCGAGCCGCGCACCTGCCTCGAGGATCGGGGGAGGCGCCGCCCAGCGGCGCCGACGGGCGGAGCCCGGGTGCGCTCTTATGTTTGAGCCGACGTGAAGACCTTCGTCGCCACACCGGAGACTCGCCAGCGCGACTGGTACGTGATCGACGCCGAGGGGAAGACCCTGGGGCGGCTCGCGACCCAGATCGCCAATGCGCTGCGCGGCAAGCGCAAGCCTGAGTACACGCCGCACGTGGACACGGGCGACTTCGTGGTCGTCGTCAACGCCGAGAAGGTGCGCGTGACGGGGAACAAGCGCAGCGACAAGCTGTACCGCCGCCACAGTGGCTATCCGGGTGGGCTGCGCTCCCGCAGCCTCGGCCAGATGCTCGAGCGGCGACCCGAAGAGGTGATCCGGCTGGCGGTGCGGGGGATGCTGCCCCGCAACCGGCTCGCCCGGCAGCAGCTCGGCAAGCTGAAGGTGTACGCGGGCCCGGACCACCCCCACGAGGCGCAGAAGCCGGCGCCGCTGGAGATCGAGGCTTGATGGCCGAGGACGAGCGGCAGAACGACGCTCCCGCCGAGGAGCCGCCGGCCGAGGAGCCGCCGGCCGAGGAGCCGCCCACGGAGGAGCCGCCGGCCGAGGAGCCGCCCACGGAGGAGCCGCCGGCCGAGGAGGCGCCCACGGAGGAGGCCCCTGAAGCGCCACCGGCCGAGGAGGCACCCGCGGCGGAGGCGCCTGCCGAGGAACCGAAGGAGCGGAAGCCGGCCGAGGAGGCGCCCCCGGGTGCCGAGCTCGAGCCGATAGCGATCGAGGAGGACCGCGAGCTCAGCGCCGAGGAGCGGGCCCGGCGTGAGGCCGAGGCCGAGGAGCGGGCGCAGAAGGAGGCCGAGGCGACCGCCGAGGCGGGCGCGGAGCCCGCCCCGCCCGCCGCGCCGACGATCACCCTGGAGAGCGACGTTCGCGTCCGAGCCACCGGAAAGCGCAAGAGCGCGATCGCGAGGGTGATGCTGGTGCCGGGAAGCGGGCGGTTCGAGGTCAACAGGCGCGACCTGGACGAGTACTTTCCGCGCCCCTTCCACCAGACGATGGCGCGCCAGCCGCTCGTCACCACGGGGTACGAGGAGAACGTGGACGTGCGGGCTCGCGTCCACGGCGGGGGGATCTCCGGTCAGGCGGGCGCGGTTCGCCACGGCATCGCGCGCGCACTGTGTGAGATCGATCCCGAGCTGCGCAAGGAGCTGAAGCGGCGCGGGCTGCTGACGCGCGACGCGCGTCGCAAGGAGCGCCGCAAGGCGGGACTGAAGAAGGCGCGAAAGCGTCCCCAG
>Ga0184637_10000376_pt1 | contig 33146 bp, 31 predicted proteins | sample PLM3_127_b2_FD_133143 | JGI IMG/M metagenome (GOLD analysis project Ga0184637, IMG submission 133143) | Groundwater sediment microbial communities from an aquifer in East River, Colorado, USA - PLM3_127_b2 | ecosystem: Environmental > Terrestrial > Soil > Riparian zone | place: USA: East River... | reverse complement strand
TCGCTGCGCGAGGGGAAAATACAAATACGGCCGAGGCTCCTCCCAGAGCGTCCGGTACTTCACGTCGCGGACCACCCCCACAATCTCGTAGAAGTCGTGCCGGACGAACCGACGGTTCCAGGCACGGATCCGCTTTCCTACGGGGTCGACGCCCGGCCAGTGGGTCTTCGCCATCGTCTCGTTCACCACGACGACCCCCGGCGCGTCCCGATCGTCCGAGTCGGTGAAACCCCGTCCGCGGAGAAGCTCGATACCCATCGTCGCGAAGTAGTCCGGGGTCACGATGTCGCAGTCTTCCTGGATCCAGTTCGGTGGATCCGAAAGAGGCACCTCCTCCGGAAGGAAGAAGGTGAGGAGCGTCATCCGCTCGAGGGGAGTGTCGGCCGACCAGGCGGCGCGGCGAACAGCGGGAATCGCCTCGACGCGCTCGAGGACGTCGGCGTAGAACTGCCGCGCCCTCGTCTCGTCGTAGCGGAACTCTAGAGAAGACAGCTCCACGGAAACGAATAGAACCCGATCGGTGCGGAATCCGGGATCGATCGCATAGGCCTTCGAGAGAGTTCGGGCGAGGAGGCCCGCCCCCACGAGAAGCGTCAGGGAAAGGGCCACCTGCACCGCGAGGAAACCGCCCCGAGCGCGGCTTCCCTTCCCCAGGATGCGACTCGAAGCGAGTTTGAACCTTCGGTCTGCGATGGCGGCCACGAGGCTTCCGAACAAAGCACCCGCGAGCGCCAGCCCGAGCGCGGCCAGGAGCACGCGACGATCGAGGCGCAGATCAAGGTCGATGAGCGCGATCCGAAAGAGGCTCAGCCGCTCCAGAAGTCGAATCGAGAACCAGGCGACCAGAAGGCTCGCGACAAGGGCGATCGCGTACAAGAGGACGTTCTCTACGAGAAACTGCCGCGCGATGCGGGCGGGTGAGGCGCCTAGAGCCCGTCTCAGGGAGAGCTCGGACTCCTGGTCCTGCAAATCCACGAACCTCAACCCGGCGACGTTTGTGACCGCGATGAGAAAGACGACCGCGACGACGCCGAGGACGATGCCGAGGTACGTGTGCGTCGAATCCCGAGCGTCCGGATCGCGCAGCCGGTTGTCGGCGAACGGGGTCAGAACCGCGGTCGTTCCGGTATTGGTCTCCGGATAGGACTGCTCCAGAGCTTTCGCGTAGGCCTTCATCGCGGCATCGGCCTTCTCGAGGCTCACGCCTGGCTTCAACCGAGAGACGACGGCGAGGGTAGGCTGATCCCGCGGACTGAAAAACTCGACCAGCCCCGGCCAGAGCTCGGGAAGAAGCGTGAGCGGGATCCAGAGGTCTATGGGGCGCTCGATCGTGATCCCCCGGAAGCCTTCCGGGGCCACGCCCACGATGGTCAGATCGCGCCCGTTGACCCGAACCACTTTTCCCACGACTCCGGAGTCTCGCTCGAACCGGCTTTCCCAGAGACGGCGGCTCACGATCGCGACCGGCGCTCGCTCCTCTTCCTCGGAGCGGACGAAGTTTCTGCCCGGCTGGGGGGAGACGCCGAGGACGTCGAAGAAACTCGACGTCACCATATCCCCTTGAAGACGCTCCGTGGACTCCCGCACTCGGACGCTGAACGTGAACTCCGCGCGGGCCGCGAGGTCGGTGAACACCTCCTGCATCCCGCGAAAGTCTTCGAAATCGGGCGCTGAAACTTCGCTTGGGTCGCTTTCCCTCCCCGAGCCGACCCAGACGAGATCCTCGCCCTTCGCGATGGGGAAGGGGCGGAACAAAAAGGCGTCGATCAAGCTGAAGACGGCAGCGTTCGCGCCGATTCCGAGGGCGAGGCTCACGATCGCCGTCGCCGCGAGACCCCGGCGCCTTGCAAGCCAGCGCAGAGCCAGTCGACAATCGAGGGCGATGCCGGACACGGGAAGCATCATAGAACGAAGGCGCTGGGACCAGAAGCATCGGGACGCCGAGTTTCTCGGCGAGCCCTCTCCGTTTCTCGTCGAGTGCCGCGGTCATCTCCCGCCGGGGCGCGCCCTCGACGTCGCTTGCGGTCTCGGGGCGAACGCGCTCTACCTCGCCGAGGAGGGGTTTGCCGTCGAGGCCCGCGATTGGAGCTTCGAGGGACTCCGAAAGCTCGCGGCCGCCGCGCGCGAGAAGAGCCGGCACTTGGGCGCGGTCGCGTGCGACGTCACCCGCTTTCCGCTTCCCCGGGACCGCTACGACGTTTTGGTGTGCTTCCGGTTTCTCGACCGCTCTCTCTGGTCTTCGATGGTCGAAGCCCTGAGGCCCGGAGGGGCTCTCGTCGTCGAGACCTTCAACCGCCGCTACCTCGAACGGCGCCCGGATTTCCCCAAGGAGTACTGCCTGGAGGAGGGAGAGCTACTGGCCGCGTTCGGCTCTACTCTCCGGGTCGCGCGCTACCAGGAGCTGCCCCGGGAGCCTCACGCCTCTCTACTAGCGTTCCGATGATCCAGAGCGGCGCGACGAGGAGCTGCCTCAGGTTGACGAAGAACGCCGGCGAGTTCCTTTCGTAGAGCAGATGCCCGACGAACTGCAGGACCCAACCGAGGACGAACGCCGCAAAGAGCAGCGCCGCGGGAAGAGCGGGGGCAAGCGCCGCGGACAGGAGCACGAAGAGCGCAAACGGCGCGGTGAGTCGAACGCTCAAACGGAGATCGTAGAGCACGACGAAAAGAGCGACGGCGATCGAGACCACCGGGCTCAGCTTCCAGAGAAGGCCGACGGAGGTGAAGACGATCATCGGGATTCCGACGTAGTGACAGAGCTTGTTCGCCGGGTGTCGATGATAGGAGGCGTAGTCTTCGAAAAGCCGTGAGAGTTCCGCGGTCATTACGGGTGAATCCTCTCACCTTCCCGCGGCGCGGGCAACTCCTCTTAAATCCCGCCCCAGCATAGGCTTCGCGTTCGCCGTGATATGATGTCTCGACCGAGCCGGGAGCTCGCTTGGTCGCTTTGGAGGTGGAAGGATATGGCGAATGATTCGGAGGCGGCCCAGAAGGACGAGGCTCACATTCCTGGCATCGATTACGACCCAGGCCAGCCAGGCCAGGACGCGCCGGCCTCCTACTCCATGATCGAGCCGCGGTTGAAGCAGATCTACGCGCTGTTCTACAAGGAGACCTACTTCACCGACAAGAAGGCGCTCGACACCAAGACCCAGGAGCTCATCGCCCTCGCCTGCTCTCTCGTGGCGAAATGCGACGGCTGTATCGAGGGCCACATCAAGAAGGCGCTGAAGGAAGGCGCGACCAAAGAAGAGATCAGCGAGGCGATCGTCATCGCCATCGGCATCAACGCCGCCGCCATCGTGGACATGACGGACCGCGCGGCCGCGAGCATGGGCCTCAACCACTTCCCCGCAAAGCCCAGCCGAAAGGCCTAGCGAATCAAATCCAAGGCAAAGGGGGATAAGGGAGACGGGAGGAGATAGGGAGATAGGACAACTCAGGAGGGATCTGAGGCGTCGCCAGGACCGCGGTCTCCCATCCCGAAGCGCTCCAGCATGCGGTAGAGGGTTCGCCGATCGATGCCCAGGATTTCGGCCGCGCGCGTGCGGTTCCCCTCCACCCGCGCGAGGACATGGACCAGGTACCGTCTTTCGATCTCCTCGAGCGCCGGAAGCCCCTCGAACAGTGACTCCTCCCCCTTTGGCTTCGCTTCCCGAAATTTCTCCGGAAGGTCCTCGGCTTCGATCGTCCGGCCGCGGCTGAAGAGCGCGAGCCGCTCGATGGTGTTCTCGAGCTCCCGGACATTCCCCGGCCAGGGGTAAGCGATCAGCCGGTCGAGCGCCCTCGCCGACAGGCGCGGCGAGGCGACGCCGTCCTCTCTCATCCGGCGCACGAAGTGCGCGATGAGCTTGGGAATGTCCTCGGGACGATTCCTCAGGGGAGGCACCACGATGGTGACCACGTTGAGCCGATAGTAGAGATCCTTGCGGAACCGGCCCTCGGAGATGAGGGTCTCGAGGTTCTGATTCGAAGCGGCAATTACCCGGACGTCGGTCGCAAGGCTCCGCGTTCCCCCGACGGGGGTGTACTCCTCCTGCTGGAGGACGCGCAGGAGCTTCACCTGGAGGGCGGGGCTCGTCTCACTGATCTCATCCAGGAACAGCGTTCCACCCCGGGCGGCTTGGAGGAAGCCCTCTTTGTCGCTGGCCGCGCCGGTGAAGGCACCCTTTACGTAGCCGAATAGCTCGCTCTCCAGCAAGGTCTCGGTGAGGGCTCCGCAATTGACGGCGAGAAACGGCGCCGCGGCGCGCGGGCCCTTCCCGTGGATCGCTCGTGCGACGAGCTCCTTCCCCGTCCCGCTCTCCCCCTGGATCAGAACCGTGGTCCTCGACTCCGCCACGAGCGCGATGCTCTTGTAGACGGAGAGCATCGAACCACTCGCCCCGATGAGTGCGTCATCGGGCTCGCGGCGTTGCGCGGGCTTTTCGCTCTCGACCGAGGGCCCCGAGCTCCGGGCGGAAAGGGCGCGGCGGATGGTCTGCCGCACTCCTTCGACGTCGAACGGCTTGCTTACGAAGTCGAAGGCCCCTAGCCGTACGGCCTCGATGGCGGCATCGAGCGTACCGAAGGCCGAGATCAGCACGACCTCGGTACTGGGATGGGCCTTCTTGACCTCCTTGAGGACGTCGATACCCGAGAGCGTGTCCTCGAAATTGATGTCGCTCACGACGACGTCGAAGCGTTCCCGACTCGCGAGGTCGATGGCCGCGCGGGGATCCTGTCGGGTCTCGATGGCGCAGCCGACGTCGTCCAGGAGCTCCACGAAGAACTCGCAGGTCGAAGGGTCGTCGTCCGTCACCAGGATGCGTTTCGGCATGATTTTCGTGGGTCCGGTGAACGAGGATACGAGCGCTCGCCGCGGGAAAGCAACCCGTATGGGTGCCGGGACGTGATATTTCAAACGTTGATGGTGGGTGCTCGGTTATTGTAACATCCGTCCCTCAAGGAGGTCCCATTGACTGAACAGACCGAACTGAACATCAAGAAACTGATCGCGGTCCCCGCGCTCATCACGCTCGCCGTCACGTCGCTCCGTCTCGTGGGGGAGTTCATGAACCTGCCCGACTGGCTCGCGAACAAGGAAGCGGGAGGCCCCGGCGCTCTCATCGGTATCACCTGGCTCGCCCCGGTTTTCGGAGTCTATTTCGCCGGGAAACTCGCAGACTCCCCGGGAAAGCTCTGGAAAAATCTCCTGAAAACGCTCTTCGCCTACGGGCTTGCGGCCCGCGTTCCCGTGATTCTTATTATGGGCTTCGCCATCTTCGGCAACTGGGGAACTCACTACGACGCGTTTCCGCCGAACATGGCGGACATGTCGAAGGTGATGCAGTTCCTCCTCGGCGGCGTCGTCACCCAGCTCGTCGTCTGGGTCTCTGTCTGGACCGTCGGCACAGGGATGCTGGCGGGACTCATCGCCTCGAGGGTCCGGAGCCCCAGGCCAGCGGCGGCGTGATTCGAGCCAGGCTGATTCTGGGGGCAGCGCTCGCGGCGGTCGCCGCCTGCGGGACGGCGGACAACGCCCTCATCCAGAACCGTGGCGCATCGAAGGACAACTGGTGGGACGCGCTGCCCCGGCCCGCCTGGAACGCGTTCCCGAAGGTCTTGGAGAGCCAGGGCTGGTTCGAGGTCTACAAAATCCGCCCTGGCCTCTTCGCCATTTCCGAGCCGGGACAGTTCGAGGAAGTCATCTCCTACCTCTTCGTCGGAACCGACAAAGCGCTCCTCTTCGACACCGGCCTCGGTATTGGTGACATGAGAGCCGTCGTATCCGAGCTGACGAAGCTCGAGCCGATCGTCGTGAACTCCCATACTCATTACGACCACGTGGGCGGTAACCACCGGTTCGATACGGTCCATGGCACCGCCACGGAGTACACGGCGGCGAACGCCAAAGGCAGGAAGCACGAGGACGTGGCCGAGTTCGTCGGCGAGGGATGGATCTGGAAGAAGACGCCCGAAGGCTTCGACCGGGACCGCTACGAGAGCAAACCCTTCGTGATTGCAAAGACGATCGAGGACGGCGAGGGGATCGACCTCGGGGGGAGAAAGCTCGAGGTTCTCCTCACGCCCGGGCACACGCCCGATGCGCTTTGCCTTCTCGATCGAGAGAACCGGCTGCTCTTCACCGGCGATACGTTCTATCCTGCCGCCCTCTACGCGCACTTGCCGGGGTCCGATTTCGCCGCCTATCGAAAGACGGCGTCACGGCTCGCGGAGCTTCGAGCCGACGTCGATTTCGTCCTTCCTGCCCACAACGAGCCGCTCGTCCCGAGTGAAGTCCTCGTTCGCATGCGAGACGCCTTCGAAACCATCGCCGCCTCCGACGCCGAGTTCGTCTTAACCGACGGCAACCGGGAGTACTCCTTCGACGGGTTCTCGATTTTGACTCCCGACCCGCTTCGCTAACCGGGAACCCGCGGGAAGTCGATGGTGAACGTCGTGCCTTTCCCGACGACGCTCTCGACCCGGATTGCGGCCCGGTGGGAGGCGAGAATCTCCTGGACGATGGAGAGCCCGAGCCCCGTCCCCGTCCCCTCCGCCTTGGTGGTGAAAAACGGCCTGAAGATCTGAGGAAGGACGCTCTCGGGTATCCCCTCGCCGTCGTCCTCGATGCGCGCGCGAACGCACTCACCCGCTTCGTCGGTCTTGACCGTAATGTGTCCCCCGCCGGGCATGGCGTCGAGGCTGTTGTGCATGAGGGTGAGGAATACCTGCTCGATCTGATCCTCGACTCCCTCGACGAGGGCGCCGGTAGCACGGATTCTGAGACCAAGCGAAAGCTCGACCCCGCGAGCGGCGAGCGTCGGACGGAGAAGGGCGCCGATGTTTTCCAGGATTCGATCGAGGTCGAGAGGCTCCCTGCGAAGCGACGCGCGGGTCTCGTCGAGGGTATCCTGGACGGTGTCGGTCAGTTTCTCGATTTGCGATTGGACCAGGGTGAGCTTCTCCCGGAGCTCCGGGTCATCGGCGCGGCTGCGCTTCAGGATCTGGACGTGGCCCGAGATGAGGTTGAGCGGGGTGCCGATCTTGTGGGCGAGGCGCGCGGTCATCTGCTGAGCGACGCTCCGTCTTTCGATGCTGAGAAGCCGCCGCTGCAAGTGATAGAGCTCCTCGTTGAGCCGGGAGAGATCCTGGTTGCGCGCCTTGAGCTCAGAAGTCGCCTCTCCCACGGTCTTCGCGAGCTCCTCGTTGAACCCCTGTACTCGAAGGAGAAGCTCCTCCCGCTCCTCTTGGGTCCTTCGGATCTGCGCGAGCATCTGGTTGTGCTGCCGGGCGATGAAACCGATCTCGTCGGAGCGCGCGACCGGCGCCTCGGCTTTCAAGTCTCCCGCCTCGGCGCGGATCATTGCCTGACGCAAAGACCCCATCGGCCCCTGGACCACGCGGCGGAAAACCAGGCTCAGCAGGAGAACCAGGGAAGCGAGAGCGATCGGGAGCACGATGAGCGCGAGCCTTCGGGTCTCGCGGGAAAGAAGCTCGACGGCCTGGAGAGTCGACCACACGCCGACCGCTCCCGACGTTCCGCGAGGGAGCTTCCCGCCCTGGATGGGGAGAGCGACGCTCCAGAAGCGCTCGCGTCCTTCCTCGAAAATCCGCGCCACCGGCGCGCCCGTCGCGATCGCCTCTTGCTGTTCGAGAGTCCGATCCCAGCTTCGGCCCGCGGCGGAGAGGATCTCGCTCTCACCGGCCTCGGTCCGGACGAGGACGCTCGCGGCCACGATCTCCGAGTTGGCGTGCACGTACTCCGAAAGGACGCTCTCCAGGATGGCGGGCGGCGGGAGGCGGAGGCCGGCCGCGAGCCTGAGAGAGATCGACTCGGCGACGTCGGAGGCGGCGAGAAACCTCCCGCGCTCGACGGATTCGACGCTCAACCGATGGAAGAGATAGGTGACCGCACCCGCGGCCAGGAGAACGAGGAAGGCGCTCATCGCCGTGAGCCGGGTCTGGAGGCTCACCCAGCGCCGGGGGGTGGGCGCGAGCATTTATCGAGCTTCTGCCGTCGACTCCGGCGTGGGCTGAGGTACCCTCGAGAAGAGAACGAGCGGTTTCGCGGGTAACGAAATGAAAATATTTTCCGCGTCCGCCTCGGCTACGATCAGGCGCACGCGCGGCTCGTCCTTCCGGTCGCCGAAGATCCGCAAGCGCTCCCGGAGACCGAGGACCTTGGAAGCCGACACCAGATGAACCGCGAGCGGCGGCTCGCAGGTCAAAACGGCGCTTCGAGGAACGGGGGGCTTCCTCTCCTCGTCCGTACCGGAAGCCGCCGGAGCCGGCGGCGGGCCAGGCACGATCTCGACCGGTTCGCGAGAAGGCGCGACGCAGCGGTAGAGCTGGTCGAGGGAGAGAGCTTCACCGGCCGAGGCGAGGGGCAGGCCGAGCTCGATCGACTCAAGCTTGTAGGTGGCGAGCGGCACGCCGCCGAGCTTCAACGACAGGGTGAGCGACGCGGCGTCGGCGAGGAAGTAGAACTCTTTCGACCGTGCGGCCTCGAGGTCCAATCGTGCGACTCGCTCCCGCTCCCGAGCGGAAGCGACGTCGGGCAGCGCCTGACCCTGGCCGAGGAGAGCCGCGAGCAGTAATGCCTTCACTGCCACCTCAGAAGATGAGGACCTGGGTTCCGACCGGTGCCGAGCGGAAGACGCGCTCGAGGTCTTCGTCCCCCAGGCGGATACAGCCATGAGTGATCGCGCGGCCCAGGTACCGCTGGTACAGCGTCCCGTGAATCATGTAGCCGTCGCCAAGGTAGAGCGCGTAGTTGCCGAGGGTATCGTAGTCGCGTCTCTCCGACCAGTTGTCGGGAACGGACTTCCCCTCCTCGACGAACGCCCAGTCCGGTTTCGTCCACACCGGATCCTCGGCTTTCCGGATCACGCGAAAGTTCCCCCGCGGCGTCTCGAAGACCCACTGGCGGTCGGCGTCCGGGTCCTTGAGGAGCCCGCCGCTGCCCGTGGAGCAGAGCGCCTCGTGAAGAACTTTGTCGCGCTTCTTGAGGTAGAGCTTGTTCCGGGCGGTGTCGACGACGACGTAGACCGAGCCGGGAACCATGCCGGCGACGCTCCTCTGGGCACGCTTCGCCTTCGACTCCAGGTCCTTGATCTCTTTGTTTGCCGCCGCCGCATCCTCTGGCGTCGATTCGACCGAAGCGCTCGTGGGCTCGATCGGACCGAGCCGGTCGTAGACATAGAGGCGGCTCGCAAGGAAGAACAGTAGCAATAGCGTCGAGAGCGTCGCACCGACCCCACTGAGGAGCCATCGGTTGCGGTCGGCCTTCGGGCTCGCGGGACTTGCTTCGGCGGGGGCAGCGGTGGCGTCGGCGTCGGCAACTTCGGCAACATCAACCGGGGCCCCTGCCGGCGCCGCTCCAAGCGTGTCACTCGTTTCCATTTCTTCCCCCCTCCCCCTTGCTCCCGACACGAATGCTTTCGTAGCTTCCGACGATCACCACCGGGCTTCCGACGACCAGCTTCTCGAAGAGGAAATCCATTTCTTCGTTGGTCAGGGCGACGCAGCCGTCGGTCCAATTCGTACCCCGGCCTCCATCTCCGTGGACCTCGATCAAGCCCCCGATCGCGGAATCCGGATCGACTTCGCCGTTTCTCTTGGCCTCCCGGAAACGGCGCTTGTCATCGGCGTTAGGATAGTCGAGAAGGAGCGCTTTGTAGTACTTCGTTTGCCCCCTCCCCTTCTTTCGGAGAACGCGGTAGAGACCTTCGGGAGTCGCGCCGTCGCCTGACATCAGTTTCCGCTCCAGGCCGTTGTAGCCGAGCTCCACGTCGAACCACCGTGTGGGCTTGCCCTTCGTCCAGAGCATCGCCATCTGCGCCCGTTTGTCCACGACGAGCGCGGGTCGTCCGCTGCGCCGCGACTCCTCGATTCCGGCACGCGCCCACTCCCGCCACTTCCGCAGGTTCGCCGGGTCCCCGAACCGCGCGAAAAGGGCCTTGGTCTCCGGAGGCAGCTCCCCGGAGAGATCCGCCGCCTCGCGCGCTTTCCCCGTGGCCATCTCGTACTCCCCGGCGTCGAAGAGCCTCTTGGCCTCGTCGAGCGCCACCTCGGCGCGCCGCAAGCGGGTCTCGACGGCGAAATGCACTCCGTCGAGCCCGGTCCCTCTGGCATGGCGAAGCGTTGTTCCGGCGGAATCCATCCAGGCCTTCGCCTCCTCTTTCTCCGCTGCCAGCTGCCGATCCGCGACCCAGTTCGCGATCCGCGCGTTGTCGAGGGCCCGCTCGAGCTGAGGCGCCCAGGCCGGCGAGTCGTCGAAGGGCCAGACGCGCGTCTTGCGGACGACGCTCTCGGCGTCGAGAAGTCCCTCCCGCGCGAGACGGATCGAGTCCTCGGCGAAACCGGCTCGGGCATGGGGCGCCAGGGTCGCGAGCTGCCGCCTCGCCTGGTCGATATCGGCGAGAGCGACCTCGCGCTCTTCGGCGCCGCAGCCGCCGAACACAACGCTCACGACTGACATGACCGAAATGAGAAGCACCCAGGGAAGCTTTGGACGCACGAGATCAAGAATATCGCAAAAACAAAAGGGAGCGGACCCCTTTCGGAGCCCACTCCCATCGGTGTTACCGGGACTCTAGGTCGAGCGCTTCTTGGTCTTCGCCTGGGCGATGTCCGCGGTGATCGCATTGGTCTGATCGCGGACCGCCTGGGCGCTGGACTCCGACACGAGATACTTCCCGTCGGCGAAGGACTGCTGGGCGGCCGCAAGTGTCGCCGTCGCGGCGTCGAGCTCGCCCTGCATCGCCATGAGGTCCGCCTCGGTTCCTTTCCCCTTGGGGGCGGTCTTGAGCGCGGCCATCGCGGCGTCGAGAGAGGCCTGGCCCTCGGTCAGAACGGCCTCGGCTCTGCCTTTCGCGGCTTCCTTGGCGCTGATCGCCTCGGTGGCGGCGGCGTTCGCAGCCTGAGCGGCCTTGTCGAGGAGCTGGGACGCCTGATCGTAGGAGCGGAGCAGCGCGAACTTCTCGTTCTGCGCCGTGACCTCGTTCATCGCGGAGTTGACTGAATCCTGGGCGAGGGTCCAGGCTTCGGGAGCATACTCGGCGGCCTCGGCGGCCTTGGCCGATTCGAGAGCGCTGTTGGCGGCGTCGATCGCCGGCTGCGGCGCCTGAGCGCAGGCCGCGAGCAGAGCAAGAGCGGACGCCGAGAGTGCAAGAGTTAACGTTCTGTACATTTTTGTTTCAAACCTCCAAAGCGATCGCCCCCATGGCGTTCGCATCAATTGAAATAGCGCCCGCACCTGCTGCAAGTCCGATGCCAGCCGGAACTACCAGGCGCCAACCGGCACTAAGTCGTTCTTTCGCGGAAGTTCCACGCTGCGTCGGCCACGGGAGCGGGTACGCCGAGACGAGAATCACCGTGGCGAAATGGCGTGAACCGGAAAAAACGCCTCAACCAATAGAACTCATTCAGCCCGCTTCCGCTTCCCATTCAGGAGCCTTCGCATGAGCGCGGAGAACTCGTGGAACCGCAGCGCCTGCGGACCGTCGCTCAGGGCCTTCTCTGGATCGGGATGGATCTCGACCATGATCGCATGAGCGCCGATCGCCTTACCCGCGACGGCGAGCGGCGCTACCAGCTCGCGCTTTCCCGCGGCATGGGAGGGGTCGACCATCACCGGGAGATGCGTGCGTCCGCGAAGGACCGGGACCGCGCTCAAGTCGAGCGTGTTCCGGGTCGCGGTCTCGAAGGTTCGAATCCCGCGCTCGCACAGGAATACTTGCTGATTTCCTCCGGCGAGGATGTACTCCGCCGCCTGCAGAAGCTCGTCGAGCGATGAGCTCATGCCGCGCTTCAGCATCACCGGGCGTCTCGCCCGGCCCACTTCGGAGAGCAGCGTGAAGTTCTGCATGTTGCGGGCGCCGATCTGAAGGACGTCGGCCTTTTCGGCGACCCGGACCACGTCCTCGGGCGAAAGCACCTCGGTCACGACGGGCAGGCGGTACTTCCGTCCGGCCTCGACGAGCATGTCGAGTCCCTCGTAGCCGAGACCCTGGAAGCTGTAGGGCGAGGTGCGCGGTTTGAAGCAGCCGCCCCTCAGGATGTGTCCTCCCTGCTCCTTCACTTCACGGGCGCAGGCGAGGATCTGCTCGAAAGACTCCACCGCGCACGGGCCGGCGATCACCACGAGGTGGTCGCCTCCGATGCGGACGCCGCGGACGTCGATGACCGTGTCCTCGGACTTGTACTCGCGGCTCGCGAGGCGGTATCCCGCGGGGGCTTTCTTCTCGGGGACGGGGGTGAAGGCCATCGAAGGGGACTCCGCCTCCCGCTCTTCGTCGCGCTCGGGCTCGGGTTCGGCCGAAGCGCGCGGCGCCGGGAGGTCCTGCGAGGGGTAGCAGCCGAGCACTTTGATGAAGCGGGCCTTGCGCGTCACCTCGTCGATCGCGAGGCGGACGTTCGCGTTCTCGAGGTTGCCTTCGAAGTCGACGTAGAACATCTCCTCCCACGGGTTCTGGAGCACGGGACGGGACTGGAGCTTTGCCAGGTTGATTCCGTTGTCCCGGAACACCAGCAAGGCCTCGAGAAGAGAGCCCGGCTCGTTTCCGGTCATCATGACGATCGACGTCTTGCAGGGGATGCGGCTATCGACCCGCACCGCCTTTCGGGCGGCGGCGAGGAAACGCGTGTAGTTCTCTTTCTGGTTCGCGATGCCGCGCTCGATAATGGAAAGACCGAAAAGCCGCGACGCCTCTTCGCTCGCGATCGCCGCCTGGGTCGGATCGTCGTCGTCCTTGATCTTGCGTCCCGAGAGGGCGGTGTCGCTGAAGTACTCGATCTTGGCGTGAGGCATACGCGCGAGAAAATGGCTGCACTGGAGCACCGTCTGCGGATGGCAGTAGATCGTCTTGATCTCGGAGAGACGGGCCTTCGGAAGGCCGAGAAGACAGTGGTCGACCTTGAGCTTCACTTCTCCCACGATCGAAAGCTGCGCGTGGAGCAGCAGGTCATAAACCTCGTTGATGGCTCCCGACGTGGTGTTCTCGATGGGGAGCACCCCGAGGTCCGCGGTCCCCTGCTCGACCGCTTCCACCACTTCCTGGAACTGGTGACAGCTCAGGTAGGAGATGGCGCCGCCCCGACGGGCGAGGTACTTCTCCGACGCGAGGTGGCTGTAGGAGCCTTCGATTCCCTGGTAGGCGACGAGCAGAGACCGCACGTTGTCGTTCGCCCGGTCCTGGAAATACTCCAGCTGGACCCGAAGGGAATCTTCGACGATCTCCTCGAAGAGCGTCGCCACGAAGTGGGTGTCGAGGCCGAGACTCTTGCCGACTCCAATCCGATCGGATAGGAGCTGCTCTTCACGAGCCCGGTCCCGGAACCAGTCGGGCTCGATCTCTTTCGCCTTGGCCGCCTCGACGCTCCTCTTCCGCCGCTCACCGAGAAGCCTCAAGACCTCGCGGTCGAGGGTGTCGATCTCCCGCCGAATCTCCTGTATCGCCTTCGCGTTCTCTTGTTTCTGCTCCGTCTCGCTCATCGTCTCTACCTCGCCAAAAAAGAAAGATCTCCGTCGGGGGAATGTGGGATTTGGGTGTGAAAAGGTATTTTGGCGCTAGGCGCCAAAATAGAAGAAAGAACCGGGCGCGCGGGAGGAAGTCGATTTCGCGTCCATGATCCTTCTCTAGGCCGGTGATTGTGCCTTTGGACGTGTGCCGGCGTCAAGTCGAAAACTGTAGAAGGCCGTGTTACAGCCTTTCACACCACATCCCTCCATAGAATCAGCGGTTTCCTGGAAATCACCTCCTGGCACGAAGACTGCAGTGACTCCTTTCGAACTCCCCAAGGAGGACGTATGAAGCCGCAAAGGGTCGTCGGGATGACAGTCTTCGTGGTCGCATCGCTTCTGGCGGCGCGCGGGGAAACGGAGCCCAAGCTCCTCAATCGAAGCATCTACATGCCCTTCGAGTTCGTCCTCTGCGAGCACGTCGAGAAGGCGGTTCTCTATCAGGATGACCAGCCGATCTCGGCGATGCCCGCGCGTCGGGTGTTCCAGTTCACCTACTATCCTGACCTCGAGCACATGCTCCCGGAGCTCGTCCGTGTGAGGGTCGAGGGGTCGTACCTCGACGGCGGAGAGCCCTTCGTGGCGAAGCTCGCCATCACGCCGGACGGCATCCACACCGCCCATCACACCAAAGCCCTCAGCACCGGGGAGAAGGTGCTGAAACAGCGCCACAAGATCGACATGCGGCTCGAGCCACGGACGCTTCAGCTCAAGTGCGAGAGGTTCTGCAAGAGAACGACGACGGTGGCGCCCAATCTGTATCAGTAAAGCAGCCGGGTGAGCAGCGTGCGGTAGTCATCCGCGAGCGGGCTACGGACGCCGACAGCGTGGAAAATTTCGAGCATGAGGCTTTTCGCTTCTCCCTCCGCGAGCTTGCGGTCCGCCCGCGCCGCCTGCAAGAGGACTTCGAGGGCTTCGGGGTAACGCTTCTCCGACGCCAGCAGGTTCCCGAGCTCGAGGAGTAGCGGGCCCGGCTCCGTGCTTTCAGCAATCTGCGACCTCAGCTCGCTTTCGCTCATTTCGGGCTTGCGGTTGCGCAGCTTGATCTCCGATTGCAGCTGTGCCGCCCGATCCACGAGCGGACCCGCGGGAACGAGCGGATCCACGAGCGCCGCGGCCTCGACGGTCTCGCCCCGGGCGACGAGGATCTCCGCGAGCCCTACCGCAGCGCCCGGGTGGCCCGGCTCCGCCGAGAGCGCCTCCCGGTAGAGCGCCTCCGCCTTTTCCGGTTCCGTACTCCGAAGCTTCTCGGCTCGACTGAAAAGGCCATCGGCCGGAGACGGCATGACCTTGCGCAGAAACTCCCGAACGGACTCCTCGGGAAGCGCGCCGCTGAACTCCGCGATCAGTTTCCCGTCTCGAAAGGCGATGACCGTCGGGATTCCCTTCACACCAAATGCCTGAGCGTGGCGCGGCGAACGGTCGATGTCGATCTTGGCGAGGACGAACTTCCCTTGCGCCTCGTTCGCCAGACGCTCGAGAGTCGGACCGAGGACCCGGCAAGGACCGCACCAGGCAGCCCAGAAATCCACGAGGACCGGCACCTCGTGCGATCGGTCGACTACTTCCTTCTGGAAGTCGTCGTCGGTGACGTCCTTGAGCCAGCTCACGAGGCGAACACTCCCGTCGTTTGAGTCGCGGGGTCGGGTTTTCGAAGCTCTCGGCTCACGAGCGCCTCGCGCTCCGCGTCCGCGATCTCGGCTTCGACCTCGGCCTCCGCTCTTTCCAGGGCCTCGCGGTTCGAGCGCGAAGGCGAGAGCTCGAGGGGCGAGTCAGCGAGATAGCTCTCGTACATGCCGACGGGATCTCGTCTCCCCCAATGCGTGAAATCCGCCGCTGGAAGGATCGCCCGCGACTCCTCCTCGTCGTGGGTGGCGTGGCCTCCCATGCGAAAGGTCTTCGCGGTCACGATGACCGGACCTCTGCCGGAGCGGCAGAGCTCGCCCGCGAGTGCAGTGACCGCGTAGACGTCGAGAACGTTGTTGCCGTCGCACGTATAGCGAGTCGCGGCGTAGAGGGTCGCGACCTCGCTCATCGGGGCGGCGCTGTGCGCGGAGCGGGGAGTGCCGAGAGCGATCTGGTTGTCCTGAACGAAAACCAGAAGCGGAAGCGAGAGCGCTTTCGCGCACATCATGCCCTCGTGGAAGGCCGTGGTGCGGGTGGCTCCGTCGCCCACCCAGGTGACGGCGATACTTTCGGTATGCTTCAGCTTGAACGACAACGCGAGACCGGCGCACACCGGAACGAGCGACCCCACCATGCTGATGGGAGCGACGACCCCTTTGGAAAGGTCACCGACGTGGACGTCTCGTCCACCTCCCGGCGAGTCCGAAGTCGCGAGGTAGGCGCGGAATAAATCCGCGAGCGGCATTCCCATCTCGTGAGCGGCGCCGGCGTTGCGGATCATCGGACCGACGACGTCCCCCTTCTGGAGCGCGTGCACCGCTCCGACGGTCACAGCCTCCTCGCCCGTCCCGAGCCATGCCTTGGAGAGGACCCCGGTGCGGACCCAGCGCTTGAGCGTGATGTCGTGGAGACGATTCCTCACGAGCCCCTGGTAGAGGGCGAGATGCTGCTTGGGAGTCAACGCGGCGACGGTGCTCCTCCGGCTCGGGTCCGAGAGAAAGCGCGAATGAAACTCCTCCATCACGAGCGGGTCAGGGACCCAGTCCCGGTACTCGGGCGGATCGAACGCGGGGTATCGCTTCATGTCTCGCCTTTGCGTTCGTTCCCCCTCTTCATAACCCGCGGAGCTCTTCTGCTGCCTCCAGGAACCGCGCGACGTCCTCCTCGTTATTAAAGAGAGCTGCGCCGGCGCGGATCTGGGTGCCGCTCTCGCGGAAGCTCACTCGGACCGTGCGTCGTTCGAAGACGTTTTGCGCCTTCTCCGGGTCCTTGCCGTGGATGAAGGCGACGATCGCGGAGCCGTTCTTGTCCGGGGTTCTCACTTTGAAGCCGAGGTCGACGAGACCTCGCCGCATCGCGTGGGCGAGCGGCACCGTGTGATCCTCGATGTTCCCGAGCCCGGCCTTCGCCAGATAGTCGAGGGCGGCGTCGAGCTGGTACAGGGGCCCGAAAGCGAGGGTCGCGTACTCGTACTTCCGCGCGCTCGGGTAGAGACGGAATTCGTGGTTCGGCCCCTCGGATTCGAGCGAGAGCGCTCCCATCCGATCCGGGGCAATCCGCTCGAGATGCTCTTCGCGGATGAAGAACGGGGCCACCCCGTAGCTCGCGAAGAGCCACTTGTAAGTACCACTCGAGACGAAATCGACACCCTCTTCCCGAAGGTTGGTTCGAAACATCCCGAGCGCCTGGATTCCATCGGCGTAGAGGAGCGCCCCGTGAGCGTGGGCGAGATCCGCGAGGTCCTTCAGGTCATGGCGGAAGCCGTTCTGGTGGGAGACCCACGAGACGGACAGGAGCCGGGTCTTTGAGTCGACGAACGGCTCGAAATTCTCCCGGTCGGCGCGTCCCTCGACCGAGGGGGCGATCCGGAGCTCGATGCCCTTGTCCCTCTCGAGAGTCTTGTAAAGCACGTAGCTCGTCGTGTAATGGAGGTCGTCGACGACGACGTTATCCCCGGGACGGAGATCGAGGGCGGACGTCACGAGGTTCTCCCCCTCGCTCGTGGCAAAGAGAAATCCGATCTCGTGCGGAGCGGCCCCGAAAAGCTCCGCGAATTTCCTCCGCGCCTCGATCGTTTTCTCGAGCATCGCGCCGAGCGAGATGGGGCTCTCCGCCTTGGAGCGGACGAAATCGATCCCCGCTTGCTCGACCGGCCGGGGGATGGGACCGATGTACGGTGTATTCAAGTAGAGAGAGCGGGCGGCCGCGGGAAAGTCCGCTCTTGCCGCGGACAGGTCGAGCGCGATTCTTCCCGAAATCCTCAGGGCCGAAACCCTCAGGGCCGAAATCCTCCGGGCCTCCGAAACGCCCCCGGCCGCCGACACGATGAACTCTCTCCGATCGAGCCTCACGATTTCCCCTCCTTCCTCAGCGCCTTGGTCATGAAGCGCGCGCGCTGCCCCGCGGGGTAGACACCGATGACGTGACCGATGCGAAACCCGCGCCGCGCGAACATCCGCTGCGCGCGGGCGTTCCCCTCCGCGACCGAAAGACGAATCTCCCGAATATCGAGGCTCGACTCCCGGGCGAGAGCGATGGACCGATCGAGGAGAGCCGCTCCGATGCCCCTCGAACGCAGCTCGGGCACGACGGCGATCGAAAGGAGCTCCGCGACCGCCTCTTGCGCTGGACTTTCGGGATGAATCGCGAGCATGAAGAACCCCGCGGGAGCGGAATCCGCCTCGGCGATAGAGCTGTACACGATCTCCTCGCGAAACCAATCGGCCATATATCGATCGTAGCTTCCGAACTCCAGGAACACCTTGCGGCAAAGATCGAGCATGAAGTCGAGGTCGGAATCTCGTGCCGGCCGCAGCACGGGGGTCGCCGCCTGGGAGCGCTTCGGGCTCGCCGTCTGCAAAAGCAAACCTCTCAGACGGGGCCGGTCAGAAGGGGCCGGGAAGCGCCTTCTCGACGATCTGGACGTCATCCACCGGAGACGTCACTACGCGAAGTCCCTCGGTCGAGAGTTCGCAGCAAAGCCCGATCCCGATCCAGGCGACCTTCAGAAGAGTCCCGCCATAGCCCGAGCCGCAGAGGTAGGCCGCGGTCTCGGTGGGAAAGAAACGCCCGCCGCGGACGAGGATTTTCCAATGGTTCGGATCGAGCACAGTGATCTCATAGAGGCTGTTCCGCGTTCGCACCTCGAGGCGGGTCAGCGGCTCGAGCCGCGACACGTTGAGCCCCTTCCGATCGGCCACCGCTTCGGTGAAGCCGGACAGCGTGCAGTGGCGCGGCACCACCACTTCTTGTTTCTCTTCATCATGGATTGAGGTGGTGGTGATGAGATTCTTGTCCATTGCCGCCTGCCAACTCTCCCGGAATTACTCCTCCACGAGCACGCGCGCGATCTCGTCCTCCACGAAATCCGCGCGATACTGCCTGCCGATTCCGTTCGTCAAAACCGAGAACACCAGCGGGCCGCGCGACCGGGAAAACGCGAACCCCGAAAGCGAGCTAACCCCGGCGAGGCTCCCGGTCTTGGCCATGATACGCCCGAGGTGCTCTTCGTTCAAGAAACGGCTCCGGAGAGTCCCGTCCACCCCCGCGATAGCGAGAGAGCAGAGGAAATCCGTCCGAAGCTCGGGGGCGCGATAGAGGTCCTCCAGCACCCGGACGAGAATCGCCGAGCTGAGGTGGTTTTCGTAGGAGAGCCCCGAACCGTCGTCGATGCGGAAGTCGTCGCGGGTGAACCCGAGACCCACCAGATACTCGCCCACCGCCCGCGCCCCGGAAACGAAGCTTCCCGGAGAACCGAAGCGGTGGGCGCCGAGGGTCTTCAGCATCTGTTCCGCGGAAAAATTATTGCTGAACTTTCCGAGCGCCGAGAGCACCTCGATGAGGCGGTCGGAACGGTGAACGTAAAGCGTCTCGAGCTTCCGGCCATCCACCCTTCCCTTCACCACCGGCCCGAGCGCCAGGATTCCTTGCTCGCGGATCTTCCCGAGAAACGCCGAGGCGAAGTACGCGGTGGGATCGGGTGCGACGAAAGTCCCCACGTGGTCTTCCTCGTCGCCCTGGATGACGCGGCCGCTCACGAGCACCCGGTCCTGCCGGAGCTTCGAGACCCGAAGCCACGGGCGGCCACGGGTCGCCGTCGTCACCCGGTTGAGGACGTCGAAGTAGCCGTAGCCTTCGTCCTGGAGCTCGGCCTTGGAGCCGGGAGCGCCCGGCCGCGCCCGGAGCTCCACCAGGTTGAAGTTGTAGGAGAGCGCCGACTGGATCGGGAGCCCCTTTTTCAAAATGTCGTCGTAGGACGCGGGTCCTCGAAGTTGATCGTCGAAGAAGCTGTCATCGAGGACGATCTCGCCGCGCACTTCCCGAAGCCCGGCCCCCGCGAGCGAGCGCGCGATGTAGTCCATTTCGTGCCGGGTGAGCGAGGGATCCCCCGTCCCATGGACGTAGAGGTTGCCCTCGACGACGCCTTTCACGATCGGCCCGTCGGCGAGAAAGCGCGTCTCGAACCGGTAGTTGGGGCCCAGATAGTGAAGGCTCGCGCCCATGGTGACGAGCTTCATTCCCGAAGCGGGAATGAAGCGCTGGTTCTCGTTGTGGGCGTAGAGCGTCTCGCCCGTCTCGACGCTCTTCACCAGCATGCCGATGGCGCTCCGGAGCTTGAAGCGCCTTCGAAGAGAATCGAGCTTTTTCGCGACGTCGGAGGCGGGAGCTTCCGCGAAGCCGGGAAGGGGTAGCCCGGCCAAGAGAACAACGAAGATGATAGATCTCGGAAGACGCTTCAAACGCTGCTACCTCTTGGCACCACATGCCCGCCTCTCTTGGGCCGACAACCCCATCATACTCTCAGGCGCGGCGCCGGGGAAAGCGCAATCGACCCGGAGATGGCCCTTTGAAACCTGGAGGAAGAGGCCGTAGGATGCGCGCCATACGGTATCGCTTCGGAGGGACATGCCATGACCGCCATGACACCCATTAGACCCATTAGACAACGACGCGAGGTATTGAAGCTCCTCGTGGCCGGAGGCGTTCTCGGGCCGGCCGCCGCGGCGGCGATCCAGGAGGACGCGAAGCTTTCGACCGAAATCCTCGAACGAGCGGCGGCGCTCTTCGAGGCGGGGATCGAGCCGGCGCGGATCCGCGAGATCCTGCCCGCGGTCCAACGGAACCGGGACTTCTTCCGCGCGGTCCGCGAGCTCGAGATCGGAGACGAGGTCGAGCCCGCTCCGACGTTCCAGGCGAAACGCTAGCAGGCTGCTGAAACGCATCTGCAGCCATGCGCGAGCGGAGCGTCCGCCGTAGTCTGGCGGAGGCGGGAGCACTAATAGAAGGGGTGTGTGATGCAGGACGATCTGGTCTTTCGCCCGGCCCGCGAGCTCGCGGGGCTGGTTCGATCCAAGGAAGTTTCACCGGTCGAAGTCACGGAGGCATTCCTCGCGCGGATCGAGGAGCTCAACCCGAAGCTCAACGCGTTCATCACCGTGACCGCGGACACGGCGAGAAGCGGCGCCCGCGAAGCCGAGCGCGAGATCGCATCCGGCAACTACCGAGGACCGCTTCACGGAATTCCCTACGCCCCGAAGGACATCCTTGCCACCCGGGGCATCCGCACCACGAACGGCTCGAAGGTGACGCCCGATTGGGTGCCAAACTACGAATCGACGGTAACCGAAAGGCTTCGAGGGGCGGGCGCGGTCCTCCTCGGGAAGCTGAACCTCCTCGAGTTCGCGATGGGGAGCGGTGTCCTCTCGGGCTTCGGTCCGAGCCGCAACCCCTGGCACCTCGACTACAGCCCCTCGGGCTCTTCGAGCGGCTCGGGGACGGCGCTCGCCGCCTACCTCACCCCGCTTTCCATCGGGACGGATACCGGCGGTTCGATCCGCGCGCCGGCGGCTGCCTGCGGGATCGTGGGATTGAAGCAGACGTACGGCCGCGTGAGCCGCTACGGGGTCACGACCCTCTCCTGGACGCTCGACCACGCGGGACCCATGACCAAGACCGTCGCCGACGCAGCGGTGATGCTCCGGATTATCGCGGGCCGGGATCCGAAGGACCCGACGTCTTCCGCCGAGCCTGTGCCCGATTACGAAGCGGCGCTCGCCTCGGGAGTCGAACGCCTCCGCATCGGGGTTCCCTCGAGCTATTTCTTCGAGGGCGCCAATCCCGAAGTCGACGCCGCGGTGCGCGCCGCCATCGGCCTTCTGGGAACGCTCGGCGCCCGCATCGTCGAGGTCGACGTGCCCCACGCGGAGCTCGCGGGCTCGGCGGGCTGGATCGTGGCCATGGCCGAAGCGTCGGCCTTCCACGAGAAGCGCCTTCGAGAGACTCCCGAGCTCTTCGATCCCCTGGTGCGCGAAAGACTCGAGACCGCGAAGTTCTACTCCGCAACCGACTACATCAAAGGCCTCAGGGTTCGAACCATCCTTCAGGACGAGATGGCACGGGTCTTCGAGAGCTGCGACGTCATGGCGGTCCCGGGGTCGACGCAGCTTGCCTCGAAGCTCGACGACGAGATTGCCGCTAAGAGCGACGTGAAGCCCGGGTCGACGTCTCCCGCCTTTCGCGGGGGGAACACGTTTCTCGGCAACATGACGGGACTCCCCGCGATCACCATCCCCTGCGGCTTTTCGAAAGGACCTCCGGAGCTTCCGATCACCATCGAGTTCTACGGGAGACCCTTCGATGAGGCGACGATTTTGAGGACGGCGCACGCGTACGAGAGCGCCACCGACTGGCACCGGAGGCGCCCGCCGCTGTAGCTACTTCGGCGGCGCGAGCGAGAACCGCTGCCTCAGCACGTCCTTGCCCCAGCGGATGGAAAGGATGCCGGTTTCGCCGTTCGGTTTCTCCGGCTGAAGCTCGATCGAAAGCTCTTCGGCCGGCTCCGCCTGCTTCTCCCACTTCAGGGGAACGCCGATGAGGTCTTTCGACCGATCGTGCTCCTCCTGTCCAGTCTCGGAATTCACGAGGAGCGTCCAACCATCCTCGGAGGTTCTGTCGGCATAGAGGGTGTAGGTCCCGGTCTGGACGACCATGTTTCCGAAGACCAAGCGGCCGGTGACGGTGAGCGTCGTCGCCTCGTCGGCCCCAAGCCGCCAGACATAGCCCTTCGGCGCCTGGGCCAGCATGTCGCGCCCGCGCATCGAAGGCCGGCCGTAGTCGATGGTCACCGTGGTTCCGTTCAAGGCGATCTCCGCCTTGCCCCGGGGAACCTGGGCGAAGAGAAAAGCGCTCGAGAATGAGATCAGCACAAGGGAGAGCCCGGATTTCACAGCACTCATAACCTAGATGATAGCGAGAGGCTGTCCTTGTTTACAATGGAGCGTGCTCCTGTCCAGAACTTCCCCGCGGTGGGTCGAGGTCGCGATGTCCGATCTCGACTCACTCCTCGACGATCACGCCCACTGCGAAAAGAAGGCGGCGGCCTCGGCGCTTTCGCTCATCGTAGGGTACCCCGGCCACGACGAGCTCGTGCGCCGCCTGAGCACGCTCGCGGTCGAGGAGCTCCAGCATTTTCGCCTGGTCCACGAGCGGCTGCTCGCCCGTGGCCGGAGCCTCGGAGGCGACAAGGGCGATCCCTACGCCAAGAAGCTTCTCTCCCTGGCGCGGCCGAATCACGGCCGGCTCACCGACCGGCTCCTTCTTCTCGGCCTCATCGAAGCCCGCTCCCGCGAGCGGCTCAGCCTACTCGCCGAGAACCTTCCCGATCCCGATCTCGCTCGCTTCTACCAGCAGCTGTCCGAAGCCGAGGCCCGGCACGCCGACATGTTCCGGGAGCTCGCGGCGGTCTACGACGAGCGCGAGGCCGTCGAGGAGCGTCTCTCGGTCCTGGCGCGCGCCGAGGCCGATATCGTGGCAAAACTGCCGCTGTTGCCGCGAATTCATTGATTAATGCGCCGGGGCCCCACCCCCGGCGCCCCAGTATCGGCGCCCTTCCGCCTTCGCCCTCCGGGCTATGGCGGACCCGCCGAAGCATTGCGAAGGCGGGCCGGGCGCCGCTGCTGGGGCCCCGCCTGATTCATTTCTTTGGTTTGCGGGGCTTCCCGCCACCCACTAAGATGCGTTCGTGCCTAAAGTCACGGGGGTTTCAATGCGAATCGCGATACCTATCGTTCTCCGCCTCGTCCTCAGTGCGCTCGTCCTTCTAGCTTTTGGCCCACCCTCCTACTCCCAAGAGGCTCAGGCGAAAGAAGAAGAGACTAAGAAGCCTGATCCGCAGGCGCAGACGGCGCCGGTGTCGGTCAACGAGTACGTGTTCGTCGAGGGGTCTCTTCCCTACGTGCCGAGCTCCAACACGATCGTGACCAAGCTTCCCCTGGATCGCCGCTCGACTCCGAACAACGTGGGGTTCGTGACCGAGCCTCTCGCGCGCGAACAGTTCGACCGCGTCCTCGGCGACGCCCTCGTGAACGTCAGCAACGTCAACATCCAGACCCAGAGCGGCATCGCCGACTTCTTCTACATCCGCGGGTTCGACTCTCTCTCGAGCGGGCTCGTTCTCTTCGACGGCGCCCCCGAGCCCGAGGCGACGTTGTATCAGATGTACAACGTGGAGCTGGTCGAAGTCCTCAAGGGTCCCGGCGGGTTCCTGTACGGGAGCAATCCCCTCGCGGGCGCGGTGAACATCGTCCGCAAGCAGCCTCTTCCAGCGAAGCTCTTCTCCTTCGGGGCCGCGGGAGGGTCCTACGACCACTACGAAGGCTATTTCGACTGGAACTACGGCGACCCCGACGGAAGTGTGGACTTCAGGCTCAACGGCCTCGTTCGAGATCAGGGGAGCTATCGAGACGGAAAGGAAGGCCGAACGGGCGCCATCAATCCCGCGGTCGCATTCCGTTTCGGAGACAAGGGGCGACTCAACCTGAATTTCGAATATCTCGACCTCGAGTACATCCCGGACGCCGGAATTCCCGTGGTCCAGGGCGCGGTACTCCCGGTGGACCCGAGCACGAACTATCAGTCGCCCTTCGACGACTCGGCTCAGGAGATCTTCCGCTTCCAGGCGGACTACGAATGGCGCTTCTCGGAGTGGCTCACCCTCCGCGACAAGTTCTACCAGAGGTCCCTCGACTGGACGACGGCCGGAACGATCTTGAGCGGCGTCTTCCCCGCAGGCCCGACGACGCTCCTGGCCATTCGCGCGCTCGCGGATCTCGACGACCGCCAGAGATTCACCGGAAACCAGCTCGAGGCGGTGCTCGATTTCTCGACGGGAACGGTGAAGCACAGCGTGCTTTCGGGCTTCGAGATTTCTCGTTTCGCCGACGAGTACACTCTGGGCGCGGGTCTGCTGTCTCCGGTCGACGCCCTCAACCCGGTAGACCCCGGCACACCCCCCTTCCCCCTCCCCGACCAGTCGGTGGCGGGAGACTCCCGGGCGATCGTGGCCGCGCCCTACGTCGTGGACCAGATCCAGTTCGGTCCGAAGCTCAACGTTCTTATGGGCGGGCGCTTCGACGGGATCGACTTCCGCGACGACGTGAGCGGGCTCGAGCGCGAGGACAGCAAGTTCTCTCCCATGGCCGGCGTTCTCTTCGCGGCGACGCCAGAGCTGTCCCTTTACGCCAACTACTCCCGCGCTTTCGCTCCTCCGTCGCCTCGAGTCCAAGGTGAGCTCGTTCCCGAGCGCGGCACCCAGTACGAGGGAGGGGTCAAGAAGCGCTTCTCCGCCTGGAAGGCGGAGACGGTTTTCGCCATCTATCAACTCGAGCGCGACAACATTCCCATTCCCGACGACAACGGCTTCACCCAGCAGGTCGGCGACCAGAGATCCCGCGGCTTCGAGATCGACGTCGCCGCCCAACCGGCCTCTTCGTTCCGAGCGTTCTTCTCCTACGCCTTCAACGACGCCGAGCTCACGAGCTTCAGCGAGCGTCTCCTGGTGTCGTTCGCGCCGCCGACGTTTCTCACCCTCGATCGTTCGGGACAGAAGCCGGCCTTCGCCCCGGAGCACGTGATGAATCTCTGGCTCAGCAAGGACATTACCCCCCGATTCGGGATCGGGGGCGGCGCGCGGTACGTGTCCTCGCAGTTCATCGCGGAGGACAACCTCTTCGAGCTCGACGGCGTCATGACCTTCGACGCCACCGCCTTCTACAAGCTCGGAGACTTCAAGCTTCGGGTGAATCTCAAGAACCTCACCGACCGCGAGTACTACATGCGGGGCTTCGGTTCGAGCTCGGTGGTCCCGGCGCCGCCTTTCACCGCGTACTTCGGATTCGATTACCAGATGTAAGGACGGATTAAGTCGCCTGGTCGGCGGTTTTTGCCCTCTGTTCGTCGTCGATTGCCCACCAGCGCGCGGCACACGGTATAATCATCAAGCGAAGTTCCTGAGGTAGCAACTTTGCTAAACTCTAACCTTCTGCTGGCAAGAATCGAACTGGCCGGTCTTTGGGCGTATTTCCACAAAGACTGGTTGCTTCAATTGCGCAGCCTGATTCGACCCCAATTACCCCCCGAGTACCGTTTGTTCGTGGAGTCGGAAGCGATCCTGATCGCACCTGGTGAGAGGGCCGCCGCCGCAACCGTTTTGCCGGACGTGTCGGTTGCCCGGGAGAAGACGGTGGCGGGCTCGACCCCCGCGCGAACGGAGATGACCGCGACGGTTGCGGTGATTGAAGTCGAGGAAACGCGCGAAACGTTCAACAAATACTGGCTGGTGATCCGGCGTACCCCGGAGAATCTGGTCGTGGCCTCCCTGGAGATTCTCTCACCCTCGAACAAAGGGCTCGGCAACCGATTCGACCAAGAGAAGCACCTTCGCAAACGCGACTCGCTACTCGAAGCTGGCGTCAACGTGCTGGAAATCGACGCCTTGCTGCGAGGTCAACGTATGGTACCCGCGCCACTGTCGGATTTGAGCAGGTTTGAGCGAAACGCCTGGGCGGCGGTTCACGAGGACGGTCGTCGCAAGCTGCGAGGTTGGGGATGGAATGAGCCAGACCCGCTGCCGATCGTTACCTGGGTAGTGGAAGGCGATCTGGAAGTGCTCGTGGACTTGCCGCTCGCCCTCGACCAAGCGCGCGAGTTCAACCGGTGGGATTCTCTCGTGCAGTCGTCGTAAGCACTTCCATATCCCTACCACTCCGGGAAACCTCGCACAGCCGGGGAGTCGGGAGGGCGCCTCCAGGTCCCAGAACCGGTGAAGGAGCCGATCGCCCTTGACCGGCGCCGACACGAAACGACCCCGAGGGTCGAGGGCGACCTCCTCGATCGTATCGGGGGGACGACTGACGAGCTCGCGCTCCCAGACGATCCGTCCGTCTCGAGTGTCGAGGGCGTAGAGGAGCCATCGATGCTCGGAGAGGTCGTCGATCGGAATCACGTCGCCGTAGAGACCGGTGCGGAAGGTCCGGTCGGAGGCGCCGCTCACCCCCAGATGTAAGACTCCCGGGGATCCGCTATCATCCTGGCCCATGCGGAGACGAAGTCTCGGTCTGGCCTTCCCTTTCTTCCTGCTCGCCCCCGCGGACGGGCTGATCGCGATCCGCGCGCATCGGCTCATCGATGGAAACGGCGGGGCGCCTCTTTCCCCCGCGGTCGTCGTGGTGCGCGGTGAGCGCATCGAGTCGGTGGGAGCGAACGTCCCGATCCCGGCGGGGGCGACCGTCGTCGACCTCGGTCGAGCCACTCTTCTTCCCGGGCTCGTCGATCTTCACACCCACCTGACGGGAGGCGCGGTCCACTGGGAGGACGCGCTGGTGAAGACCACACCTTCGAGCGCCGCTCTCTACGGCGCGAAAAACGCGCTCGATACCCTTCGAGCGGGCTTCACCGCGTGCCGCGACATGGGTCCCGAGTGGCCGTACGTGGACGTCGATCTGCGCAAAGCGATCGACGAGGGCCTGGTGCCGGGCCCGAGGCTCCAGGTCGCGGGCAACTACGTGACCGCGACCGGGGGCGCGGGCGACGCCCGGCAGTTCTCGATCTACGTCGACGTGCCCGTCGTCCAGAACCTCGCGGATGGAGTAGACGCCGTCCGACACGCCGTCCGCACCAACTTCAAGTACGGCGCCGACTTCATCAAGATACTCGCGACGGGCGCGGTCCTCTCCAAGGGAATCGACCCCGGCGCCCAGCAGTACTCCGACGAAGAGCTCCGCGTCGCGGTCGAGGAGGCGACGCGCTGGGGCCGTCCGGTCGCCGCCCACGCTCATGGAGCGCAAGGGATCAAAGCCGCGATCCGCGCCGGAGTCCGGACCATCGACCACGGCTCGATGCTGGACGACGAGGGGGTCGAGCTCCTGAAGGCCCACCCGCAGACGTTCTACGTACCGACACTGTACGTCGGGGAAGCGGTGGTGAACGACGGGGTTGAGCTCGGGATACCCGCCTCCGAGATCGAACGCTCGCGAAAGATGTCGGAGCATCGCAACGCCACCTTCGGCCGCGCTCTCGCCGCCGGGATCCCGATCGCGTTCGGGACCGATGCCGGCGTCTTCCCCCACGGCCTCAACGCCCGCGAGCTGACTCTTCGCGTGCGTGTGGGAGAGCCGCCGATGCAGGCCATCGTCTCGGCGACGAAGCTCTCCGCACGAGTGATGGGCTGGGAGGATCGCATCGGGACCGTGGAAGCAGGAAAGTTCGCGGATCTCATTGCCGTCGAGGGAGATCCTCTGAGCGACATCTCCGTCCTCGAGCACATGCTGTGGGTCATGAAGGGCGGAGTGGTCTACCGCGACGACCTCGATGCGAAGGGGCCCCGCTGACGGAATGACCGCCGGACAGTATGACCGCATCGCCGCGGGTTCAGGCCGCGCTGGTGACCGCGCTCGTTTCTTGCTCGTTCAGCACTATCGGTGAGGCCGGCGGCATCGCGGAAGAGCGCCTCAACATCGTCCTCATCGTGGCCGACGATCTGGACGCTGGAATGCTCGACCGCGCGGTCGAGCTCGATCTCATGCCGCATTTCCGGCGCCGGTTCCACGAGCGCGGGGTTCGTTTCTCGAATGCCTTCGTCACCAACTCCCTTTGCTGTCCATCGCGCGCTACTCTCCTCAGCGGCCAGTACCCGCATAACCACGGAGCATTGACGAATTCGCCGCCGAACGGCGGGGTGGGAGTCTTCGACGACTCGTCGACCCTCGCCACCTGGCTTCGAGAAGTCGGTTACCGTACGGGTTACGTCGGGAAGTATCTCAATGGCTACGTTCTCGTTGGGAACTAAAGAGACGCTATTCGGGCGCTCCGGCGGCGATGAGCTTTTCAATAAGCCCTGAATGAAAGTCCGAAAGGTCCCGAATCTGCGCCTCGGTGCATCCCAACGCCCGGGCAATGGGAGCCGGATTCGTTTCCCTGAGTACCCAAGCAAGAGTCAAAGGCGAAAACCCACCATCCTTGCGAGGCGCGTCGCGGAGTGCTTGCTCGAGGTTCCCGCCCTGCGCCAGAAGGTCCCGCAGATCGATCAAGTCCCTCAACTCCGCACGACCCAGCAGCGCACAGAGCTTGTTCACCAGAATCTCGTACGGAGCATCGACGTGGATCATCGCGCCGATATCGAATACTCGAGGCGCCTCCAAGACTTCCGATGGGTCCGCGACAAGGTCCACGATGGAGCTCTCCGCACCGAAAGACACGCGGAATTGATGGAAGCTCATGGCAGTTTGAAGGTCGGACACTTCGAGCCCGTCCGCTCGAAGCAGGTCGCGGGCTTCGCGGGGCAAGCTCTGAAGCTCGCTCTTCCCATGCCAGAACAGGTCGAGATCCTTCGTCTCCCGATGTTTCAGATAGAACCCGACGAGGGCCCCGCCCCCGGAAAGGGTCCACGCGGGCTCGAGCCGGGAGAGCACGCGAAGAATCCTCCACTGGAGAGCGCTGAGCTTATCGGAAGGAACGTCCCTGGGCATCCCATCTCTCAAAGAGCCAGGTCCAAAAGGAGCGCGAACGGCCCAGACGCCGCTCGATTCTAGGCCAGAGCTCTCGAATCTCCTTTGGAGAGACGAAGCTGAAAACGTCGTCCGGCTTCGCCTGCCGCATCAGTTTCCCCACGAGGTAAGCGCGGACGTCGAGATCGGAATTTCGGAGTCCCGCCTGAAACTGCTCGAGCGTCAGGTCGCAATCCCAGAGAAAATAGGGCCGACCCTGAGAGTCGAGGAGCTTTTCCCTGGGAGTTGGATTGAGCACGCATTCAGTGTAGCACCGGGGAGACTTCAGGACGCGGCTATCGAGGACGACGTCGTCGTCCTCGTGCGCCATGCTCAGGAGACACCAGGACAAAGGCCCATCAGGGCCGCGTTCTTCGGAAGCCCTCCCCGGTCATCCTCCGTCGGCTTCAAGGGTCTTCGAGCGCGAAGCTTCGGACGTCGGGTTCTTCCAGCGAAACGTAGGTGTGTTTTGGGAACGCGGCGCGGGCCAGTACCGTCTTCCCCGACTGGCGAGTGCCGGTGAGGGTAACTACGGGATACAGCCGTGCCTCCCTTTTCAGCGTTTTCGTCAGAACTCTTGGGATCATGCAGATTGCACTTTAGACTGAAGTTCCCTTTCTCTTCAGCCGGCTCAAGGGTTATGGATGCAGTGGAGAGCTGCCTCCGTCCGCAGGAAGATCTCGCCACGGGAGATTGCGGGCGAGCTCAGGGTGTAGCCGTCGAGGTGGTTCTCGGCGAGGACTTCGAATGCCGGGCCGGCACGCAGAACGGTGGTGATGCCGTCCTCGCTCGTCGTGTAGATTTTTCCGTCGGCGAGCACCGGGGACGCGCTGTAGATCCCCGGCGCGATGCGCTTCGGGCCCCAGATGACGGCGCCGGATTTCGCATCCAGGCAAAACACGATCCCCTGGTCGTCGACGATGTAGAGGTACTTGCCGTCCGTCACGGGCGTGGGAACGTCCGGCCCCTTGTCGAACTCCCAGAGGCGGTGCGTCGCTGTGATGTCCCCGCGTCCTCCCGCCTTGATCGCGAGAAGCGGTCTCTCCCGGGTCGGGGCGTAGATGATCCCGTTCTTGACGACGGGCGAGGCGATGATGCGATAGTTCGCGTCGTTCTCCGGGTTCAGGCCGTCGGAGCGCCAGAGCTCGCGGCCGGTCTCGAGGTCGTGCCCGGTGACGACGTCGCCGCCGGTGATGACCAGCTCCTTCTTGCCGTCGTACTCGAGAAGCGCGGGCGTGGTGTAGGAGTCCGGGGACTCCCGGATGGCGTCCGTCGGACGCTCGACGCGCCAGAAAGTCTTTCCGTTCGCGGCGTCGATGCGGAGGAGATACGAGGGGTCGTCGGTCTTCATCCCGTGGAGTACCTGCACGTAGAGAGAGCCTCCATGCAGGAGCGGTGACGACGCGTAGCCCCAGTTGAGCCCGAACCTTCCGTAGTCCTTCTGAATGTCCCGCGACCAGAGCTCCTTGCCGGCGAAGTCGAAAGCCTTGAGCATGCCGGTTCCGGTCATGACCCAGACGCTCTTTCCGTCAGTGAGGGGCGAGGGCGACGACATGTTCTGCTTGCGCTCCCGGTGATCTCCCCCGCTCAGGAACGCCTTCCACTTCCGGCTCCCGTCCTTTCGATCGAGCGCCCAGAGGTGGAGCTCGCCGGCCTCGGCCACGTTCAGGAAGATCGTTTCGTCCCACAGGATCGGTGTCGAGCCGCTGCGGTCCGGCATGGGGATCTTCCAGCGCACGTTCTCGGTCGTGCTCCACTTCACCGGCAAACCCGTCTCGGTCGAGACCCCGTCGCGCGTCGGTCCCCGCCAGTGCGGCCAGTTGCCGTTCGCGAGAGCGCTCGCGGAAAGAGCGAGTACGGCGAGGGTGGGAGCCAAGGGACGATTCATGTAGAAACCTCCTGCACGCTTACGGGGTCGCGATTCCATAGACGCGCTCCAGAGTTCGGATCACCAAAAGTCCGTCGGACGCCGCGGGACTCGAGAGCACGACGCCGTCCACGCGGTTCTTGGCGAGCAGACGATACTCGGGGCCCGCCTCGACGACGAACGTCTCGCCTTCCTCGGTCGTAAAGTAGAGCCGTCCGTCGGCGGCAATCGGAGACGCCGCGTAGGAGCCGCCTTCGCCTCCGATGCGCGCGCGGTAGACGAGCTCTCCCGTCGCCGCGTCGTAGCAAACGAGAAGACCGTTGTTCTCGTTGGTATAGAAGTAGCCGCGGTAGACGAGGGGCGAAGGGATGTAGGTGCCGCCGCGGGTCTTCGACCAGGCGAGGGCCTCGCTCTTCTCGACACCCGCAGGAAGCGCCAGGTCCCCTCGGCTCCCGGGACGGATCGCGTAGATCGGCTTTATCGGCGGATACCCGGCGGTGACGTACATGAGGTCGGACGTCACCACGGGAGAACCGACGGGGATCTCGGAGTTCGGTCCCAGGTGCCAGAGGAGCGCGCCCGTCTTCGGATCGTAGCCGCGGATCCGGGTTCCGTTGGCGACGAGCTCGTCGCCCGTCGGACCGCGATAGACGGTCGGGGTGGCGAACGTCGGGATCTCGCCTTCGCGCGCTGTCCGCCACAGTTCGTTTCCGTTCTCGAGATCATAGGCGGCGATGAACGAGCTGCCGTGCACGTCCGCCTGCACGATCACCCGCCCGTCGTAGAGGATGGGCGAGCTCGAGTGGCCCCACTGATAATCCGGGTCGTAGAACCAGCCGGAGTTGAGGACCCCGATTTCCTTCTTCCAGAGAAGATTCCCGTCGAAATCGTGGCAATAGAGAATCCCGGTCGAGCCCAGGAGGCTCACGATGCGCTTTCCGTCCGTTGTTGGAGTCGCGTTCGCCTGGCTCGACTTCGAATGCCGCTTCGTCCCCGGCTTTCTTCGTTCGAGCTCTCGCTCCCAGACGATCCGTCCGTCTCCAGTATCGAGCGCATAGAGGAGCCATCGATGCTCCGAGAGGTCGTCGATCGGGGTCACGTCGCCGTAGAGACCGGTGCGAAACGTGCGGTCGGCGGCGCCGCTCACCGCACTCAACACGAAGATTCGGTTGCCCCAGACGATGGGGCTCGAGACGCTGAAGCCCTCGATCGGGGTCGCGAATCGAACGTTCTTCTTGGACGCCGAATCCCATTCGAGGGGGATCCGCTGACCGTCGGCGATGCCCGATGCGTTCGGTCCGCGAAAGGACGGCCACGGCGCCGGGGCCGCGGCCTCGGGTAGCACGTTGGCCGAAGACTCCGCGATTCTGCCGTCGCCGCCCAGGATCTCGCCGTCCTCCATGGGCCGGAAGGATTTGGTCTCGGAGCCGCGCGTGAGCGACGCGTACTCCACCATCCCCCCTCGGCCGCCGAAGGCGACGGAGCCTGCGCCTCCCTCGAGAGCGAACTCCCTCTCGCCCGTGAGCTCGAGCGGCGTCGTCTTCTCTAAAAGACGAATCACGAGACCTTCGCCCGTCTTCTCGACGGCGATGACCTCGCCAGTCTCTTCGTTTCGATACCTTCCTGCGAGCGAAGTGAGATCAACCCTCTCGGGCGGGGCCTCGGAAGCGGGCGCGGGAGGTGTCGTCGATTCCAGAAACCGCACGACCTCCGCCCGCCCCGAGGACTTCGACTCCTCGAGAATCTCGTCGAACGACTCGCGGCTCAGATGACCGGAGGCGAGCGCGTCCTTCAGAAGGAAAATTGCGGACTGCTCGTGTCCCCGGTCGATCGCGCGCACCAGGGGCGTCATTCCGTAGAACGTATCGGACACTTCCGTCGATGCCCCGCGCTCGATCAGGAGCTGAATCAGCGGGAGATGCCCCTTGTCGGCGGCGAAGAAGAGCGCCGTCGCTCCGTAGCGGTTCTTCGCGTCCACGGCAACGCCGGCGTCGAGAAGAGCTTTCGCTTTCTCAAGGTCGCCCCGCCGGGCGGCTTCCCGGAGGTCCTCCCCCTGGTCGAGGGCAAGGAGCGAGACGACGAGTCCGATGAGGATCATGATCCGAAGCAGTAGAGCGCGCTCCGCGTGCGAATGTAGAGCCGTCCGCCGTCGATCGCCGGAGTCGCGTAGATGAGTTCGCCCAGATCGTTTACCGCGACCACCTCGAGACTCCCGCCGGGCTTCACCACCGCGACTTTTCCAAGCTCGCTCGCGAGGAAAATCTTCCCGTCGGCGGCGACGGGCGAAGCGTAGTAGTTGTCGACCGCACCCTTGAGCCGGCCCTGG